>Ga0302130_1000528_pt1 | contig 24287 bp, 26 predicted proteins | sample CB9_surface_MG_FD_203117 | JGI IMG/M metagenome (GOLD analysis project Ga0302130, IMG submission 203117) | Marine microbial communities from Western Arctic Ocean, Canada - CB9_surface | ecosystem: Environmental > Aquatic > Marine > Oceanic | place: Canada: Western Arctic Ocean | collected... | reverse complement strand
TGACAAAATCAAACCACTTCCAAAAAGTAATCCTGCTATTAAAGTAATAATGGTACGCATAACCTATCCTCCAACAACATGGCGAAGAGTAAAGACGGTTAAGAATCCTGTAGACATAAATATAATTGTAGCGACTACAGATCTCCCTGAGGCCCTCGAAACACCACACACGCCATGGCCACTTGTACAGCCGTTGCCCAAAACCGATCCAAAACCCACTAAAAGGCCAGCAAAACCAAGAAGAACAAAATTGTTAGATACAGATTGAACAGGCGCCTGATCAGAAAACGTGAACCACAAGGGTGTAGAAAGCAATAGACCCATAACAAAGGTAAGGCCTTGAGTTGCCCCCATCTTGTCAATTGACGGAGGTAAAAGACGAGAGATTATTCCACTGATACCTGCTATACGACCATGAGCTAACATTAACACAATCGCAGATAAACCTATTAGTGCACCACCAGCTAAAGACGTTAACGGTGTAAACTGAGTTTCCAAATTTAAAATCCCTTTAGCATTAACCATTATATATACTAATACTAATAATAATGATGTTGTTTGAATATAATAAATAACTTATATTAAAATTTACTTATATAAGTATTAACTAATATACAAGGGGAATAATTTGTTGGATTTTAGTGAACTAGAACCAAATATTTTGGATGCTGCAAAATTGATGGAAATGTTATCACAACCAGTACGCTTACGCTTAATGTGTATATTGCTTGAAGGGGAGCAAAGCGTTCTTAAACTTGCTTCAAGCACAAATTTATCACAACCAGCAATGTCTCATCATCTTAAAAAATTACGTGATGCAGAATTAGTTAAAACACGCCGCGAAGGTCAAACAATTTATTATTCATTAAAAGGTACAGAGGTTTCACAAGTTTTAGAAGTTCTACATAAACTTTTTTGTTCACAATAAATTGACTACAAAATTAGATTTTTAAATTAAAAATGGAACATATAGTTTACTATTGATTTAAGAGTATTTATTCTGGTTTAGTAATTTTTATATGTAACCGTAATATAATTCGACTTGCCATTGTTTTAAAAAAAAGAGGTAATACTGTGTAAATAAGTGCAACATATGCCGCTAAAAATAAAGCAACCAAAAGCCAAACGAGCAAGCCACCAATAAACTTCAATAAAGCTATTTGAATGAGAAAGAAAATTTTGTGAAAAGTTTATATCGTATTTTTAATATTTTTTTTTGTTACTCAACATAATATTATACCTATAATCTTATATAACCTACTTAACCCATAGATTTAATGATATATTGTCCGATAAATTGTAGATTTCTTTATGATTATGGGATAATATCCACAACATAATGAAAAGTTTAGATGAAATAGACCGCAAAATATTACGAGTGCTTCAGCGTGATGCAAGTCTTGGAGTTGATGCACTAGCCGATTTGGTTAACTTATCGAGAAATGCATGCTGGCGGCGAATGAAAAACCTTGAATCTAGTGGGGTTATAGCGCGGCGTGTAGCAATTCTTGACCCGCAGACCGTTGGATTAGGTACTACAGTTTTCGTTATAGTTCGCACAAATCAACATGATGAAAAATGGCTTAAATTATTTGATTCTGCCGTACGTGAATTACCTGAAATTGTTGGTGCTTATAGAATGTCAGGTGATCTTGATTATATACTCCGTGTACGAATTGAAGGTGTAAACGAATACGATGCGTTTTATAAGCGATTAATAAAACGTGTTCCTTTATCATATATTTCCGCAAGCTTCGTAATGGATGAAATAAAAGATACAACAGAACTACCAATTTAATTAATAACGCTCCTTATATAAATAGAATTTAGCCAAAATTTATACTTGGAGCTGAATTTAGGAGCATTTTAGTATAATCTTGCTGAGGCCTAGAAAATAGCCCAGTGGGAGATTGCTCTTCAACCAGCTTACCTTTGTTTAATACTCCAATTTTATTTGCCATAGTTGAAACTACAGCTAAATCGTGAGTTATAAATAAATATGTTAAAGCATATTCTTTTTGAAGCGCTTTAAGAAGGTTTAGAACCTGCGCCTGAACCGATACATCTAAAGCAGACGTAGGCTCGTCACAAACAATTACCTCGGGTTGAGAAGATAAAGCTCTTGCAATAGAAATACGCTGTCGTTGCCCTCCAGAAAACTCATGTGGGTATTTATTGGCATCACTGGAAGCAAGACCAACCTGCTCTAACAGCTCCGAAACACGCATAAATTGAGCTTTAGTACCATCTATTAAGCCAAACGCTTTGATAGGTTCAGCTATAATATCCCCAACTCTCCAGCGTGGATTAAGACTAGCGTATGGAGATTGGAAAACCATTTGAATACGGCGCCTGAGAGCTAATTGTTCATTGCGCGCTAATGCTGGATCATTTAAATTTTTACCGTCCATTATAAGCGTTCCAGCAGAAGGCTTTAATAGTCCAACTGCCATTTTTGCTATTGTTGATTTTCCTGAGCCACTCTCACCAACAAGTGCGTATGTTGTACCTTTTTCAATCGAAAAATTCACATTATCTACTGCAGTTAATATACGTTTAGGCCGCATTGTTAATGCGCGTACAATTAATGGTTCAGATAGATCATAATTACGTGTTAAACCTTTTGCTACAACGAAGCTCATAGTAAAGTTTCCTCTCCATCCAAAAGCCAACAGGCTGCACGATCAGCAATAATAGATGGGCGATCGATACGGCATTTATCTAAAGCAAATTCGCAACGCGGATGAAACGCACAACCATTCGGCATAGCATCAAGCTTTGGCATTGAACCAGAAATTTGATAAAGTGTTTTATCAAACGAACTGGCGTCTATGCGTGGAGTTGAAGCAACAAGCCCTTTAGTATATGGATGTTTTGGGTTAGTTAACACATCTCGTGTTTCACCTATTTCAGCCAGCCTACCTGCATAAAGAACTCCTACCCTATCAGTTGTCTCTGCAATCACACCCATATCATGTGTAACCAAAATTATTGAAGTCCCTCGTTCGCGACAAAGTTGCTTTAACAAATCAAGTATTTGCGCTTGAACAGAAACATCCAAAGCAGTTGTAGGTTCATCAGCAATGATCAATGCTGGTTCTGGTGCCAAAGCCAAGGCAATCACTACCCGCTGACGCATACCACCAGAAAAAGTATGTGGATAAGCATTAATACGTTCTGGATCAATGCCAACTTCTTCTAATCCCTTTCGGGCACGATCAACAGCTTCAGCTTTTGTAATGGGCATGTGCGTTAATATCGTCTCAACTAGTTGATCACCAATCCTACGTAATGGATTAAGACTAACTAGAGGATCTTGAAAAATCATTGAGATTTCGTGACCACGTATAGTTTCTGGAGCTTGATCAATACGTTGGCCTTTATACCAAATCTGACCACTAGATAAGCGCCCAGGTGGATCAATCAGACCTAATACTGCAGCCCCAGTCATAGATTTTCCAGCACCAGACTCACCAACCAAACCTAATATTTCACCTTTTTTTACATTTAAAGATAAATCATCTATGGCCTTTAAAACTCCATGACGAGTTTTAAACGTTACACTAATATTCTTAATTTGAAGTAAATTTTCTGACATTACTTAAGCCTCGGATTCAATGTATCTCGCAACCAATCACCAAGTAGATTCACAGCTAATGCTAAAGCTAACAATGTCACAGCAGGAAAAAGTAAAATCCACCACTCACCTGAAAATAAATAATCCTGACCAACACGGATCAATGTTCCTAAACTTGGTTCAGTGGGTGGAGCACCAACTCCAAGGAACGATAGTGTTGCCTCAGCGATGATTGCTAATGCAAACGTGATCGTTGCTATTACTAATACAGGCCCCAAAACATTTGGAAGAATATGGCGGATCATAATTTGCCAACGATTTAGACCAATTAATCTGGCAGCAGCTACATATTCTTTTTCTTTTTCAACCATAGTTGAACCACGTACAGTACGTGCAAACGGCACCCATTCAGATAAACCTATTGAAATAATTAATACTGTAATTGCCATTTCGTAGCGCAATTCAGGAGGTAAAAGCCCTCGGGCAATACCAAAAATAAGCATTGCTATCAATATCGATGGAAATGTCATTTGTATATCAGCAAGCCGCATAATTAAATTATCAAGCCAACCTCCAACGTATCCAGCTATAAGACCAAGCATAACGCCCAAAACCATAGCCAAAGTGACTGCCATTAGTCCAACAAAAAGTGATATTCGCAGTCCATAAAGGATAGCAGAAAATAAATCGCGACCTTGATCATCTGTACCTAACAAAAAAATCTCACCAGTAAACATGTTTGCTTCTAAAGGTGGCGTGAAACCATTCATTAATTCTAAGCTGGCTGGATCAAAAGGATTAGTAGGTGCAATAAATTGAGCAAAAACAGCACTCAAAACTAAAATCAAAACGACACAGAATGAGATAAGTGCAACTGGTGCGCGTAAAAAATCATGGAAAAAATCAGAATCTAGAAAACGGTTCATCATATCATCTTTCCCCATTCAATTGACTATCGCGTAATCGTGGATCAATCGCGAGATACAACAGGTCAACCAATAGGTTAATAAATACAAATAACACACCCACTAAAAGTAGATAAGCACTCATTACTGGAATATCTACAAAGTATACTGCATTAATAAAAAGCAATCCTACTCCAGGCCATTGGAAAACAGATTCAGTAATAATTGCAAATGCAACTATTGATCCGAGTTGTAAGCCAGCTATAGTAATGACTGGCACTAGCGTATTTGGAAGAGCATGATTAAAATGCACTTGCTTATTGGATAATCCAAGAGCTTTAGCAAAGCGAACATAGTCCTGGCGCAAAACTTCAAGCATTTCAGAGCGAGTTAATCGCATAATCAATGTAAGTTGATAGAGCCCTAATGTAATACTTGGTAAAATAAGAGATTTAAGGCCAGATATAGTTAAGAAACCAGTTGTCCACCAACCTAAAGTGACAACTTCACCTCTTCCAAAAGAAGGTAACCATCTTAGTTCAACAGCAAACAACCATATTAGTAAAACACCAATTAGAAATGTCGGTAATGATACCCCAATTAATGAAGTAGAAAGAATTAAATTTGCAATAAAACCGCCACGTTTAATGGCAGTATAAATACCGGTAATTACACCAAAAACCAATGCAAATATTGCAGAGGTCAATGCTAACTCTAAAGTTGCCGGTAATCTACTCGCAATTAGTTCAGCTACTGGTAAAGCACCCCTGTAAGAATTTCCAAAATCAAAGTGAATAGCTCGCCAAACAAAGTTAAAATATTGTTTATATAAAGGATCGTTTAAGCCCAGTGCTTCTTCAAGAGCAGCCCGCTGTAATAGCGTAGCCTCTTGACCCATTAAGTTATCTACCGGGTTACCTACAAAACGAAAAATAAGGAAGGAAATTAGAGCCACAAGGAATAATACTAAAATAGATTGCCCCAATCGTCTCAAAATAATGATTAACATAAGGTCAACTCAGCATATAAGATTTAGGGATAAAATAGCGCATCAAGATTTCTCCATTCAAAGAACACAAAGTGCAAGATCAAAATAATAAAATAAATTTTTATATATAACACTAGCCCATAAGCTTATGGGCTAGTGTTTGTAAACCTTATTTAAAGGTTAGGAATTGAAAGTGCGGCTGGTCTTCAGGCTGCACATCAAAGTTAATATTGCCTTTCATACCCCAATTCAGTACCTGATTGTGAATAGGAAGATACATTTGCGCATCTTGAACAGCTGCCCAAATTTTTGCAATTGTTGCATCACGTACTGCAAGGTTAGTTTCTGCCTCTAAGCTCACTATCATAGCATCTACATCCACATTTGAATATCCTGTTGGATTCCAAGATCCACGTTTGTCAGTTTGTGTGTGTACTAAGTAATTGAAAATATAATGTGAATCAAACGTTGGAACACCCCATCCCAACATATAGAAATCAGCGTCTCCACCTTTTGCTATTGGAAAATGTTGTGCTTTTGGCTTTGAGTCAAGAGTTACATTAACACCAATTCGAGCCATCATACCAACTGCAGCCTGACATATTGCTTCATCATTTACATAACGATCATTTGGGCAATTGAGCGTAATATCAAAACCATTTGCAAAACCTGCTTCTGACATCAATGTCTTAGCTGCCTCAACGTTATAATCAGGATACTGATTTAACTCTTCTGTCCAACCATTCACAAACGGAGGCATAATAACTCCAGTTGGATCAGATTGCTCACGCATCACAATCTTTTTGATTGCATCACGGTTAATCGCAATATTCATTGCTTGTCGCACTTTTAAGTTACTTGTAGGTCCTTCAACTGTATCTAATCCAAAGAATACAACACGATTTTGTGCTGCAGTCGCTACTGCCAAACCATCTGTATTTGAAACACGATTAAGATCCTGAACTGGAACATCTTGGATAATGTCCACTTCTCCTGATAAAAGAGCAGCAACACGTGTCGCAGCAGATTGGATCGGTGTGTAGATAATATCAGTTACTTTATTCGGATAAATATCTTTACCCCAATAATTTGGATTTGCAGTAAGAACTGTCCTTTCGTCTACAGAACGACTTACAAGTACAAATGCTCCAGTGCCATTTGTATTCATTGTGGCAAAGTTTGTTTCACCTTTTGCAACATCATGCGGAGTTAAAACATCGTTTGCAGTTGCCCACCCCTTATCCATCATAAACATATTGGTCAGATTATTTACTAACAGAGGATTTGCACCATTGGTCTCTATATCTACAGTAAGAGCATCAACAGCACGAACATCTTTAATAGATGACAACAACTCTTTCATTTCAGAACCATCAGCCATTGCTCGGTTTAATGAAAAAATTACATCTTCTGCGTCAAACGCTGCGCCATCATGAAAGGTTACACCCTCACGAAGTTGTAACCGCCATATATTTGGGTTATCAGCAAGTGCCTTCCAATTTAATGCTAACGATGGGATAATCGAGCCTGACATGTCACGCTGAAGCAGCGTATCGTATATCTGGTGAGCTAAAGCGTGCGTTGCACCCTCATTTTGAGCGTGTGGATCCATTGTGATTGAATCTCCGGCACGAGCCCATCGGACTGTTTCAGCTGAAACAGTAACCGTTGAAGCAGCTATTACAGCTGCAGTCAAAAGTAATTTATGAAACATAATATAGTCTCCTTTTAATATATTGAAAATATCTAACAAAAATCATACTGACGAGTTAATACATATAAATCAAACAAATAAAATATCTTTTATTAATATAAAAAACATAAATATTTTTGTTTAAATTAAAATTATTAACTTAAATATTAATCACCATCAGCTACACCCTTCCTACGCATTTGAGCACGCCTTGATCTAACACTAGGCAAAAGAATTAATAGTATTGCTATTGATAATAATACCATTGTCATTGGACGTTGGCCGACAAATGCAATGCCATCATATAACTGCATTGATCTTGCAAAGTTATCTTCAAGCATTCCACCTAAAATAAATCCAATAAGTAATGGCGCTAATGGATAGTCTGCAAATCTAAGTGCTGTAGCACAAACTCCAAATCCAACTAATAATAATAATTCAGTTGCGTTATTTTGACCAATATATGCACCCATCAAAGTAAAAAATAGAATATACGGTATCAGGTAATTCCGAGGAACCGCTAAAATTTTGGCAATATATGGAATTAAGGGCAAATTCAGAACTAGCAATACAAAGTTGCCAATATACATAGAAATAATCACAGCCCAAAATATCTGTGGCTCATCAATCATCAATCTTGGTCCTGGAGTAACATTTAACGCAATTAGAGCTCCTAACAAAATTGCAGTAGTACCAGATCCTGGGATACCAAGGGTAAGAAGAGGAACAAAAGAACCTGTACAAGCTGCATTATTTGCCGTTTCAGGTGCAGCCAAACCTTTTATAGAACCTTTGCCGAATTGGTCCTGTTCATCTTTTGTGGCTATATTTCGCTCAACTGCATACCCAAGAAAACTAGCGATTGTCGCACCTGCCCCCGGCAAAACTCCAATAAAAAAACCTTGAATAGACTGTCGAGCAATTACAGGCGCAATCGATTTAGCTTCTTCTCGAGTTATACGTAAATTTTTAATTTCTTCAGCTTTTCTTGATCCAGCTTTAGGAGGGTTAAGCACTAGAAATAATGCTTCCGGTAAGGCGAACATTGCCATAGCAAGCGTTACAAAACTTAGCCCTGATTGAAGGTCCATTACCCCCATAGTAAATCGAGGAAGGCTAAACATTGTTCCTTCACCAACGGTTCCTAACATTAATCCAAAAACCGTCATTAATAATGCCTTTGCAATTTGTCCAGTTCCAGCAAAGGCTGCTATAGCTGAAAGTCCAACAACCATTAATGCAAAATATTCAGCCGAGTGAAATAGTAAAGCAACTGATGAAAGCGCTGGTGCAAAAATCATAAGCAATACTGCTCCAATAGTTCCTCCACAAAAGCTAGCTATAGCTGCAATTGTTAAAGCTTTGCCAGCTTTGCCTTGTTTTGCCATTGGATAGCCATCAAAACTTGTAGCCACTGTCCCAGCAACTCCTGGAGCATTCAGTAAAATTGATGATGTAGAGCCACCAAAAATTGCACCATAATATACACCTGCCAAAAGAATAATTGCCGCTGCAGGATCACCTATAGAAATAGCAACTGGAATCATGATTGCAATAATCGACATTGGCCCAAGGCCGGGCAGCATACCAATAAAAGTACCGATCAGACAGCCACCAATTACCATTAGTAACATCTGAATAGAAAATGCTGTTTGAAGGCCAAGAAGAATTCCCTCTAACATATTACCCCCCTAACCATCCTGGAAATGGGCGCATATATATTCCAAGTACTTGCTGGACTAAATACCAAACAAATAATGTTGCTACTAACGCAATTGGAACTACAAAATACCATTTGCGTTCACCCAAAATTATACTGCCAAAAATAAGAAATGTACTAGTAGAAAATATAAACCCCACTGGCCGTAAACATAGTGCATATACCACCATCAAACAAAGCAATAATATTGCTTGACCAAGTTTATATTCGTGAAGGCGGCGATAATCGATATCAGATACTTTTTGTTCACTTTTCTCAACACCAAGTAGAATAATTAGTGACGTGATAATCCCTAACACAGATAAAATTTTTGGAAATGTACTGGGCCAAATTGGGTTACGCTTCATGAACGGCGCAAGACCTACATCCATAGTAAGCCAAGCTGTATAGCCATAGATCAGGCAAAATCCAAGTAAAATCAAAGCAATCCAACGATCCAGTGCCATAAACAAATCTCCAAATATTAAAATGTTGGCAAAGCAGTTACCCACTTTGCCAATAATTGTATTATAAGAAACCTAATTTCTTCATTAAATCACCGATAACTTGTTCCTGAGCTTCAAGGAACACTCTAAAGTCATCACCTGAATTATGGATATTAACCCAACCATTACGCGCCCGAACAGCTTCCCATTCTGGTGTTGCATACATTTTTTCGATTGCATCTTGATACATAGCAGTTTTTTCTGCAGGTAAGCCCGGTGCGCCAAAGAAACCACGCCAATTTACGAAAGATGTATTAATGCCTTGCTCTTTCATAGTCATTGCATTGGGTGCTGCACTTACACGCTCATCAGAAGTTACACCAATAATTTTCACTTCACCGGCATTAGCCAGATCTACTGCTTCTGAAAATCCAGTTGAAAGTGCTGCAATTTCACCTGACAATAGGGCTGCCATTGCTTTGCCACCAGCGTCATATGGAATATATTTAACTCCAAGAGCATCTTTTCCTGCAGCCTCCATCACCATAGCAGCAACAAGATGATCCATACCACCAGGCACAGAACCACCACCAATAGCAGTTGCAGATGCATCGGCTTCATATGCAGCAATCAAATCAGACATTGAATTAATTGGACTATTTTTACTAACTACCATTGCAGCATAATCGCCAATTGTACCAGAAACTAACGTTAGATCACGGAAGTTATGTGGGAATACACCCGTCAATGATCGTATAACGATAGGCGTTGAATTTACCATTAAAGTACCATGGTTACTATCAGCGTTTTCAATCAAGAAACCAATAGCTTTACCACCACCACCACCTGACATATTCTCATATGATGCAGAACCTACAAGGCCAGCAGTAGTTAAGGCTTCTCCAGTACCACGTGCAGTTCCATCCCAACCACCACCAGCACCGCCGGGGATTAAGAAGTGAATACTATCTAAAACTTTATGACCGTCTGCTAATACAGGTGCGCCAAGGCTTAGTGCGGCAATCGTACCTACTACAAGGGCGCGTCGGCCCAAATTAAATGTCATGATGATTTCCTCCCATTTGACAAATGGCCACAAAACAGGCCAACTTAAACAACAAAGCATTTTAACCTGTCACTAACCTGTCACATCCCAAACTGTCTGTTAAAAATATGAAATACCTATTGGTTGAAGACAATCACGAGCTCGCAAATGCAATTTGTTCTCGCATAAAGTTTGACGGACATGTCATTGATCATGCTGACAAATTAGAAGATGCTATTGCCTACTCTAATACTGGAGAGTACGATTTAATTTTCCTTGATATAATGTTGCCTGATGGAGATGGGCGTAGCTTTCTTAAACACCATAGAGATCAGAAAAAAGATACACCTATCATTGTCCTAACTGCAAGGTCACAGGTCTCAGACAGAATCAGTCTCTTGGATTTAGGTGCAGATGATTATGTTACAAAACCATTTGACCATGCTGAACTACAGGCAAGATGCAGAGCAGTCCTGCGCAGAAAAGCTGGTACAGCACAAACTATTTTACAATTTGGTGATGTTGCCTTTAATCCGCTTGCTGGACAACTTTCTATCAGAGATAAAATGGTTAACCTCCGAAATAGAGAGCTCCGGCTGTTTGAACTATTATTAAATGCCCGCGGCCAAATTTTTTCTAAGCAAAAACTGATTGATAGACTTTTTTCTTTGGATGAAGATGTCTCGGAAAATGCAATTGAGGTTTATGTAGGCAGACTGAGAAAACATCTTGAGGATACATCCTTAAAGATAAGTACGCATAGAAGCCTTGGGTATAGGCTTGATGATGACTAATACTATTCGTATATCTGGATCATTAAGAAATCGCTTGATGATTACATTAATAAGTGGATCAGCAATTCTTGGTATAATTTTGTTTTTTATCGTGCGTGGATATGCAACCCAAATAGCTCAAGATGGCCAAGATAATATACTTAAAGCCTCTCTCTCATCCATACTAGATGCAGCCACAATTCAAGACGGTTTGGTTGAGGTAGACTTTCCATACGCATCCTTATCAATGTTAGATACAGACTTAGATGATCGTGTTTTTTACGCAATATACCAAGACGGCATACTCCTATCAGGTTATAAAGGTTTACCAGCTCCATCTTCATTAACAGGAGAAACTCGCACTTTTCAAACGATTAAATATAAAGGTACTTTTGCAAGAGTTGCTAACGCAAATCGCATTTTAGTTGGTGAGCGCGGACGTATTGAAATTTCTGTATCAGTCGCCCAAACGCAAGATGATTTATCACGCACATTAAATAGTATTTCAAAAAATGTAGCTGTTTTTGGTGCTGGTTTTTTTATACTTGTTGCTGCGTTGTCTTACTTGGCTACATCAACAACAATTAATCCATTGATGCGACTAGCAGCATCAATAAAAAAACGTGGCCCCAAGGATTTAAGTCCATTTGAAAAAGAGATTCCTTCCGAAATGGTCCCCTTAGTTTCCTCATTAAACAGACTTATGGGCAGGTTAGATCTATCACTAAAGCAATCAGAAGATTTCATTGCAGAGGCAGCACACAGAGTGAGAACTCCACTTGCAACTGTACGTTCTTATGCAGATGCAACATTACAACGCGTTAGTAAAAGTGAGAATAGAGAAGCATTACGATCAATGGTACGCGCAATTGACGAGGCATCACGTGCAGCAAGTCAACTTTTAGATCATGCAATGATAACTTTCCGCACTGATCATTTGCAAAAAGAATACATTGATTTAATAGATTTAGTCCAGGATTTAGCTCTTCGGTTGTCACCAATTGCAGAAATGAAGGATGTTAAAATTTTAGTTAATTACAAAAATCCTGTAGAAATTCATGGTGATTTTATTCTAATACAAAATGCAATTCGAAATTTGATTGATAACGCCCTCAAATATTCGCCAAATGAGGCAATTATCAAAATATCAGTTGGATCAGAACCAACGCCTTATTTAAAAATTCATGATGGAGGGCCAGGCTTTCCACCCGATGACATCCAAAACCTTACCTTACGATTTACAAGAGGTAAAAATGCAAATGGAATAATTGGTTCAGGGCTTGGTCTTACAATAGCAAAAGACGTTGCAAACGCACATAATGGCAGACTTGAAATTTTTAATCATAAAAAAGGTGGAGCATGCGCTATATTATCGTTTTAGTTTTGATATTTATTACTTACTCGTTAAATGCAGAAGAATGGGAAGATCAAAGTATTTTTTCTAGTGGCTCGACAAACCAAACTTTACGCATTTTATCAAGTACTGACACATCATTTTTTGAGCCTATTTTAAAAAGTTATCTTATAGATAATCCAGCTACAAAAATTGAATATTTAGTCACTGGAACAGCCTCACTTGATAAAATTTTTCGTAATACACCAGAGAAATATGATCTTGTAATTTCAAGTGCAATGGATCTGCAACTCAAATTAGTAAATGATGGCTTTGCTATTAAGATACAAGATTCTAATCACCCAAGCTGGGCAAAATGGAGAAAGAGCTTATTTGCATTCACTATTGAACCAGCAGCAATTGTAATAAACAAAAGAGCCTTCGCCAATCAGAAAATACCTCAATCACGACAGGACTTAATAAAAGCATTGCGATCTCGTTCTAAATTTTTCCAAAATAAGCTTGGTACATATGATGTAAGAAAATCTGGTCTTGGATATCTTTTTGCAACTCAAGATGCTCGCACATCCGAAACTTACTGGAGGCTCATGGAAGTAATGGGTGGATTAGGTACACAGCTATACTGCTGCTCAGGCGACATGATAGATGATCTAATTAGTGGAAAAATTGCAGTAGCCTACAATGTTCTTAGTAGCTATGCAGGCGCTCGCAAAAAAGTCTCTGATGAAATTGAAATAATTCTTCCTGCAGATTTTCCAACCACCATGATGCGTACTGCTATGGTATCAAAATTAGCGCCAAATGTTGAAAATGCAAAAAATTTCATGTTACATCTATTGAAAACACAACTAAAACCAGCCGATAAAAATAATTATACACTGCCTCCTTTACTGTTAAAGCCAGGACAACAAACAATTATACTTGAACCTGCCTTGATGACATATCTGGATAAATTAAAACGGCAAACATTTATTAAGGAGTGGGAACGCGCAATTATCCAATAAAAAATTACAGGTAAATTATTTATTTATAGTTATATACTAAAACCAATTATTGAATACTTTTAATTGCAGGATAGGCTGCTTTATACTTTATGTAAGCCTCACAAAAAACCGATTGCATAGATGTATCTGGATCAATCGTTTCACGAATAATTGGTGGAATAATAATCTTCTCAAGTGGTTTGTCCACTGAGGCCGCCATGCCAAGCCTAGCAGCACCAAGTGCTGCTCCAAACTCGCCACCTTCTGGCAGGTTAAGTGGAACTTCAAGAATAGTTGCTAAGAGCCGCATCCAATAGATTGAAGCTGTCCCACCGCCAATTGCAGTTAACTGGCCCATCTTCGCATTGGTAGCAGATAAAGCATCAAAACAGTCTTTTAAGCCAAATGCCACACCTTCAAGCACCCCACGTGTTAAATCATCAACCGACGTATTTGCAGATATACCAGTTATACTTCCTTGTATTTCAGCATCATTATGGGGCGTTCTTTCTCCAGAAAGATAAGGTAAAAACCTCACATTTCCAGGCCTAAAAAGTTTATCACCAATAGAAGAAGTCAATTCAGAAGGGCTTTTAAGTGTAATGCCTGCTAACCAATTAAGGCTATCCGTTGCTGAAAGCATAACACCCATTTGGTACCAACGTCCTGGAACAGCGTGACAAAATGTATGGACGGCAGTTTCAGGTGCTGGTTCATATCCATCTCTCGACGAGAGAATAACACCAGATGTACCAATCGATACAAAGCCCTGACCCTCCCCTAGTGCGCCTATGCCACAAGCGGCCGCAGCGTTGTCACCTGCCCCACCTGCAACAGTAATTTTTCCTGAAAGCCCCCATTTCGACTTAATTTCTAATCGCAGTTCGCCCGCAGCTTCAGAACCCTCAACTAGTCTAGGCATCTGATCACGCCTCATATTACTTACATCCAAAAGGTAATCTGACCAATTACGTTTACCAACATCTAACCAAGATGTTCCTGCACTATCTGACATGTCAGCAACATAATCCCCAGTCAAATAAAAGTTCATATAAGCAGCAGGTAGCAACACTTTAGAAATCTTATTAAATATTTCAGGCTCATTTTTACGAACCCATTCTAATTTTGGCGCTGTAAATCCGGGGAAAACAATATTGCCAGATAGAGAACGCACTTGGTCAGTAGCATCCAAGCGTTTTGCTTCGGCCTGAGAGCGAATGTCATTCCAAAGAATACAAGGTCTTAAAACTGAACCAGAAGAATCTAATAGAGTTGCACCATGCATATGGCCTGCAACTCCTATTCCTTTAAGGTTATTAAATTCATAGTAGGTGTTTTTGAGTTCACTGATCACACTTTCAAATGCAGCAATCCAATCTGCTGGATCTTGCTCAGACCACCCCGAATTTGGATGTGAAACATTATAATGGCGCTCACTGGAACCAATGGGTATGCCCTCAGCACTAACTAAAAGTGCACGCAAACCAGATGTTCCAAGATCAATACCCAAAAATGACATTTAATCTCCTTTCAATTTTTTTAATTGGTAATTCTAAAACTTTTTGACGAATTAAATATCAAATTTATACGTATTATTTAAGATTTAAAGATTTTTGAACTGTATCATTCCATCCAAGATAAAAGTCACCTTTATCAGATATTATTGGGCGAACCATGGCTTTAGGCTGAGCAGCTATCTGGGCATCTGCTTCAGAGTTTTTGAGCCAAACGTTTAGGCTACGATAATCATTAGATTTTCGGTCTACAAGTCGATCCCCAAATTCTGTAATAAGTTCAGCTAATTCAATTTCATTCAATGGTTCTGATCTTATATCGCGAAAGCTGACCTTTCTGCCATCTGCTTCCAAAGTTTTTAAAGCCCTCTGGCAAACTGCACATGTGTTTAATCCATAGATTACCATTTTATAATTTCCTTTTATGATTATTATATGACCCTAAAGCAATGGAATATTTGCCGTAAATTTAGGTATAGAGTACCCTTTCTGCACTGCTGGCCGCTTAGCAATGAGTAGGTACCATTTTAAGACATTTGGATAATCTTTTAAATTAATCTCTTGCCACTCAAATCGTGAAGCCCAAGGCCAACAAGCCATATCTGCAATTGAATACATTCCCCGATTATCACCTGCTATATAATCACGTTTCTCTAGATGAGTATTTAATACGCCATAAAGTCGATGTGCTTCTTTTGTAAAACGATTTTCGCCATACTCAGATTTACCTTTGTTATATTTAACAAAGTGATGAACTTGCCCCAACATTGGTCCAAATCCGCCCATTTGCCACATTAGCCATTCAACCATACGCCAGTATTCTGCTCCCTCGCACTGAAAACGTTTATATTTGTTAGCAAGGTATAACATAATTGCTCCAGATTCCATTATATGTATTCCACTATCCTGGTCTACAATTGCTGGTATGCGGTTGTTTGGAGATATTTTTATAAATGCAGGATCAAATTGTTCATCTTTTGATATATCAATTGCGTAAAAAGTGTAAGGTACTCCTAACTCTTCAAGTAATATTGATATTTTACGACCATTAGGAGTAGTCCATGTATATAAATCGATCATTCTGAATCCTAACTCGTACTAGACTAAACTAGCCACCATAACTTCTAATAATACAAAATATTAAGCTTAATTATTTACTACTCAAGAACTATCAATTATTTTAGCAATAAATTTAGTAAAAGTCTCACTTCAATTGGTAATCAAATAGATATCATTTAATAGTTTTAATTAAAATATTTATTTCATTTAACATATGGAGAGATAGCAAAGTCGTTCTTCTTCCAACCGACAATTCCTTCAACAAGGTGTGTAACATTTGTAAAGCCAGCTTGATTAATAAGAGCATTCCCCAACATGTTTGTACGGCTTCCAGTACGGCAATAAAGTAAAACTGGAGTATCTCTATCATTAAACAGCGGCATAAACTGGGCTTGAAAGTCTTTGTGAAGTTGACCTTTTTTTGTAAATGCTGAAATTGTAACAGCACCTTTAATAATACCAGTTTCTATCCATTCTTCATTACGGCGAATATCTATAATTATTGCACCATTTTTTTGAGCGTTTAAAAACTGTTTTGGTGTTGCATTTTTAAGCTTAGGAGGCCAGCTAACTGATAGCAATTCTACATCAAAAATAAGTGTAGCATTGGGTGGAATAATATCTCCAGTTCCTAACACCCCATACCCAAGCTCTGGTGGAATAGTAAGTTGGCGTCTTTCACCTATATTCATACCATCAACACCTAAATCCCAACCTTTAATCACTTCGCCCTGACCCAAAGTGAATACGAATGGCTGATCTCGCTCTACAGAACTATCAAATACTGTTCCATCAGATAATTTCCCTGTGTAATGAACTGAAACACGCATTCCAGACTTAGCAACCTCACCGTTACCTTGAATTATAGTTTCAACAAGAAACTCTTTCGCATTTGCAGTATTATTAATAATATTAAGTAGTCCAAAAAAAATGGTTGATATAATCAAAGCTTTTTTTAAGTTATATAAATTTAGCATTAAAATAATTCCATTATAAAAGTTTATTGGATTTATTATTATATCCTAGAATAAAAATTAGCCTATCATATAATAAAGGAGGTTGATGAGAAAATGATCTCAAAAAATAATGAAATAATAAGTTTAGACAATAATTCAGTTAAACGGAAAGTAGGTTACCCTACTTTCCGTAATTTTTTTAGTTTAATGCAACATCTGTAATTTCAGATGTCCAAGCACCTTCTGGAACTTTGGTAATTACTGGATCAGAACCACCATTAAGTAAAGATTGAACAGTCCGTTCATAGTCACTAGCATCTAACGCACCATTTGATCCTGCAGTTAGCTTTGCTATTTCTGACATCATACGACGTTGATGCTTCTCAGTTTGTGCACCAGAGGCATCGTTATCCAAAACTATATCTGCTGCTTCATTTACATTGCCTTCAGCATATTTCCAGCCCTTCATAGACGCACGTACAAAACGAACCATTTTTTCTTTAAACGCATCGTCCTTTAAATTTTCTCCCAGTACGTACATTCCATCTTCTAAGGTAGATACACCTTCGTCTTCATATTTGAAAACAATCAAGTCATCTTCTGTTAAGCCAGCATCAATTACCTGCCAATATTCATTATAAGACATTGTTGAAACACAGGCTGCTTGACCTTGTAAAATCGGATCAACGTTAAAGCCTTGCTTTAGAACAGTTACTCCGCCTGCTGATCCATCAGTTTTCAAACCTAGTTTACTCATCCAACTAAGAAATGGATATTCATTACCATAAAACCAAACACCTAATGTTTTATCTGCAAAATCAGCGGGTGATGATATTCCCGCATCTTTTCGGCAAGTTAGCATCATACCAGATGACTTGAAGGGTTGAGCAATATTTACTAAATCAAGACCTTTTTCCCGCGATGCTAATGCAGATGGCAGCCAATCTAGAACTACATCAGCACCACCACCAGCAATAACTTGTGCGGGAGCAATATCTGGACCACCTGGTTTGATAGTTACATTTAATCCTTCTTCTTTATAGAATCCTTTATCTAATGCTACATAGTAACCAGCAAATTGTGCTTGTGTTACCCACTTAAGTTGAAGCGTTACATCATCATCTGCACATGCAATTGACGCACTTAATATTAATGCACCTGCTAGCGCACTTTTAATCATATTCTTCATAGTATATCTCCTTGTTATTATTACTTTAACTCCTTTGTGATGGATGCCAGAAGGTTATACCCTTCTCGATTAGGGCCATCATCCCATAAAATGTCGACCCTGCAAGGGCCGCCACAGTTATTTCCGCCCAAACCATATCAAGCGACAAACGCCCAACTTCAGTCGAAATACGAAATCCCATCCCTCGTGTTGGCGATCCAAAAAATTCAGAAACAATCGCACCAATTAGGGCCAACGTTGTACAAATTTTTAATCCATTAAAAATGAATGGCATTGCAGCAGGTAAGCTAAGTTTGAAAAGACTTTGCCAATAGCTGGCACCGTAGGTTTGCATAAGATCGTTTTGAATAGTGTCTTTAGCACTAAGGCCAGCAACAGTATTTATTAGCATAGGAAAAAACACCATTACCACTACAACTGCAGACTTTGAATGCCAATCAAAACCAAACCACATAACCAAAATAGGTGCCATACCAATGATAGGTAAAGCTGCCACAAAATTACCAACAGGCAAAAGACCACGTTTTAAGAAACTTGATTTATCGACAGCAATCGCGGTTAAAAATGCTGCCGAACAGCCGATTACATATCCAGATAACGCACCCTTTACAAAGGTTTGAACAAAATCGACCCAAAGGATTGGAATACTTGTTGAAAAACGTATAGCAATTGCTGATGGAGTAGGAAGCAAAATTGGGCTAATATTTAAACCCCTAACAAACCCTTCCCAAAGCACTAATAGTGAGATGCCAAATAAAGCAGGGACTATTAAATTTATTATACGGTTACGCCCAGCATTAGCCAGGCGGACATTTAAAATCCACATAGTAATCCAGAAAAACAAGGCAAACACTATCCAAGTCATAATTGAATTCCCATCCTACGTAATGTGTACTTTTCAATAGTACCTATAATTGCTACTAAACTGGCTGCAAGAATTGCTGCACAAATTAGAGCACTCCATATCTGGATAGTTTGACCATAGTAGCTGCCCGCTAACAACCGCGCACCCAATCCAGCAACAGCACCAGTTGGCAGTTCACCAACAATTGCACCAACCAATGATGCCGCAATGCCTATTTTAAGTGAAGCAAACAAATAAGGCATGGAACTGGGCAGTCGTAACTTCCAAAATGATGAGTTTTTAGAAGCACTCCATGTACGCATTTGATCTATTTGCATTTGATCTGGCGAACGCAAGCCTTTGACCATACCAACCACTACAGGAAAAAACGATAAATACATTGATATGATAGCTTTTGGTAACAACCCTGAAATGCCTACTGCGTTAAGGACCACTATTATCATAGGTGCAACAGCAAGAATTGGAATAGTTTGGCTCGTAATTACCCACGGCATCACAGACATATCCATCGCGCGACTATAGACAATACCAATTGCTAACAAAATACCGAAGGTCGTTCCAAAAGCAAAACCAAGCAACGTGGCGGAAAGTGTAATCCAACCATGCCAGATTAGCGAACGTTTTGAAGTTACCTTTTTTAATACCGTTGTTTTATAAATTTCTTTAATAACTTGATGGGGCGCAGGCAACAAAGGTTTGTCCTGGATCATAGTATCTGATACCATCTGTGAAAATGAGATTGTAGTGTCCGCTCGTTTAGCTTTGTCATAGGCCCATGCTGAATTAAGCCAAACTGTAGCTACATACCAAATTGCAATTATTACTAAGAGAACTGTCACAACTGGTCCCACTTTGTGCCAGAAAAAACGAAGTTTATTCATCAGCATGACCTGTACGCAACCCATCACGAACTTCGGCAGCAATATCTAAAAATTCTTGGCTTTCACGGATATCTAAGGATCGGTCACGCGGCAAAGTACTTTCAATTATATTCGCTATTCGACCTGGACGGGGGGACATAACTACAATCTTAGTTGATAAAAATACTGCTTCAGGGATTGAATGTGTTACGAACCCAATTGTTTTCTGGGTACGGGCCCAAAGTTTTAACAATTGTTCATTTAAATGATCACGAACAATTTCATCTAAGGCACCAAATGGTTCGTCCATTAATAAAATATCAGCATCAAATGCAAGTGCACGAGCGATACTAGCACGCTGTTGCATTCCTCCAGATAACTGCCAAGGGAATTTCTTATCAAATCCAGACAGTTCTACGAGTTCCAAAACATGAGCGACACGTTCTTCTCGTTGTTCTTTACTATAACCCATAATTTCAAGTGGTAACTTGATATTACCACCAATTGTGCGCCACGGATATAGACCAGCCGCTTGAAAAACATAACCATAAGCACGCTGCATACGTGCCTCTGATGCGCTCATTCCATTAACTTGAATCGTTCCATTAGTGGGTGTCTCTAATTCAGCGATAACACGTAAAAGCGTTGTTTTTCCACAACCAGATGGACCAATAAATGATACAAATTCTCCTTTTTTAATATCAAGATTAATATCTTGAAGCGCGTGCACAGGTCCATCATTTGTTTGATATGTTAGCGAAAGCTTATTCGCCGAAATAACAGGATTATTCATTTAGATACCTGCCGGAATATTCAATGGATCACGAATAATTTGTCGCGGAGAATTTAAAGATTTCCATTTACTCAACGCTATTTGAGCTGATTGAAATGCAGGTCTAGGTATGAATCTGCCACGCCCAGGTTGCGGTTGACTATTTTGCCCCCACGCCCAAATAACATCGCCCCTGCTCAGGGTAAAACGTGATTGTGCTTTAACTTCAAAACCCTCAAAAACATTGTAATCAAGAACTGAATGGTGATTGCTTGGACTAATCGTTTTTGTGATTTTAGGATCCCAAACAACAATATCTGCATCAGCTCCTTCTACAATAGCACCTTTTTTAGGATAAATATTAAGAATTTTAGCAATATTAGTCGAAGTAGCTGCAACAAACTCTTCAGGTGTTAAGCGACCAGTTTCAACACCTTCTGTCCATAACACAGCAAGCCTCTCCTCTAAGCCATTTGATCCATTAGGAATAATTCTAAAATCATCTCGCCCAGCGCGTTTTTGTTCTGTATTGAATGCAGCGTGGTCAGTAGCAACAACTTGCAAAGAACCTGATTGCAAACCAGCCCATAAACTATTCTGGTGGCTTTTTGATCTAAATGGCGGACTCATAACACGTCTCGCAGCATGGTCCCAATCTTTATTGAAATATTCAGATTCATCCAACGTCAGAAATTGAATTAATGGTTCACCATAAACCCGCATTCCTTTTTGGCGCGCTCGCCTAATTGCTTCGTGCGATTGTTCACACGAGACATGAACAATATATAAAGGCACACCTGCTGTATCCGCAATCGTTATAGCACGGTTAGCTGCTTCGCCTTCCAATTCTGGCGGCCGGGAATAAGCATGACCTTCAGGCCCAGTGATGCCTTGGTCAAAATACTTTTGTTGAAGTTCGGCTACCAAATCGCCATTTTCTGCATGGACCATTGGTAAGGCACCCAGTTCACCACATCGTTTAAAACTTGCAAACATCTCGTCATCTTCAATCATTAATGCACCTTTATAGGCCATAAAATGTTTGAAGCTGTTTACGCCCATATCTACTGCGTCTTTCATTTCATTGAAGACGTTTTCATTCCAACCAGTAATGGCCATATGATAGCCTATATCAGAACAAATTTGGGGCGCAGATTTTCGATGCCATTCATTTATAGCATTTTTGATACTACCATCAGCTCCAGGTAAACAGAAATCAACAACCATTGTTGTACCGCCACAGGCTGCAGCCCATGTACCGGATTCAAAAGTTTCTGCAGCTGTAGTACCCATGAAAGGCATTTCTAAATGTGTATGCGGATCAATACCTCCAGGAATAACATACGCACCTTCGGCATCTATATATTCGTCTCCTATAAGGTTTTGACCAATTTGCTTAATTACCTCACCTTCGATTAGTACATCAGCTTTATAACTACGATCTGCGGTACATACAGTGCCACCCTTAATCACTTTGGTCATTATGTCGTTTCCCCTCGAACATACAAAATTTATTTATTTGTATTAAATTATTTTATAATCTCAGCAGTTTCAATAACTGCTTGCATCAATACATCTGCTCCAGCTGTGGCCCATTCTTTTGATATTTTTTCTGCTTCATTATGACTAAGTCCACCTACACAAGGACACATAACCATCGCTGTTGGAGCCACACCATTAATCCAACATGCATCATGACCTGCGCCTGATATAATATTCATATGGCTGTAACCTAATCGTTCAGCTGCGTTTCGAACGGCAGTTACACATTTTTCATCAAATGTAACAGGATCAAACCCGCCAGTTTTTTCGAATGATACCGTTAACCCCATATCATTACATATTTGCTTAGCGCCCTCCTCCAAACGTTGCTCCATATCGTTAATAACAGTTAACTCAGGAGAGCGAAGATCTACAGTAAAGACAACTTTTCCTGGAATAACGTTTCTCGAATTAGGATAGACATCAATATGGCCTGCTGCGCCAACAGCATATGGCGCATGAGATAAAGCTATTTCATCTACTAATTCCAATACCCGAGCCATAGCTAGTCCAGCGTTTTTACGCATAGGCATTGGCGTAGAGCCCGTGTGGCTATCTTTACCTACAATAGTAATTTCGGTCCAAGACAACCCTTGACCATGGGTCACAACGCCTATTTCTTTACTTTCAGCTTCAAGAATTGGCCCTTGTTCAATATGCAATTCAAAAAATGCATGCATTTTACGCATTCCTACTTTTTCTTCACCACGCCAACCTATGCGACTCAGCTCATCACCAAATTTTTTGCCATCGGAATCTTCACGTTCATAAGCCCAATCTTGAGTATGAACCCCTCCAAAAACTCCTGAAGCAAGCATCGGAGGTGCAAAGCGCGTCCCCTCCTCGTTAGTCCAATTTGTAACAACAATAGCATGCTTTGTTTTGATATTTAAATCATTCAAAGTTCGTAATATTTCCAAACCACCTAATACACCTAAAATTCCATCATATTTACCACCAGTTGGTTGCGTATCTAAATGTGACCCAACATATACTGGCAAAGCATCAGGATCAGTACCACCCCACGTAGCAAACATATTTCCCATTTGATCAAGTCCCATAGAACATCCAGCTATTTCACACCACTTTTGGAATAAAGTGCGGCCCTCACTATCTTCATCTGTAAGCGTTTGGCGATTGTTTCCCCCTGCAATACCAGGGCCTATTTTGGCCATTTCCATAAGACTATCCCAGAGTCTGTCACCATTAATACGTAAATTTGAATTTAATTTAGACATCTTACCTCCCCCTTGGAGTGTTCTTGACTGATATTTTTTTGACTGTATGGTCAACTATTGTACATATCTGACCATACGGTCAAGTTTTTTTTTGGGAAGGAAGATAATAATGGTAAGCAATACTGTTTCATTTCACAAATTCGCAAAACGATCTCAAAATCAAAAAATTATTTTGGCTGCTGCTGAAAAAGTGTTTGCCGAAGCTGGCTATGCAGGCGCAACCACACAGCTAATTGCAGATGTAGCAAATTTACCAAAAGCAAACATACATTATTACTTTAAAACTAAAGAGGATCTTTATCGTCAAGTAGTTTATAATATTTTTGACATATGGATGGAAGCTGCTTCTGCTTTTGATACAGAACTTGGTCCACGCGAAGCACTTAGTCGATACATTGATAAAAAAATGGACCTAGCGCGCACTCATCCATATGGATCAAAAGTATGGGCAGCTGAAATTATTCACGGTGCGCCCATAATACAAGATTATCTAGAAGGGCAATTACTTGAATGGTCACAAGATCGCAGCAAACACATTCAAAGGTGGATTGAAAATGGTGAAATGGATCCAATCGACCCTGCTCATTTGTTATATATGATTTGGTCAACCACACAGCACTATGCAGATTTTGGCCATCAGATTGAAACTTTAAATGCAGGCAAGCCATATAGTGATGCACAGTGGCAGATTGCTAAATTATCAGTTAAAACAATTATATTAAAAGGAATTGGCCTTACTCCAAGTTAAACTAAAGCTAGGTAAAATATTAAATGGCTAGATCACAAACTACAAAAAAACTAACGCGGATACAGCGTCAAAGAACAGATA
>Ga0302130_1000527_pt1 | contig 24297 bp, 25 predicted proteins | sample CB9_surface_MG_FD_203117 | JGI IMG/M metagenome (GOLD analysis project Ga0302130, IMG submission 203117) | Marine microbial communities from Western Arctic Ocean, Canada - CB9_surface | ecosystem: Environmental > Aquatic > Marine > Oceanic | place: Canada: Western Arctic Ocean | collected... | reverse complement strand
ACATCCGAGGCAAAGGCACTGCCACCGGGGCTGTCGACGCGCAAGACCACGGCCTTGATCTGATCCTCGTCTTCAATCGCGGCAAACATATCCGCCAGCGTGTCGCCGCCAATGGTTCCCTCGGGTTGATTGCCATCAATAATCGATCCGCTGGCAATGACTACTGCAATCTCGGGCCTGCCCGGGTTGACGGTTTTCAGGGAACTCAGCTTCATATGATTGAGGTAGGCTGCCATTGGCACACTGTCAAATTCACCATTGCTGTGGGGCAAAATCTGTTGCAGATAGGCCTTGGTTTCACTGCGGGTGGCAATGCGGTCGATTAAGCCCTGCTTGATGGCCAGCACCGCAATATCACCCTTTTCCTCGGCCAGTCTGAGGTGCATATTATTTGCCAGATCATTCAGTGCGCCATTGGGTAGGCCGCGCATCTGCTCTACTCTGGAGGTGTAAAACTGCCACAGGGAATCTACCAATTGACGCCGATCGGCGCGGGCTGTATCTGACATACCTTTGTCCATAAAGGGTTCGACGGCGCTTTTATATTTGCCGACGCGAAAGATATGCACATTAATTTTGAGTTTATCCAGGGCTTCTTTGTAGTAGCTGCTGTAGGAGCCGAACCCGGTGAGCATGACGCGACCTAGGGGGTTCATAATAATTTCATCGGCATGGGCGGCGAGAAAATACTGCGACTGAGAAAAGTTGTCGCCAATCGCAATAATCGATTTACCGCTCTGCTTGAAACGCTGCAGGGCATCACTGATCTCTTCAAGTTTGGCAATGCTGCCGCCGGCCATATAGTTTGTGTCTAACAGCACATGGGTGATGCGCTCATCATATTGGGCGTGGTCTAGGGCTTGGATTATATCTCGCACCAGTGTTTCGGTGTCGCGCTGACCGGGCTGAGCAAGTATTCCGCTAACCGGATCAATATAGGAATGCTGGTCAACCAGTGTGCCGCTGGGGGCTAAATAGAGTGCGCCGCGCTCGGGCATTGGCTGGATATCGTCGACAAACATACCGGCAACTATGGCGATAAAAAACAACACAATAACCAGACTGATCATATAGCGGATGGCGCTGACAACGTTGCCGATAAACCTAAAAAATTTACGTATCAAGCCTGGTTTTTTCTCACTCATAGAGGTGGTCCTTTTGATCGTTGTTGCTCAGCACCTGCTTGCCTACTGTTCGAAGGCTCAGGGCTGGTTCGAAGGCTCGGTGCTGGAATGCTGTCCGCGTTCAGTGAGTATAGACTCTAGCCGGCAGATTGCTGCTGCTCTTGCTCTTGCTGAAGTGCTTCCTGTTCCTGTTTGTCGTACGCTTCTTGCAGTGCCTTGCCGCGCTGCTGTTTCCAGCGTGCATACATCATTGCTGCGTTAAACAAAATTACTGTCAGTGCCACTTCCACCCAGTCGAGTACCTGGGGTGATGGGCCGGCCAAATTATCTATAGCAGTGGCGAAATAGATCAGGATAACAAAGCAGATCCAGATCAGTGTGCGGGTGTTGTTGACGATTAATCCGGGAATGAAAATCGCTAGGGGAAACAGGCAGAGAAAGTAAATAATGCCTGGCGCACCTTGAATCCAAGCATTGGCTGTCAGGGCCGCCAGCATCAGGTAAAAGCTGATGTGCGTCAGGGGACGGGAAAAATTAATTTTTTGTTCTAAGGTCATGTTACTGCGCTCCGTTAAGTTGCGCGGCTAATTGGGCGACGCGTTTGCCCTGTGCTCGGCAGAGGGTAATTTCGTCACTACTAAGGTTTTCGGCTTCTACGTGGCTGGCGCCATAGGGCGTGCCACCGCTAGTGGTACTGTGCAGGCTGGGCTCTGAGTAGGGAATGCCAGTCAACAACATACCTTGATGCAGCAGCGGAATCATCATCGACAGCAGCGTTGTCTCCTGACCGCCGTGCAAGCTGGAGGTTGAGGTAAACACACCGGCTGGCTTGTTGATCAGACTGCCATTGGCCCAGAGACCGGCAGTGCCATCGATAAAATATTTTAACGGCGCTGCCATATTGCCAAAGCGCGTTGGGCTGCCCATAAGCAGGCCAGAGCAATTGGCCAGATCTTGCTCGCTGCAGTAAATGTCGCCACTGCTGGGAATATCTTCTGCAGTCGCTTCACAGACTGTGGAAACCGCAGGCACGGTGCGCAGGCGCGCTTCCATACCCGCACTTTCAACACCCTGAGCAATTTCTTCAGCGAGCTTTTTAACATGACCATTGCGGCTGTAATAGAGCACTAGTACATAGTTGTCTGACATTAAATAATCTCCAGTACGGCTTCTGGGGGCCGACCAATGGCCGCGCGCTCGCCATTAACAACAATAGGACGTTCAATAAGCTTGGGGTACTCGGCCATAGCTGCGATAAGCTGCTGCTCGGAGAGGCTGGTGTCCGCCAGACTTTGATCTTTGTACTCCTGTTCACCACGACGCAGCAGTTGCCGTGCACCTATGCCGAGTTTCTTCAACAGCAGGGCAATGGTCTCAGGGCTTGGGGCGGTTTCTAGATAGAGTATTATCTCTGGATCTAGGCCCTGATCTTGCAATAGGCTCAGGGTTTGTCGTGATTTAGAGCAGCGTGGATTGTGATAAATAGTCAGCATCGTCTATGTTTCAGATTGTGGGAGTAAATACGCCATTGTAGAGGCAAATGGATTTAAACAGAATCAGAGGTTTAACCGCATGATCAATCAATTATCAAACACTGTGGGCAGAGTACCTCAGCAACTGGTCAGTAGTGGTCAGTTTGTGGTCTATGCGGTGCGTCGCTTTCTCGGTGATGGCTGCCCCCAGAGTGCCGCAGCACTGACTTATATGAGTCTGTTTGCAGTGGTGCCCATGTTGACGCTGATGTACAGCATGTTCTCCCTGGTGCCGGCATTCCAGGAACTCGGCGGCCAGGTGGAAGAATTTATTTTCTCCAAGTTTTTGCCCAGCAGTGGTCAGGAGATTACCCAGTACCTGAGTGAGTTTTCCAATCAGGCGCGCAAGCTAAGTGTCGCCGGTGTGGCGATTATTTTGGTCACTGCACTGTTGATGTTGAGCAATATCGAAAAAACCTTTAATCATATTTGGGCCACCACTGGCGGGCGCAAAGGCTTGGCCGGATTTTTGGTCTATTGGGCGATCTTGAGTCTCGGGCCTCTATTACTCGCCGTGGGCATGATTATGAGTACCTATCTGATGTCGCTGCGGCTGGTGGTTGCCGAGGTCGATAGTCTAGGTGTGGTGGCGCTGTTGTTTAGTTATCTGCCTTGGCTGCTGACCTGGTTGGCTTTTACGCTGCTCTATGTGGCGGTGCCAAACTGCAAGGTGAGAGTGGTTTACGCATTGTTTGGTGGTTTGATCACTACATTCCTATTTGAGACCGCCAAGGCGTTATTTGGGCAGTTGGTAGCCAATTCTATCTATACCAACGTATATGGTGCATTCGCTGTTATACCGCTGTTTTTGCTTTGGATTTATTTGCTTTGGGTGCTGATTTTATTCGGCGCTGAGCTAGTGCGCAGTCTTGAGACATTTCAGTATCAAGGTCGCGACGCAGAACTGCCGGATCTGCTCGCTGTGTTAATTATTTTATGGCAGTGCTGGCGGCGACAGCAAAAGGGTCGCAGTTTGTCGGATCGCTCCATGAGTATTGTCGGTCTCAATGTTGAACAGTGGCGACGCCTGCGCAATATTTTGCTGAGTCAGCGTATTTTAGAGAAAACCGCCAGCGGTCAATATGTGATGATTCGCGATGCGGATACCATCAGGCTGGCAGATATCAATGGATGGCTGGGGCAGGGATTCGGTGGCGGTGATAAAGCGATCAGTGAAAAGTTGGTTAATGCGCATCCCTGGATGGAAAGTTACGACAGGCTGATGCGTGAGAACAATCAGATGACCGAACAGAATATGTGCATCAGCCTGCAAAAGTTATTTGCCAGTAATAGCCATTCTCCGGATACTGGCGACTCAAAAGAGAATTAGACTTCTATATTAAGGTGATTGTGTATGTACCAGGGTTTTTCATTAAAAGAGTTTTTATTAAATAGCTCTATATCCAAAGCAGTTTTAGTCAGCCTGATCCTCGTGGGCTGCAGTGGTGACACTAGCTACAAGTTGATTGATGGAAGCAGCCACAGTTTCAATAATGAAGAAGGCAAATACACTCTGGTTAACTATTGGGCCGAATGGTGCCAGCCCTGCCGAGTTGAAGTGCCGGAGCTCAATGAACTCGCTGCTGAACACGCCGACCAGCTGACGATTTTGGCGGTGAATTTCGATAATAAGCAGGGCCCAGAGTTGCTCGAACAGTTGCAAAAAATCGGCATTCAGTTCCCGTCTCTGGCATTAGATCCCCGTGCTAAATGGGGACTTGAGCGGCCAAAGGTATTGCCTGAAACACTGATAATAAATAGTGATGGCGAATTGGTTAAGCGCCTGATCGGCCCGCAAACCTTGGCGTCGCTGATGGTCTTTATTGTTGAGTAATCAGTCCGTACCTAAAGTGGGTATAGGTGCTCAACGGGCTGCCATTTAAGCTTTCGGTCTTTAAATAGCCCAAGCTTCCAGTTATAGAGAGGAAAAGTACGATGAAAGATCTACGTAAATTTTATATCAATGGTCAGTGGGTTCAGCCTCTTCAGGCACAGGATCTGGCGGTTGAAAATCCTGCAACAGAAGAATTTTTGGCAACCATCTCTCTCGGCGCAGCCGGCGATGTGGATCTGGCGGTTGCTGCGGCCAAGGCCGCCTTCCCAATCTATTCTCAGTTCAGCGTCGAGCAACGCATAGCCCTGATGGAAAAGCTGCTGGAAGTTTATATGAGTCGTTACGACGAAATGGCCGCTGTCATCTCGACGGAGATGGGTGCGCCGATCTCCTTCGCCACAGCAGCCCAAGCTGACTGTGGACGCGGACATATATCCGCGGCGCTCGAGGCACTCAAGACCTTTGAATTTGAACGCCAGGTTGGCAGCACTCTGGTGGTTAAAGAGCCGATCGGTGTCTGTGGTTTTATTACTCCCTGGAACTGGCCAATCAATCAGATCAGCTGCAAAGTTGCACCAGCCCTAGCTACTGGCTGCACCATGGTATTGAAGCCCAGCGAGATCGCGCCGCTATCCGGTTATCTGTTTACCGAGATGATGGATCAGGCCGGCTTCCCAGCCGGTGTTTACAATATGGTTAATGGCGATGGTCCTGGGGTTGGCGCCGTGATTGCCGGTCACCCTGATGTGGACATGGTCTCCTTTACTGGCTCCACTCGCGCCGGAATCTTGGTCGCCAAAGCCGCAGCGGAAACGGTCAAGCGTGTAACCCAAGAGCTGGGTGGCAAGTCGCCGAATATTATCTTTGCCGATGCCGACTTGGAGTCTGCTGTCAGCGGCGGCATTATCAATATGATGGGTAACACCGGGCAGTCCTGTAATGCGCCCTCCAGAATGTTGGTCGAGGCCTCGGTTTACGATCAGGCGGTAGAAATTGCGCGTCAGATCACCGAGCAAATTCCCGTTGATCAGCCAGCCAAAGAGGGCGAACACATAGGCCCGCTGTCCAGCCGTGTGCAGTTTGACAAGGTTCAGGGTTTGATTGCCAAAGGTATAGATGAAGGCGCCCAGTTAATTGCTGGCGGGCTTGGGAAACCAGAGGGTTTTGAAATAGGCTATTTTGTTAAGCCAACGGTATTTGCCGGAGTTAATAATCAGATGGCCATTGCTCGGGAAGAAATTTTCGGCCCAGTGTTAACCATGATTCCCTTTGATAGCGAAGCTGAGGCAATCGCAATTGCCAATGATACGCCCTATGGTTTAGCCGCCTATTTAAGTACCGGTGACGACGAGCGCGCCAAGCGTGTTGCCGGGCAGTTGCGGGCTGGCATGATCAGCGTGAACAGTGCGCAGCAGGATTATACCGCGCCATTTGGTGGTTATAAGCAGTCGGGCAATGGCCGTGAGTGGGGCGAGTTTGGCTTTGATGACTTTCTCGAAATTAAAGGTATTAGTCGCTAGATTTTGATCTCTATTATTTGGCGTCGATTAACATCAGCTCGTTATAAAAGACTACGAGCTGATGTTGGCTGACTCCCAAGCATGCATCGCATGTTTGCGTGTCGCTCCCCAGCGGTAATCGCCAGCCTGCCCGTCCGGTTCTATGGCCCTGTGGCTTGGAATAAAAAAAGCGATGGGATTGGTTATTATGGCATTGTGAGTCGCAAGGGTGGATTTGCGTCGGCCCACGGCTTCGGCGATAGCTTTGTGATGAGTCAATGTGCCAGGAGCTGTTGCCAGCAGGGTGCGCCACACCGTGATATGGGTGGGCAAGGCAAACAGATGCAGGTTTAATGTTTTGTCGATCGGCTTGTCGCGAGAAAAAATCGATTGAAAAACCTCTATAGGTCCCGACTCTTTGCGCAGTAATGTCGCCTCGGGCAAGAGTCGCTGTAGATTACTGACAAAAGCAATCAGCGGTAGTCCGTCACTAAACGAGACCTTACAAATCCCCCTCGGCGTCTGGGCCACAAACATATCCCCAAAGGGGCTGTCGTGGACGCTGTATTCAATGGTTAGATCGTAGCCGGGCCCGCTTTTGTAAAAGCTTGGCAGCCATCCTTCTATCTGAACCTTATGGCCAAAGGTGGTCAAGCCACCAATCAAGCCAGATTGGGCTCTAAGCTCAGGAAGGGGCTTAGCTGAGGCGAGTAATTCTTCGCCGCGCTGAGAGCTTATGGTCTGCAGATAAGTCTTCGGTGAAACTTGGCTCCAGCGTGTGAACAGTCGCTTGATGTCAAAGACACTGGTGTCTAGATGCTCGGCAATCTCATCTAGCGTCGGTTGCTGGTCGGATTTGGCGGCGATAAATTTAACTGCTTCGCCTATGCGTGGGTAGTCAGTAATGGTCATTTATGCAGTGTAGCCTAGCCAAGCGTGGCTGCCAGAGAATTTGCTATTTATTCGCCGACAGTTTGTATAACAGCCCGCCAGCGACAATCATGGCGATGCCAATCCCGCCTTCAATGGGTCGTGAAATAAGCACATAGGCTAGTGTCCAGACTGTTACGCTAAGGTAGATCAGCGGTGCAAAAGGATAGCCGAAGGTTTTATAGGCGCCTTTAATATTGAGTTTTTTCCAGCGCATCACAAATACCCCGAGCACGGCAAACAGCGTGTTGACGCCCAGTACAAAACTCGAGAACACCAGTACCGATTCGAAGGTCGCGCTGAGGATAAAAATCACTGCCAGCAGGCCTTGAAATACAATAGCGGTCATGGGAACGCCATGGCGGTTGCAGCGCGAGAGCATTGAAAATAATTTAAAGTCTTCGCCTATCACTTGCAGCACCCTCGGACCTGCCATGGTCATGGCGCTGACTGTGGAGATTAATAACAGCGCCAGGACAAGGCCCATGGCTTTGCCTGCGGAATCCCCCAGAGCATGGTCGGCAACGATTACACCGACTTCGAGCTTGCCCGCTAAAATGTCGATCGGCGCGGCACTCAAAAAGGTAAAGTTCAATAACAGATAGAGCATCATCACCAAACCGGTGCCGACAAATAACACTATGGGCAGATTGCGTTGGGGGTTGTCTAGCTCGCTGGTGACATAGGTGGCTGCGTTCCAGCCAGTGTAGGCATAGTTCACATAGATCAGAGCCACGGCAAAGGCGCCGCTAAAAAGCAGTGTGCTATCGCCGCTCTGGGGGGCAAAGCTTATTGCCGACTGCGGAACGCCGCCCCAGATAAAGATCGCCGCACAAAATAACAGGATTAAAACCACTTTGAGGGCGGTAAATAACTGTTGCACCGCGCTGCTGGTTTGCCGTGAGCGGCAGTGAAGCAGCGTTAACAGAATCACCAGAGAGACCGCTGACCAGCGTGATGAAATAGACGGGAACACAGCTGACAGATAGGCGCCAAAGGTCATGGCTGCCAGCGCCACCGGCGCAGCAAAGCCGACGGTGGCTGAGACCCAGCCGGAGATGAATCCGGCAGCTGGGTGATAGAGCCGCGAGAGGAAGTTATATTCACCGCCGGAGCGGGGCAGGTTGGCGCCGAGCTCAGCATAAGTCAGTGCGCCACAGAGTGCGGTCAGGCCACCGATAAACCAGAGCATCATCAGCACAAAAAACGATTGGATGCCCAATAGCTGAAAGCCTAGGCTGGTGAATACGCCGGTGCCAATCATATTGGCGACCACCACTGAGATGCCTGTGGTCCTAGAAAATCTGTGCATGGCTTTGGGCTTATCGGGATTATTGTGAGTTGACTGTTTCGTTCACTCTACAGCAGCTATGCGTCTGTCGCATTAAATACTCCGAGGTCACAGAAATGACACAGAGGATAATACAGAGTACCTTACACTCGGCTCGCCAAAGCTATAGAAGCGGCTAGATAAGCGGCGATAAGAGCGGCAATAAAAACAGCAAAAAAATAAAAATACATTATAAAAATAGGGGTAAAAAATGGAAAAGGGTCTGCGTATCGCGGTTGTACTTATTGGCGCCAGCATGTTGCTTGGTGCTGTAGGGTTTATGTTTTCGCCAGAAGCCATGGAAGCCCAGTTCTCTGTGGTTGCCAGTCGTGTCGACGGTATGGGAACTCTGCGCGGCGATCTCGGCGGCTTATTTCTGACCCTAGCGGTCTTTACTCTTTATGGTTCGCGCCCGGGTAAAAGTGCTTGGTTGGCTGTGCCAGTGGTGTTTATGCTGACGGTGCTGTTAGGTCGCACAGTACATATCCTGATCGACGGTTTGTCTGAACCGGCTATTCGCTCAACTGTGATAGAAATTATTGGCCTGGTGTTGCTCGAAGCGGCACGCCGTAAACTCGACACTGATAAGGTGGAGAGCTAATCATGGCGATGCCAAAACTACTGCTCTCAGCGTTACTTTTAAGTGCGGCCAGCCTGTCTGTGGCAGAGGATAAGTCTGCCACTGCAACCCAGGTCTATTTTGGCGACACCCATTTACATACCTCTTATTCCTTCGACGCATTTTTGAATAATAATCACAGTGCCGATCCCGATACCGCCTATCGCTGGGCTAAGGGTCAGCCGGTTATTCATCCCTATAATCGCGCGCGGGTGCAGATCCAAACCCCATTAGATTTTCTCGTGGTCAGCGATCACGCGGAAATGCTCGGTGTGATGAAAGCGGTGCGCAATGACAGTGATCTGTTCGCCGATCTGGGCCTGTGGGCTAGCCTGAAGCGCTGGTATGCCATGCGCTTGATGAATGACGCCATAGATACGGACACTGGTTTGGAATTTTTTGGGCGTTTCCTGCCGGTTTCTGTGCAGGCCGAGGGCCATGTGGATCCGGTATTAGATCCCAGTAACAATATTGGCGATGTGGCTATTTTTGGTGATACCACTGCAGTGGGCACGGCTGCATGGAACGACATTGTTGCCTCAGCTGAGCGTCACAATGATCCGGGCACCTTTACCAGTTTGATCGGTTGGGAGTGGAGCTCAATTCCCACGGGGGCCAATTTACACCGCATCGTTATCAGTCCAGATGGTGCTGAGAAGAGCAATCAATATTTGCCCTTTGGTTCGAATCAAAGTCAGTATCCAGAAGATCTGTGGACGTGGTTGGGCGAAACTCAAAAACGCACCGGCGCGCGCTTTATAGCCATCCCTCACAACTCGAATATCTCCAAAGGCTATATGTTCGATACCACTACATTGAGAGGCGAAGAGATTACCGCCGACTATGCTACCCGACGCATTGCTTGGGAACCGATTGCTGAAATTACCCAGATCAAAGGTGATAGTGAAACCCGTAGCAACCTCTCTCCAGAAGATGAGTTTGCTGACTTCGAGAACTATGAACACTACATTCAAAACGGCCCTGTAAACTACGTTGGCAGCGCCGCAGACTATATTCGTCCAGCGCTCAAGAGAGGTTTAGCCATCGAACAAAAGGTCGGCGTCAATCCCTATAAGTTTGGCTTGATAGGTTCAACCGATGCCCACTCGGGTCTTTCTTCATCCGAGGAAAATAACTTCTGGGGCAAGATGGCCACGGATTCGACCCCAGAAACCAAGGCCCGCCCGGGGATGAAGGTAGAGGATCGGGATGGCTGGAATATGTCAGCCTCTGGTGTCGCCGCCGTTTGGGCTGCCGAGAATACCCGGGAAGCAATCTATGCCGCGTTCAAGCGCAAAGAGGTCTACGCCACCACTGGGCCGCGCATGCGTGTGCAGATGTTTGCCGGTTGGAGCTTTCCGGACGGCGCTGTAGAAGCCGACGATTTTGCCGCCATTGGCTATAGCAACGGTGTGCCCATGGGTAGCGACTTAGCTGCCACAGGTAGATCTGATCAGGCGCCAAGCTTCTTGTTGCGCGCTGTAAAAGACCCGCTGGAAGCCAATCTTGATCGCGCACAAATTGTTAAAGGCTGGGTCGATGCTAGCGGTGTAGAGCATGAACAGATCTATAACGTAGCCTGGTCAGGTGAGCGTCAGTTGGATGCGGATGGGCGTTTGCCAGCAGTGGGTAATACCGTCGATCTGAACTCAGGACGTTACAGCAACAGTATTGGTCAGGCTGAGTTCGCCCTGAAGTGGACGGATCCAGATTTTGATCCCCAGCATTCGGCATTTTATTATGCGCGTATATTGCAGATCCCAACGCCGCGCAATGCCCTATTTGATGCTGTCGCTTTGGGCCTTGATAAGCCGCCCAAAGGACCTAGCACTATTCAAGAGCGCGCCTACACTTCGCCAATTTGGTACCAGCCTTAATCAGGCTGGCACTTTCTGGGTTTTGATCTAGACTTATGTATCAACTAATACGGCGCAAACGCTGAGTCATAAAGCGTTTGCGCCGTAATTTTTTATTGTCATTCAATTGATTGTCTCTACCGAGGTTTACTTACAAGAGCCCATGCGCAGCTTATTCAAAGAACCCCTATTTCAATTTTTATTTATTGCTCTGTTACTGCTGCTCGGCGAGCGCCTCATTAACGCTGATGACTACGCCTATGACCAATATCATATAGAAGTCGATAATTCGGTATTACTGCAGTTTATGCAGTTGCGAGCAAAAACCTTTAAGCCCGAAGAAGCCCAGCAGGCCCTTGATGCACTGAGTACTGAAGATCGTCAGCGTCTAGTGGATGACTATGCTCGGGAAGAAGCGCTGTTCCGCGATGCGATGGCGCTCAACCTAGATAAAAACGACCAGATTATTCGCCGTCGCCTAATTCAGAAAATGGATTATCTGGCCCAGGGCTTTTACGACGAAGTGGAAGCCATAACCGAAGACGGCCTGCGAGACTATTACACCGAGCACCGCGAAGAGTACAAAAAGCTGGCCTCAGCGACCTTTACCCATGTGTTTGTTTCCAGCGAACGCCATGGTGCTGAGCAGGCTCAAGCCATTGCTACTGAATTGCAGAAAAGCCTCAACGCCGAGGCCGTGCCATTTGAAAATGCCCCCCGTTACGGCGAACGCTTTCTCTATAACCGCAATTACGTCAATCGCGACGATGACGAAATCGGTAGCCATTTCGGTACCCAGTTTCAAGAGCAACTATTTGCTTTTGAGATCAGTGAAGCGTGGCAGGGTCCAGTGCAGTCAAACTATGGTTGGCACCTAGTGTTGTTGGTGAAAAACACGCCAGCCTATATTCCGCCTCTTGAAGAAATTGCCGCCAATGTCTTCGCCGATGCTCAGCGCCAACAGCAACAGCAGGTGAAACGTCAGGCAATCGATAAACTCATGGCCAAATACCAGATAAGTGATCGGGTAAGTGATCGGGTAAGTGATCGGAGTGCCGAGTAATGATGCGACGGTTGCTGTCATTACTCTCAGTAAGTCTGCTGTTGCTCAGCGCGACGCTTCAAGCTGATGAAGCACGCCCAGTCTATGTGGAAGTCACACAGATAAGTGCCTCGGAGTATTTACTGAAGTGGAAGATACCGCCGGTGATGGCTCAGGGGCAGGAACCTGCTATCGAACTGCGGCAGAGTAATTGCCGTCTCAATAATGGCGCTCTTGCTGGCGTGCCTGCTGGACTAGTTGGCCGCAAGCTCTATCGCTGTGACAGCAACACAGAAGCCGACTATCAGATTGAATTAATTTATCCCAACAGCAATCCGGCGCTGACCTCATTAATTGTTTTTAAACCACTCTCCGGCGAACCGGTACAGGTATTTTCCGGACCAGAGGAAACTCTGGTGACTCTGTCTCTGGTGACTTCGCCATCTGCAGTGGCCGCGCAATACACAGTTGCCGGTATTGAACATATTCTGGTAGGCACAGATCATCTTCTGTTTGTACTCTGTCTAATGATGATTGCCGGCGGCTTTAAACGGCTAGTGCTGACCGTCACGGGATTTACTGTCGCCCACTCGATTACCCTAAGTCTGGCGACCTTAGATATTTTTCGCCTGCCGACGGAATTGGTGGAGCTGCTGATCGCCCTGAGCATTCTTTTGCTCGCGGTAGAGATTGTGAAGCATCGCACTGGGGGTGCTAAAGACAGTTTTACCTGGCGCTATCCAGTGAGTGTCTCGGCGGTATTTGGACTGTTGCATGGTTTTGGTTTTGCGGTGGTGCTGCAAGAGTTGGGTCTGCCATCAGCGATGAAAGTTCAGGCGCTGCTGTTTTTCAATATTGGTGTCGAGCTGGGTCAGCTGATCTTTATCTTGGTGGTGTCTATGGCAGTGCTGATTATCAGGCGTTGGGTCGCAACCCAGGCCAGTCATCAGGATCGACTGGCGCAGGTGGTGATTTACAGTATTGGAGTTTGCAGCGCTTACTGGTTGTTTGAACGCAGCGCGCTGCTTTTTAGTTGAGGCTAGCTATCTATTTAGCTAGCCTCTGCTGATCTTCTCAGGTCAGGCTTATTTTACGTTACTGAGATGTTTGGCGATGACCTTCAATGTTGGCTTTACTAGCTTGGGGGTGCAGGCAACAATATGTCCAGTTTCCAAGAACTTCTCACCACCTTGAAAATCACTCACCATGCCGCCGGCTTCACGAACTAAAAGTGCACCAGCTGCTATATCCCAAGGCTTTAAGTACATTTCCCAGTAGGCGTCCATACGTCCGGCTGCAACATAGGCCAGATCGAGTGCCGCCGCGCCCATGCGGCGAACGCCGGATGAGTTGGTAGCAAACTCGTGCATCGACTTCAGATAACCGTCCATATGATCAAAAGAGGGCGAGCTGAAGGGAATGCCTGTGGCGTAGAGCGCGCCGACTTCACTGGCACGACCAGAAACACGAATACGGCGGCCATTAAGTTTGGCACCATCACCGCGACTGGCGGTAAATTCTTCGTGTTTAAAGGGTTCGACAATGACACCGTGCTCAAGCTTGCCCTTGATGCGGCAGGCAATTGAGATCGCGACATGGGGTATGCCGCGAATGAAATTGGTGGTGCCATCTAATGGATCGATAATCCATTCCACATCACTATTGGGGTTACCGCTAACGCCACTCTCTTCGCAGAGAAAGCGATGGTCTGGGTAAGCCTTTTTGATATGATAAATAATCGTCTCTTCGGAACGTCTATCAACTTCAGTAACAAAGTCGTGGCGGCCTTTTTCGTCGACCTTCACCAGGTCGAGGTTGTCGGCTGATTTTACAATCATTTCGCCCGCACTGCGCGCAGCACGCAGGGCAATATTAACCATAGGTTGCATGTTAGATTTTCCAAGTGACTTAAAGAGCGCGCGCATTGTAACAGAACTAATGTACCAGAGAAGACTGATTCTGCTACACTCACGACCGATTTTTGGGCCTCTATTAATGGGGGTCATAGAAGATTATACGCAGGCCATTTAAGAGGTGATAAGTGTCAATATCTGAGCGTCAGGCAAATATTCGTATTGTGTTAGTCAATACGACTCATCCCGGTAATATTGGCGGCGCTGCGCGAGCCATGAAAAATATGGGATTGGCCGAACTGTATTTGGTACAGCCGCGAGAATATCCCGCTCCACGCGCTGTATGGCGTGCTGCCGGAGCTCGAGATGTACTTGCCGGGGCGACTATTGTTGAGTCTGTTGATGAAGCCATCGCCGACTGCGCGCTGGTCGTTGGCACCAGTGCTCGCGAACGACGCATTCCCTGGCCAATGCTTAATCCCCGCGAATGCGGCGAGAAGATCTACAGTGAAGCAGCCGCCCACAAAACGGCGCTGTTATTTGGCCGCGAAGATCGCGGGCTGACCAATGATGAGCTGCAAAAGTGTCACTACCATGTGCATATCCCATCTAATCCCGACTACAGTTCGCTGAATCTAGCCACTGCTGTGCAGGTGCTGGCCTATGAAATTCGCATGGCCAGCCTTGCCGATGAGCAGGGCAACTTACCCTCGCTCAGTGAGTGGGACCAGCCACCGGTTACTGCCGGTGATCTGGAGTTCTTTCATGAGCATTTAGCCGCCACCATGGCCGAGCTGCAGTTCTATGATCCGGAAAACCCCAAGCAGCTTTTAACCCGTATGCGAAGATTATTTAATCGTGTGCGTATGGATCAAATGGAAGTTTCCATACTTCGTGGTCTGTTGTCAGCGGTGCAGCGTAAAATTAGTAAATGACGCAGTCAAAGTCATTTTTATGCTGGTCATTTTAAGCGGCGGTTTGGCACTCAAAGCCGATACTTGAATGACCATTTCGGTCCGGGTTGCTTACTTGACTAAAATAGTCGGGTATTACATACTGCACCCCTGATCGAAAAAGGTAGTAACCAATGCGACTGACAACCAAAGGGCGATATGCGGTAACCGCAATGTTGGATCTCACCATCCACTGTGATGATAAGCCCGTGTCACTGTCTGAAATATCTCAGCGCCAATCCATTTCACTCTCGTATCTTGAGCAGCTTTTCTCAAAGTTGCGCCAGTCTGAACTGGTTACCAGTGTGCGCGGTCCTGGCGGTGGATATCGTTTAGGCCGGTCCAGCGGTAGTATTTTTATAGCCGAGATCGTCGATGCAGTTAATGAGTCGGTTGATGCGACTAACTGTCAGGGGAAAGGTGATTGTCAGGGCGGTGAAATCTGTTTGACCCACTCGTTGTGGGATCAGCTGAGCCACGAGATACACAATTTTTTGAATGCCATATCTCTGGCCGATTTAGTCGCCCGCCGCGATGTAAAAAGTATTGCCCAACGCCAGGTTGAGCAGTTATTAATTTTAAATGAAAGTCCGCAGGCTGGTGCCTGCTGAAACTGGAGTAATAAATGAGTCTTCCAATTTATCTCGACTACGCAGCAACAACTCCGGTTGACCCTGCAGTTGCAGACAAAATGATGCAATACCTGACCCCCACGGGTCATTTCGGTAATCCCGCTTCACGCTCTCACACCTTTGGTTGGGAAGCAGAAGCCGCAGTAGAGGACGCCCGTGAAGAAGTGGCCAAAATGATTGGTGCCGATCCACGTGAAATCGTCTGGACCTCTGGTGCCACAGAAGCCAACAACCTTGGTATTAAAGGCTGCGCGCATTTTAATCAGCGCAAAGGTAAGCACGTTATTACCTCACGCATTGAGCACAAAGCAGTACTGGATACCTGTCGCCAACTTGAGCGCGAAGGGTTTGAAGTAACTTACCTGGATCCAGATTCCAGTGGTCTGATTCAGCCACAGATGGTTGCCGACGCGATTCGCGAAGACACCACTGTTGTCTCGATCATGCACGTGAACAATGAAATCGGTACGTTAAACGATATAGCCGCGATCGGTGCCATCTGTCGTGAGAAGAAAGTATTCTTCCATGTGGATTCAGCTCAGAGCGCAGGCAAAACGCCGATCGATGTCGAGGCCATGAAAGTCGACATGATGTCCTTCTCAGCACACAAGATTTACGGCCCCAAAGGCATTGGCGCACTCTATGTACGCCGCAAGCCGCGGGTTCGTATTGAAGCGCAGATGCACGGTGGCGGTCACGAGCGTGGTATGCGCTCTGGTACGCTGGCTACCCATCAGATTGCTGCCATGGGCGAAGCTTTCCGTCTTGCCGGTGAAGTGCTGGCTGAAGAGTCGGCCCGCATCACGGTATTGCGTCAGCGTCTCTGGGACGGTGTCTCGGATATGGAAGAGGTCTACCTCAACGGCTCTGCCACTCAGCATGTGCCGGGCATTGTGAATATTAGTTTTGCTTTTGTAGAAGGCGAGTCACTGATTATGGCGCTGCGCGATCTCGCGGTCTCTTCAGGTTCTGCCTGCACTTCCGCCAGCCTTGAGCCTTCATACGTACTGCGCGCTCTAGGTCTTAATGACGAGATGGCCCACAGTTCAATCCGCTTCAGTATCGGTCGCTACACCACCGAGCAAGATATAGATTCGGCGATTGAAAAAGTGCGCCATGCGGTAACCAAATTGCGTGAGCTTTCGCCGCTCTGGGATATGTTCAAAGACGGCGTTGATTTAAGCAAAGTAGAGTGGGCTGCTCACTAGGTCCTTCGGGATAGAGTGCAACTTAGTCTTACTAAATTCAGCTATTAAATAAGGAGTCATTAACATGGCTTACAGCGAAAAAGTTATAGATCACTACGAAAATCCACGCAATGTTGGCAAGCTCGACGACAATTCAAAAAGTGTCGGTACTGGCATGGTCGGAGCACCTGCCTGCGGTGACGTAATGCGTCTGCAGATCCAGGTTAACAGCGACGGTATCATTGAAGATGCCAAGTTTAAAACGTACGGCTGTGGTTCGGCTATTGCTTCAAGCTCGCTGCTTACCGAGTGGGTTAAAGGCAAGCACATAGACGAAGCTGCTGAGATTAAAAACACTCAGATAGCCGAAGAGTTGGCATTGCCACCGGTTAAGATTCATTGCTCAGTGCTAGCTGAAGACGCTATTAAAGCAGCAGTTCGCGACATTCGAGCTAAGCAGGGGAGCTGATTAGCAACCATGGCTATTACAATGACCGCAGCTGCGGAGCAGCATGTTATCAAACATCTCGCACATCGCTCTAAGGGTGTTGGCGTCCGCTTGGGCGTCCGCACTACTGGGTGTTCGGGGCTTTCCTATGTGCTTGAATTTGTCGACAGCACTGAAGCTGAAGACGCAGTCTTTCACTGCGGCGACGTGAAGCTGGTGATCGACCCGAAAAGTCTGCTCTACCTCGATGGCACCGAATTGGATTATGTCAAAGAGGGCCTTAACGAGGGCTTTGAGTTTAAAAACCCCAACGTCAAAGATGAATGTGGTTGCGGCGAAAGTTTTCACGTTTAAAACTTATCTATAGAATTCACATATAGAGAGTCTTTAGGCAGCAGTAACCATTATCTTTGGGGTTGATCAATTGGTCTTATCGGCAACGCTTTTCGAATCGAGCAATTTCTTTGCGTTATTTTCCCTGCCCTCGGGCTGGGAAATAGATCGCGGCCTGCTCGATGCTCGCTATCGCAAATTGCAGCAGGAGTTTCATCCTGACCGTTTTGCCGCCAAAGGCGACGTCGATAAACGACTGGCACTACAGACCACCTCGCTGATTAATCAAGCCTACGACACACTCAAATCGCCACTCAAACGAGCGCAATACCTTTTGCAGCTGCAGGATCTCGACGCCGCTCAGGAAAGTCATATCACCAGTGATGGCCACTTCTTGATGCAGCAAATTGAATTCCGCGAAGCTTTGGGGGATTTAAATGATAGTGCCGATCCAACGACTGCGCTAGATAGCATGCGCAGCGATGTGCAGAGCCAGTACCTGCAGTTACAGAATGATTTTGAGGCGCAGCACCTGGCCGCCAATTATAATGACGCCCTGGAGACAGTGGCGAAAATGCAATTCTTCTCCAAGTTGCTGGACGAAATTGACCAGCGAGAAGAAGAGTTAGAGGACTTTTAAACCGTGGCATTACTGCAAATTTCAGAACCGGGTCAATCACCGCAACCGCACCAGCGAAAGCATGCAGTGGGTATAGATCTGGGCACCACCAACTCATTAGTTGCCGCCGTGCGCAGTGGTTCTCCGGAAACACTGGCCGACGAGCAGGGCAGACATTTACTGCCCTCGGTGGTGCACTACTACAACGAAGGTGTCAGCTGTATTGGCTATGAAGCCGCTGAACACAACGTCAGCGATCCGCTAAATACCCTGAGCTCAGTCAAACGCCTTATGGGCCGTGGTCTCGACGACGTAAAAACCTTTGGCGGTCAGCTGCCCTACGAATTTGCCGCCGATGACGGTGGCATGCCGAAAATTGTTACCGCTGCTGGTTTAGTCAGTCCGATCCAAGTCTCCGCGGAAATTCTGCGCAAACTCGCCGGGCGAGCTGAGCACGCTTTTGGTGGCTCTTTAGATGGCGCGGTCATTACGGTGCCAGCCTATTTTGATGACGCCCAGCGTCAGGCCACTAAAGATGCTGCAACTCTGGCGGGCATTAAAGTCCTGCGTCTGCTCAACGAGCCGACAGCAGCGGCGATTGCCTATGGCCTCGACCAGCGTGAAGACAGCACTATCGCCGTTTTTGATCTGGGTGGCGGAACCTTTGATATTTCCATCTTGCGACTTTCCCGCGGGGTCTTTGAAGTCCTAGCGACTGGCGGCGACTCAGCCCTGGGTGGCGACGATTTTGATCGCGTGATCGCCGAGTGGTTGCGCCAAGAAATTGGCATGGATGAACCTTTAGATCTTATTGAACAGCGAATCCTGCTGGAAACCGCCAAATCGGCTAAAGAAGAGCTCACCGATCAAGACTCAGTAGAAATAGAAGTGCTGGACTGGAAGGGTACGTTACAGCGAGAGCAGCTCAACACCCTGATCGACCCGCTAATTGACAAAACCCTGCGTGCGGCGAAAAAGTCACTGCGCGATGCCGGGGCCAGCACTGACCAGATCGACGAAGTGATTCTGGTGGGTGGCTCGACACGCACTCCCCGTGTTCACGAAAAAGTTGAACAGCTGTTTAAGCGTCAGCCTCATTCTAATCTCGACCCCGATCGAGTTGTTGCCATGGGCGCTGCCCTGCAGGCAGAAATTCTGATAGGCAATAAATCTGGCGACGAGATGTTGCTACTGGATGTGATTCCCCTGTCTCTGGGTATTGAAACCATGGGTGGCTTAATTGAAAAAATCATCCATCGCAACACCACTATCCCCGTTTCCAAAGCCCAGGAATTTACCACCTTTAAAGATGGTCAGACCGCCATGGCAATCCATATTCTGCAGGGTGAGCGCGAGCTGGCCTCAGACTGCCGTTCTCTGGCGCGCTTTGAATTGCGCGATATACCACCGATGGTAGCGGGCGGCGCAAAAATTCGTGTTGCCTACCAGGTGGATGCCGACGGCCTATTGAGCGTTAATGCTCGGGAAATGATCAGCGGTGTCGAGTCTCATATTGAGGTCAAGCCCTCGTACGGTCTCAATGAAAATGAAATCACCAGCATGCTGCAGGATTCATTTAGTTACGCCAAAGACGACATGAAGGCTAGGGCCCTGCGAGAACAGCAGGTCGAAGCGGACCGAATGATTGAAGATTTGACTGCGGCACTGGCAAAAGATGGCCGTGCACTGCTTGATGAAGCGGAGTACAACTGCCTTGAAGTGGCAGTTAAAGAGTTACAGGTGGTGCGTGAGAGCAGCACTGAGCATCGTGTTTTGATGCGACAAATTGAATCGGTAGGCAAAGTGAGCGAAGAGTTCGCGGCGCGCCGAATGGATGCCAGCATTAAAAATGCGTTGGCAGGACAAAGTCTTGATGATGTGGAGAACACCCTTTAATGGCACGTATAGTATTTTTACCTCACGAAGATCTGTGCCCGGAAGGTGCGGTAGTGGAATCCAATCCGGGCGAGAGCGTCTGCCAAGCGGCACTGCGCAGTGGTATAGAGATTGAGCATGCCTGCGAGATGTCCTGCGCCTGCACAACCTGCCATGTGCATGTTCGCGAAGGCTTTATGGAGCTTCCTGTAGCCGATGACTTGGAAGAAGATTTCCTCGATATGGCCTGGGGTGTGGATCCCGATTCACGACTCAGCTGTCAGCTGATTGCCGGTGACGTAGACCTGGTTGTCGAAATCCCCAGATACACTATCAATATGGTCTCAGAGAAACACTGAGACCGCTGTTTTATGCTCTTTGCTCTCTACGGGCGGGGGACGGATTAAGAACGGCACTAAATGGAGTAATAGACTATGCTGAAGTGGACAGATATAAACGACATCGCCATTGAGCTGACGGACAACCATCCGGACGTAGATCCCCAATATGTAAATTTTGTTGATCTGCGAAAATGGGTTTTGGCACTGGAAGATTTTTCCGATGACCCAGATCGCTGCGGAGAGAAAGTCCTCGAAGCAATTCAAATGGCCTGGCTAGAAGAGCAAGATTAACGCCGCGTTGAGGTGGTAGAAAGCTAAGACGCGCAGGAAGCGAGACTCAGGCAACGGATGGCAGACCGACACAAGCTGTATAAAAAAGTCTTAGACAGAGCCCCCTTCGGCACGCTGCTGTTTGCCTACGGCGTCTGTATCGACGCCAATAGCAGGGCGCTGCAGATTCTCAATTGCCAGCGATCTGAGATCATTGGCTCCGCACTCAGCGAAGACCAGTGCCAGCAGCCGGCGTCTGTCGAGCAGCTCAAGCAAGTTATCGAAAAACTTCAGCAGGACCAACTCTCCGGTATTCTCTGGCGCTCAGAGAATATCCTCGAAGAAGATGAAATTGTCGTCTCCCTAGGTCCCGTCGATAGTGGAGTGGATGTCGATAGCGCCGATGATGTCCTCAGTATTACTCTCTATCCACTGCCAGCTCTAGCTCAAATGGTAGTAAAAGAGTTTTCTACGATTGCCACAGTCGCTGCTGACAAGCCTGAGTTGGCGCAGCCAGTTGCGACAGTCACTGAAGTTGAAGTAGAGCTAGACCTGAAAGCAGAAACCGCTTCTGAATCAGAGGTTCTACTAGCAACTTTGCCAGCAACAACCCCCGCTCAACAGACCGATCAAGATCGCTATGAAACCCTCTCCGGCTTGCCGGTTAGCCTCAGGCTGATTGATAGCATCGGCGGGTATCTCGATAACCCCGAGAGCGACACCGCCTGCGGCGCACTGTTACTAATCGATCTCGATCACTTTAACTCGATCAATGAATCCCTTGGCAAAGCTGTGGGCAATCAGATTCTTGAGCGCGCCGCAGATACCATTCAGGGTCTCTGCACCGACAATATGGAAATGGCTCAGGTCGCCGGCGACTCGTTCTTGGTGCTGATTAAAAATATCGCCGACAGCGCCGAGCAAGCCCGTGAAGCCAGCTTGGCCATCGCCAATGAAATTCGCTGTATTTTAACCCGTCCCTTCTTTACCGAAAGCGGTGAAGTCAGCGTCACCGCCAGTGTCGGTATCAGCGTGCTCTATGCCGGTCTCTACTATGCGTCCCCAGAGGTTATCGTCAGTGCCGAGAAGGCGGTGCAACAGGCCGAAAGTGCCATGTTTGAAGCCAAGCGCCGCGGTCGTGATAATGCGGTATTGTTTGACTCCCAGATCACCCGTCAGGCGCGACAGCGCATCAATATGCAATCCAGTCTGCGCAAGGCCGTGGCCAATCAGGAGTTTGATCTCTATGTGCAGCCCCAGGTCTCGACCCAGAGTGGCGATGTGGTTGGCGGCGAAGTTCTGTTGCGCTGGATGAACTCAGGCCAGGCTAAACGTTCACCGGCGGACTTTATACCGGTGTTGGAATCCTCTGGCATGATCGTCGACGTCGGTCTCTGGGTGATTCGAACCTCCTGTGAATATCTGCGCAATATGCTCGATCAGGGACTCTGGACGCCGGACATGCAGATGGCGGTGAATATCAGCCCGAAACAGTTCCATGATCCGCAGCTAATCAAGTCCCTTGAGCACAGTTTAAAGAGCTACGATATTCGTCCGGATATGCTCACTTTAGAAGTCACGGAAACCTTATTGATCGACGATTTTGAGTCGGTGGTCGATAAAATGAAAAAGATCCGCAATATGGGTACTCGATTTGCCATTGATGACTTCGGTAGCGGTTACTCGTCAATGATCTATCTAAAGCGCCTGCCCTTGGATATTTTAAAAATTGACCGTGAATTTATTACCCACCTCAACTCCGACAAGGAAACCCTGGGTCTGGTTGAAGCAATTATGATGGTGGCCCATCACTATGGCCTCGATGTCGTGGCTGAAGGCGTTGAAAAACGTGAGGTTCTGGAGATTTTACGCAGTCTCGGTTGCGAAAAATATCAGGGCGCTCATTTCAGTATGCCGGTCTCTCTGGATAAATTTCAGCGCCTATTAGTCGCCTAGGTAGTCGTCTAGCTATATGTCCTGCTGACACTAGCTGAGAAACCTATTGTGACCACACACTCAGGCAGGTAGAATCCGCGCTTTCTGCCCATTAGGGCAATTTTTAAGCACGACTAAATTTTTCGGAGAAATCTTCATGGCGGTTGAACGCACTCTATCTATCATCAAGCCCGATGCAGTGGCAAAAAATGTTGTTGGCCAAATCCTCGGCCGTTTTGAAACTGCTGGCCTGCAAATCATTGCCTGCAAAATGCAGCAGCTGACTCAGGAACAAGCCGAAGGTTTTTACGCTGAACACAGCGAGCGTCCTTTCTTTAAGGATCTGGTATCCTTTATGACTTCTGGTCCTGTTTCTGTACAGGTTCTGGAAGGCGAAAATGCGGTTATGACCAACCGTGATCTGATGGGCGCAACTAACCCTAAAGAAGCAGAAGCTGGCACTATCCGTGCAGACTTTGCAGAGTCAATCGACGCCAACGCAGTACACGGTTCCGACGCAGTAGCATCAGCTACTCGTGAAATCGCTTACTTCTTTGCCGACAATGAAATTTGCTCTCGTTAATTTTCTGTTTTTCTCTCTATCTAGAACATATTTTAGAACATAGGTAGAGAGAGCAATAGAAAGTCGAGAGAAACTGAGAGACCAGGACATCTATGTCCCAGGAACCAAACGTAACACCAGCACAAGACGAACAGCCCCGAAAGGATAAAACTAACCTTTTGGGGCTTTCTGCTTCCCGAATTGGCGACTTTTTAGAGTCCCTCGGCGAGAAACGTTTTCGTGGCACCCAGATTCTCAAGTGGATACATCAGTTCGGAATTGATGATATCAACGAGATGACCAATATCTCCAAAGGCCTGCGTGACACCCTGGCCGAGGTCGCCGAAGTGGTTGTCCCCGAGGTTGTCAGCTGTCAGGACTCCGTCGATGGCACGCGTAAATGGTTGATCAAAGTCGATGGCGGTAGTTGCATCGAAATGGTTTATATCCCCGAGCGCGATCGCGGTACCCTCTGTGTCTCCTCACAGATTGGCTGCGCCCTTGACTGTAGTTTCTGTGCCACCGGAAAGCAGGGCTTTGCCCGCGATCTGACCACCGCTGAAATTATTGGTCAGCTGTGGATTGCGGCAAAATCCTTTGGTCAATTTGATACCAAAAACCCGCGCCGTGTCACCAATGTGGTGATGATGGGCATGGGCGAACCGCTGATGAACTTCAACAATGTCGTCGACGCCATGAGCTTGATGATGGAGGACAATGCCTACGGCCTGTCCAAGCGTCGGGTGACCCTGAGTACAGCTGGTGTGGTTCCAGAATTGGATAAGCTGGGGGATGTCAGTGATGTGTCGCTGGCGATCTCACTGCATGCGCCGAATGATGAATTGCGCAATCAGCTAGTGCCGATTAATCGCAAATATCCGCTGGCCGAATTTATTGATAGCGCCAAACGTTACCTCGACAAAATGCCGGACAATCGGCGCAAGGTAACGGTTGAATATACGCTGATGGATCTGGTCAATGATCGCGACGAACACGCCAAAGAGTTGTCCATCTTGCTGCGCGATTTACCCTGCAAGATAAACCTAATTCCGTTTAATCCATTCCCCGGATCGGAGTATAAAACAGTCACCAAAGTGGCCCTTGGTCGGTTTAGGGACATTCTGCAGAATGACGGGTACACTGTGACGGTACGTACTACCCGCGGCGACGATATTGCCGCAGCCTGCGGTCAGTTAGCCGGTGAGGTCAATGACCGAACCAAGCGCCAGGCGCGCTATAAAAAGCGTTTGCAGGAGCAGGGTGAAGAGCAGGTAGTGAAGATTGTTGGCTAATGGGGGAGAGTTGCTCCCGGGCTAAAAGCGGCATAGAAATGCTGATGGTTAAAAAAGCTGTTTTCCTTGAGAGAACAGAGACAAGGAGAGTGAATCATGAAAACTCCGATAAGAAATTATTCGAGATTTTTGTTGTTACTGGTAGTCATAGCAACCGCTGGCTGTGTGTCGAGCGGTTCGAACAAAAGTGCTGGAGCAGATCCGGATGCGGCAAACCGTCAGCATATTAGG
>Ga0302130_1000516_pt1 | contig 24473 bp, 21 predicted proteins | sample CB9_surface_MG_FD_203117 | JGI IMG/M metagenome (GOLD analysis project Ga0302130, IMG submission 203117) | Marine microbial communities from Western Arctic Ocean, Canada - CB9_surface | ecosystem: Environmental > Aquatic > Marine > Oceanic | place: Canada: Western Arctic Ocean | collected... | reverse complement strand
TGGAAGTATTACCAAACCGTTTTCACGGAAATGTTTGGGGAAAAAATCCAGCTCCTACATCGTTACGATGAGGATTTTATCAAATTTTCAGAAACTAACAACTTTCGAATCCAAGAGGTGGATCCGTCTGTTTCAAACATACCATTGAAAACGTGGGTAAACAACCTCATTATGTTAAAAACAACAGTTGGTGAAAATATACAAAGCGTCACAACATCACTTGCGACATTTAATGGGTCACGCACCGGCACCCCACTTACGGCATCATCCCATGTGTCACGCACCAAACAGAGGCACTTCACTCAAAAAAGATGGGTGACGATGCTCGGTAACCCAAAGACTGTTTGGAAGTCGGATGAGACGTTCGACAAACAACTTGGGTTTCAAAAGTTGATCAGCATCGAAAAGCTTTTCGTCCAGGTCTATCGAGAAATGGAAACTCTCAAAACAAACTTTAGCTTGCTAAACAATCTGCTAGAAGATGGACAAATTCCGAACATGTACGAAATTTTGAATGCGTCTGAGAGTGTGCGAAAACTATTCGAGTGTAACATCAACCTTTTTATTACGGAAATGGATGCAATCGGTGATCTTGGTCGGCATGTCGATAAAAAATCATTGACGAAGGATGATATGCAGCGTCTAATCACTGAGGATAAGTTACCCATCGATATATCGACTTCCTCGGCGCGCTGCTCTGCAATCATCAAAGAGTGGACGGTGATAGAAATTGACAACAATCCTTCCACGATTGGTGTGCTTCTGGTAGCTGATGTGGGTGGTGTATTTGCACATCCTCGTCTTAGAGAGCGCAATTTTCTGGACAAGAGCGATTTTTTAATCTATGATGGGAAAAAATCATTTGATTTTTACACATCACGACCATGTTACATCTGTAAGATCAAAGACTACAAGTGGGACAAAGAATCCCCATACATGTCATCACGTAACACTTTGAAGGCCATATATTTTGCCAACGAAATCAATCGAATTGCACAGATTATGGATGCATCCACTGATGTACTGTATCATTACTACAATATGTTTTTTGATGAGCCCTCCACATCCGGTACTACACAATTGACCTGTGGTGTTGGGAACCAGACTTTTAATCCATGGGAACCAAAGGAAAATGCACGCTTTATCACATTTGGTGTAGACGACGACGTGTCATATCCAAAAATTACGCCCATGGAGTATTTGTATACCGGTCAAAGCGATTCTGTCTACTTGACACTATTTAAAAAGATAGCACACCCAGACTACTCTTTTTTAAGTATTATGACGAATGAGCACCCATACATGGTAGATTCGACTACTACATCTCACCCACGCCCCCCCCCCAAAATCAACATCATATGGACACCTGATTTAAAGGCCTCCAAATCTGCTCGTACTGCTGGCGCTGGTGGTGCTGGCGCTGGTGGTGCTGGCGCTGATGGTGCTGCCGATGGTGGAGCTGCCGGTAGTGGAGCTGCCGGTAGTGGAGCTGCCGGTAGTGGAACTGCCGGTGCTGGGGCTGCCGGTGCTGGTGGTGCTGGCGCTGGTGGTGCTGGCGCTGGTGGTGCTGGCGCTGGTGGTACTGGCGCTGATGGTGCTGCCGATGGTGGAGCTGCCGGTAGTGGAGCTGCCGGTAGTGGAACTGCCGGTGCTGGTGGTGCTGGCGCTGGTGGTACTGGCGCTGATGGTGCTGCCGATGGTGGAGCTGCCGGTAGTGGAACTGCCGGTAGTGGAACTGCCGGTGCTGGGGCTGCCGGCGCTGGTGGGGCTGCCAGTGGTGGGGCTGCCAGTGGTGGGGCTGCCGGTGGTGGGGCTGCCGGTGGTGGAGCTGCCGATGGTGGAGCTGCCGATGAGTCAGAAGACGAATCGGAGGGCTCCTGGCCCTTGGAGCAGAACATGGGCCTTGCAAAATTAACACTCGACACAAAGCGAGCATTGTACGATGGCAAAGAGAACGAGGAGGTACATTCAACCGCGACAATGTTTACAAAATTGTCACTTGGTGGTAAACATGGGCGAGAGTCCGGTGACGTTCCTGATGACCTACCTTATAGTCAGAGCCTGTGGTTTACTGAAGCATACGAACCAAATTGGAAAGATATCGCCGAGTACAAACGTCTTCAAAAAATATCAACGGCTGTCACACCGGACACCCACTCAAAAGATCAGGATATGGGTATAAAACAGTTGGATCAGTTCCACTGTGAGGCGTTTGCATTGACACCACCACGTATCTTCGATGGGTATACACGTCAATTTCTCTCTAAACTGGACATGGCTCATGCTTACGAAGAGATGATTGTGGTTCCATTACTACCCAAAATGTCCGATCTTCAACAACTATGTACATACAAAAAAAGTACATTGCAGAACATGCAAGTCCGTGCAAGGACTTATCTTGAAAGTGGAATGGGCGACGTAGAGCCGTGTCAAAATGTCTTTCAAATTGAGGATAGTGCGCGCCTCATTGAGTTTATTGGTACACACGATTTAAGTGATCCAAACTTCACATCAGGGCAGGTGTCCCTTTCAACGATGATTGATGTGATCAAAACTACTAAACTGAAGGAGACGCTGAAAGCGTGGAGCTACGCTGACCCTACCATGACAATGGGCGTCATCCAACTTAAAAATCATAATATGAAACATAACCAGATGATTCACCGGTTGAACTGCACGAATTTCATACGCGAACGCTATACCAATACCAAGATACGCAGCTTGGAAATCAATGGCATTCATAAGAAGTATTATGCGCTATTACGCATCGACGACGAGATTCTTATCATGATCAAGTCGTTCAATGGAGCCGAACTACCCGCCGCAAAACGACCTGCATCTACAAAGACACAGAGGCTGGGAATGGTAATCACGATAATCCACCCTTCGAGGGACGATTTTGTCGATTATTTGGAAAAGGATGGGAGTTATTTGATGGGATCGATACGAGAATTGAAGAATACCATTGTGGGCATCGTCGATGCAGGAATCGCCAATGATGATGGTAAAACATATAAACTCATTGAACCTTTTGTACGTGTGGCAAATACTGTCAATCTACACCCTGATTCACAGAAACGGACATATGAATCACAGCTCAATATCGCATGCGTTCGTCTCGCACAGCTTCAAACAGCACATCGCAGTGAGGAAGACGGGACGACGGTGTGGGATACGGCTGAGAAGGTACTCACAAACCAGATTATTCCTTCTAAAGGGTACGATTCGGTCATGAAAGTGCACCTGAATCGCATTGCATGTGGACGTCGGGTTCTACCTCCTTCATTACCATTTGACATCGCTATGCACGTAGAAGACGAGGTGGACCAATGGAAGTTGGCGATGTATTCGCCTATTGACTTGGATCATTTGCCTCGTTGTGGATTTTTAAAAGCCGTATTCGACATGTTGAATATCGTCGTTTCGTCCAAACAGGTGGACGACCGTATTATAGGCAAGATGTCGAAGGAATATATGTCGAGCCCAGCTTTGTAGTTGTATTGTAACGTGAGTTGTGTAGGGGTTGTGGGTGTGGGACCTCAACGAGTTTGCATATCAAGATGACTCGCTAACACATGATGCTAGAGTACTTGACTCCTTTAGGTAAAGGAAGTCAAAAAGGGTTGTGGTCTAGATGGCTCGGTGTTTATCGGCACATGTGGTAGAAGTGGAGGAAGGGACTGTTGACGCATCAATAGGTGAAAGAATGGAAAACTTGCTCAAAAACACGGGGCATCAAGCAATGCTCTTTTCCGATGCACACCAATCTTCCGAATCACAGGGATTCAAAAATATGGTATTCAAGTTAAATGGGGTACAAACTGTCCCTCAGTCCATATTCAGCAGCGATTGGAGTCACGGGATTACGGGTATTCGTATTAAGGACGATGCTGCCAAGCGGTTGTTGACAATGTCCGACGAGGAGCGTGGCACCATGGCGCAGACGCTTGCCAATATCATACCAAACGAATTGCGGCAACGTAACGTCGAAGTGGGACCAGCGTTGCAAAGCACATCTTCCGGTGATACCGCACCATGGATCTCTGGTTTTGATGCACCAAATGAGTGTCTTGGTCTGTACGTGACAGACGAGGTGCGTAAACATCAAAGTGGAATTTCAGGCATGGATCGAGTCCATCGAACATTGTACCTTATTGCCAAAGCCGGCTCGGCTAGAGCTGGCCAAGAGTTTCATGTCAGATTTGAGCAGCATCTGCGTGATGGAAAGTCACTGAGTGATATCGAATCACTCGACGATGATATGCGTCGTCTGCATCAAGTAGCCCGACGTAACCGCAGTCGTTTGCTCCACAAGGCTTCACAGGTCTTAGGAATCGACGAAATATCATCGACGAGTGATCATACTGCGCATGACGATGACTTGGGCATGCGTGTCGTCGTCCCTGATTTTGATGTACATACAAATCAGTTGCACCACGACGACATGGACAAGATAGGGCCATGGTACTATTATGCAGGTTCTATTAATGGGAACCTATCACAAGGAGTGCTCACTGTGAGCAACATGAGCGATGGTATGATCTTATTTCGTAAGACTACCGATGGAGAACTTGGTGCTCAGATTCGAAATGGGTTATTCAACGCAATTCCATTTGGATCTAAACGCATCCAATCGGTACTAGACACATATACCTCAATTCTCAAAAGTAACAGGGGTGTATTGGACCACCCCGATTCTGAATGGATATCAAAAAGATTTGCCTGGATGGGGTTAGATGCGAAAGATGACAACTTTGTAAACCCGCATCCAGCAACGCTATGGGGTTCTCATGATCGGCTGACATGGAGCATTCATCCACCATCGCAACTCAATTTACATGAGTTTGAACCTGCACATCTTCAGCCGTTTTGTGTCGCAATCAGTGGGACCGAACGAATGAAACTAAAGGCGATCACACAGCATATGAAACGAGCATAATAAAAGTGGGTTTGAGTGAGCGTGTGCGTGTGGGTTCGGTAGACTGTACAATGGCAATTACAAAAAAAATGTCCCATTTGCTTAGAAAGTATATCAATTGAAACTATGGTGTGACTATACTCATATGTGGACTCCGTATGACACTCACTCAAATAAGCGACGTGCCCGGAATGGGCTCAGCAGGCACAACTGGTAGAGTGTCACCGTCCGGCGGCACTGGATAAAGGGGCGCAATGGGTACAACTGGCACGACTGGTAGAGTGTCACCGTCCGGCGGCACTGGATAAAGGGGCGCAATGGGTACAACTGGCACGACTGGTAGAGTGTCACCGTCCGGCGGCACTGGATAAAGGGGCGCAATGGGTACAACTGGCACAACTAGCAAATCGGGCACTCGTTTGGCATCGTCTGGCACTGGAGTGGCATCGTCCAGCACTGGAGCAGCTGGTGCTTTGACCTTCTCATTTGGGCCCTTGACCTTCTTCTTCGGGCGTGCGGCATCGTCGGGCCGGAGTACAGTTGCTCCATTTAGGAGTTGCTGACCATTTTGTATAGCAGCTGTAGTGTCTTCGCACCATTGATCAAATTTGGCAATGAGCGGGAGTACCCCATTTCTCATGACGCTTTGCGCCTTATCAAAGATATGCTTTTTCACCCCACAATACTTTAGCACTTCTTGAGCAATGTCATCTTGAGTAATTTGCGGATTCTCACTATACATTGCAATGATATTTGCACCCAAGAATACCGCCATCGTAATCAGATCGTACGATGAAAACTCGTCAGTTGCACGAATAAAGTCGATTACCAGACGTCGTTTTGGGTTCACAACATTAACCGGTGGTAATATGGCTAGATCTTTGTCTCTGTCGCGTTCTTCATAAAAAGATGACAATATCTTTCTTTTCTTCATGAAATCGCTCAGCAGATTATCATTCTGGTAGCACCCTTTGATGATGAGGAGTGCAGGATATAGTTTGCTCCGTGTGGTTTTCTTCCAATCGTTTGGGCCTTGACAAATCAATCTGTTCCAAAACAATGGAGACATTCGCAGGATTGCATTTTCCACTTGTTTGTCACTGTATGCCTTTTTGAATGACTTTTTGAATGACTTTTCGAGAACAGCTTGTAGCTTGTCAGCACTATACGGCCAAATTTGGTTGTACATCATGTAAATATACATTGTACATATCGCAAGCTTTTGTATTGCACTGGTATCGATTCGGTCGATGTAGTGGCGAATCTTGTTGAAATCATCGTCATCTCTAACTATGTCGAAGTTGTATATCACTCTAGCGTCTTGATAGTACCGGTTTGAGACAGATTCGATCAATTCGTGTAGGTTATAGGTAAATTTTGGATCCTCATACTCAGTATACAGATCCAGGCCTAGGATGTCTTGCTTGCTTAGACCAGGTAGATCTTTTCCAACAGCTTGTTTGTATTCCTCCACAATTTCACAAATTTTCTCGAATACAGCATGAAAGGAACCCATGCTCGTAAGTATAGCATTGTGAATGTTCCGTTCCTCGACATCGAGCTCCCTGATGAACAGCATTGGTGGTATATTTGGTTTCGTCAATTCTTCGCGACACACTCTTATTGATTAGATAGTCGGCGGTGGAAATCGGCGGTGGAAATCGGCGGTGGAAATCGGCGACACACTCTTATTGATTAGATAGTCGGCGGTGGAAATCGGCGGCACAAAGCGATCGGCACTCTCGCGGCTGCACCGCGGCTGCGGCGACCGTACGCCGCCAATTCAATATGAACCCATGGGGTCATGCGACTCACGAGACCATATTTTCGCACGCATCCACGACATGGCGTTACACCAATGGAGTACGAGATCATGCAAAATGGGGTGTGTCAATTTACCACCAACCGATGGTTCTATGGACCACCCGTAGTGATTATTTCGTTGTCAACCATCGAGTTGATTCTGTTTTACGCATCGCCCTCTCTCGTGTACAAGTGGGCAATCCGCGTCCCGCACCGACCTGGCGAGGGTTGGCACCTCCTATCGAGCATGCTCGTCCATTTCGATGAGGCGCATCTGCTAGGAAATCTCTTTGTACAACTTGGCGTTGGTATAGTCCTCGAGGTATTGCATGGCCCTTTACGTGTAATACTCATCTACGTGGGAGCAGGTATCATCGGCGGTACAATCGAATCGTTTCTCACGACGCGATCACCCGTATACATTGCAGGTGCAAGTGGTGCCATCTATGGTCTCATTGGGGCATATGGTGCCCACCTGTTCTTCAGTTGGGGTGAATCACTGTACCCATATATGTGGCTTTTCTTGTTTGTGGCTTACTTTACATTCGATATCGCATATTCTCTTTCTGTTGAGAGTACGGTTGCGCTGTGGGCCCATTACATGGGCGCACTCTCGGGACTGCTGTTTGCCCTCGCCGTCGCACGCAATATTCACAACGAATGGTATGAACGGCCTGTTAGGATCCTCGCGATCATCATCAATATTGCATTTCTTGCAACAGTCATAGGTATATTCCTTGTAAGTTGAATCGTAGTTTGAGGACCCAGTCCACTTGTAACGGATGACTGGAGGACCAGGCGAAGTTCAGTCTTCTGGACACCGTGCGCCTGCTAAAGGTTTGGCTCGGCTAGAATTGTACGCTAGTCAGGGTGGACCGAGGCTAGAAGGACTGAAGGTCTCAAGGTTGGTTGCCATCCGACCGCACGTCAAGGTTTTTTGGGAGTGTGCGGCGATGACCAAGGAGAAGAAGCGTATTGCGTTGGCGATCGACGGGATCGTCGACGATCCTCTACGATAATGATTAAATCGCCCTTTCTTTGTACGGCGACTTTTTCTCGTCCTGTAAGGGTTAATATAAAGCAATTGCACGAAGCGCAAAGAATAGAGGACGCCCCCATGCACACTCCTAATCTTTCAAAGCTCTGCATTGACACGTCTATAAAGCGGCAACGCAGTGATAATGTTTTACTTTCTCTGGCGTACGAACCACGTTGGTATGCAACATCGAGCCGCACGGAATTCACCATGACCGTATCTAATCAAGACCAGATGGTAGACATGTGGACAATAGAACCTTGGTCGGACAAGGGTATATGGTCCAATCCCAAATACCTGACGACAATCAATATGAAACCCTGTCCAGATCAATGCATTGTCGCAAGCGCCGACATTTGGTGTGTGACGCCATGGACGATCAACGAGGCAAACCAGCAAGAAGGACAAATACAAAAGAATATTGATGCATGGAATGTGGAACTTGGGATGGCCTCGCAATGGAGAACGGACACGTTCGCCTGGTACCAAGCTTACGAAGATGCCTACTATGGCAGAGTCTTGCACTCCTTTATGAAACTCAAAGATGGCAACGATTTCGGTGTGGAAAATTTCGAGAGTATGGAGAATGTCACCGTATATTTTTGGGACTATCCGGATAAATTACGATCGCTTGTCACACGCGCAATTGACCAACACCCCGAATTGAAAACGGAACTTGAAAACGGTCTTTTTGATGTTGATAACGAGTGGGACAAATGGGATGACGGTTCTAACAATGCCATTCTAACAATCCTCGATACCATTTATCATGCAAATGGTGCCTCTATGGGTCTCGATCCAGATATATCTACACCAGACAGTATGCCAAAACTACCGAGTGTGCCACGCATTCCATATAACGTCGTCGCCGAGTTTAGAACATCTGGGCTGGAAAATGACGGGCAATTTTACGATTTTATGGACATCGACGCGCCGGGAACTACTAACTTTGATGAAATATATGACAGATCCATCGCCTCGGTTACATCTTGGAGAGACACCGAAGTAAAGCGCCTCCAAGAGGTACACGGGGTGAACGAGAGAAACGAGTTCTTCTTCATGAAGTACATAGGATTATCGATTAAAAGGGTCACCCCACCGCTTCTTCTCATCGCATTTGTAAAGTTGGACGCACAGCCCAGTGCTATGGGGTTTTTGCTCGTAGAGGGAAGTGTGATTTCTGATAGTGACGTGTTACCCCTCATGGAAGCCTACCCATGGTCGAATTGAATCGCCCGGATAGTATCTGAAACGTGTCGTGAGTTTTGTGGTCAGTCATGTGATGCTAACCACCAATCTCGCAAATATCGAGAAATGGACAACCCTCCATTTGGACCCAGTTTTCCCGACAAAACGACCGATTCTGAAAAATGGCAAAATGTGCTCGCTCTTGTGCATTTTCTCCAAATCTTAATCCACGAAAGCCCGATTCTGGGGCCGAATCGGCAGCGCCGCTAATTTCATCAAAAAATGCCTTATAAGGAAGGTTGTAACGATTAGTAGGCCTACTAGCTGATACTAAGATATGTGGTTAGAGACATTTTGAGTACATCTCTGTCAAATAAAAGCAGTAGGGTACGGGGAATACGTCAACCCCCTCACATGGTGTACCACCTGCAAACTAGACTGATTTTGTTTTATGTGATATGGTGTGGTTCGACGGTTCTTCTTTTCGTTGGATCGTTGTGGGCATGGCTCATATGGCAAAATGGGTGTATTGATCATGTGCGACGTCGTCTTTCGACAGACAATTCCCATTTATCTATTCAAACGGCACGCGTATTTACCGAACGAATCGTCGATCTCGTAACACCGACACTATGTATTTTGATGATCATGTCATCCGTCATTATGGCCGTAATCTTCACACACGTTCTTGCGATCGCGTTCAATCAGTATTATATGGATAATGTGAACACACGTTTTAGATGGTTTGTGAGTGGAGCACGGACTCTCATCGCCTCGCTCACCATTTCGTCGGGGACTATCGGTGCAATTCCGGGCATCGTCGAATCAGCATTAGACTCTACATGTGGTCTGGAATCGACGGTCCCATCCATAATGATCGGCGTAGGCAGTGCGTTGCTGCAGCTCGGATGTTATGTTGAGCCGTGTTTTTGGAAAGACCCTTTACCGGTTGAACAACCCGTTTCTTCGTACAGCCCAACTGAACGCATGTACTTTATGAGGCAATGTGAACTCGAGTAGTACAGTGCAAACCTGGTTCAATAGAATGGTACGCTAGACCTTGTATAAAGGGTGAGACACCTAAAGAGCACTAATACATGCAACTCGTCATATGTCGCTGCCGTTCATTGCATGTCCCCTGACTGTATCGAGTGATGGGCCGCCCAAACGATCGCGGCCAGCAAGTCCATCACCAAGTTCACGCGAGGAACCAGCGCGTTTCGAACTTACATTCGCGTATGCATCATTTCCGAAGGTCCCACCGCCTGATGATTCTATGAAATGTCACAGCGTTAAAATCTTCAATCCTCCTGTAGATTATAACAAAGCTTGGGCCATTCCCATAATCACGTACACCACTTACGATGGTTCTACCTTGGAAAGTATCGTCGATCAAATGGCAGCTCTGTATTTGGAGAATGGGTTAATGTACAAGCACATGTACAAGGTAGCATGCGAACAGAAAACCCTCGGGCCGAATGAGGCAGAGGTTGTGAAGAATCATCGCTCTTTACAGGCGATGGCTTACGTGTACAACGCATTCACACTCTCTACCGACTTTGTCTCATTTGTGGACGTTGACATGCTCGGCGCCGAATTGGACCGTGACGAGGACGTATACACGACATGGACTGCATTGGGACAGATACTGGACAGTTTGGAACAAGGCTGCTGGCGCCGCACTGGCCACCAGACGGTTGAAGAGTTGAAATCGGTCATTTTTGAAAAAATACGAAAAAATGACCCGCGTGAATATAGAGAACCGTCATATGGTACGCAACAGTATTAGTAGTATCCCAACATGCACTCGTAAGCACGTCTTCATAATGATGCGCTAAAAACATGTATTTCCCACGATGCGGCACAGCACTCCACATCGCACCCTTTCTCATGAGTGACGAGAATGATATCGATGTTGAGAATCGGCCCATTACAGCCGCCCAAGGCAAGTACATCGTGGGAAAAAGGGGGTCGACCATCAATCGCCTCAAGCAATTCTCAGGAGCCGAATTAGATGTACATAAGGATAACATTACAATCAAGGGGAGTGGATTTCAACGCGATCGGGCCGTACTTGCAATCAAGATCACACTTCAACAAATGGAGGGGGGTGGCATTGAAATGGATTCGGAAGAAATGGACAATCGCAGTGATACGTCTATTATCGACGTACCATCGCGATCCGTTGGATTGATTCTGGGTAATCGTGGAACGACTCTGCGTACCCTTGAAAGCAAGAATGGAACGTTCATGTTCTTCAATCAAGTTTCACCTGGTGATCTTGAATGGAAGCGTCTCTACGTGCTAGGAGATGAGTTAGGGCGTGATAACGCTGTCAATGCCGTAAAAAACATGATACACCATGCAAGTTATTCTATAGACAAATCAGACAAATCAGACAAATCAGACAGCCAATGTCAAACCATTCGACGTCGCTACGACGACCGCCGCTACGACGACCGCCGCTACGACGACCGCCGCTACGACGACCGCCGCTACGACGACCGCCGCTACGACGACCGCCGCTACGGCGACCGCCGCTACGACGACCGCCGCTACGACGACCGCCGCTACGACGACCGCCGCTACGACAACTACATGCGCTACATGTCCGAGCGCCGCTACGACAACGTTCGTCGCAACTGACCTTTACAACTCCGAATGTGTATCACCCGCCGCCATCGCCGCATCCACCGCCGTCGTTCTTGCCTCCACCCTGCACTCACGACACACGATTCGATATATGGGACATTACCTCATTCACAAGTAAATTTACATGATCTTGGTCGTCTGCATGATCGTCTGCATGACTCCAATTTGGATCGTCTTCATCTCGATTTGGTGTTGATTTACCCCATGCCGTGAATCGAAGAATTGTTGTAAGAACGGGTGCAAGCACATACCGTAGTAACAATTCATCGGCCTTGATATCGGGGACTGTTGATATCAGTCTCATAGTAATGTTGGTGACCGCCATGTGCAAATTATGCCCGACTCGACGCAATTCATCCGTTTTTGGCACTAGAGCAAACCAGTTGACTTTCATGTGCTCATGTGCCGCGCGTATCATCGCGGTACATTGCGCAAAATGATCACCGGTGTATACGCAGGCATTCACTGTTTGCGAAGCACTCCAGTTTACGGCATCCTCCATATTATGGACTAATGTCGGAACCATGACAGACATATCAAGTGGTGGTGTTGCATCTTGTATGGCTTCGAACACATAATTCTTTACTAACGAGATATCAAATCTCACTATCAGCAATGTGGCTAATGATAGCAGAATTGCGATCAAGGCGATTCGAAGACGCTTTAGATAGTTTGTTCTAATTGGTCGACGTGGAACACTCGCATTTGCAAACATATGCACCATTGGTGTCATCAATTGTTCAGATGCTGGCTTTAATAGTGGCGACAGCGGCAGATCTGGTGATGGTATACGCTTTTCCAGGTGCGGTGGTGGTACAAAGGGAGCTGTCATTGGGGGGTTATTTTTTGATCTAAATTGAACACATGGACGTGAAAAATCGATGACCGGTGTCAATTCGTTTCGCGGCATGAATACACGCGCGTCATAATTTACTGTGTGACATGCTAGCGATGATCTGTGACATTCAAACGTCTTCCTCACCCTCGCCCTCACTTACCGACTCGTCTTCCGTATCGTCAGTAACATTGGCAAAGACATTATCGTCATCTATGTCAAGTGCGTCAATCTTTGCATCCCGAAGCTGCTCGTCGCGCTCGTGACGTAGCAGCCTTCGACGATCTTGGTATTCCTTCATCCGAGATCGTCGCATGGCCTGACGTCGTTCTTTTGTGATCAACTTTTGAGCAACATTTAATTGTGATGGGCGCTGCAGCTTTTTTAGTTTATCCGCGTAGTCCTTGTTGATCTCCTTGTACTTCCTTTGCAAGTCGGGATACGATGTAACCAAATTCATAAGCCTGGCCTCTACTTCCTCAGTGAGAAAGCGTGAATTAAGCAACGATATCGATTGGGATGACACCCATTCACGCGTGAAATCATAATCTTGGTCCATCAGAAAGCGGTCGCGCTCGAGCAAAAACTCTTCCTCCTTGGTGTCACAACGGTTATGAATCGTCACAACATCGAGAAAGAGCGCCTCTTTGCCGTGTTCGTATCGCAAAACGCGGCCAACACGCTGTGTCTTTTGTCTCGCTGAGCCACCCAATGCATCGACTTGTCCCGCAAAGTCCACGTTGGGCAAGTTGAGCCCCGTGTCGGCAATTCTGGAAACGAGGATCCATTGTCGCGTACCCGCTCGAATCTCGTTGAAGATACGTGTGCGAGATTCCTGTTCTGTGTTACCGTCGATGTAATCGCATTGCATCACATCACTCATCTGCTTGAGTAACTGCACGCAGTCACAAAAGAGGATGAATTTGTGCCCCGCCGCTAACGCAAGTCGGATCTGATGATCGATGTATGCCAGTTTATACGGATTGAACATCTCCATGCGACGCATCAACGTCGCACGGTCTTTAATTGATGGGTCGTTAAGCAAATGGTCGTATTCGTGACACCATGTCGGAGGGAATGGACAGAAGATATTCTTCAATTCCAGTGGTGCAATGTAATGTCGTTCTTCCATCTGCCTCCATGTCATCACATTTGTGATTTGAGGACCGATGAGTGCCTCCATTTTAATACAATCTCTATCCGCCGAGTTGATAGGGCTTGCCGTCAATCCCGTCCACATCGTACAAGGGTGCCTCTTCTTGAGATCCATCAGCACATTCATCGTCTTCTCACCAGGAACATGGTGACATTCGTCGCATACTATACGCGTATAAGCAATGTTCCTTCTCAAATGGTTCATCAAAGGCGTCTTTGACTTCGTTCGTAAAAGAGGATACGTGATAATGAAGATGCGAACTCTTGCCGTCGTTGTACGAATCGCAGCTAGATTCATATCACTACTTTCGATAATAATCACCGATGCCCTGTCAATCGTTGTGTATCGAAGCAGTTCGCCTTTCCAATGATGCACTATTTCGCGCACCGGCGCACCAACCATGAAATCCACCCTTTTCACACCTCTTGCAGATGCCTCACGCACATCTTGACACAGCTGATAGATTTGTGTGAGTGTTTTGCCTACGCCACAGGGAAGGACGACGATCGCGCTCTTATTTTTTTCCCGACTCGCAGCAGCGACCGACAATAATTGACAAGGTCGAGCATAGTTTGGATCAGCGTACGGCGGCCGCAATTCCATCCGCACACCAGCACCACACCTTGTTATACTATATACTGCACTCGGAAATACGCATTTTTAGCGGCGTCTGACCGACAGGCGTACAACTCTATCGCACGCTAAACAATTGGCGTATATAAAGAAATGAAACTGTCGTAACCACACGCCCACAAACTCCAGGAATGATCCCATCTCTTGTCACCCTCGATGGAAAACACAAGTTGTTTGAACAACGGCTGAAGCAACAGAAGCCATACAAGGGACGGGGTGACGCTACGACATCAAGATCCTCCCAAGAACGCCCGCCACCCCCCTCATCAACACCCAGGCACAACCGACATCAACCACGACTCGATGAACCACAGCTCACAACCGCGACCGTCGAACCCGATACAGTAGATGATTACGAATACTCATCGGATTCCGAGTACGAAGAACCACCTCCAAACCCCGAATTTTCGGAAGCTTACATGAAACGGTTTCTTCAATTCCGTTCTGACCAGCTCGAAGCGGAGAGACGGTCACTCACAGAAGAGCGACGTAGAAACGCCGAACAACAAGCGCTTTTAGATGGTTACATACGAGTAATACAAGAAGAAGAAGCGAGAAAAACAACCGAACGGGCACAACGTCGTGCGGACGAACGTGAGTCGCGACGTTTACAGCGTGAACATGCTCCCGCCTCGAGATCAACTGATGCAGAAGCCATAGAAAAAGAGTTGTTTGCCATGGAATGAATGAAGACAGTGTGAATGATGTATGCATTGTCAATAATGCATTGTCAATAATGCATTGTCAATCTTGCATTGTCCATAATTCGCCGTGAAACGAACGCTAAGTTTGGAGCTTGGAATTTGGAGCTTGGTCGGTGTTGATTCCTCTGACCAACGATGGGTCGGTATGGTATGTTCGACGTGGTGCGTACCGAGCGAAGAGATTGTAAAAAAGCATCCGATACGAAAGCCGACGGTGATGGCATGCGCGAATACTCGTTTCTACGATGTCCCCATTGTAAGACGGAGGATATTGCGATCCCAACCTCCGCGCTCCGAAACAACAAAAGTCTTACGATTAGCAATCACATTATTACATGCCCATCGTTTTATGGAGATCGCCCTGTGAATCGCAACAAGCGATCCAAGCTTGTGGACCATCGCACACACGAAGAACCTGACGATACTGGTGTTGACGATGCAGGACATGAAAGCGATGAAATGGCACCGAAGGTGCCCCAACTCGCTCTGGGGGCACCGGTGGACCCAACACCATTACATGTAGTGACGACCCTCATATCTTTGGATTGTGAAACCACTCCGTTACATTCCAAGCTCAACGAAGATATGACAGAGATTCGCAAGCGATTGACGAACACCGAAGTCAATCTCGAATCTACAAAAGCAAAACTCGAACAGACAGAGGCAAAACTCGAAAGCACGGAAGCTAGACTTGATACCACGTTAACCATTGTCGGTCGGCATCAAATGTGGTGGGGTCAAGCCGCGGATGCCCTAGGTTACGCACAGCCGTCAGCCCCAGACACCCTTGTCGAAAAGATACGAGAGCTCCGATGGAAAGGATGCCGCCCCGACGATGGTCTTATCGACTTCAAAGATAATATGATGATTCTGATCGATAATAACAGTAAGATGCTCGATCAAAAAGATAAGATGCTCGATCAAAATAGGCTGATGATTGCACAAAAGGATATCGTTATTCAAGAAGCAAAAGCGTTACAAGATCAAAAAAATGCTATCATTGAAGAGTACCGACGGCGACTCGATGCAAAAGAGATTGAGTTAAACGAGGCGGCGAAAATGTTCCAAGCCAAAGATGTTGAGATGAAGGAAGCGCAGCGTACGGCGCAAGAGGCCTTAAAGGCACAGGCAACGGCGGCTAGTCGATACGAACGTGTAAGGAGAGAAAAGGAGAGCCTACGATCGAAATTTGATGCGGAGATCAAGGCGAAGCATGAGCGCGAAAAAGCGTCTCGGAAACACGGCGCAAGCTTGCTTCAAAGCAGCTTAGAGCATGCTCATAAACAGCAGATGCTCCCATCCGCACCGCGACCAATATTCGGCATCTCAAGAAGGTGAGAAGATATGTATTGACCTTACGCACTCACCACTTACACAACGCAAGAGACGTTGTAAACACTGTGATTACCTTATTCGTCGCCTCACCGCGTGTTTGTAAAAAGAGTACATGCACGCGAGGACCTCGCATGTAAAAATCTGTTAGATTGGCTCGTCGTCTTCGTAGGTCATAACCATGCTACTCTTCCACCTTATGGTGGATATGTATCACATTGTCCACCAATCACTCTGGTACAATCGCCACAACTATCATAGCTCGGTTTACCGCAAATCTTGAGAAATCGACAACCCTCCATTTTGGACCCGGTTTTCCCGACAAAACGACCGATTCTGAAAAATGGCAAAATGTGCTCGCTTTTGTGCATTTTCTCCAAATCTTAATCCACGAAAGCCCGATTCTGGGGCCGAATCGACAGCGCTGCTAATTTCATCAAAAAATGCCTTATAAGGAGGGTTGTAACGATTAGTAGGCCTACTAGCTGACGCTAAGATACGTGGTTGCATTTTGAGGAGCGTGGCAAGCTCAAATATGCCAAGGAAGTATGAGGGTTTTGTGGAAAGTGCACCTATTGAGCGGCGTGGTAAAATGCCACCACACACTCTGTCGAAATATGTCAGCATCACTTGTCCACACTGCAAGGCTGTATTTGCAGAGATTGTGGAAGAGTCTGTACCCTCAAACAAGGCCTCGTTTTGTCTTAGACATCTTCGTGCATGCGAGACATTCAAGTCCAATGGGGGGTCGGTACCGGCAAAGAAAGCAATCTCGACCGAATTCGAAGAGCTTAAGGCCAAGGTCGAAGAACAGGGGGCGACTATCAAGAAACAAGGAGGTATCATTCAAGATCTGCAGGACAAGACGGGGCTCTACGACACCGTCCTGATGTCCGTAATGCCATCGCTAGCACTTCCCCTCACCGCTCCCGTTGAAAGCGCGCAGCTTTCCCTTCGCGAGGCGGCGATGAAAGATCTTCAGCCTCACCCCTTAACCTTACTTCCCCCAAGTGAGATGGTATCGATCAGTACACACACCCAGATCATCGAAGAGAGAAATACGACCATCGATGAAAAGAATACCATTATCAAACAAAAAGACACAATGCTTGAGTGGTATAAACGTCAGACCGACGCCAAAGATTGTGAACTGGCCCAGACCATGCAGGATAAGAAGCAAGCCGAATACGAGAAGAATGAGGCGTGCAAGAAGATGATCGAGGCTGAACGCGAGAAAAATGAGGCGTGCTTGAAGATGAACTTGCTCGCATCTCGCGCCGATCGTATACAAAGGGAGCGCGATGCGCTCAAAGCCAATTACGATGAGTGGTCCGTCAAGCGTCAACGCAAACCGAGTGAAATCCTTCAAAGCAGGATGGAAGAGGCGTATCAGTCGGGGTAAAAACGATCGAGGGAGTCATAACAAGTCAAGAACCAACCTGATAGTTGACGTATTACTGCGCTAAACAAAATCATATATGTATAGTACACTGTGTTGCGTGCAAAAGTAGTAAAGACATACCCGGATGGACAAGGCTCTCCTCACGGTCGTGAACCTAGAACGTCTACCTAATTCAAAAAGGTCTTCTCGGTGTGGTGTTTGTGACAGATGTAAAAGGACAAATTGCGGTCAGTGCATGGAATGCAGTGATATGCCAAGCTTTGGTGGCCCGGGCTTGCGCAAACACGCTTGCATTCATCGCAACTGTCCTTATCTTGTCAAACAGGTGAATTCACCGCCGACAAACACAAACACAATCACAAACGCGCATACATCATCCTTTCTACCACTTCCTCATTCGGTGTACAACCATGTACGCTGAAACCGTCACCGCTCTATAAGATTACAGCTGTAAGAAGGTTCTCGAATCTTCTCATGGGAGTTGAGCTGCGCGAACGTCTTATCGGGGTTTTGATAGTGACGTCAGTCTTTTTCTCGTATTCGGTTGCATTATCGCTGTCACTTTGAGTGTAGTTATCATATTGTCCTTTCCTAAACGTCTCTTGCCGATAGATTTGTACGCCTGTCGTAGCGTCGTCATGCAGAAAAGAGCAAGACGAAGAGCGAGCAAGCGCGCCACAAACCGCGAAAGCGACCGCGAATCCGACCGCGAAACCACCGACGATGAGTAGCTCACCGGTGACCGTGATCCCTATGACCTCTTTCCCGCCGCTCTATCCACACGCTGTACCTTTACTTCCACTCGAGTGCAGTCATCCAGGCAGCAACTGCATTCAAGGGGTTTTCCCCGCGGTGCCGATCTCATATGCCGCAACTCCCGCAGTCCCAATCGACAGTTCCAAGGTTAACCCACGCAAGCGACCTCTCGTTGCCGAGGAGCTGGAGCTTATGAGTGACTACCTTCGTCGTCGCTCCCTCGAAGGGGAACGTGCCATCCGAAAGGAGACAGAGGTCTATTTTGAAAAGAGGGTCGAGTCTTGCCGAGCGGCGGTGCAGGCTAGCAGGGATCGTTTGGCTGCCTTGGATAGAGAGATAGCAGCTTACGACCAGTGGCTGTCGGCTGAGCCATGTTCGTCGGACGACAGCGACGGCGATGTCAGTCCGATAGAGAAGCAGAAGGAGCGGCCCGTCGATGCGGTCCATGAGATGGATTTGTCGGAAGAGACGGACGATTGGTCCGATTGGGTCGAATCGGAGTAGATTAAGTGGTAGAATGGGTAGTAGATGGTTGCACTCTTATTGCGAACAGTTCATTCCACGTATCTTAGTATCGGCTAGTAGCCCTACTAATCGGATTAGTAGCCCTACTAATGCGATTAGTAGGCCTACTAATCGGATTAGTAGGCCTACTAATGACGTGGCATCGCATTAGTAGGCCTACTAATCGTTACAACCTTCCTTATAAGGCATTTTTTGATGAAATTAGCAGCGCTGTCGATTCGGCCCCAGAATCGGGCTTTCGTGGATTAAGATTTGGAGAAAATGCACAAAAGCGAGCACATTTTGTCATTTTTCAGAATCTACCGTTTTGTCGGGAAAACCGGGTCCAAAATGGAGGGTTGTCGATTTCTCGATATTGGCGATATTGGCGCCTAGCATCACATGTGACATTTTCAATATTAATCGGCGATTCGATGCGTAAATATCATACACAAACATGTCGTAGGTGGGATGTTGATCAACTAGTTTTCGCTGTCGCTGTCGGAGTCGTCGTCACCCACGAGCGCGTGGGTTGCCTTGGTAGACACATGCATGTAGCGGAGGTTTGAGATGACCCGTGCGTGATTATTATTGATTAACGAGATGATTTCCTTCACATTGGCATCACCCGGATCTTCGGCGTGGATGATACCGCCGTCAAATTTCTTATCAATCCACGCTGGGCAGTGGTTTTCGTCGATTGCCAATAGGCCGCATGGTCCGAGGGGCATGGAGCCTCCGTGAATTTTGCCGTGAAACAACGTTTGTGCGATGATCACGTACACGTTGGTCTTCGGTTCGTCCGCTTCAATTGTAAGCTCACTCGCAGCCTTTCGCTTTGACATTCTGGGTTTTTACAATGCTCTATCAGTGCGTTGGAGCTGCGCTAGCGTACAAATCTAGCCACCCCCTAACTCTTCAAACCGATCTATTGATTTTGGGGCGGGCGCCAGCTCCTCCGATATACAAGCGCGCCGAGATCTTACCCTAAAACGACTTGCTATCTGAGTATAAGAACAGCGACATCACTAGTGTCACTAGTGTCACTAGTGTCACTAGTGTCACTAGTGTCACTAGTGACTGTGCTAACAGACTCCGTTAAATAATTGTGTGATGCCACCGAGAAAGTATATGGATTTTATTGAATCGGCACCGATTGAACGGCAGGCAAAGCAACCGCCATACGAAGAGCGCTCTTATGTGGATATCACTTGTCCACATTGCAACTTGAATTTTGTATCGATACCCGAAGAATCCGTACGTTCTAATAAAGCATCAGAGTGTCTAAAGCACTTGCGTGTTTGCGAGGCATTCAAGTTCAAGGGTGGCGAGGTGGCGTTGGCTCCAGAGAGGAAGCGCGCGGATACGACCAATATGGCTTTAATGGAACGAGTGCAAGCGCTAGAAGATACAGTTTCGCAGCACAATGCAGTGTTCGATGTGCTTGTGAACGATTACGGCATGTTTCGACCGATTACGGACCAGAACATTCGTCCTCAGATAACGATGTTGATCGACCAGTCGACCAGCTCTTCTACTGCAATCGTGACCGCCTCCGATGCCGCGCAGATGCAACAGCATCAGCTGTTGCTCGTACAAAAGGATTCGGTGATATCTGAGCAGAATTTACTCTTGGCGCAAAAGGACAAGGAGCTGGAGTTGGCAAAAGCGGATTTAAAGCGGATTGAAACGGAGTTTCAAGACAAGTTTCAGAGACAAGAGGCTACTGTAAAGCGAGTTCAAGAGGAGCGTGACGCGATGGAGAGCAAGTTCCGCGCGCAGCTGAAGCGCCAGCGCTCCGGTGCGTCAAAGAGTCTTTTGTCGCAAGCCCAGCAGGCGCAGAAGGTGCATGTGATGAAGCACGACCTTCTACCCAAAGGGGCGGGCGGGTCCTCCCAATCGCGCAGTGAGTAAGGAGCCTTATGTCGACACCCTTCCGCTAAGAGAATTGTACGCAAGTGAACGACTGAGGTATGCGTGCCCCTGTACGGCTTCATCGGATGGATGAACTGTTGACTGAGATAGTAGAACCATTAGAAGCACACCTGACCCTTGGCGCGCTCGCGCGTCTGACTCTCGTCAGTAAGACATTGAGTGAGGCAGTGCACAGTCTGCAATGGAAAGGCCGTATGGTCCAACTGAAATGCAAGAGGCAACGAGACTACAAATTCGATACATTGTGTGCATACGTGAAAACGACGAAAACGCGATGTGACGAATGTGGTAAAGCGGGCGCGCACCAACCCAAATCGGCGTCATTTTTAGATCCGTTCAATCATAAACTATGCAATCAATGTATGAGTGAATGGAAGAATTATCGTCAACTCGTCTCGCGCATCGATATCCAATCGTTCTGTGGGTGGTCAGCCTACAAGTCCGCGAATACATGCCACACGTGGTTACGACCGGCGCTCCAACGTCGTGTGCGTAAGCAAAGGCTCCTGTATTGGGGTGGTGACGTATATGATTTGCTTGGGGTGTGGGTCAAGCGCGCGTCACCTTCCACCCTTGACTATTTTTTGAATTAACAACCTTTTTCTGGATATCGGAGTTACATAGGCGTGTCACAATTTCCCATTTTGGAATTTGATCCGACCGATGAACTTCGCAATCGGCAATTCCTCTAAATGCGTGTACAAGTCTTTCAACATGATAGACGCTTGAAGTTCGAGTTCACCTTCTCCGGTTGAAATGACTCGTCGAAACACTCCAGTTCGTTCTTTGTCCCATTGGGTTTACATCTTCCCACCACCGCCCCAAGTGAAACTAGTGAGGGGAGATGCGTCATGTGGAAGGTGGGGTGGGCTAATAGATCGTCTTTTATATCAACACAACAAGTAGTGTTTTTTATCGACCGATGCTAGCTACACATCACCCTATCCAACGCCTCTTATTGCACATCGAGCGATGAGCCGATGTGCCGATCTACGACTCTTACACGATGTGAAACACTCCCAAAAGACCTTCTTTAAATAGGACATCTTCGACATTTGTTTTTTTACCATGCGTACGCCCCACTTCATATGCGGCTTGAACCGCCTTGTCTGCATAGTACCTACTTCCAAAATGGGGAAGTAGGTTTGACACGTTCAGCTCGCAATGGGTGTCTCTCTTGACGTTCATGCGCTGGACATTGACCATCGCCTTCCAAACACGATCAGGTACGTGTTTCCCATGGACGAGCCTGGTGAATCCCAAGGAGGCATCCGAAGGTGCATCGTAGACGAAGCATGCGTACGACATGGATGTGTAGTTTGATGTGTAGTATGACTCACTAAATCCGCCTAATGTAACAGTACCATTTTTAGCGTGAGAAATAAGAATTGGTAAACTGCATATGATTTATCAACTGATATCACCGCTAACCACGGCGCTTGGTTGTCCGTCCACCAAACGAGGAGCGTGTCTATGCCAGAGATTTTGACAATCACGGGACTTGGCTGGGGCATTGCCGCCTTTGCGGCCTGGGCGGTAGAAGGTTCCAACTCGTCGTGGTGGATTCACCCCCCACCACCAGCACCTCCATCATGGAATGGGGATACCCTCGCCGAATACGAATGTCGTTGGTGGACGTTATCCGACGGGTGTGTTGCACATGACAAGTCGTACGGTGTACATAAACGCACTGAACCAACGAGCGAGATGTGGAATCATGCACGATACTGCGCCATGAAAAACGACACGGGGTGCATCCTCTCGCATGAAATCGACCGTTCCGCGTCGTACGGCTTCTTCGTCTATGACCCCACGATTGCAGATTTACGCTTCTACTCGCAGCCAGAGTTGCACACCCTAGACGATGAGCGCGTCGAAGTCCAGATCTACGAGCCTACACATGCGAGTCGCCCGTCTTCGCACGAACTGTACTACCAGCTGCGAATCGAGCATCTGGATACACAAAGTCCACGAATACTGCGGACGCAGGCCACCGGAGAGCTCGCATACTGTGCACAGCTGCTCAATATCTCCACTTGCACATCGCTTGAGTGATTCTAGTAAGGGCTAGCCGTGGTATCCGATGCGGCGCATGTCGTAACGGGTTGCTCAATCTTGCACATAACCGACCATGTGAATAAAATGTGGAGAGGCCTTTCCATCTACCATAGGACATGTGTGGATTTGGAGTTGTGGATATAAAAAGACTGAATTGTGGTACGAGCGTGTAAGCGAGACACAATGGTAAGTGCTTGGCGGTTGTTGGTCGTTTTTACTTCGACATTTCGCGTTGGAGGGAGCACCCTTTTCCTGCTCGGATCAGTTGGCCTTGCTATCGAGGCTAGCTACTTGAAGTATGCACGGCAGGTATACTACAACGACGGGGCATACGAATGGGGCATGCTCGGATGGTTCCTCATTGAATATGGAGCCTATTTAATTGTGCTTGATGGGATCGTGTCTGTTTGCTACTTTGTAGAACGAAGTCACGACGGGCTAAATAGGGCGTGGCCCTTCCACTCGATGGGAGAATATCCGCTGCGGAACGTCATTCGAGACGGTGCTTTAAGCGTCGGGTTTCTCCTGATTGGGGTGGGGGCCGGTACCATCGCGTCCGCCTACCCAGACGCCACGCCGTACAACAACATGCACACGTGGGCGACCTTTTACCACACACGTGGAGAGAATGAATCACTCCACAGCGGCGCGTACATGCTCCTCGTAGGGTCGCTTCTCCTCGCTCTCTCCATCCCAATCATCGCCATCTATTGCGAACGCCTGGACGTCTTCTACATCCTCCCAGTCTACAGATGTCATCAAGAACGACGCCCACCACATCCAACAGAGGAAGTCACTTGCTGCTTTCACGTTGGTCGTCCCCCTCCCGTAGCGTGTGTAATACAAACAGGTGCCACCGCCACCTACCAAAACAATTGGTTTGGTGCCTTTTTCAACCACATTTACCCAGCCTTCATCCTCTACTTTGTCGCATCTATCTTCTGGGTCGCAAGCCTCAACGGGAGTACGTACTCACCCTTTTCTTCGGACACCTTGTGCAGCCCACCGACACATACGGTATATGCAGCAAGTCTACCCTACGTATGCGATCGTCAGTACCAAGACCCGGGCTATTTGCTCTTTGTAAGCACCGCTCTCTTCGTCACCGCAGCCACCCTCTTTACAATTCACACCATTGTATACTACGCCTCCATCCTCCTCAACAGACCCCTCATCGTTGACAATTTTGTTGTAGAGCAAGAGGAGAACGGAATCAAAAGAAACATATTTACGCGGCCTATGCGATAAAGACAACGCATGAACAGTTGTTTTTGTGTGAGCGATGAGTGGTGTTGTGTGAGGACCAAGTAGGGGAGGTGCTACGTCTCAACCACAAACTACAGTGTTTTATGTCGGATGCCTCTACAATCAAGGCCATGTATCGGCATCTACCACCGCGTCCCGTAGCTCTTGTATGGCGAGTCTTTTCTCGTCCTGTAAGGGTTATGCACCACCATAACCACAAATACCTAGTAAGAGGGACCAGGACTCTCATACGGGCTCTTCTACAGGCTCATGAGGCTGCATGGGTTGGAAAGAGCCACCCAAATCGTTTTTCGAT
>Ga0302130_1000514_pt1 | contig 24527 bp, 20 predicted proteins | sample CB9_surface_MG_FD_203117 | JGI IMG/M metagenome (GOLD analysis project Ga0302130, IMG submission 203117) | Marine microbial communities from Western Arctic Ocean, Canada - CB9_surface | ecosystem: Environmental > Aquatic > Marine > Oceanic | place: Canada: Western Arctic Ocean | collected... | reverse complement strand
AAGAAAATAATGAATGAGGCGCTGGAACTTTATACCACGATGACTGGTATTAAAGATGAATGTCACAGTGGTCACAAGACTCATACACCGGCGGCACCGACACCGGCACCACCACCGGTACCGGTACCACTACGACCATTGCCCCCCGCGGCATCACCACCACAGCCAGGTTTTGGGGCCTATTAATAGTGGAGTTTACAGTGAGTGGTTATTCAATCGAATGACCACTATGTGTGACTTCGAGAGGTGGTGAAAAAACAAACGTGGGTGTGAGGGGTGTGCCGTTTAGCTTGTGCACATGAGTACTTAACCGATTCACAATATCTCATAAAACGGTCGCTAAGAGCCGCGTATGTGCAACTTATAAACGTGGTTGAACCGGCGATTTTCTGCTTCCTTATGAAAGCGCACATGTGGCCCTTTGTCGTCTGGGCCATAGTGCCACCACAGTGCCACCAGCACATCTTAAAGCTGAGCTTTTAGTGAATGGTATACATGATTCAGACGTTCAATGTGAAACGATGCAAATGGCTCCCTCCGATGGGTGCCTGTGCTACACTCGTCCCGACGGTCATTTCCATCACATGTGCACACTTCTACGCCGAGTGAAGATTGTAAAATCGTATATATCGGTGAAAGCAAATGCTCTAGTACCGTTCTGCACATTCAGTCAACGTTGGGGGTGAGTGGAAACAACACCCGTCTGTGTCACTGGGGGTGTTTTGGTTTTGGTCGGTAAATCTGAACCCCTTCCGGAGCATTCGAGGTTGGGACGCTCTCCCAAATAGGAGCCCATTCGTTCGTGTAAGGTGTATCTAAGCAACAGCCCGTGACGACAAGCAGTATCTTCGAAACGAATGATTTGGGTGGTCCTTCCCGCTGTGACATATTTGAGTGTAGATCGTAGCAAAATGGTTGTAACGTTAGCGTATAGTTCTTGTCGAGAACGAAGCTTTTAGATCCGCAATGAGCATTCTCAGCGCGACGCGCAAAGAATGGGACCCAAATGGCATAATTTCCTCGGAATGTCTCACATCTAAGTAACATTTCAAATCCTTAGTTTCGCGAATGAGTATGAGTGAGAGCGATGACGTGGCATGTTAGAATGTGAGTGATGTTAGCAGTGTAAATCTGCCGACAGGGATGCACTTGTACCCATGCGACTTTTGAATGACTTGGCAGGGGGATACTCCGAAAAGAGGATTTTCGTTTCCCATCTTCCCATTTTCCCATTTTCCCATTTTCCCTCTGGTGGGGATCGAACCCACGACCACAGGATCAAACGTCCTGCGCTCTACCAACTGAGCTACAGAGGCTGTTGTCACATCGAAAGTAGATGTGACAGAAACTATACAGTGTAGCTTAGAACGGTGATCGCGTGCGGTCGACCGTATCGATACGGTTGTTCCGCCGACCGCAGCTGCAAACGAGTGCCAGAGCGCACCACGGAGTGCTAGATTTGTACGCTACAATACGACTTAAAACACACATGTGTGCAGGCAAACCGTACGACCATGGATATTGAGCAGATGGAATTTGGTTACGATTCAGATGGACCTACTGAGGTAATGACTCCAAACGCGTTGTTTGTTGTTGGTAAATTTGTTTGCGTGAATGGTCATTCCGTGAAGCTTATTCGTCAAATCACACAGCGAGGTGCAACGATTGGTCGTTGGATGTGTGAGGACTTGCATGGTGAGGAGTTGGAGTGTGATTCGTCGGATATGACTGTCGAGTTGCCTATTATAATCCCTGTAGCAAACGACTTTGGTGGGATCGATGATAACATCGATACACCATATACTGTCAACCAACGGCATGATGCACCTGGAACACATGTGTCGCTACAGGAGCGTGCAGCCCATTCGGTGTTGTTAGTCGACTGCTCGGGAAGTATGGGTCTTCCATACCGCAGTGGGTCTACGGGCTGGGAGCATAAGCGATCCGATACATCTGAAATCTACGCCGACATCGATGCCTTCATTCGTCAGGGTTGTGAGGCGTACTCTTTTGGTCCAACCTATCGCAATTTAGGTAAGAACATGCCGCGAATGCGAGGGTTTGGAGTTGATATGTGCACTGCTGTAGGTACTTCACCCGATGGAATTGTCAGGACAATCAAGAATAACCTACGAATCCGCGAAGCACACTACAATGTCGTCGTCGTCTCAGATGGCATGTTTGATGGAAAGGATGCCCCTCGGAGAATGGTCCAGGCTTTAAATACACTTTCACCGCAGTCAAAGCAAAGAATCCGCCAGCTGTCGGTGATCTTTATGCCGTGGGTAAACTATAGTGGTAAGGCCTATGGAAAGGTGACGATGGACTCCATCATGGAAGCTCTGCGCGGTTTTGCACTCCAGTGTCAGAACGCAATCGAGGTGAGTAGCACAGTCGTTGAGAGTTATGCCGACTTTGCGGCGGTGTGGACGTCGTATACCACAAGTTCAAAGCGTATCACGATCCCACCAGATTATGTGATGGCCTTCAACAAGATGCTGATTCGAACGAATGTGACCGTGAAGCAAATGAGCGATTACATGAAGGAGCGCAACCTTATCAACCAGTTTATGGTTCCAATGCTTCAGACGGTTCGAGTCATGCCTCAAGTTCTTGGTGAGCACACCCTCTACCAGACGATACACAGGGCGCTTGCGGCAGCGACCAGAATTAACAAAATGGATCCAGGTTCGTACGTGAACGAGGTTGCAAAATGTTGCAACGCCAATAGCAAGCTGACGGCCGAGGAGCGCGCGCTTTTGCAGACATTCCTCGCGTCGACGCGGCAGCGTTCGAACGAGGTGGAGGAATGCCGCGATGAGGTTCGTCAGTATGTCACACATTACGTGGAGTTTGAGGGGAGTCTAAAGGATTATACAGTCAACACAATGGACGAACTCCTCAAGGACAGCAGCGGGGGCATCCTTATCGGTTTCAGTAACAGACTTGCCTCCCGCCCGTTTACACTCCTTCAAAAAAGGGTACCACGTAATGGCGAGACTGCCGACAATCGTGGCGATCGTGATATGCTCCCACTCTCGGACGAGTCTGCATCTCTGAATATGGTACGCAAAGTGACATGCCTTGCGCTCACGCAATTCAACAAGGATGTGTTGATACCGCCAAACCGAGCACTGATGTTTGTGAGCAGCTTCCTCGTCGACGCTCGCATCCAAATGCGCGACATGCGAGTCGTGCTACGCTCGTGGATGCGAGCGTTTCTTACAGATAGAGATTGGTTTCTATCAGCCGTCGGTTGGGATTCACGGCTCAATGCAATGCTTGACGAGAGAGATCGAGACCCTCTCTTAGGCACTCCGACCGTATCTTTCCGAGTCCATCAGCTCTTACGTCTTTACGGTGCAGACATCGAGCCTCCAGCAGGCCTTGTTGCCCACTACTCGAGCGTCGTGCGCGTGCACCGGATATGCAATTCATTCCACGGGTTGGTCAGAACGAGAACGAGCATCACACACACGTTCAGCGTCCCGGATGACACAGGGACCTCTACGGGTAATCGATTCGAAGTGGGTCAGATTGTTGAAATCGAAAACCATCGATTTGATCCATCTGCAAAACTACCATCGATCGTCGTGATCGTGTTCTTGCGCATGAACAGTCGCAAGAAATGGGTCTACAGAGGTGTCTACCTCGACAGACCTGGACTGCTTGGCGAAGATGGTAATCTTGATTCCACGTCCGTGTACGAAACAGACCTATCGAGTCGAATTCTCGGCGAAGTTGATGTTCCCCCTCACTTGCAGTGGTCATTTGCAAAGGCTCCGACGTTGGATCCCGCCGCAATTGAAGTCGAACCCTTTACGACTTGGGTCGCATCCACACCTGCATTGAATGCACTGAACGTGGCAATGTGCAATATGGATCATACATTTATCGATGCAACCAACGTCGAAGTGCGACATGAGCGCGCGCGCAACAAGGCGACTTGCATACATATTCTGGCAATGCACAACGTGCATGGTACTATGACACAGACGGTCGATATCAACGTGACTCAGATCGTTTCGCCAAAGGAAATGGCACGGCTCATGCGTCACAGTCCGATCTATGCATCGGAGACACTCGTAGACCATCTGAAGCAAATGACACCTCATAATCAGCATCCGACCATACCCAAGTTGATTGCAATGATCGACTGTGCACGTGTCGAGCCAAATTTTGATATCGCGCCATTCGAAGCCACATTCTACCACGATCGCATTTCGCATGCGGATCGTACCATTCAAATCCAAGAGAGCGAGATCGATAAGATACTCTCCAAGGTCAGTGAGAAGCTGCGTGCCGACACAGGAGGTACGCGTATATCCGATGATCAACCGCTCTATGCAGAATGCCCAATATGTACCACTCCACAGCCATACGATCAGTTCGTCTCGTGTAGCAGCTGCCCTCACAGCATCTGTTCTACGTGCACCACGACGTTACGAGAGAAACCAGAAAAGGGGGTGATGCTCACGTCAGCGCCATTCACATGTCTCTTTTGTCGCAACACACTCCCATTGAACTGGCTCGACGATCCTGGTCTGGAGGCGGCCGTTGATCGATGGCTGACAAACGGTGCAGGCCCGGCGCGTAGGTGTACCGGAGACGACCCCCAATGCATGCACATTGTCAACGGAGATGGTGGCGGTTGCGGTAACCCCAACACTGCCGTTCCACGGCAGTGCCCCGAGTGTAGCATGCCAGATGGCTTTCACAGTTGGGTCGAACACGAGAAGCGTCGCTACGGACGCTATCCACGACGATGCCCTGGGTGTAACCAATGGGCGGCAATGGACATTGGCGACCAAAGCTGCTCTCACAGCACATGCGATTGTGGTCACCAGTTCTGTGTGGTGTGCCTACAGCATTGGGAGTACGGTGTGTCACGAGAGACCTTTCCCGACCGCGACACTTGGCTTTATCCTGGGATCGTGTATCGGCAAACTCATTGGCGTTGCATGGCATGCAACTGTGACTGTGATCTAAATGAGTTCTAGTGTCGTACTATGAAGGGGCATAGTGCCCTTTTCAAACGCAAGGGACGAGTTTCACGCGCACATGGAGGCGAGTGAGGATTTGGCAGATATTTGCGAGGATTTGGAGGACTGTTCGGGTGTGGACGAGGTCTGTCGCAACCTCTTACGCGACGTCCACCCGGACCGTGCCGGCGAGCGTAATTACTCGGCTGCCGAGGTGTCTGCAATGCTCAATACCGTGCGTGAGAGTGTGCGCACGTAGATGGTGTCAAATCTGAGAATCATAGTACTATGTCATAGTACTATGTCATAGTACTATGTCATAGTACTATGTCATAGTACTATGTCATAGTACTATGTCATAGTACCACTTCGAGATATAAGAGTAGAAGTGGTGGCGTTTACTGTGGTCAGAATGCCACCTGTCAAGTACGTCGATTTTGAAGTTTCTGATCCATTCACAATTCGTGCAAAACGCAACAAGGATGAGGAAGTTGTACGCGAGTACGTCTCGATTAAATGTCCACATTGTCAAAAGACAATTGGAGATGTGCTGTTCGATGCGCTGTCTAAGATGAAGGCGACCAAGTGCAAGGCGCATCTCGAAGTGTGTCCCGAGTTTAAAGCCAAGGGGGGAAATGTGGAGCCGGCACCGGCCCGAACGGGCAATGCGGAATTGATGAAGGAACTACGTAAAATGCGTGAAGAGGTAAAGGAGTCGATGGCGCAAATCTCTCGTGGATTGGGCCTGGGCGATCCAGATGCGACAACACAGAGTGAGATCATTCAGCGTACCAAGCGTAAGCGCGAAGAGGACGAGGCTTCAATGTACAAGGACATTAACATTCTCTCTAAAATCCCGACTTTCAAACGCGCGTTTGAGACCTTGAAACACGAGGAGAAGTGCACGACGGAGGAGGAACGTGGTGCGTGCGAACGGATGAGGGAGAGGATTAATGAGGCTAATAAAAAATAAAAGATCACTTCTTGTAGGTTAAGGTGGTTTCAATCATTACGCTAATATTCCTGTTGAATCGCTTCAAAATCCTCGCGTATTTGCGGACTTGTGTGAGGAGGAAGAGGAGGAGGTTAATAACGATAACGCTTTAGAAAAACCATCCCCGGTCGTGTCCAAGTCTAAGCATCACATTACGAACAGTCATCCAGAATCACAAGGAGCAATACAAGCGTTGTCGGTCTTCTAGTCCCGGTTGACAGTCCCACATCGATAATGTTTTCCACAAGAATCAAACTCGTTGACACACTGAACTACTGTCACAAACACGCCCTCCATGTAATCCCGCATGTCGAATACCGGGTCGTTGGCCCGGTCGTTGGCCCGGTCGTTGGCCCGGTCGTTGGCCGGGCGGCTGTCTGGACGGCTGTCTGGACGGCTGTCTTGGCGGCTGTCCGTGCGGCTGTCTTGGCGGCTGTCCGTGCGGCTGTCTTGGCGGCTGTCCGGGCGGCTGTCCGGGCGGCTTATCAAACTGACAGACAGGGTAACGCCCATGTATAGGAGGTGTTGGTCGGTTACCAATAGGACGTGGTGGTAAGCGACCTGGATGTCCATTTTGTGGTGGTCGTGAGGATTCATCTGGACGTCGAAACACTCGATCCACAAGCCGACCAGTCATATTCCCACCGAGACGTTGAGTAACATTTCGACATTGACGTCCTATGGGTCGGTTTTCCGCTGGCTGCTTTGCACTTCGATTTGTCATCCAACTGGTAATCACGGCACGGGGTGCATCGCCGATCGACGCGCGTAACGCAGCTTGAGTCCATTTTCCAGCGATATTTTGACGGACATTGAGCCTCCGGAGCGAAAGATTCTCGTGCTCTAGCCGCGCCGCTCGACGTGTATAATAACGTTTGGTGAAGCGTTGCATTAGTAATATTAAAATAGTCACCGCCATATATGGAACGGTAACACTCACGATCAACCGGATGATTCCATCGTAGCGGCGCGTCTTGATACACTGTGGAGGCATTGTTTTTTCACAGCGTGGATAGAGAACGTGCAATCCCTCCATGTCGTCCATATTGAGGCATGTCCTTGGGGCGTATTGCACAAGTGAGTGCATAATTGAAAAATCATTTACCGATGTTGACAATTCGACATGGTAAAAGGGTGCGTTGCATGTACGTTCATCCACTGGTTTGTATGCGCGTAGATTCATTGTAGTGAAGACATCAGGGTGTTGAAAGCCTAATAGATGTCCTACTTCGTGTGCGACGGTCGCTTCAAAATCGTAACATTCCGCACATGGAATAAAGACATACTGATAGAAAAACGGAAGGAAGATTAGGACGAATATGCACACGAGGAGAGCGAACATCGGCATGTGGGCCACGTATGCAGAGCAACGCAGGACTAATGCATCCAAGGTGTTGGGCGTTGACGTTTTGGGCAGTCTAAATGTCGAGTCGAAGAAATAATGTGGTCTTACCTTACCCGCGGTCGCGTAAGTTAGGCCCACGATGTAGTCACCGATGAATCCCGTGCAACAGGCGACACATGTAGCGGCGACGCAACGGATAATGAGACCAATAATCGGCGACATCTGATGGAATATGGAACAAAACGTCGCATCCAAGTACCAACATGTACCACGTGATATGTACATAGCACCACGTTTCACTCCGATACCATGGCTGAAACGGCCAGCCGTGGTCGTGACCTGCCATTGAACATCCTCAAAGTCCAAGTCTACGTACGCAACACTAGCCCGATGGACACCCGTCATCGATTCGGCGTAAATACGCACCTCCACGTCGCAGTCATCAACCGTGCATCGATCTGTCACATCATGAAAATCGATTTGGGGGTGGTTATCTGTCCAAGTAGAGATACTTGTTTGGATAGCCGCGCGCAAGTCGACACATCGTATCGTACCGATACCGATCGCATGGCTAAGGCGCGCTTCGGGGAAGAGGGGGAGCAGATGCGTACAAAAATCTGGATCGAGCGCCCAACGAATGGCGCTGTCGCGCTTCGACCATCGCAGTAACACCTCACCAAGATCAAATGACGAGGAATTCAACCATTGACGATCGTATTGCCAATAACCACCACCATCCATTGCAATCTGGTACGGAGAATAGGGCACCCACGTGGTGATAATAGACACGCCGATCGCTAACATTCGATCGTATGTAAACAATGCGAAAGGTATAAACGACGTCGCACGTCATTACAAGATCTGGTCGAGACGCAAGCATCTTCATTAGCGTGAGATGAAACGGCAACTCGAGCAACTCGTCGGTGAGGTCGGTGGATGTAGTGAAGTCGTTTCAGAAACAGAAGATGATAAGATACGGCAACAGCCTCCTGCATCTATTGTAGCTGAGAGCGATCACAAATACGCACATTTCATTGGAAATGATGATGACCGTCCCGTTCGTGCACACGAAGATGAGCTAACACCTCATAGTTTGTTCTATTCCTTGGCACAGCGACGGAAGCAGGATGTCGAAACACATACCCAACATCCGATTCCGATTTCATGCTCGCGTGATGTTCTACGAAGTGTCGTCGCGACGATGCGAACGGGAGAAGTCATGGTTTTGGGAGACTCCAACATCGAAGAACTCTTTGAGACAATGCGAGCGACATGCTTGATAGATAACCCATTCAATAAATTACTCGAACTGGATACAAACACGCTGGTACACTTCATGGCCCATAGTGGATTTAGCACCGCTGTAACAACCGAATATAATCTACAAAAGAGCGAACGCGCCGCCCGCAAGACGCGTCTCTTATGGAATCAGTTTGCACATACGCTTCGAAACTGGCCATCTCTGCGCCGTGCACTAAGAGAGTGCACCCGTGGCGACAGCCCCATATCGGATTATGTTGCACCGGGTGCCGCTCGAATCCACGTCAACACATCAATCAACGATCAAGGACGGCAATTTATCCTTCGATGTCTCTGTGAGCATGTGGCAACAATGCGGTTACGGCCAATCGAAACGAACGACAATGAACGAACGCTTCTCGAGCGCTTTGCAGACGAAGAATTTGTCAATGAATTCATCAAGACGCTGCTAAACTCACCATATGGACCCTTCTGGTTCATGGTGTATGAGCCCATGTCGGGGCGTGCTCTCAAAATTGATAAGAAGATCAAACGCCTCGTATGTCGCATTCTGACAGAACCATCTACCGATCTTGATGAACAGACCGTTATGGGCAATGCGATCACATGCATTCGTAAGCTCTGGGGGACCCTCTGTCAGACTATTCCACGTCTTGAAGCATATCTTGGTCTTTGCGAAGAAGAAGACACCAACGAAATGCGACTACTCAAGGAGGTTTTCCATGAGCACGGAATGAAGCTTGTCAAACATGAACGTGTGCGTCGCATGATGGGAACTTCAAGACTCTTGTCATTTCCAGTGCCTGATGTGCTCCTCGATTCCATTGATGCTATTATTACCATCCATTTTAAATAAACTGAGGTCTTAACGTTGATACACTAAGTCCTTGTGTTGATCGTGATTCGCGATTTGGTGTACATGGTTGCTTTTGAAAACAAGGTCGTATTCGTTGTTGAAGAGCCACATGCTCTTAACGTCGATCAGGGTGCCACGTAAATACTGCATCCCACGTCGAGATTCCACACCTGTGATGATGATGGGGATGCTGCATGACGGTGCACTTTTATGTGCGATAAATACGATCTGCCATCTAACAGGCGCAATGGTCACAACCGAACACACCCTATTCATGCGATACAACCCGTGGAATTATGTGCAAACCGCCGGAAATCGGCTGTAAAACGTAGATACATGGAAAGAAGAGGAAGAGCCCGGGTGGATTGTGACAGGACACGAATCCAAGGCTATCAATGGTGTAATAGATGCCGTTGCTTCTCAAGCCGATGCACCGCCTCCCAACGCGATTCCGATAAACCAAGAGGGTGTGCACTGCGGTTGTGGCGTTGCACTTCCCGCCATAAACCGGGCACATGCTCAAATTCATTGTTGACAAAGTATTCGCTGTGAGCAATGAAAATATCCTGCTCACAGCTGTTTCGCACAAGCCAGTCGAAGGAAAGTCGCAACCCCAGGCAGCTCAAGCGATGTCTTGGAGGCATTGCGTTTAAGTGCCACTCAACAATTATGTGTGAGAGACCACAGAAGGTGCCACGACGAATCAATGTCGGTATAAGTCTATACTCTCCGCCTTCAATGTCAATCTTCAGAAGCGTTTTGTTGGGTTGCTGCTCATGTGAAACGAGCGCAGCAAGGTCAACAGCTGGTACCATCTCTCCATCGCGGGATACACCAAAGCGCGAAGCCATCGCTTTCACCAGTGAAGTGGTCTCACGGTTGCTACCAATATGCAGAGTTAGGTTTCCTTCATGTTTCCATGCAACAGAATGTATTACAGTTGCATGCCACTGTTGTGATATAATTTCCAATTTACGAGCAAAGTGCTGCTGTGGTTCAATTAAAATTAAGCGGATCGTAGCCTGTGGAGACCTGGCCTTGCATTGCTTCATTACTGAATTTGCCCAACTTCCATCATTGGCTCCTACATCAATCAATGCCAAACTACCTTTCATCTTGCAGAAGTCCCTCACAACTGCAAGTGCGTCATACCCATCCCGAGAGATATGATTTCCGTCGTCAATCCAAGAAACCACAATTAATGCTGAAACCAGAGACAGGATGGCCATCCTGGCTGACAGCAAACCAGATGTGACTCGTCGTCTGAGCGCACCAAGCCCCAGGTCGTTTCTGTGGCAAACCGGGGCTGCAGGTAGGTACGTGCAATTTACTTACCGGGAGAGCGGCGTGGTGGACGTAGGCGTTGTTTCTCCGACTCGTAACGCCTTAGTCCCCTTTGGCTCTCGAAAATACGATGTCTAGCGACCCCCCCCCCCGCGGCTGCGGCGCGCGCACTTCCTCTCCCCCGTCGCCCCCTTGGCGTACAATTCCATCGACACCGCGCACCAATCGACAGAACTGGGTCTATGGAATTGTACGCTAACGCCGCTCGACAAACCCGACACTGCCAAGACCACGAGACCGATTCTCGAGCACCACCAGCGTCTTTTTTTGTTCCATCTTCGGTGGCGACATATGCACTTGGGACTCGAGCCGTCTCGCTATTGTTGTCCACGCGCTTGTGATAGTATGGGAAACAGGTCTTCTTCGTCGTGCAAGTTAGATTGTTGTGACTCGGCTGTTTGCGAGTATCCCAACTTCGTGAGAGACGAACTAGCTGTCCAACAAGTCTGTAACTTGTCGTCACCAGTGAAACCAGGTAAAATTGCAGTTTTGGCTTCTGGATGCGACGTTTCGTTCTCACACTCATTGTCCAACTTAGAAGAAAGGCGTCTACAATGGATTCCACTGCTTCAGCAAGGATGGAAGCTTGACGTGTATTGTCTTATCGAACCATGCAACGGTGTTGAGCCATCCAAGAGGATCACGGAGCAAAAAGAGGCAACCCTTGCGAGCTACCGCCACACACTGGAATCGCCGTCTCTTCCAGGATTGAGCGTGATGGGATGCGAATGGAGTAGGGTACCAATCGCCGCACCCTTGCCTCTGCACCTTCTGAATGTCACGCGTGCATGCCGTCACCCCCATACAAATCTGCACACATTGTTTGCAATGGTATACAAATGGCGGCGGCTCTACGAGCGACGTATTGCCTCTGGTGAAACATACGACGTGGTCTGGCGTCTGCGCACTACAGCGAGTAGCACCGGCGACTTGTTGAAAGATGTGGAGTGTGCTGCAGAGGCGGGACGACGTGGAGTACCCCTATACGTTGTGCCCAACAATCGCAACGGAGAGGGCCACCCGTCCGACATGGAAGCGATACTGCCAGTAAGGTCCGGGGCGGCACATCGCTACGAAAACCTTCTCAACGCACTCCTACCATTTTTCGACCCATCGGCTCCTCTTCATACAAAATCAACTCATCCAGTGCTTCACCCAGAGACTAACCTTCACGAGTGGATGCGGTCGGCGGGCTTCCTATATTACAAGAGTAGAAACATGTGTCTCAGTTGGAGGCGACCCGGGATGACCGAGGATGCGTGTCCCCATGTGCAATAGCAGGACCAGAAATGAAGAGAGCATCTAGCGAACTCACTCGCACACGAGGGGTACACCGTAACTTTGGCACCTACACGATAGCACTTTTTTTTGGTATTTATATGATTCCCGCCAGTCTCCTTGAGACCGTCTCTTGAGATGGTCTCATCTCCAGGAATCTCGTGACATTTTTACGTGCGCGTGTACCTAAATATTACACATTTTTAGCGTTCAAACATTTGCTAAAAAGGTGTGTTTGCTAATCTGTTAAAACCCCTCAAAGTTACATTCTCGTAAATAATCGACTGCAAATGGAAGCAGCTGTTGCAAGTGACGTTCGATCACGGTTGTGACAGAAACAGCCTCATCTGGATTCAAGTCACTCGCATGTTCATGAATAAAATGGATGTACTCACCAAACGCTTTGGTGAGTGCGGTGCGGTCGTGATATTCATCACTGTTCTGTAAGGCATGTCGTTCCTCAGAGCCATCTCGCCGTCGTTTGGTCGGTGAGCTTGGTTGTGTTGCATGCGCGATGTACCTCTCGTTTTGCAAAAGCGACCTCACAAGAGCTATTGCCGTACAGTCTGCAAAAATGTATATATCTGCCACCCCTATATGAATCGAATCATCTGATTGATTCTGATATGATTCGAATATTTGCGATACCGGTTCTGATTGTGCAAATCCTTTGATCACACCCCATGGAAGCAAGCTCTTGATAAGTGGATTTTTCGAATGAATCCGTGGAGTAAGGGTCATACCGATACCACTGACTGATGACATGCCAATACTCGATGTTGGAGACGAGTGGCCACTCGATGACCCCACTGAACCACAGCCCAACGACACGCTGCGCGGTAACCACTTTGCCAGTGGAATCACTGGAGTGTCCGCCTGGAGTTTCATTTCGATTTCTGCAAGGCAGAGATCATCACGATCTTGTTCCGAATGCCGCAGTTTCTTTAACAACATCTGTGACGGTTTTCGAAACTCACCTTGCTCTATGAATTTTTCGGACGTTTTTTTGCAAGCGTACAACGTTAATGCACCACATGACACGGTTTGTACACAGAAGATACGGACTGGGTCTTCTGCTGCTCGATGCGACAACTTGTTCCAAACGCTTGTAGCAAATTCACGACTTTTGAGGTCGAGGTTTGTCAAGAAATCTTCCTCAAACGAAGCGCCTCGTAGCAGGGTGACAAACTTATCGATACGCTCCTCAACATCTCGTTTTCGTTGTTTTATAGACTGTGTGTGCTTGCGTTCTTGCTGTCCTTGATGTTGTTCTCGACGCTCAATCGAATCGGGTAAATATGTACCATGTGGGAGCTCCAGTTCACCCTCCCCATATTTGATACCGTCATTCAAAAGTGCTTCTACGTCTTTGTCCATTATTAACTTCGCGCTCATCCTCCCCCCCCACACCCAGGCTTAGCGTCCACAAACCTTTTCAAACACGGGTGGCTCGTGACACAGGCATGATTACGACAACGTCTACATTTTCCTGGGCGGACATCTCCCAAAATCTTGTATTTTACGGAGTAGTACGCGACGAGACGTATTTGTGCGCCTCAATCCGGCGCTGAAGATCGCCGTCAAGCATACCCTTGCGGCAGAGTTGTTTGTAATGCGCTTCGTTGAGATGCTTGATTGGCTGCAACTGCCCAGGCTTAATCCCAAGCTCTACCACAGCTTGTTCGGCTGGTGAAAGCGACTGGTAAGGTTCAACGCTCTCCATGCTCATGGTATTATAACTTTGGTCGAGTACATTCGTGGTCGCAATGTTGCGGTTTGCTCTAACCGACATTACTCACCTTGTTCAAATTAGCTACCCTTTAATCATGAGCCCACTCCTTTTATATCCTGATGTGTAATCGCGGAAATGCGCTGCAAGATGGCGCGTGGTGGTCGGTTATCATCATCCGTTTCCGCTTCAAATCCCACGTAGGAATAGTATCCCATGAATTTATTCCCTTGAAAAAACATAATGCGGGGCTTTGCCGCCAACTCATCTTTGCCTGGACGCCATGTTAAGTCTCGTGTGTTGCCTCGTTGGAGATGAATGATGACCCGTTCCAAGTCGGTCAGGTCGTCTACATACCCCAAATCGGTTCGAGGACGTATTGGCAAAATGACAAGCCATGCCCACACCACCTTATTCACGTGAAGCTCGTGCCACGTTCTTGCGTTCATTCCGTACATTGAAATCGGATATTCAGTGTCGGGTTTAAGCTCAAGCTTGTCTTTCTCTCTCACACCAATCTCCACATAGTAGAAGAGTGTTCGAATTGCGTCAAGTACATACTGTTCGGGACGACTAAAGGCCGTCGTTTTGAGTTTCCTCGTAGCGAAAAGGTGCGTCTTCCATGGCGTGTCGATGACCATGCCCCGTTCTTTCAGCCTACGGTCGAGTCGTGCCGCAAGATTCTGCATGTACTTGAGGTACTCTTCCACCCGACTCTTACCCAAATCTGAATATAGTTGCCATTTTTCCAAGGGTATTCTCACGACGACTGCTTGCTTGCAAAGATCTAGTGCGCTGATAAACACATTTCTCTCCTTTTCAACATCTGCCCTGTGTATCGACCTGCGAGTTTCGTTTAGACTCCTCTTTGCTTGATAAATGGCCAGCGCCAATTGCATGAGTTCGTCGACCTGCTCTTCTGTACTTGGAGTGCATGGACCATTCCCAAATAAACTCACCGTCAACGTAGGAAGCGTGTCATCGCGCGGGCGTTTGGGTGCACCGATGGTGTTTAGATCAGACGTCGCGTCAACGAAGCTCACAAGACTCCATTGCTTTGGTTGTATGTAACCCGTTTCGCGCAGTTGATAGTAGCTCTCGTCCCACGACAAATCATTGAGGAATGCAAAATCAGCGATCACATCGCGTACACTTTTATCGACCACGCTGTCCGCATCAACCACCTCAATCGCACCAACCGCAGTAATCTCTTTACAAACACGTGGCGTTAATGAGAGTGTACGCAAATCTGGCAACATCTAACGACCGTTATAGTATCCAATAGAGGTTTTGTTTTTATATGCGACACAACCTTTCAATAATCGGTTGGAACTCCTTTCGAAATAGTGGCTTTTCACATAAAGTCATATTCATGTCGGTGTCTTGCTTGATACGTGCCTCCATACCCTTCATTAACGTTGACAATTCGACGTGCGGTGGGCATGTCAAAAGTAGGCCGTCGAACTGTAGTGACTCGACCACGACATTCTTCTCGTGGCAGTGATCACACATGCTGGTCAAGATACGATTTTCCCGTTCTTGCATAATGAGAGCAAACAGGCTTCGGTCACACTTTGTCGATCCGAAGTCGCCTTCGTCTGACTTTCCATTTTGGATCTGGAAATCACGCACGTCGTTTGAGGCTACATGCGATTCGAGTGGAAGATCACTTCTCAATGCCGCCACTCGAAGCTGACGCGCTTCCTCCTCCATTGCAACCATCAAAGGTACGTCTTGCTCCCCACGAATGCCATTCTCATATCTAAAACTCTTGATCGACCCACCGTGTAAAATAGTCAATGGTAGCGTTTTAGCAATGTCACGAGCGACATTATAGGTTATGCCGATCTCACGAAGGATGCCTTCTCGATCACGAGTCACATATTCTTTGAGTGCGATCGATTCAAGTCCGTACAGCATCGCCATATGAATCGCTATCGTCGGAAATGCATTACACATATCGACGTCGTGCAGCCGGTCAGAGCCGAGGACAATACGCAATTCTGAAGGACATGCCTGATACGTCGAATTAAGACGTACATGCTTCTCCGTCTTCCACTTGCTAATTACCCCCTTGAGTTTTGCACGCCGTTTTGAGGGTTTTGGAGCAATGCATCTTGCAAGCCGTCGCCCCAAGACCGCGGTCCCGTACTGCTTGCGATAGTACGAGGTCACACTCTCTACATGAGACGCCAATTTGGTACGATCGGTCATGGATGGGAATCGTTCCTTGATACCGAGGAGAAATTCATAGCAGACGACGCTTCGACGCAAACGATGCAGTTCTTCAATATCGCCCAATCTGTTATTCTGACTGGTTTCTAAGTTCTTTATGCGTTCCATTCGTCGACCGTGCTGTCGGTTTATCGCCTCGAGCGCTCTCTCCACGCGCGCGATATTATATTTTTCAATGAGTCTGTCATTCGTATCAACCCGATTACCAAACCGATTATCAAGCTTCATCGCCTTACACCCACCGTTCAGCACCGTTCAGCACCGTTCAGCACCGTTCAGCACCTTCGACTCATGTCACTTTCTCATCCTAGCGGATGAAGACTCATGAAGCCCCTTCGAATAAGAAGGGTGAATTTGAAAAAGGTGGCGCTAAGAGAGGTGTAATGGTCCCACGAAAACGAAGTGCTGTGAATGGCATGATTCGCAAGTATTTGTACGACGACGATCGGAAGGGATTATGGCAATATCTCGTTTCCATGGCGTGGGATATTGTCGCAAAAAAATGCGAGGGAAGGCATTGGCATGAAGCGATACATCGACTCGGCGTTTGTCTGTTCAGCGAAGGCGTAGTGTTGCTTTGTTCGGTGGAAGAGTGTAAGTCGATTGTCGACGTCTTTGATAACCTGATTTTTCATGGTGTGCCAGATGCGGACAACGTGAAATTCATCGAGGCGACACTCGCTTCACTGCTTGGCAAGTCATACAAGCGAGGGAGGGTCCTTGATGATCTCTTCAATTGGGTACGTCGAAGTGATCGAACTATGGTGGAACCATCTATCGGTGGCGATCTATATGCCGCGTGCCTCCCCGAACGCCTCGAAAAAATCAAAAAGTGCAGCACACAACTCATCCAAGGTCAGATAGATGATTGTTACAAGTTGCGCAGTTTTGTCCAAAGTCTACTCCCTGCGCAACGTTCCGTATTGCCAACATGCTACCGTCATATGTTGCAATGTGCACGTCTCGCAAAGTTTTGCCACAGTGACTCCAAAATTGTGACACAAATCCATCTCGCGTTCAAGTTTCTCACGCTGCACTACACAAACCCCGCTCTTGTTCACAGCTGGTGCAAATCAATCGATGTGCAAAACGAGGGTGAAGATCTATGCACATGGATTTTCGAAGAAGTGCCTGTCGGGTGTCGCCCTACAACACCCGAAAAAACCATACATGATAACACAGACCAGAGTTTACGCAAACGTCAGCGAGTCGTCTAACCGTGTAATAAGAATGAATACAAACATCAACCGTTACCCTTGGAGGATGAATGATACAGGTGGCTCGTGCACGCTCATCTTCCACCGCGTTCAGAGCTTCAACACGGAGCACATTGTTAACTCGATCGCTGCGTTCGCCACGCGTTCAAACTTTGCACACGTCGAACTCGCTATCGGCACTGATTCAAATCAAACGAACCAAATAACGAACGTCTGTCGCATTTTCAACGACCATGTTGGCGCGGAACTCACGCAAAGGACGGGGAGGAATCCAAGTTTTGTCTATTTGCAGTTGGGTTGCAGCAGAGCACAAGAGCAACAGATGCTCCGTTTTGCGCAAAGTACTATCGGTAGGCCCTTTTCGACGACAGCAATGATACGCTCCATCACTTCATGTCCACGTAAGAGCACCGGCCAGTCTTACTTTTGTGCCGAACTTGTGGCATCGGTGCTTAAAGAAGGTGGGTTGATGGACAAATCGAGTAATCCTGGCAGCGCGACACCTGAGAGCTTGTACCGCTTGTACAGCAAACATGCAGCTGCGACCGGCAATCCTTTCACATTGCGTTGCATCGCCGAACAGGCGCAACAAGAACATCTAGAGATGATGGGACTCGGTCTTACCACACACACCGACGGGATTTCCCGTCTCTCATTACATCGTACTGGTCCAGTCAAGGCGTCGAAATCAGGACGGTTTCAATCGCTTCGATTGAATCCAGTGTGATATTGCGATATGCGTTTATGTGTGGAAAGGACGTGAAGATCGTAATTTGTATGCGTAATAAAATACGACACTTTTAATGAACTCGGGTTACATGACTCTCATCACTGATTGGGACGGACTCCTCTTTAGTCAATTCACGATTATTCTTGCGACAGCAGTCTTATGGGTTGCCACTATCTTACATATATGACCCTTCCCACCACTTTACAAACTACCGCCAACAACACAGCGGCAATAGCAAATGCCACAACAAAGACCACATAAAACTGGTCATTTTGAACACATGTATCCGTAGGATGAACCGCGCACCGTGTACTCGGGTATGTGGTGTAAAATAGCCCCAGTGTGTTGAACACAGAGACAAATATGACACCAATCGCGATAACCACAGTTTGTCTCACAAACATGAATAGTTGCAAAACAACCACTCCCATCAGTGTCGCTATTATGACATACGTACAAGAAAGGAAGATGTTCTCGAGCTGCTCGAGACCTTGTTCTAGGTGCTCACACCAAGTTGAGATAAAAAGAGCCAACCCTAGCAATTGTAATACGATTGCGATAATGATAAAAACACTTTGCAAACGGCGTCGACCACATATGTATACTCGCATCGAATCCTTTGTCAGGGTGGCGTAATGGTTAGTACCAAAAATAAGCTTGTGTCCGATCAGAGCGAGTGTCACCACTATCGAGCTCATTGCTGCAAAAAAGTACCACCACATTTCGATGGTAACGACGGATGATCCAAGCTCTGGCTGTGGGACGGCGATGATCCGAAGGATGACAACAGCGACGAGCGCGCATAACGACACCACACCCCACATGCCACGGTCGACATTGTGTCGTGTCATAACATGCATCATGACGCTTAACGCGATGCTCCATTCAAGCCACAATGATATCAAGGATGAGAGTATGCTTGCCAGTATAATAGTGAATATGTTAGGTTGCACGGTGGTATCGACGTCGGATTGCAGATCCCGCATACGCTGTATAGTCAGTACGAGGAGACCTCCGTCACAAACGCCCCCCCCAACACATAACGTCCACAGGAGTATACCCCATGTTAACAAAGGGCTTCGTGGTGGATGGTGAGGTTGTGGTCTTACCCAGTTGGGTGTGACGCCAATAGCTGACATACCTAACACGTTTTGAATGAAGAGCCTTATATATACTACGCTAGCTAGTTGTCACACAAACAAAGACAAAAGACAACGACGGATTTTTTTATCCTCGATGACGTCAACTTCAAACCGCGAACTCGATTCTAAGGTACTACAAGTCCTAAGTAAGTACTCTCCTAAAATGCAAGTCGACGAACTACACACCCTGATCACGTCTGTGCGACGCGCAGCATTAGAAGATGTACACTCTACAAATACACAACTTTTCGACATGCAAGAGGCGGTGACCGCAGAAATCACCAAACGAGACGTACGTGACGCACGATTGCAACATATGTTGGACGCACAAAATGTCCCTATTGACGAACACATGGCGCGCATTTGTCGCATGGTTGATAACGTAAATAGTCTCCACCATGAGTCATTTGGGGATTCTAACGCCTATTCAAATGGGAGAAAACTCGTCGAAAACACCCGTCTCTACAAACGATTCAACAAGAACGACAATTCGCCCAAGCCGATCGTGCCCCCAAGCGACCAAGCTAGTAGCAGCAGCATCATAGATGAAGGCGATGAAAGTAACGACTTGAATGACGACGATACAGGCGATGAGGATGTGTGACGATGTGTGACGATGTGTGACGATGTGTGACGATGTGTGACGATGTGTGATGTAATCGAGGTAGTAGGGGCAATAAAAACTTATACGTCGTGTCGCCCGTCCGCATGCCTAGGAACAACGGTGTATCCCAACTGCACCAGCGAGTTTGTCACATCCATCTTCCCCATGTGAACACTCACATTTTTGATCCACAGAGTGTACCGTTTCAAACATGCAATGTATGTCGCCACATTACGCTCACCGACGATGCCAACGTCGAGCATCAGTGGGTAGCTATCAAGCGTTTCTTCGTCTCGAGAACCGCCATGACGTATCTCCGAACGACCGCCGTATACTGAGTGATACTTTTGTAATACCTTGACCAAGTTGCTCAATGAGTGCTGGCCATTTAATAAACTTCTCGGGTTGATCATAAAAAACAATTCAAAATTAACGTTTGCAACTAGCACTGAAATTAAAGCGCTGACTGGCGTGAGCCGTGGCACAAAGCGAATCGCATACTCCAATGTGGACACGCCTTTCCATGTTCGAAGAGCATGTCTACCAAACCATTTTAAACACGCGCCTTTGCACATCGCCCCAAGAACATCTGCCTGAAACCAACCACATTCTCTTGAACAGCAGTGGGGGTCTCGATGGTCCGAATGCATCAACGGTCGGTGGATAACCCACTTGAGCAGGAAAGCGTCATGGCCGTTGACAAAAAGCATACGCTGTACTGCGTCATCTCGCAACCACCATTCCGCGTTCGTATCACTCATTGGTCGCGCCTCCTTTTGAATATCGATATTGTCGACCGTACGCAGCTTTACCCATAAAACGATTTGACCCTGATAAGAATTCGGTTTGATACGCGTCGCATCACCGTTCACATCCACCACACCCAACTCGACAAACTTGCTGTGCGTTGGTGGGCTTACCATGTGCTTTGCGCCAGGCCCGGCGCTACCGTGACTGCCACTCGCAACCCAACCACCTAGCGATATGTCATCAATTGCCGGAGCACTGGCCAAAGTCTTACCCCGCTTTCGTAAGTCGTCGAGCACATCACATAACGGCGTACCACTCAAATACGTGAAATCACCACTGTCATTTGGTCGATGACGACCACGCAAACGATGCGTAAATATATGTGGTGATGCAGCGTAACGCCTCTTCAACCAAAACGACCAACCGGAACCAATCATCTCTAGTTTTTGTGGATGGAACTTTTTAACTGTCTGCAACAAATCATCGATAGTCGAAGGTTGATGTGCCGAACAAAAGTCGAATCCCGTAGCTCGTATCACTATCCGAGACGAAAAGGTGTGGCTAAAATATACAACCCCCCAAAACGCGATGAAAAGGGGCAGCGAGATCGCATTGTATATCGGATCACAGTACGCTGCCACCAGAATTACAGCAATGGTACAGACCGCACATTCGATGTACAAACCAAGCCACCAGCTCACGAACAACACCGAATATGACATCCGTTTCAAGCGAAGTTTCACACTTGTTCTTATAGCATCGATTGCGACCAGTCTTCACCTGATCGGCTTGTCGACTCGGTATGCTAGCAAGTATCACGTTCGCTGCTATAAGAGTCTGCCGACGTCCGTTTGACTGAACGACGTCGCATTAAAATCCTTCTGAATGTTCATGCAAGGGATTCGCCCCGATGCGGGAGTTTACCCTGGATTTGTGGGACTCAATGGTCGCGATGTCCGTTCGGGGAGTGGTCCTACCACTTTTTCTAAACGACCACCCTCCAATCCAGGCGCGTTAAGCACACCGCTCAAGTTGCCACGACAAGCAAATCCTATCCCTGGCACGACGACCCAGCCAACGATCAACGGTAGTACGACACTGACTCGCATCGTTGAGCCAGTCGCTGGCGATTGGGAAAAGCTTGCATACATGGCCGAAGGCGACCTCGTCTTCATTGCACGACCGGAAGCCACACAACTCACAAGCACAGGAGAGGACCTCGCCGATATCTGCACCCTCAAGTTTCTCAACGACCTGCTCGCAAAGGAGGAGAATTGGCTTACATCATCAGATTTCACCAAGAGCAACTACATTAACCGTGGCACGGAGAAACAGCGCGTCACTATATCTGGCGTCTATATATCTGGCAAGAAGAAATCCGAAGACGTTCTTACCCTTGACATTGACGAATCCAAACTGCGACGTGACCACCCGCTCCTTGTCTACGTCCCCGACGGTATCGCACGCGTCGTCGATCCCGAAGGTACGGATACCGGCGGCAGGTCGCAAACGCACCTCGTGTACAATGTCGTCGCCCAAGGGTGTTGCACCGTGAACAATTCGACGCAAAAGACCATGCGCGCCGATGGTAACGTACAGCTTACTGCGGAGCAGATCTTCGATCTCCAGCCTGAAATGAACTCCGCTCTCTACCTTTGCCTCCAACTCAACAAGGCGAGCGATGAAACCAAGTTCAGAGCCAAGTTCAGAGCCGAGTACACGTGCGTCTCCGGTGCAAACCTGCGCCGTGTGACGAACATTATCAGAAATAATAAAATTGGTAATGCACGAAGCAAGATGATTGGCAAATGGCAAATGAATCAGCTCAATCGACAGCCAATGCTGCAAGTGGCCTCGCAAAAGAGGAACGTGTCAGGAATGGTCGAGTCGAACACCTACAACAAGATCCTTCAAACCTTTGCAACTACTGTGCGCATGTGGCGCATTGGTCGTGTGATCGACGCGCGCGCTCAACCCATGAGCACGAATGTTGCGGACACCTTCAGTCCGGCCATTGAGGCCTACATTGACATTGCACGTGTCACACTTCCTGGCGTCGCTCAAGTCTATATGCCCTTCCAATCCCAACGACCAGATGACACAGGCACGGGGTGGTTTCAAATTCTGAAGACAAACAGTAAAGATGATGCCAACAATCTTAAAAAGTGGGTAAAGGGTTCCAAAAAGGAGGGGAATAGTCTGAAGATCAACGCCGAGTACGACGAAGAGGAGGACATCATGCTTGGTGCGGATTTCACCACGTCAACCAATGCATCGTTTGGTGCATCGATTGGTGCATCGATTGGTGCATCGAGCGGTGCATCGATTGGTGTATCGAGCGGTGCATCGAGCGGTGCATCGAGTGTTCCCGCGGTCGACCAAGAGCTGCTCGACAAGGCGAAGCACTCGCTCGGAGTCCACCGTGAGTGGGTCGACTTGTTTGAAGCGACAATCCCCTCGATGGCACGCCCTCAATTCCAAACCGTGGTCGGCGAGTACAAGGGTTGCCTGCAAACCTTTGAAACGAATCCCAAGCAAACCAGCCTCGATGGTCTCAACAAGTCGTACGAACACATTTGCGCTCGTGCACGCGACTCGATCGAGGGCTCCGTGCAATCGGCGCAAATCAACAGCACCCGCCTCATGAAAGCTCATTCGAATCTGACCCTTCCTCCACTTTTTACAAAGGCGACCCAAGACGTCCATGCAGCGCTTGTCACAAGCATCGAGGAATTGAAACGGACGACCGAACACCCGGTGCACAGCGCACCCAAAATGGAATCGCCGACCGAAAATCAGAAGCTCGACTTGTCGTCTTTCCACACGATACACTCACGAACCGAGCACTTGATTCAAGCGGTGGATCGTCTGATCGAGTGTGACACTTCCGCATTCAAAACGGAATATTCGACGATCTGCAAAGATCTCAAACTCAAAGAGCTCTCATTGAGTGAAGTCTACGCCCCGACGACCGAGAGCAGCACGTATGCTCCAGAGTACTCGGGCGCACCGAGCAGAAGCGCATCTTCTTCCGACGAGGATGGCTTTTTAACCGTGGAGCAAACGGTCGAAAAACCACGTAAGCGTACGCCATCACGCGCAAAAGACGACAAAAAATCGCTTTGATAGATTTGTACGCTAGCATGTGTCTCTGGTCTGTTGTTATCGTACCAAAGTGAAAGAAATGGCACTTGACTCGGACGATGAAGAGGAGACCCCACAAATGCACACATCACCACAAGTAAGGAACACACCATCGGTGACGATATCACCCGCAAACGCACAACAACAAGACAATGTGTTGGTCAACCAGATTGGGAAAAAATATGGCCTCAGACCATCTTGTATAAAGAAACAGTTCAAGAAGAGGCTTCTGGAAGCTGAAAACCAAGAATTCCATCGTAAACCGTCATTCACGGCTGATAAGTTCACCGGTGTTGCGATTGACAACTTGACGTGGTATGACCAACAATTTCTACTGCCATGTCATATGTGGGATATGACAGAAGAACCTCTTTTAGGCGTTCTTGAACAAAGCAAAGAAGACACAAACGCAATGCGCCTTACGCTTATTGCAATGCACGATATTCCTCTACCCAAAAATGCAAAGGATACTCATCCCAAGACACGAGAGTGCATTATTCAAGACAATGAGACCGCCAAGCGTTTTCTATCACAGATACAAGTGTCGTTCGAGGATGTACCTCGCTATTCGAGCAATTGGCAAACCATGGCAATTCTACATACTCTTAAAATGGACATCGGAAATTCGTGCACGACATTTACCCCTACTATCTTCAATTACAATTGCAATATTGGGTTACGCATCGTACACATGTACGATTTCTTTGGATACATGGAGCTATTCGATAAAATTATCATCGCCAAAGAATGCTTACTTAGTCTGAGTGAGGTCAAGGAGCACATCCGCAATAAATGGCCACAGAAAAAATCCGAATTCTCTAAAGTGAACAAGAATAAGAGAATCTTTCTTGGTCATGGTGGGGTTCAAATACCACCTACGTTTTATCGACCACATGCGGTGTACGACTTGTTGGACG
>Ga0302130_1000501_pt1 | contig 25179 bp, 22 predicted proteins | sample CB9_surface_MG_FD_203117 | JGI IMG/M metagenome (GOLD analysis project Ga0302130, IMG submission 203117) | Marine microbial communities from Western Arctic Ocean, Canada - CB9_surface | ecosystem: Environmental > Aquatic > Marine > Oceanic | place: Canada: Western Arctic Ocean | collected... | reverse complement strand
GTCACGAAAACCCTCCCCGCCGTCGCCGTCGCCGCAGCTTTGCTCGTCGAAATCGCGAACAAGGAGTTCACCGGGAAATTGACCAAACTGAACCTAGAGTTCCGGTTCGTGGCGGGCGTGAAGGTGCGACGCCCTTATTTTATTTCCCAAACCCCGCCGTACACGTTTTACCTCTAACGCCGGTGACTGTTGACCAGGCCGTCGCGATACACAACACTGACACTTTCTTTTACCTATCGTAAGACGTATTCGCTACCAAACGGTTTCGAAGGCGCCGCTGCTGAGGGGTGTGATTTGTTACTCCACGTGGGCGCGGACCTGGGCGTGGTGATCGGACGCAACGGGAGCACCATCATTCGGTTACAAAAAGACTCCGAGTGCGTGATGAGTTATGACAACAAAAAAAAAACCGTGCGGATAATCGGCGCGACTCCCGAGATTACGAGAAAAGGCGAAACGATGGTCCGGGACGCGATTGAAAAGGCGTTATCGAAACCGAAACCGGGGGGGGGAGGTAGGGGGGGGGGACGAGGAGTGGGATCGTGACGATCAGGCGTTTGCGAGCGCGGGCGCGTTTGTGATACGTCGACGTTCGTAGAAAAAAATACTCGTAAGTACGTTGTTCGTTGTACAAATACAGGTCACCGGGATTAGGGTACCTCCTGGTTGCGTATCCCTCAACTAAATCCTGGTAACTGAATCCCTCAAATCGCCAGCGTGTAGTCATACTCGATCGTGGGCACCACGGACGCGATGAATTTGAGGAACACGAGAAGGTAGTGCTCCACGATTGGCGGTTCGCCCGAGTTGGACGTGGCGTTGTCGACGAGTTTCTTCATCACGGCTCCGTGCTGGCGATTGGTACGCGAAAAGGGTCAGTCGTGTATTGGGCGATGTATGGACAAACAGTCACCAGCTGAGAGATAAAACAGGGCACGTGTGATGTATGTAGTGCACAGTAAATAGTCACGAATGGGGCGGTAAACAGTGTGCCGCCTGATTTGGGAAAGCCCCAACGCGTACCTTACAAGGGTGAATCGACGCGCTCGGCGTTCCCGTGTGCGGGTGCGGGTCGATCGTGACCTGATTGAAAAAAAAGAAATGTCAGTCGTGTATGGGCAATCAGTCGGCGAAATGTGGTAAATGGGAAATACTCACCGTTTTTCGGGCGTGCTCCGCGCTGATGTCCTGTAGGGTCTTTTTAGGGTCTAATGGACGGTACTGCTCGTCGTACCCGCAGAGCCACACCCGCGGGGTTTGGTAGTACTTGTCGTACGTGATGGAAAGGTCGTAGGTTCTTGTTTTCAAAATGTGCGCCTCGGAGTCTTCTTCTGTTTTCTTCGTTCCCGAAACGACCGCAAGCGCCGCTTCGTCCTCCCCCTCCTCCGCCCCGAGATCCACGAAATCGTCCATGTCGGGGATGTCATCACTGGAGGCGTTGCTGGCTGGCGTTTCTGCTTGGGTCTCGTCAGTAGTGGTACTCTGCGTTTCCAGGGGTGAAACAGTCAAAGGTGTTTTGGGTGGTGAAACGCTCAAGCCGCTCATTTCAATGTCCGGGACATCCTCGTCGTCGTCGTCACCACCGCCCATCCCGTCGCCGCCCGCCTCGACCCACCCGTCGTCTTCGCCCTCGAGGTGCTTTTCCCGGCCAGCGAATTTCTCCATCGCGGAAGCGCGTTCGCGGCAAGGCACGTTTTTCGTAACCAGGAACTGCTTAGTTGGGGGTAGGTACGGTTTCTGACACTTCGCATCGCCCGACTGCCACGCCCACGTCGGGCATTGCGCTACTAAAAAATCACCCGCAAGCACGAACTCTTCAGGAGTCACAACCCCCTTCTCCACGAAAGCGCTAGTGACCCTCGTGCGCATTACGGACTCGGCGCCCGCTTTGAACACGTTGTGCACGGAGTGCTTCAGGGCGTCGATGACGGACATGTTGTGGGGAAGGTGTTTTGAGTGACAAGCGTTGAGATTTGGCGAGATTCGAATCTCGAGAGATGGCACCGTCTCTTTCCGAACTCTCTGTCGTCTAGGACGTGGAGAAGGTAACGACGGTGTCACGAGCGGCGTTCAAGTAACGGAAACCCGGTCGGAAACGAAACCGCGACGGTCACTGACGAAGCGTCGGAAAGGGCTTGGCCACGACTTCGTGGCGGTGCCTCGGGCTGTGACGCGCGTCGCTTCATCCTTTCGGGCCAAACGAGAAAAACGCAAAACTGAAAATTGCACTTGTCACGACGATTTCAAACAGTTCAAAAAAAAAGTGTCAGTCCCGTATGGGCAATCAGTCGTCGGAATGCGGAAATGGGAAAAAAAAGTCGGCTGGTTGGGTTGGCGGCGAAATATTTTGGATGAGGGTGCCCAAGGCCTTCCCCTTCCCTTGTCCGTCCCACCGTCCCGCACAACTCCTGGCGCCTTCTCAGTGTCAAAGGCACTCCAGTGTCGCTCGAGCACACCGACCAGAGCCCATCTGAACTCCCGGTCGCATCAACGCAACGACCCACGTTTGTTGTCGGTGACAAGAGCTTTACCTTTTTCTCGTCGTCATGTCGGCGCCTCTCGCGCAGCGCGCCAGCGCGGCCGCGCTCGGGAACCGCTTTGGGATGAAAGGTACGTGCGAAAGGCCGTGTTTTGTTGGCGACAACTCCCGTGTAAATACGCACTCGAAGTGAATCGGGATAGGCATGCCAACCGGTGGAACCCCATGAGGTTGTTGTTTCCAACGCGATCGCACTGCGAAAAAACCATCGGTCTTTTTCTCGGACCCTACAGATGGACCAAACTCACCTTCCACCTGTGGGTCGTGCGAAACCCTGCGACCGCGTCGCGGTGACCGTTCGGTGTTCTCTGTTTCGAACTCTGTAAGAACACGGAACACGGGTCACGTAAAAACAGAACCTGCTCTGTGGCACGCACCCGCTGACCCATCCCAACTCGGTTCAAAACTGACACATCTTAAAAAAAAACTACTGGCCCTTTGTGCCCAAAAAACAAAACAGATCGCCGCGCCCGCGTCACGGCTCGCCGCGTCGCGACCCCGTCCGCGGTCGCCACCGGCCCGGCCGCTTCCAAGACGGCCGCCGCTTCCGAACGGACCGTGCTGCAGCTTTTCCGCAGGCCGTTTCTGTCACCCGAAGCCACGGCGACGCTTCTTCGCAAGGCGAATGGGAAGCCCGGCGTGGATGGCGGTATTGAATCCATCGAAACGGAACAGTGTTTCAACGTGGAAACCACGAGCCCGTTAACTAACGACGAGCTGGAGACGTTACAGTGGCTGTTACGCGAAACTTTCGAGCCTGACCAGTTTTCGGATACCAGCACGTTTAGCGATCAAAATTCCGTGGTGGAGGTCGGCCCGAGGCTGGCGTTTCAATCAGCGTGGAGCACGAACGCGGTCGGCGTGTGCCTCAACTGCGGCTTGGGGAAGGTGACCCGTCTTGAGCGAAGCCGGCGGTTCAAGCTCACGTTAACCAAAGGCACGGCAATGAGTGATACGCTTAAGCTTGCCTTCGCGCAAAACGTGCACGACCGCATGACCGAGTGCGTGTACGACGAACCTTTGGCGACGTTCGTCACCAACGCCGTCCCCGAGCCGACGTACACCATCCCGGTGTTAGCAGAAGGACGGGCGGCGTTGGAGCGCGTGGATAAGGAAATGGGCCTCGCCTTCGATGAAGAGGATTTCGAATTCTACCTGACCTTGTTCAGGGACGACATCGGCCGAGACCCCACGAACGTGGAGCTGTTCGACATGGGACAGAGCAACAGCGAACACTCGCGGCACTGGTTTTTCGGCGGGAACCTAATCGTGGACGGCGTGCCTCAACCCAAGTCCCTTTTCAGGATGGTCAAGGACACCATAACGGGCGAGCGCGGACACAACAGCGTGATCGCGTTCAAGGACAACTCCAGTGCGATTCGAGGGTACGTCAACACGCCGTTGCGCCCGGTCCGCGCGGGTGGGCCGTCCAAGCTTGAGCCTCGAGCGGTTGATTTGGATTTGTTGCTCACGGGTACGTATCTGCGTTTCCCAAATCCGGGGACACGCTGTTTGCCGATTGGCCGTACGTACACTGTTTTACCGAAGCTGGTGACTGTTTGTCCATACATCGCCCAATACAATACTGACACTTTTCTTTCCCAATCGCAGCGGAGACGCACAACTTCCCGTCAGGCGTGGCGCCGTACCCGGGCGCAGAGACCGGGGCGGGCGGCCGCATGCGGGACACGCACGCCACTGGCACCGGTTCGTTGCTCACCGCGGGTACCGCGGGGTACTGCGTTGGTAACCTTCAAATGGAAGGTAACCACATGGGTTTCGAACTGGAAACGGCAGTGAAGGATTTCAAGTACCCCAGCAACTTGGCGAAACCGCTGCAGATCCTGGTGGACGCCAGCAACGGCGCCAGCGATTACGGGAACAAGTTCGGCGAACCCCTCATCGCGGGGTACTGCCGTACCTTCGGCCAGCGGTTGAAGAACGGCGAACGGCGGGAGTGGATCAAACCCATCATGTTCAGCGGCGGGTTCGGCCAAATCGACCACGCCAACCTGGAGAAAACGGAAGGCGACATCGGGATGCTCGTGGTGAAAATAGGTACGGCCGGACGGGGGTTTCACCAAATCAAGAGACGACTGTTTTGCCGAAGCTGGTGACTGTTTGTCCTTGCCGATTGTCCAGAGTAATTACTCACTCGCATTACAAAAGACGTTAACCACTATTTTTTTACAATAACAGGCGGACCGGCGTACCGAATCGGGATGGGCGGAGGCGCCGCGTCGTCGAAAGCGGGCGGCGAAGGTTCGTGGTTAATTCCCAAATCCTGACACCGGCCGTTTACTTGCCATGTATGGAGTGCAGTTACGGCAAACGTCTTACCGCTACAATAAGTGCACCGTTAGTACAAGACTGCGTACCCACTGTGCGTAAATCGCCCAACACAAGAGTCTGCGACTGACCCGTTCTTTGCTTTCTTTTCCACGACTCAGACGAAGCCAACGCGGATCTCGATTTCAACGCCGTGCAACGCGGCGACGCGGAGATGAGCAACAAACTGAACCGGGTTGTGAAAGCGTGTGTTGAGTTGGAGGGGAGTAACCCCATTTTGTCAATCCACGACCAAGGCGCGGGTGGGAACTGCAACGTGTGCAAGGAGCTTATTTACCCCAAAGGCGGTACGCTGGATATCCGGCAAGTGAAGCTTGGGGACACCTCGCTGTCCGTTTTGGAGATCTGGGGCGCGGAGTACCAGGAAAACAGCGCCATGCTCATCGCCCCGGAATCACTCTCCGTGATCGAAAAGATATGCGCCAGGGAGCGGTGTCCGTTCAGCGTTTTGGGATCCATCGACGGCAGCGGCCGGGTGAAGTTGATCGACCCCACGGCGCCGCCCGGGTCACCGGTTCCCGAAGACCTGGACCTTGAAAAAGTTTTAGGGGACATGCCCAAAAAGACGTACGACTTGCAAAGGATGGAGTTCCCCAACGACCCTGTTTCGTTACCCACCGGCGCTACCCCCGCCTCCGCCTTGGACCGAGTCCTAAGGCTCCCGTCCGTGGGCAGCAAGCGGTTCCTCACCACTAAGGTTGACCGCAGCGTAACCGGGTTAGTAGCGCAGCAACAATGCGTCGGGCCACTGCAAATTCCCATCGCGGACGTCGCGGTGATTTCGCAAACGCACTACGGAATCACGGGCGGTGCGACTTGCATCGGCGAGCAACCGGTGAAGGGCATGATCGACCCAGCCGCGATGGCCAGGATGAGTTTAGGCGAGTCACTCACCAACCTGGTGTTCGCCAACACCACCGGGTTGAAGGACGTGAAGTACTCGGGGAACTGGATGTACGCGGCGAAGCTACCGGGGGACGGCGCGCACATGTTCGACGCGTGTACTGCGCTGTGCGCGGCGATGGAGAAACTTGACGTCGCGATTGACGGCGGGAAGGACTCGCTTTCCATGGCCGCGCGGGCGGACGGCGAGGTCGTGAAAGGTACGGAACTTTCCCACTTTCTCACGTTACGAGACGACTGATTGCCCATACTCGTCCTGCGTCCTGGACGTCTTACGACCAGAAGGGACGGTTATTCCAATCCCGCGTACTATGGAGTACAGGGCCTACCCTTTCCAATACCGGATATACCAATCCCGGCTATACACACGGCCCCCGAGACTGACACTTTCGGCGTTAATCGTATCAGCGCCCGGGTCGGTGGTCATGTCGGGGTACGTCACCGTGCCTGACGTGACGAAAACGGTGACCCCGGATTTGAAACTAAGCAAACAAAGGTCCAAGCTTTTGTTGGTGGAGTTCGGGTCGAAGGAAGGCAAGCGCCGTTTAGGCGGCAGCGCCCTGGCACAGGCGTACGGGCAGATGGGCGACGTAACCCCGGACATGGATGACCCTGTCTATTTCAAACTCGCCTGGGAAGCTACCCAGGTGTTGATCGCGGACCGGAAAATCGCGAGCGGCCACGACGTGAGCGACGGCGGGTTCGTCACCGCGGTGATTGAAATGGCGTTTCCTCACCCAAGCGCGGGGGTGACGGTGACCCTTCCCGTGTCACCTGATGGCGACGTAAACGCGTCGTTGTTCGCGGAGGAGCTGGCAATTGTTTTGGAGGTTAGCGACGCGAACTTGTCTTGCGTCGTGAAAACGTACGCGGATGCCGGCGTGACCGTGACTGAAATCGGCACTACTAACGACGACGGGTTGGTTTCCGTTTCCGTGGGTAACAAAGGCCTGGTCATCGACGCCACCGTCAAGGACTTGCGGGACACCTGGGAAGCCACTTCCTTCGCGCTTGAAAGGCTTCAATCGTCCGAAGCGACCGTCGCGGCGGAGCAAACCGGGTTGCGCGACCGCGCGATGCCCAAATGGAACCTCACCTACCAACCGGAGGTAACCTCCCCCGAAGTCATGAGCCAGACCAAAAAAGTAAAGGTGTGCATTCTCAGGGAAGAAGGCAGCAACGGCGACCGCGAGATGAGCGCGGCGATTCACAGCGCGGGGATGGAACCGTGGGACGTGACCATGAGCGACCTGCTCGCCGGGACCGTTTCCCTGAGCGACTTCCGCGGGATCGTGTTCGTGGGCGGTTTCTCCTACGCCGACGTGCTGGATTCCGCGAAGGGATGGGCCGGGAGCATCAAGTTCAACAAAAGCCTGTGGCAGCAATTCAGGGACTTTTACGACAGGCAGGATAGCTTCAGTTTGGGGGTTTGCAACGGGTGCCAGCTCATGGCGCTTCTCGGGTTCGTGCCGGCGGAGGACGGGCTGGGTAGCGTGGCGGACAAGGAACAACCCCGGTTCATTCACAACGAAAGCGGAAGGTTCGAATCCCGGTGGGTCACCGTCGGCGTGGACGCGAACACCCCGGCGGTGATGCTTGGGGGAATGCAGGGCAGCAAACTAGGCGTCTGGATCGCGCACGGCGAGGGGAAGGTTACGTTTCCCGACCCTACCCGGCTGCAACCCGTTGTGGACGCCGGGTGCGCGCCGATTCGGTACGTCGACCCGAACGGCGACGCCACGGAACAGGTTCGTCATGGGGCTTTCCCAAATCCAGACACTGGTTACGGACCCTCTTCTTTGACTATTTGAGTGCGACACTGGTAACGCTTACCAGTACTGGTACAAACCCATCAAACACATCACAATCACGACTGTTTGCCCATACAGTACACCCATACCTCATACCTATTTCGGAAGACTCACAAGACTGACCCTTTTCGTTCACAATCGCAGTACCCTTTGAACCCCAACGGCTCGCCCCTCGGCGTCGCCGCGCTTTGCAGCACAGACGGCAGACACCTCGCCATGATGCCGCACCCCGAACGCGCGTTTCTGGGGTGGCAGATGCCGTGGTTCCCGGATGACGTCGGGCTCACCGCGGACGGACCGGGGCCGTGGCTCAAGATGTTCCAAAACGCGCGGGTATGGGCGGAGAAACACGAATGAGTGATTATAAGGGTGGATAACGACCGGGTACCAGTGCGTTGCGTACGGTACCAGTACCGTCAGTACCACGGTACTTTCTTTTCGTAGACTGAGACGTGCATAATGTCGCGACTGGTGCGTTTTAGTGCGACTCGTGTTAAGTACCACCGACTTTTTCTTGTTCACAATCCACCCAACACGCACTCACTTCGTGGCGCCGTAGCTCGTCACTTCCTTGGTACTCAGCAACCGCGTCGTCGCGGGTTCCGCGGCGACGACGCCGAAATCAAACAAAAAGGCGTCGCCGCCGTTTTCGCCGCCGCGGTGTCGTTTTTTCCCCGGCGACCCTTCATAGAAACCGCCGGTCAGGGCCGTTTTTTCAAACGCCGCTCTTAAGAAAACCGCCTCGTCCGCGATTTCGTGCTCGTCGTCGTCGTCCTTCCCGTCTTCGAAAACGGTATCCGGCTCAGAATCCATGTCCACCCTGCGGCGGGCACCCGACGCTACGGACGCCATGGCCGACCGGATGTTACTTCGTTCCGGCGAGCGCGCCGACGCGGTTTCCGTTTTGCGCGAAGGAACGGTTTCGTATTCGTATTCGTGAAACTCCTCGTCATCCTCTTGAACGCTTTTTCGCGCCACGGAGTACTCCCTGGCTTGCGCTCGCGACCACTCCGCGCCCGCGACGCGCGCCTCCGCGCGCGCGTCGCTTCGTTTCTTCTCCTCAAGAAATGTCGAGTCCTTGGACGTGGAGTTGCCCCACGCCGGCTTTGTTTGGGAAGGCGACCGGTTTCGTCCTTCCGGGGAACGCGGCGGCGCGGGCGACCGCGAGGTGCGAGTCGGCGAAACCCAGTCACTGGCGCCGTACCCCGAACTTCGGATAACTTCGGATGACTTCGGAAGCGTCGGCGCCGCGGTGGTGCGCATCGCGGTGCGAACGCGACCTACCCGTTCGTGTTCCTCAGGCAATTTAGTACTCACGTACCTCACGGGGCTTTGCGTAGCGCTGCTCGGGTTCGTTGGGACGTGCTTCACCACCAGACATGGTTTGGGCGATCGCACCGGACTTTTTCGCGGAGACGAATTCCTTCGCTCCAACGAATTCCTTCCCTCCAACAAATTCTTCGAAGGCGGCGACGCCAGCGCCGGGCGTTCGTCAAACGCAAACTCGTTCGCGTAGTTTTCGGAAAACACGGACTGGACGACGGGCATGACGTGCTGCCCGAATGTATGTGTCTCCGGAACCGGGGTACCTGACACGAATGTATCTTGCCTACCTGCCGTCATAAGCAGATCCGCCTTCGCGAACGCCGCCTCCGTGGCTTTCGCGAGCGCGGAGGGCGAAATCGGCATCGGCGTGTTCAGCCCGAAATCGTCCGCCGTCGGTAACGGACTCAACGCGCTGTGCGACACGCCGCCGTTCGTATCCGCCGGGTTCGGCCGTCCGGCTAAACGCGGGGTGGATATCGGAACGCCCCGCCCAACCTCGGCAACCGCGCTGCTCGGCACCGGAAGACCCGCCACCTCAAAAGCGGCTCGCATTTCCAGCATCCGCCACTCCGCGTCGTTTTTCAACCGCATCACCCCGGCGTTGATTTGCTGCTGCGTCGCGAGCGCCGCGACGGAGGTTTGCGCCTTCTCCACGAGGGACGCGGAGACTCTTTTTTGGTCTTGTAACGCGTTTTCAAGCCCAGCCATGCGTTGCTTCAACACCCCCATCTCCTCTCGAGCGCACGCCATGGCGTGGGTGGCAGTTTTCTGGCCGTTCAGGGCGTCGAACTCCCTGCGTCTCGAATCACGCAAGGTTACCTCGTTTTGTTTCGCAACCGCGGTGGCGTCGTCCAGCGCTGAGATAAATAAAAAAGAAAGTGTCAGTCGTGTATGGGCAAAAAGTGGCTGGATTTGGGAGGCCCAATACGTACCTTCCGTCGCCCGCACCGTCGTCGCGGCTAAGCTTTCGTTCTGCGCGGCGACCGCGCGTAGCCGCGCGATTTCGTCGCCCCACGCCTCGGCTCGTTTTTCGCCATCCGCGATCTCGGCTTCCAACGCGGCGTCCGAATCCTCCGCGCGTCGCATCGCGTTTTGCACCACGCGCTCCACGTCCTTCCGCGCCTTGTCGAACCAAACCCCTCTGCTTTCTTCCAACTCCATACGCATTGAGTCCGCCTCCTCCCGTGCGGCGCGGCACTCCACTTCCGATTCTTTCAATCGCATTAGAAACACCATGTTATCCGCGGTGAGTTTCGCGACGGCGGCTTTGTGTCGGTTGGTAGCGGTGGTTTGCTTCTGCGCCTCGTCGATTACGAGCTGCGCTCGCTGTGCCAAAACCCGCGCGTTCCTCACTTCAACCGCTTCTTGTTCCGCGTACTTCAACCTGCGTGTCAAGTCCCCGATGTGCGCGTTCGCGACATCCAGCGCCTCTCCGAGCTGCTTCGTAGTCATCGTGAGCTGTTTGTGCGCCTGCGACGTTCGCGCCAACCGCGCGGTGGTCTCCTCCGCGTACCCCGCGGTGGTTTGCAAACGTTCGATAACGCCGTGCTCCGCGGTTTGTGCGCGCCAAAGCGCGGCTTGCGTTGCGGTGGCGAACTCCCGCAGTTCGTCGAACGACGACGACACGTTCGCGAGCTCGAGCTTGGCGTGTCTTAGCTTCTGCGCGGCGCGAGTTAAACGTTTCTTGCGAGTAGCGTGCGATACGTGCGATTGGCCTGCGGTTGGGAAGGAAAAAGGTCAGTCCCGTCCGTCTCGAGTATAGGTTTGTAACAGTTGCCAGTTCTGGTATGTACGGGTAGTGTTACATTGTAAATGTTACGAGTACTGGCAACTGCTATGTACATCACGATCTACATGCATCACGAGTAGTGCACTCAAAGAGGGGCGGCAGAAACCGTGGCCGTTGGATTTGTCCACATGCCCCAAGGCCGTACCTCCTTTTTTCTGCGGCGAAACCCCGCTTCCGTACACCGCGTTTGACGTGCCGGTTTTCCCAAACCCCACGGTGCCTTCTTTTAGTGTGGCGTTTCCGTCGCTCTCCGTCGCGGTGGCGGCTTCGTCGATTGCGACGCTACACACCTCAACCGCGGTCGCGACCAGATCCCAAAGCGTACGCACGTCCTTTTTCGTATCGAGACTGGCCAGCGAGCTCGTGAACGGGTTTGACGACGTGAGGTTTCGCGACTGCGAAGTCGATTTTCCAGGCTTTGTGTTTTGCGATTTGCGAGATCCGACGCCACCGATGTCGACACCGTTCGTGTCACCCGCACCGCCCGCGGCCCCAACCCCATCCGGCCGCGGCCGTTTCGACGGGCTGTTGTGTGTTGTTATTGTGTTTTTCGTGAAAAGTTTCGGCAACTCTGGGTGCGGTGCTTGGTCGGGGAAGGTGTGGAACGGCGGTGGCGCGAGATTTCGAGATTTGGCGGGCGAGCGCGGCTTGCCAGGCGCGGAAATGCCGAATTCAGATGGCCCCCCTCCCTGACCACGCCCGACACGGTCTCCGTTCTCGAAATCCCCGACCCACGCCGCCCCTGTTTTCTTCGGGGACTTCCCGAAGGTGCTCATCGCGGCGGTCCTTTTGGCCGCGTGTGCGTAGGGGTGCGCCACTGAGTGCCAACGAACGGGACCTGAAAACTGCCGAAGGATTCTTCGGGGAAAAACGTCTTCAACGGACAAACGGAAAAAAAACGTCTCCAAGTCCAACGAAAGTCATCATCATTCACCACCGGGGACTTGGTCGTACTCACCGCATCCCGCATTCGAGGGCACACCCCGGCCGGTCGGGGTGTGGTGTCTCGGCGGGCCAGCAGAAGATGTCGAGCTCATCGCAGTTCCGCGCGATGGAGCTCGAGCAGCTGCGAATGGAACTCCGAAGGGAGCTACGGATGGAGGCGGACGTTTTCGAGGATGACGCGAGCGATTGTGAAGACGAAAATTTCCACGACGCCGTGGTCGGGACACCGTGTCGTGTGCGACGACACGGCACGCGGCCTGTGACGACGAAAACACCAACTGGGGCGGCTAATGCAAAAGCACACGCACCGCTCCGGGTGGATGGTTTTTCATCCGTCGCGTCCCCGATGCGCGGCTTAGGTTCCACTCCCATCGCGGTACGACCAAAACGTCGTGCGTCCAAAACCAGCACGAAAACAAAAAATCGCGGTGGTCCAGATTTCGACGACGACGTGATGACCACACCGTCCACCAGCCGCGCACCTGCCGCGAGGTCCTCTTTACACTCGGACCGACTTGTGGTACTGGACACGCCTGGGAGAAACGCGTTTGCACGGGACGAAGCACGACGGTTTGCGAAAGGCGCCACCGACGTCCACTCGGAGTTCGGAACCCCTGCCGACAAAAACTTTGGGCCTTTTACCGAAAAACCACAAAAAAAGTTTCCCCAAGTGGAACGGTTACGGTCGCCGTCCCGGACGGATCGCCTGGCCGGCACGTACGGAAGTTTAGCGCAGCTAGGGACACCGCAAAGTGGCCGTACACGTGGACGGAATCGGGAGACACGGAATGAAAACATATGGGGCGGCGGTCCCGGACGGAAAAGCAATCTCGGCGGTAGGAACGTTACGCCGTTGCGTGATGACAAAAAAGAAAACAAAGCAGCGTACGACGAAAACGGACGACGCGTTTTTTCGCGGAGCCTAGGGACAGAAGGACACAGAAGAAGTTGTTACGAAGAGACACCGTCTGCCGGATTTTCGCAGTCACCAGCGCGACTTGTTGTCGGTCGGGTGACGCGGAGGCCGGTGACCTCGGAAACGCGTTGGTATGCGCAAACAGTCTCGCCGCGACGGGACGACTGGGAAACGCAACGTCGCCCGCGCTCGGCGAATCAATCGATACATCAACCGAAAAAAAAAGAACAGAAATGCGAAAAGAAAAAAGTAATAGAGTACGACCTGCACGGTCGCCGAGTGGAGCGTGCTGTGTGGTGCACGCCAAAGACAGTGATGGGACGACCTAGTTGGAGTGCCAGACTAACTACTCATACGAGTTCGGGCGCGACGGCGCTCGCGACGAAACCGCCGCCGACGAAGACGAAAACGAAATCGACAGAAAAGAAAACAGCGCCTTCCCGTCCGTCCACCGCTCGCGAGGTTACACGACGCAGACAGTACGGTGATACAATCGAAATCAGCGCTGACCAAAGAAGGCCATCCACATCAGCTGCTTACGCAAGCAGGCCTGAGTTCGATCCCGGGCCTGGCGGGCTCGGCGTGGAGAATCGCATTGGCAAACAGTCGCGGCGCGATACTGAAAAAATAAAAGAGTATCGCCCGACACGCTCGCCCGGTCCGTATTCGAGAACCTCGTCACCGTCGCCGTCTCCGTCCCCCCGCCGGGAATCGAACCGGGGCCGTGTACAACGCCACGACATAAGGGTGCCCATCGCACAGCGCATTCACGAGTTCCGGGAAGAAATCGACGTCGACATCGAAAAGATACGAAACGACATCGCGACTTCTTCGCGCGGGCTTTTTTTGTCGCCGTCGCCGTCTGCTCCTGCTCGAAATCGGGAGACGAGAGACGATACAAAGGAGAAGTCCTACGATTTCGACCACGACGACGAATACGAACTCGCATTACACGAGCCTGCATTGAAAGAGCCTTCAACGAATGCGTTTGTGAAGCGTCCAGTCTATGACTCGAGAAAAAAACAAGACCGTGAAACGAAGGTACCGAAAACCCAACGCGAACTTCAGGTACCCGACGACCACCCGACACAAACACAAGACCCTCCTCGGAACGCGTTCGTCGATATCCGAAACGAAACGCACGAAGAGATGTCTTTGACCGAGGAGGATTTAAGTTCGTTACATGTCCGCCGGTCGCGAATAAGAACGCCGTCGAGTAGCGGACGGCGTTTACTGGGAGGGTTTGGCGGTTCATTTCGGGGCGCCGCGGCTGGGATACCTCTGGAGACGACCGGTGTGTTTACGGGACGACAAGGTGGCGACTCGACGCGTTCCAGCCGCGAATTTCTCGGGGGGTACCACCGTGTCGTCCAAAGCGCGCCGGTTTCGCCCGCCGCGACTGGTTCATGGATGGCGAGCGGGTTGGGCGTTGGCACCGCGGGAGAGAACGCACGCGCAAATACTTCCGACGGTTTCGACCAAGCGCTTTTGTACGCCGCGTCCTTGGCCGACGCGCCTTCGCCTTCGCGGTACGCGGAGCGGTACAAAACTCCGGGTGGGTCCAATGCACAGCGCGTGGAGTACGACAATATGGTGCGGCAGCACCAACAGGAGCGGTATCATCTGCAGTATCAACAGCCACAGCAGTCGCAGTATCCACAACCGTATTTGCAACAGCAGCAGGTGCAGCACCCTGCGTACTACACGCAGCCTGCGTATGTGCAGCCGCCGCCGCCGCAGCAGCAGTATGTGCAGCACCCTGGGTACCAACCGCATGCGCATTACCAGCAGTACCCTCCGAGTACGGGTCAAGGGTACGACTACGGGCAGTACCAGCAAGTGCAAGTTGGGCCGCGCCCGCACTCCGCGTTCGTAGGCGCCGCGGCTTCGTTCCAGCGGTACTCCTTTGGGATGTAACGGGAACTTGAAGGTGGTAAATAGTGACGGTAACAAATTGTATCCAACCGAAGGTAAACAACCGCCTACCCCTATAACTCAAACTCCAAACGGGAAAAACACTTTCATCGTGTTTTCCCTGCACGTCTCTGCTAAAACGTGTGGGTCTTCCCCTCGGACACGCGCCAACACCTCAACCACCTGCGCGACGTGACAAGGCTCGCTCCGGTCCTTGACCGTGACGTTTTCCAGACTTGCGTCCAGTTCCTCTTTTTCCAGCTCGTCCAAATCAAACTTCTCCAGTTCCTTGTATATTTTCTTTTTATCTTTGCTTTGCCATTTCGTGTCCACGAACGCCGCCCCGGGATGGGTGTTTTTAATCGAACACCACGGCGCGTCGGTTTCCACCATCAGTTTTTCGGGTGGAACGTGTTTGACCACGTCGAGACTAGTTTCAGTTCGTAAGGAGCACCCGTTTATGCCTATGTACACACCTTCTAGCGTTAGAAAATCGTTTAGTTCTTCGCAAGTGCCGTCGAACGAGTGCACGACGCACGGCGGTAAGGGATCGCCGGCCGTCTCCGCCGCGACTCGGTGTTTCTTCAAAATGGAAAAGAAATCGCCGTGCGCGCCGCGCGAGTGCAGAAACATTGGCAACTTTGTGACTCTGGACAGTTCGAATTGCCGTTCGAACCAAACCAGCTGCGTGTTCTTGCCACAGAACTCCAGGCGGTCGTAATCCAGGCCGCACTCGCCGATGGCGACGATTGGCCCGGTTGAAGTGACGGCGTCGTTCGCGTCGTCGTGGGCACCTTTCGATGATAAATTATCTTTCGATAATAGATACGACCGTTCCGTCGCGCGCGCGAGAAGTTTCCCGAAGTATCCCTCCGGGTCACCCGAGTTTTGGAAAACGTCGCACCGCGTGGGGTGCACGCCGACGGTGGTGAATAGACGGGGATACGTAGGTAGCGCCGAGTCTGTGTTGTTACCAGTACCGGTACCGCCGCCGCTGATACTTTTACCCGTATCAAACCTTTTCACCAGCCGCACCGCATCTTCGGATTCCTCAAGCGTGCCCGCGGTTACGATGATGATCTCCAGGCCAGTCTTTTTTGCTCTTTGTAAAACTCGGTGTAAATCTGGGGCGTGATACCGCTTGCCGTGGTACTCGCCTTGGAACATCTTGTCCGTTAGGTTGGCGCCGATATCCACGTAACGGCGAGGCGGAGCCGCATCATTTCTGGGAGATTTCGGTGGCATATTTTCGGGGGTTGCCATCACACCTGCCATCGTGAACACCAACCTCGAACAAACACGAACACGCCGCCAAGGTTTCGAAATCCACGGACCCGAAACCCACGGAACCCTCGGCACCACCAAGCGCACCAGGGAAACGTGTGACGATGCGCGGAAAATGCGTGCGCCCGCGGCGCCCGCGCGCATAGTCCTGACCGGGATGGGCGTTTCGGTGGTGGCGATTGCAAAAAAAGTTTCGATGCGCCCGATAAAAGTATCGTCTCATTGACGTCATTGACAACCACCAATCACTTGGCGTCGCACCGATGTGGGCGTCGTGCTCGCGTCGCGCTTTCGCGGCGCCACGGCATTCGCCGCGACCGGACCGACATTGGGTGGCGGTGTCGTCCTGTTCGACGCCGCTGATATCGTCGTGCTCGCCTCGCGTCGGGGTGCGATGTGTCAGGTCTTCCCGAAAAACAACCCATCGTTCGCGCGCGTTTCCCGATGGAAAAAGCAGCGCGCTTCTGTCGGACCCGTACGACGTTCTCGGTGTCGCGTCCGACGCGTCCCACGAAGAAATAAAACTCGCGTTCCGAAAACAGTGCAAGACAACACACCCCGATGTCAACCCCTCACCGAACGCGGCGCAATTGTTCCGACGCGTCAACAAGGCGTACGCGTTTGTTGGGGACAAAACGCGACGACACGTTTTCGACAAAGGAAGCGACGCAGGCGCGTTCAACGAGGGGTTCGCGCCTAGTTCCGTGACGCGACGAAACGCGGAAGCGGGCCGGTTTCGGAACAGCGGTGGTAACGCAAACGACAACGACGCGTACTGGGACGGGGTTGGGTATACCAATAAAAGTAAAGAAAACATCGCGGGCGGTGGCGGAGACCGAACCAACCCAAACGCCGTCGCGGTGGCCGACGCCGAGTTGAAGAAAAAAGGCGAGAGAAAAATGGCAATCGCGCGTTTCCAAAAAGCCTGGACTGTCTGGTGCACGGCCTGGTTCGTGGTGTTAACGGTCGGGGTACCCTCGGGGGCTGTGTTCTGGGCGATTGTTGGGGCGGCGAAAGAAACGGTGGGGAATTGGGCTCCGACGGGGGGGTAGCGACGTTAGCGATTCATTTTCACTCGTTTCAAACAATCTTCTTACGCAAACATGTTCGCCAGGGCGATGGCGATATTAGAAAATCAATGCGTTTACAGCCCGTTTCCCGTCCTTTCATCAGCCACCTTCTCTCTCCTTATCCAGAGTCCGCAGGGTTGGTGGGTGGGAAATTGACTGTCTTCTGTGACTGTCTGTACGCTCGTTACCCTAAACCAGTCGAGTGAAGCACGAGCTGCTGATGCACTTGCGATTCGCAAAATTTGCACCACTGTCTCAACAGCCGGGGGCTTCCCCAGGGTGGGCCCGTAGGGACTTTACCCTGTGCCCTGTCTCGTCTCGCCAAAAATCCACCCCCGTTTTCGTCGACGGGGTAGTCGTGTGTGAAACCCAGATTCTGGTGCACTCTCCGCAAAAGAACATCGGCGAGCCGTTCACGGCTCCCTTGTCACCGGTCCAATGGTACTTCGGCTTCGGCCCGTACATCACCTTTCTGAACTTGACGACCATGAATCGTTTCAAACACGCCCTCGCCTCCTTCGCTGCCTTTGCGGTTTCAAATGCACTGGGCCCTGTATCCGCGTAACATGAAAACCAGCCGTTCAGTGGAATCACGGCCGGGAAGGAAACGAGCGCCGCGGCGATTTTTTCCTCGTGCGCCGCGCCCAAACCGTGCGTCGCGCAGTACGCGCGCGCGATAAAACGCGGGTCCGGTCCTGTTTTCGTGCCATTCGAGGGGCGGGAGAAATCCGTGAGCAACTCCGTTCCGTTGAGTCAGTGAGTCCACCCACACTTTATTCAACACCAGCGGCGGATCGTCGCCGTTTCCGTTACTCACCGGATCCAAATCCTCGTCATCAACGTCGTCTTCGTCATCACTGCTTCCCAGAATGTCCTCGTCCGTCGTCACCTCCTCCTTCACCTCCACCAAATCGTCCGCCACCTTCACCTCACTCGTAACTGCCGCACGCGATTGACGACCGGTCTTCAAGCTTTTGGCTGGCGCAGGCGGCATCGTTGCGCCTCCGCCCAAAGTGCGACGAACGGGTAGGCGACGAGATCATTTCGCTTTTGCTTCCGCGTCGCGAGCCGAAGCGCTTGGCAAGTTCCACAGTCCCAGCTGTGCTTCCAAAGCCGTCCGACGGTGCCGTCAGGAAGTGTGTACCTCCAACTGCGGTCGGAGCGGTCTTGTGTAATGCACAGTCACTTGCGTTCGGGCTTTACACGAGGTACAGAGGGCGGCATCAACCGACGTGCGCGACGAATGACCAACTGGTATTCGGTGAACGATGGAACTCGTCGCGTCAGCAAAGAAAAATCACTATTGACCATATTCTTTCACTTCGCCTCGCGCAGTTGGTGGCCGATGGCGCACCGCGCGGTGCTCGCGTCGGCGTGGCGCGTCGCGGACGTGTGCATGGCACGTTCCCGCTGTTCTGGGTCGCGTCGTTCAGGTCTCGGGCCGCGTCACCCTACGTACTGTCGCGCTTTTTCCTCGAAAACCACGGAAACCCTCGAGAAGCCGGCAGATGAAAATGATGACCGAATCTCCACAACAGACGTCGCGACCCTTCGCAACCACTACGCCACCGAAGGCTGGGTCGTGGTGCGCGCGGTGGCCAATAGCGCCTTAATCGACGCGCTACAGCGTGACACGGATTCCCTGGAACAAGAGGCGAAAACATTCACGCACTCGCGGCGACGGAACGGGGTGTTTTTCGAGACGCAATCGGTGAGTGGTAAAAAACAGAACCCCGCCGCTAAACCCGGCCTTTTAAGAAAAGTAGGCGCGCCGTCCAAGCGCCACGGCAGTTTCCGGGAACTGGTCGGTCTTGAGACAATACACACCATAGCGGACACGGTGTGTGACGTGGAAAACATGAAAATCGCCGTGGACCAGGTGAACATGAAGCCGCCCAACGGCAGCGGCAGCGGGTTCCCGTGGCACCGGGACTTTTCCTTTCTGAAACCGAAAGGTACGTACGAGTATCAATGGCCTTTCCCAAATCCGTCAACGCACTGTTTGCCCATACTCGTCCTGCGAAGGGACGGTGATTACCTCTGCCGATTGTCCGTCCGTAATTACTCACGTAACATGGCCCGAAAGACTGACACTTTGTTTTACCTATCGAAAGCGCTTGAGAGCTTTTCTCAATTCGGCGGGGTCAACGTGGTCGTAGCGCTGGACAAAAGCCACGCGAACAACGGCGGATTCGAAGTCCTAGGCCGGACGCATCTCACCGAACAGAGCGACGAGGTTGTTAAGATTATGAGGGATAGCTACGACGGCGGGGTCGATGACGGGTTTTCTTGTGTCGGGAAAGGTGTCGAGTTAGTGACTCAAAGCGACGAACTCGGCGACGCGAAACAAAGCGGCCCCGAAAACGTGTTCGACGAAACGCACCGGGTTTGTCCCGACTTACAACCGGGCGACGCCGTTTTCTTCCACCCAAAGTTAGCGCACGGCAGTTTGCGGAACAACGGACACGAGCGACGAAGAATAGCCACGCTTTGGTACGTAGGGAGGGGTGAGGTTTAGGGGAGTACTTTAGTTACGTGACTAACGAGAGTATTTATCGGGATTAACTTTTAGCAACTAACGAGAGTATTCGGGATCGCTTTTAGTCAGGAAAGAGAGTAGACCATGTACGATTCTTATTGCGTACGAGCCAACTCATTTGACGACTCATTTGATGTCATCCTTCTTACTTGACCCTCTCCGTCCGCGAAAAACAACACGAACGCTTACGCGCTGATTCCCAGCCCGGCATTGGCCCACCCCGCGATTCCCCCTTGCAACACAAACACCTTCCTGAACCCCTGACCGCCCAGGGCTTTCGCGACCTTCGGCGCGTCGCCTCTTCCGTTGTTGTCCAGGATGATAACCTTGGTGTTCTTCTTGACCCCTTTCAGGGACGCGATTTTCGTCGCGGTGAGCGTGGCTTCCACGTCCCCCATGTTCTTGAAGTTCCCGCTCAGTTTTTCCCGCGGCACGGAAATCACCTTGGAGGAGGCGCGTCTGGGGAACTCCACGGTGCCTCTCTGGACTTCGTTCGCGCCTCTGACGTCGATGATCACCAGGTTGCCGCCTGACAAAACCTCGTCGTACGCCTCGACGGGGCGGATGCTTCCGGCGTACCCTCGGGCGACGCCCGCGAAAACCCCGAGAAGCGCGGGCGCCAGAAGGTACACCAGCCCAGCCGCGCCAGCGGTCTGCACCAGCTCCACGGGGCTCGCGGTCTGCAGGTAATCCGCGAAGCCGGTGATGGTGGGTGTGAGGTCCGTGACCTCGTCCTGCGCGAACTTACCAATCGCGCCCGCGGCGCCGCTCACGGGCTCGAGGTCGATGCCCTTGCTCTTGATCGCGGCGCCCGCGCTGGACACAACACCGGACGCAACCCCAGAGGCTTTGCCCACCAAGTCGCTCGCCACCGGCCCCACCGTCCTTTCCGCGTATCGCAACCCGGCTTCACCCACCGGCCGCGCCGCGTCCAAAGCGCGCTGCACCACGGGCGCCGCCGCGTCCGCCGCGGAGCCCGCCAACTCCTGAGAGATAAAAAAGAAAGTGTCAGTCTCTCGGGCCAAGTGTATGAGGGATAGGAAAGGGTATGCTGTATTCCATACAGTGCAGTAAACAGTCAGGGTAATCGGGCCGAGCAGGGAGGCGGAATGTGGTAAATGGGAAATACGTACCAACCCCTTGCCGACCGCCTCCGCCGCGACGTTGATCGCGGATTCCACCTTGTCCGCGGCTTTGTCGATGGAGTCGAACACGGAGAACAGTTCCTGTAGGGTTTGGGGTTCAGGGTTAGGGTCCGGGTAGGGTAGAGGAAGGTAGATCAAGGTAAGGGTAGGGTTGGGGTAAGGTCGGGAAGTTTAGAGCGGGGACGACGCGAAGATGGACACGGATTACCCACCCATCAGTCATTTTTCGTAAAAAAAACAAAAAATCCGACGGTTCGCGAAGCCGCCTGTTCCCCTGTCGCCAAGTGGCACGAACGAAACGGGTTCTGAACGTGATCGTACCTCGCCCAGCTCGGACGCGTTCGCGCTGGGGGTCACGACCAGCGTGGTCACCGCGGCGACCGCGGCGGCTTTGTTGACTGCGATTCGTGTGATTTGGATGGTGGTGGGTGAGTTAAAAAGGATAGGTTGGGTCCGCGGGGTGTGGGACGATTTTGATTTCGCGCGGAATCGTCGTTCGGTGGCGCTTTGCGGATGCGCACCCTTGGAGATCTGTGCCTTGGCCACGAAGCGCATGGGCTTGGGCGCGGGGACACGTTTGTTAACGACCTTGGTGCCGCGAACGCTAAGCTTAGCGCCGAGCGCGAGGGGGGTACAGACAGTGGCCATGGTGGTGAGAGACGCGCGTGCGACAGTGGCCGATCACAAGGTCGGCGCCTGCACCCTTCGGTTCGAGGTCCTTCATTCGCCAGCTGGAAACATTTTGAGTCGAGGACCATTCTCCTTCACTTGGTGGAAATCAGTGCGCAGGGGTACGTGCACACCGGGGTTGGTCAGCTTTCGCCAAAAAGCCGGCTCTGCGAAAGACACACGCAGACTGACACGACGCACGCTGTCGGCGGAGACGCGCGACTATTTTTTTTCCCGAGTCTCCATCCGACCGCCAGAGCCGCACCGCACCACGCCAACGCCTCTCATGGCGGGTCCGCGCGACCTGCCCACCGACGGCGACGATGACGACGACCTCGACGAGCCCGTCGGCGCGGTGGCGAGCATCAAGCGCGCGGTGCAGCGAGGTACGCGCGCGTGAATTCTCACGACTCCCAATCGCGTTTTGAAACCACATGTGCCTCCCGCCACGTAGGCGAGACGCGTTCCGAGAACCCGGGCGTGGACCCCCGGGTCCCGGGTCAGGGCGCGAAATTCACGCGGCACATGTGTGTCGAGTAACATCACACATCCGCTTTCTTGTCAAACCACTAAAAGACACACCAAACCCCACCCCGACACCCGACGGGGACCTGACGTCCCCGCATCCCCATCCCCAAAAAATCCAAAATACAGAGATGGAAAACGTCGACTACGAGAACCGGTACGACGAAACAATGGTTGAGCTCGAGTTCAAGGTCCAGGAGCTGAGTGGCAAAACCGAGTTGGCGAAGCAACAGCTTTAGAAGCTGAAACTGAACAAATCCAAGTCCATGTACGACGCAAAGCACGGGCTTGGCGACTTTGCGGATTTGGGAAAGGCGTCCGCTTCGGCTGGCGTTTCGGCGGAGATCGCGATGGAGGCGTACGAACGCGACGAAAAACACGGCAACTTGCTCGCGAAAGGCCACACTAGCGAGAAAGCGAACGAGCCGTTGCCGTGGAAAAAGCTGTACAAAGCCGCGTTGAAAGTGGGCATGAGACAATCACAAGCCGTGGCGCTTACGGTCGTGCACAACAACTTTTTCAACGTCACCATCAATTTAACAATCGTAGTGGCGTCCCTTGCGGTGGGCCTTGAAACCGACAACCCCCAGTGGCATGACTGGCTCGGGCCGATCAACCAGCTGTGTTTGTTGATATTCACCGTTGAGCTTGTTTCGAAACTGGTCGGTTTGAAACGGTTTTTCTGGACCGACCCGGAAGCCGCTACGTGGAACAAGTTCGATTTCGTCATCGTGGGTTTGAGTTTGCTTGATTGGGCGGTGGAGCTTGGCGGCGCCGGTTTGAGGAGCGGCGGGATTGTTATGGTGTTGCGGGTGTTACGACTGTTGCGGGTGTTACGGTCGTTACGCACGTTGAAAACCTCGTCTTCGTTGATGGTGCTGATGGAATCCATAGGCGAAGCCATCGCGCCGACCAGCAGCGTGTTCATCATCCTGCTGATAATTTTCTACATCTTCGCCATTTTGTTCACCGAGCTAGTCGGCAAGGCGAGCCACTTCGAGGGGGACGAGTACATCCACACGCACTTCGGCACGGTGGCGAATTCGTTCGGGATGTTGCTACAGATCCTAACCCTAGACAGCTGGACCCAAACCTGCCGTTACGTACAGCTGCACAGCGAAAGCACGGCGTACATTTTGTTGGTCTGGGCCATGTACGTGGCGTTTATTTTGCTGGCGCCGTTGATGATGCTGAATTGCTTAAACGCGATTTTCGTGGAGGGGGTTATCACGAAAATCACGCACAAAAAACTAGAGAAAGTCAAACAGGACTTGAACACGAAACAGGACATCGCGAAGCGCTTGGCGCAGATATTCCAGGACCTCGATAAAAGCGGCGACGGGTTTGTCACGGTGGTGGAGTTGGACGAAGCGATTGAAACCACGGATGTGATTCCGCAAATACGGACCTTGGGGCTGAAACGGCACCACCTAGAAGCCATGTTCGTCACCGCGGATGACAACGGGGACGGGCAGATCGACTGCATCGAGTTCCTAAGGGGGTTTTCCGACCTGCTGAACATTCCCCTGAACAGGAAAGATATCGTGAAGATGGCCGCGGAGCAAAGCTCGGCGCTCACCGAAGGTACGTATTGGGCCTTTCCCAAATCCCAGTACTGTTTGCCATACACGACTGACACTTTCTTTCATTTATCTCAGACGCGCGGCGGGACCAGGAGAAGAAAACGAATCACATGGATTTGAAAATAGACGCGTTGCTTAAAAAGTTCAACGTGAAGCCGCCCGAGGTGCCGACCGACGGGGACGACCGGGAAGCCGGCGGTCGCTTCGTGAAACACAACGACACGGACGCTGATGACGCGAAGATCATCAAGAGCTTGAGCGTTCGGCGGGGACGGTGATGATGTGGTTTCTAAAAAACAACAAGAGCCGTTCAATTTTAGTAGCTGTCCGTATGAAACACTTCCCTATCCTAGTACCTCATCGGTGTCACATGTAGGATAGGGAAGTGTTTCGTACCGACATAGACTAGCGTATGTATACATAGGCGCCGCAATTAAAATCTGCGCACTCGTTTTCCGCTTCAGTGCTTCGAGAAGTTTCTTTTGCCGCGTTCTTTTTGATGATGAGGATCGTTCGTGGCGGAGGTCGTCACAGCCCAACGCACCGCCACACACCATGGTCGTCGCGCAGCTCCCTACGTGTTCGTCTTTCGCGGCGCGCACGTCCGGTCGCCAGCGCGGTTTCACCGGGACCCCACTTCGCCCCGAACGCGTTTCCCCGAGTCGAGGGACTCGGCAACCGAATGTTACGGTTGTTTCAGGCGTGAAGGTCGCCGTGTCCGGCGCGGGCGGCAGGACCGGGTCTCTTGTGATGAAGAAGCTCGCGGAACAGCAAGGAGATGTGTTCTACACCCCGACCGGTCTGTGTCGATCCCAAAAGAGCAAAGACGCGCTTGGCAAGAAACTCGGAGACGGCGTGGCGTGGATTCCGATCGAAGGGACCATCGGGGACACAAAATCTTTGAAAGAACTTTGCGAAAACCAAGACGCCCTTGTGATTCTCACCAGCGCGGTGCCGAAGCCGAAAATAGTGTCTATCGTAATGGCCCTGGTGTCGAAACTCCTGCCCTGGATGGAAAACCAAAAGCCGCAGTTTTCGTACCAGGAAGGGGGGTCACCGGAAATGGTGGACTGGCTGGGACAGAAAGCGCAAATTGATGCGGCGATCGCGTCGGGGACGGTGAAAAAAATCGTCCTTTGCTCGTCGAGTGAGTATTACGACCGATTTTCACCCCATTACCCCATCCCATATATCACCCCACCTCGGAGCATCGCGAAACTCGGGTTGTCGGAACCCTATACCCTGTACCCTAACCCTTGCACCCTTATACCCTCTCGGATCAACACATTGATTCTTACATTTATCGCCCGTCACTCCGACTGACCGCGCGCTCTCGTTGTGTATCTTTCACCTTCACAGTGGGCGGCACGCAGATCGACAACTTCTTAAACACCATGGGCGGCGGCGGCGCGCCAGGCGAAACCAACATCTTGCTTTGGAAAAGGAAAGCCGAGATGTACCTCGTTGCGAAGTGCGAGGAAAGCGGCGGTGCGCTGCGATATGCGATTGTGCATCCCGGCGGTTTACTCGATAAGCCCGGCGGCGAAAGAGAGCTGCTCGTCGGAGTAGACGACGCTCTTCTCGACGGAGACCGCCGGTCGGTACCGCGAGCGGACGTGGCGGCGATGATCGTTGAGCTGTTGAAAATGGACGACGAGACCTTCCAAAACGTTTCCTTCGACTTGGCGAGCAGAGAAGTTGGGGAGGGAAACGGGGCGACGAGGGATTACAAAAAACTTTTGATCGGATTGAACGGGAAAAGCGCGAACTACCAGCTACCTTTAAACTCCCCGGTTCCCCTGCCCTAGATGGGTACCAGTATAGTGATGACAAGGTATTAAGGATTCCGCTGCCCTGGATGGATAGTGATGA
>Ga0302130_1000495_pt1 | contig 25389 bp, 24 predicted proteins | sample CB9_surface_MG_FD_203117 | JGI IMG/M metagenome (GOLD analysis project Ga0302130, IMG submission 203117) | Marine microbial communities from Western Arctic Ocean, Canada - CB9_surface | ecosystem: Environmental > Aquatic > Marine > Oceanic | place: Canada: Western Arctic Ocean | collected... | reverse complement strand
AAATGCTGGCAAGCTCCCAGACCTTAGTTCTTCTTGATGGCACTATGGCCGAAGCTGGTGACTATCTTTATTTCGCCGCCTACAGCGTCGAGGGCGAATCTACACTTCACTATACGTCCGAACCTGCGCAGATCTCGGTGAAATCTTCTACCGAACTCCCAGACAACAGTGCTTCACAGGCCGCCATTACATTCGAAGCCGAGATCGAGACCGCAGTTATACAAGCACGTTGTGTTGCGTGTCATGTCGAAGGTGGGCTTGCTCGGAATTCCGCGCTCCAATTTCAGCGCTCCAATACAGCTTCAGCGCTAAATAACTTTGGTGCGCTATCGGAGTATATTGAGAAAAAAGGCTCAGATTTATTGCTCGCTAAGATTGCAGGGGAACAAGGTCACGTTGGTGGAGTGCAGTTGGCATTAGGAAGTGGGGGTTATCAAGCTATCCAGAAAGTGATCAACGAGATCGGCCAATTAGGCAATACGACTAATTACGCATTCGGCGGGTCAGAAAATATCGCCTCTCCACGCCAGGCCAGCTTTCTTACAGGCGTCACGTTAGAGTCAAGGCAAGCCACGCTTCGACGCGCCACGCTATTGATGCAGGGCCGCATTCCAACAGTGAGTGAGAAAAATTTTGTTGTGTCTGACTCAACTCTACGCATTTCACTCCGCAACTTAATGAGCGGGTTAGCGTTTAGGGAATTTATAGTGACCGGGGTTAACGATAGATTGCTGACTCAAGGTACATTGCCGATAAATGATACCGTTCCCTATTTTTTAAAATATTACAGCCAAATAGCCGAGAACAGACGTAACGGTGGAAGTTGCTCTGACCCTAATTGCGACATCCAAGATTTAATGTCGAAATCATTAAGGCGGACAAGTGGCGAACTAGTGGCTCATGTTATCGAGAAGGATTTGCCATATTCCGAAATTTTGACAGCAAAATATATGATGATGAACCCCACCCTAAATTATTGGCTTGAGGGCACCGCCATTTTTTCGCCCACGGACGGCCCTAATGTATTCAAGCCCTCTATTACCCAAGGCTATTACTTTCGCAATGATCTAGAAGAAGTTGAATTTCATACAATGGCTAATAGTACCTTTCGTGCTACTGGTGAAACGCTAAAAAATTTTCCACACGCAGGTCTCCTAAATGACTTTGGGTTCATCGCTCGCTATCCGACAACGGCTACTAACCGCAATCGTGCCAGGGCTCGGTGGACCTTCTATCACTTCCTAGGAATTGATATCGAGAAGACATCCCAGCGTCCGACCGATGAAGCTGCGTTAAGCGATCTCAACAACCCTACAATGAATAATCCAAACTGCACAACTTGCCATGCATTACTTGATCCTGTCGCTGGAGCTTTCCAAAATTGGGATGAGGAAAATTACTATAGGTCAACAAGCGATGATGGCAGCGACGCGCTCGACGGCTTCTACAAATCCCCTCAAGATGGAACCAGCACTCCATACCAGCCAGGAGATTTATGGTACCGAGACATGCGGGAGCCTGGGCTGTTTGGCAAAAAAATTACTAGCCGCGATAATTCTTTACAGGGGCTGGCGGAGCTAATTGTCAGCGAACCTCTGTTTTTAAGCGCTTCTGCGGCTTTTTGGTGGCCGGCCGTTTTCGGGAAGCCACTATTATCAAAACCAGCTGTTGAAACTGATAACAACTACGCCGCTCAGTATCTCGCATATCAGGCCCAGCAAGCGGCTATAACGGCGTTCGCCGATAAATTAGCAATTCGAATGAATGCTAAAGACATGCTAGTAGAGATGTTTATGTCAGCATGGTTCAGTGCGAAAACAGTTTCCGGCTACACGTTTGATAGCGCCCACTATCAATCAAAGTTTGGCGGCGAACAATTACTAACACCAGAACAACTGGCAAGGAAAACACGGAAATTAACTGGCGTAGCGTGGCGCACACAACCGCGGCCGAGCGGAGCGATTTTTTCTGACTATGAGGAGCTCAGCGTTCTATTGGGTGGCATTGATTCAAAGGACGTAACTGCACGAGCGGACGAGTTAACACCTTTAATGACATCTGTATTAATGACACACACCGCAGAAAGCGCGTGTATAGCAGTCGCCAGACAATTCAGTAAATCAATCGACCAAAGATCACTGTTCTCCCTTATAGAAGAGTCAACCTTGCCACTGCAGATCGGCTCGTCTTCAGCAGTGTTGCCTTCCGAAAAAGAAAAAGACTGGAAAACAGTTTCTCTCACAGCAGAGTTGAGACCTGGTCCTAAAACTATCTCTATCGAATTCACTAACCCTTGGTGCGATTGGGACGGTTCCCGCTGCAGGGAACAAAGGATACTCTTTCTCGACTCAGTCACAGTAATATCACCCTCTGGGACTCCGCTTAAACTGCGCGGCGACGACCAACGCCTCTATACAATCAGTAACGGTGGTAATCAAAATTGCCATCAGGGAGCCGATGGTTACGGGTTGTGCTATAGCGGTACTTGGGTGCTCAATATCGAAACTTCAGAAGCGGGAACATATATAATAGAAGCTTCTATGTCTTCAAAACTAGCACCAAGTCAAAATGATTACTTGGAGCTTTTGATTTCAATATCAGCTGACGAAGATATCTTTTCAGCATCTACTGTCAGCGCATCGAAAATTAGGCAACAAATCAGTTTCTTATTTGAGCAACTTCATGGGGCAACCCACAAAACTAGTTCTGATCAAATAACTCTAGTCTATGAAATATTTGCTACAGCACTTCTGAATACAAGGAATTCATTAGGGCAAGGCTGGCAATTTGGAAACTGCGCATTGATTCGTGATGGGTTCTTTTACCAAGAAAATTTAACTGCGCAAGAGGTGTTAACATTTAGAACTATTAACGCTGATGATGATTCATACATCTATGATTGGGGAGCGCGGCAGCAATATCATAAAGCCTTTACAAGCGATAGTCTTGGGAGCAAGTACGCTTGGACAGCTGTAATGTTGTACATGCTAAGCCACTATGATTATTTGCATGAATGACTCCAATCGGAAAATCTGGAACAGGCACATGAGCTCTAGGCGAAAATTTATCAAGCTAGCGGCATTGACTCCGCTTCTTGCAAGTACGTCTGTCTTCTCGGCAGCGACAACATTTACCGGTAAATTTGTAGTGACTGTGCAGGCTCACGGCGGTTGGGACGTGACTTGCTTCTGTGATCCTAAGGAAAATCAACGCGGTGAATTAGCTATCACCAAATGGTCGACGAATGATGAGGCGCAATCTACCGGAAATATTAAATATGCACCGTTCGCTAGCAATGAAAAATTTTTTAAGAAGCACGCTAGTAAAATGCTGGTTATCAACGGCGTTGATTCGCAAACAAACTCTCACTCTATTGGCCAAACAGTGAATTGGAGTGGCCGAACCGCAATAGGTTATCCATCGCTTACAGCTCTCTACTCGGCAGTCTATGCTCCAATTTTACCATTAACCTATTTAACCTTTGGCGGGTTTAATCGGACAGAGTCTTTAGTCCGATCCACTCAGGTAGGCGGACGTTTAACTGGCATTCGGGAGCTTATATCTCCCGCCTTCGGCAACGAGGGGGCGATGGCCGAGCTTTGGGATGCTATTAAGACGGTTCAGGCGAACGACGCCCAATCTATTGTTGAATCATCAATTTTTGCAGCAGGAAATAGGAGAACGCGCGAAGCTTACTCTTCATCTCTAAAACGCATGGAACCTCTTGCCGAATTCGCTGAAACATTACCTATTGACGGATGGGAACCGTGGAGCGAGGACGGTAATTTACGACAACAAGCACAGTTTGCTATCGCAGCGTTTAAAGGAGGGGTTAGCGTGGCTGCAGACCTTTATCAGTCGGGGTTTGACACTCATACTTCAAACGACTCGCAGCAAACCACATTTCTGAACGAATTGACTGATGGTATCGACTACTTGTGGGACGCTGCAGAAGAAGCAGGCATCGCAGATCGTTTAGTAGTTATCGTTGGAAGCGATTTTTCTAGAACACCATATTATAACTTCCTGGATGGCAAGGATCATTGGCCTGTTGGCAGTTACATAATTATGGAGAAAGGCAAGGACTACACTAACCGTTATGTCGACGGCTCTGACGAAGGACAAAACGCGGCAAGGATAGACCCTGAGACCCTGCAGCCCTCAGGCTTTGGAACAAAAATCCTTACTAGTCATGTGCACGACGCCCTTCGGGAGTATCTTGGCCTAGCCAACTCGGCGACTGCCGACAGTTTTCCACTTAGAAACACCGAGCGTTTCAACTTTTTTTCCTGAAACTGTCTGCGATTGTATCGAAGCCATTTGTCCGTTCATCCACAATAATATGTACTAGCGAGATAGGGAACCTTTCTGAGCAAGTGGGGGTACCCCCGGGGGTGGGGTTTGTATATGGCCATTTTGAGGTTTTAGGGGGGTGGGGTCTGAGTCCGCTTGACACCAAGGGTTACAATACAGACCGTTCCACCACACAGAGACCCTGAATATGGAGATCAAGCGGCTACTGGACGATCGAGAGGTGTTTGCTGGCAGTCAACTGTTCTATGCTCAGGGGCGCTCCTATACGTTTGTAGAGCATCTTGATGGTGAATTAGTAGTCGCGCGCGTGGCCCTTAGCCCCCTCCTCGCTCATGGGACGCTGCCAGCCAACTCGACACAACAACCGATAATTGACGGCCTACGAGAAAGAGCGATTATTCAGTGGCTTAACTATCGCAGACAGTTGTAGTGAATTGAGATAATTAGTGAGCTTAGGACTCTGCTACGGTCGTGTTTAATCTGTTTGCATGCGAGTAACAACACGCCCCAGTATTTGACCCGCCGCCCCGTCATTGGCCTAGCTAAAAAATACCGCTAATAAGACCTCTTTTATAAGAACTAAAGTAATGCAGCTCGAATTGAGCTTCAGCACTGAGCACTGATAAAACCCAGTTGCTAAATAGTAATCACCGGAGGTAGGAATGAAAATGTTATTCGATACGCACCTTGGCCGAATTTTATTGGTTATATTTGCTGTCGCAGGTACAGGTAGTCTCGAAGCGCAATCAGGCTCTACCTCTCCAGCAGGAGGCATTGGCGGTCCTACGCCTTCTTCGACTAAAGAATCTTCATGCTCAGAATTACGCGAGGAGGCATCTAACTTCTACACCTTTGTCTCACAGGATGATGATAACTGTGAGGTTATCGACCTCCGGAATGCCGAGTTCGTATATCAATACACCGCGTATGAATTCGTTGAAGCTAAAAAAGGCGGTATTGTGATCGACCCCGACGATGGACCTCTGGGGGTGAACTGGTTGCCGTTTCCAACCTGTAGCCAAAGAAAGGGCTACTACCGCAAGGTAGTGGCCCTTTCTTTGATCTCGCGAAGCGACAGGAAGTGATCGGCAACAAATTGTACACCCACAGAAAATAGCCCATTCGTTGGTCCACTGGGCCATTGACAGCTATAAGTAGTTTGTTGACATGCGCTCAAAGAAGAACCTATGCCACAAGCACGCTATCGTTTACTCGATATTCACAAGGGTCCTTATATGGAAGGCTTAAAAATACCCCAACTATCTATTAAGTGACTACAGCTAAGGGCCATATTTTTAGACAATTTAATTTCATCTGTCCTTGGCCGACCATAAAGCGCGCCAGGATAAAATAGATATCTAAATCAAAGCGATCATCAGTATCATCATGGTCGATGGAAATTATAGAATTGGAATCATTGTTTTTTACCTTAGAAGTAGGACTAGCCTCACCTATAAGCTGATACCCTAAGTCGTAAATATCTTCAAGAATCGAAAGCTTCGCTATGTAGCGCCATCGATCGATAATATGAAATGCTTCCTGATCAGGGCACTGCGGATCACGTTCCTCGATTAGTACGGGGCCACTATAGGGCCACAATTTTATTTGGTAGTTTTTAAGCGCTACATTCATTCGCTCGTTGTAATTATGGGCAGATTCTAGTCCACAGCAGGCGCCGAAACATTTTTTGAGCTGAACGCGAAAACAAGGATCTCTACTATTTCTATCGCCCTCAAGCCCAAGAAGTTTGTGACATAAAAAATACTGGCCAGCCAACTTTTCCAATTGCTTAGATGCCTGTCGAGGTGATCGAAACAATCCAAATTGCTGTTCTACCCGCGTATCTTCGGTTTCAATCACTTCAATATTAAGTCGCAAGTAGCCGTTCTCATCTTCTACACTGCGATACTGAAATAGTTTTCTTACTTTACGCAGCCTCTGATTATAGAGTGGATTTAATGCCTTAATCTGATTGCTCTCTCGAATTTGCGCGCCAAAATCGCTGGGTGTCTGTTCAAAATCGACATGCGCTATTTTAGTACTCATACGCAAATCTTTGGGGTTTTTATAGTCAGAGCTAAAATGGCTCATCACGCGGTTACGGATGTTTACACTTTTTCCAACATACAGCAGGTTGCCTTTTTCGTCATAAAAATAATAAACACCCGCACTATTTGGTAGTTTCTCTATTTCTTTTGCATCCAACAAAATCGGCAAGCTTGGACGTTTTTGCAATAATGCACAGGTGGCAGCTATTTCATCATCAGAAAATAAAGCGGATGACTTTTTAAAAAACTGATAAATCATCTTAGCGTCGTCTAGGGCTCTGTGCCGATTTTCAATCGCTAAATCAAAGCGGGTAATGATTTGCGACAGCCCATGCCGATTAAATTGTGGGTAAAGATTACGACTAAATTTTACTGAACAAAGTGGTTTAGCATTATAACTATAGCCCGCCCGCTCAAATTCATTTTTCAAAAACCCATAATCAAACCGTGCATTGTGGGCGACCAATGTACGCCCTTTTAATTTGCTCAACAATTCTTCAGCGATATCAGAAAATACAGGTGCACCATTCACCATCTCAGGTGTAATGCCCGTAAGAGTTTGTATAAAGGGGGGCAGCGTTGCTTTAGGATCGATAAAACTCTGCCACGTTTCAATCACTTTACCGCCTTCTACCACTATCAAACCTATCTCTATAATACGATGGTAAATGGCTTTCCCCCCCGTGGTTTCGCAGTCGAGGAGAACCATAGCATCTGGGAATCCTGAAGAAAGTTTGACAGGTATTGAATCGTCGAGAAAATTTAGTTGCATGGCGTAACTGGCTCTATACTCCGAATCGGTAGCAAAATTTTATTGCGAGGAAATTAACAATCCGATAATTCCAAGCCTGTTCGAGCAAATTTTGGAATGTGAAGAAGCTATTTCCGGAAAAATTTAACTCTCGAGTATACACTGCAAATAGGTTTGATAGGGGCGCTATTTCCCAACGATAACACGTCTGAAAAATCAGCCTACTAATCACAAAATCGTCTCCATTATTATCCGAATTTGCTACCAGATTCCAGCCCACTTGGGTCTACCTCCCAGAAGCGATCTTCAAATGCCTTTAAGCGGGTAATACCGGGGACAGCTACAACTTAACAACTTAAGCCCCTACGCTGTCCAATGTGAGCCTTCCAGATTCACAAATATGGAATCCCTGCTTTCTCCACTTTGTCGCTGCCTGTTGACTAATCTGCAAATGAGAAGCTAATTCTCGCAGGGTTATACCAAGTTCATCTTTGCCCCAGTAGCAGATCAAGGCTTTTGCCAACGCGAGGTCATTGCCTCTCGCCTTATTCGTTAATTGAATTTCAGATATATCACAGTAACTACATATTGCCTTTGTAAGTTTGTCTAAATTCCAGCCCTGATTGCTCCTTAATGAACTCCGCTTAACTTTTAGCTCATCTTGGACAAGCACACTGACTACAAACTCGCTATTACCAAGAATCCTCTCATCACCTAAACATCGTTCGTGTTCACTGCGCACTCTGCTCAATGTTTCCCAACCGTCATAGCTCCGAATTAGACCTCCGCCAGACAGGTTCTTCGTCTTCCCACTTTCTATTCCTTCTTTGATAAATTCTCGATAACGAATTCGCGCTCTCGCTTCCCTGTCACCAAAATGGACTAGCGCCTCATTAACTGCGTGCCAAGGTTGAGTTCCAATGCCCAACATACCGGCATGCCCAGTCCAGGCATAGCTATCTAGCTCTGTGAGAGAATTTATCATTCCCGCTCGCATTGGGTTGAGATGAATATAACGAATGAGTTCTAGTAGATGGCTGTCCTCATCACATAATATGGATTTAAACCGATTTTGAAATACATACCCTGCACGGTTATAGCGTCGATTGTAGTAGCTGGCATATCCCCCTAACAACGGAGCCATGAGCTTGCTCAGCGGATGTGAACCGACGCGAAGCAGAAAATGGTAGTGATTAGACATAATTGCCCAAGCCAGACACTGAACTTCGTTTCTGGGGAGGTATTCACCGAGCCTTCGCAAAAAGTCCAGCTTGTCTACATCACCCTCGAAGATATAGCGACGCTCTAAACCTCGACCTATGACGTGGTAACACCCACCCGGTATATGTAGTCTACCCATCCTTGGCATATAACTAAGTTAGTTGGCTTAATGCCATAAGGCCAGATTTGGACAAGCTAAGTTGTTAAGTTGTAGCTGTCCCCTGCGACACCTGCCTTCAGCCGGCTTATAAATAAAACGGAACAGGGTAAAAGACATTAACTGACCCTAGCCGTGTCCTCGCGCGAAAGATTCTACTTAACATAGCGATTACTTGTAAATGAAGATATATGGCGACAATGTCATTTTGACTGCGCACTGCGTCAAATTTTGGCCGGTTGGAAGATAACTTGTCAGCACTGCGCTGATCAACCATCATACTCCCACACATTTAAATCAAGCGAATTCACCATGAAACATCTTTGTTTTCTTCTACTAACATTTTGGCTGGGTCCGGCAGCGGCAAATCCCACGCAGGTAGTTGCGGCCAAGAACTGGATACACGGCTCGCAAAACTGTGACGACAATAGGGATAAAGCTATAGAGGTACTGGCAGCTGGCCCAGGCACTTATGTTCTGCGGCAGAATAAATGTATTAACGTCGAAGCCCCTTTTATCTATGTATTTTTCGGCGAACACACGGTCTTTGTACAAGATACTGGAGCCACCAAGAACGCAGAGGTGTTTCCTATTTATGCCACGGTCCAGAAACTGATAGAAGAAAACTTTGCTACAAGCCCTAGTCCAAAAATTCTGATTACTCATTCTCATGGCCATTCCGACCACACAGCAGGAGACGATCAGTTTAGAGGGAAGGAGAACGTGGTGCTGGTCGAAAGAGAGCTGGAAGATGTAGCTGAGCATTTTGACTTCTCCAGATGGCCTATGGGCGAAACCGTCATAGATTTAGGTGGCAGGGAATTGACCCTGTTCCCCATACCTGGGCATCAAGAAGCGAGTGTGGCCGTATACGATTCGCGAACTCAATGGTTGCTCACCGGAGATACTTTTTACCCTGGCAGGCTTTATGTCCGCAAATGGGACGAGTACAAAACTAGCATCCAGAAGCTTGTAGATTTTACGAGCACATACCCGGTCTCTGCCTTGATGGGAACACACATAGAAATAAGCAAAAACTCAGGCGAAATATTCGAATTTGGATCGGATTATCAACCCAATGAGGCTGACTTGCCACTCACAACAGATGATCTAAATGTCCTTAATACTGCACTGATTGAAATTGGGGACAAACCGCAAGAAAGAACGTTGGACAAATTTATGATCTCACCTGTGGGGGCAGCACAAAATATTATGGGTGCAGTTTTAGGGTGGATTTTTAACTAAACCCGCAGCAACAACCGCTGCAGCGTAATTAAAGGCTGTCAGCCCGAATTGAGAACATTCCAACTAGGTCTTCTACAGCCTTGCTAGTTTTATCGATTCACTTAAGCACATTCTCTTAATAGTCGATAAATTTTTTCCAGATCGTTGATGTCACTCTAGATTAAGTCGACCGTAAAACCACGCTGGAATTTGAATGCTTTAGAGCGGGAGCCGTGGGGAAGGTTACTTATTGAGCTTTGATAATGTCATCACAGACCTCAACAAGTGAATGGCTAGCGTGTCGGTATCCTCAGAATTACTGTATTCTTCTTTTGATCCCGCCTAACCAATGAAAACACCATTATCAAAAACACATTATTTGTAATTGCTGCCTTCGCCTTTATTTGCCTAGGCACTATTGTTCAGTTTCCATTGCCGGGCACAACAATTGCGCAAACTGCCCAGACCATTGCCATCCTATGTACCGGCGCCGTATTGGGCCCGAAACTTGGTTCCTCGGCGGTAGGCTTGTACCTGACTTTAGGCGCCTTAGGCTTACCTGTTTTCAGCGAAGGCGGCTCTGGAATTGAGCACTTAATCGGAATTAGTGGTGGTTATTTACTTGGCTTTCTCTTTGCAGCCTGTTTGTTAAGGGTTTGCAAAAATGCAGGTTTCCTAAAAAATAATATTCCGAGTTTAGCCTGCTTTTTAGCGGGACATGCTCTTATCCTCGCTTGCGGCTGGGCCTGGATGTCAACACAAATAGGAATGACAAATGCCTACTTGAATGGGGTGGCGCCTTTTTACTTGGGCTCGCTAGGCAAATCTTTGATAGCTCTATTAATTGTTAAGACAGCAGCTAAGACCAAAATCAGGTATTGACAAGTTAACCCTCTAAATTCACGAAAATTCCCGTCAAACCCCCTCTTCATCGCCACTGCACTCGCCCAAGACACAAAAGCACGCTGTCTGGAAAAGCGATAGTTCTCCGCAGAAACCAAATGTCTTCCCAGATTGAATAAGTTATACACAGCAGCATGTGCACCTAAAAAGCGTTGCGCTTGATGCCTCGATTTGAACTTGCTCATGCCCCGCTCTCTCACTCGTGTAGGTTCTTGCGATAACTCACATCGGTTGTTGGCGTATTGGGATGTATCATGAATCGTTTCAGGAATAAGCTCCCTGTGAGCCATTCCATAACTTCTGAGCTTATCGGTGACGATCTTTCTTGGCTCGCCTTTGTGCTTGCGCAGTAACCGCTTAAAGAGCCGCTTTGCGGCCTTTCCATCCCGCCTCTTCTGCAAGAACACATCAACCACTTCACCGTCTCGATCTACGGCTCTCCACAAGTAATGGCGCTGACCCTGGATCTTCACGAAGACTTCATCAATGAAGAACGTATCGCCATACCCTTGATGCTTTCGCCTTAATCGTTGAGCATATTTTGGTTAAAATTTATTGCACCAAAGGCGAATTGCTTCGTAGCTAACCTTGATGCCACGATGACTGAGGTTGAATCGATGGTAGAGCCAAACAGCGTTTTGGAGGATTTCAGGACGGAATCGGTGGCGCTTGTACATTTTTGATTGAGTCATGCTTCGGATACTGGCAGATTGAGGGTTAACTTGTCAGTACCCTATAGAGGGCTGATAGACGAGAAGTTCGATGAGCAAGAGTTGAGTGATATTCGCGGAGCAACAAATCAAAACTACGTATTAGGCAACACCCAGTTTCAGAAGGAGATCGAGATTGCTCTAGGTCGAAGAACGCGACCTGGAAGACCCATGCAGATGTAATCGAAAACGTGGTCTGTCCCCAATTAACGTAGTAATCACAACTTATTTCCCTGCTAGTTTATCAAATACGGCGAGAGTTTTCCCATCAACTCCAGCATCTTTTGCATCGTTTCTTATGGTTTCATACTTATAAGGGGAAAGAGCTTTTTTTCGAGTATGGGAGAAATAAACAATAAAACCCCATAAATTGAGAGACACACAAAGTAGCAAAATTTCCGGTCTTATTAAATCCCAAAAAAAGATGAGCATAACAATTTGCAGGGTGGTTTCTGGTTTAGTTAGAAACAGAACATTAAAGCCAAGTCTGCCTGGAAGTATCGTCATCCAAAGCAACATCATAATTAATGCTAGACCGACAAAAATTAATTCAAGTTCAAATCTCGTTACAGCTCCTTCTAAAATGCCATTCAATGCTATAAATCCTAATAAAAAACACACCGAAGCATGCATTTTATAGCCAACAGTCTCTTTCATAAATAAGTAGCTATTAGATTTACCATTCTTTTTAACCCACGGCTTAGCATCGGCAAATGAATCAAATATTTCATATAAGCCAATACCCATATAGACTATGAATTCTATCCATAAGACTATTTTAAGAGTTAGGGTTAATTCTAATAGTTCAGTTGCATTCATGTATTAAGCTCCTCTGAGAGACGTTGAATGTAAGCATTAGCAGCAACAGCAAAGCAAGGTGATTGTTGTTAGTAGTTTATTCACTCACAATCCTGATAGTTAGAGTCAATGCACCTTGTTGCTATTTGTTGAGCCTGAGTTAGTTGATCAGGGGTTAGCCTTTCGGTAACTAGTTCTTTATTGCGTTTTGCGTCTTCTTTGCCTTGTGCTGCTGCAACTGACCACCAGATATAACCTCTAACATTGTTCTGTGGCACACCGTCTCCTTTGGCATACATGATTCCGAGATTGTTCTGGGCTTCGGCATCACCTTGTTTAGCTGCTAACCGGTACAACTTAAACGCTTCTGCAAAATTCTCAGGAACACCCAGTCCATAGTTGTACATAAGTCCTAAATTGTACTGAGCACCAGCATAATCTTGTACAGCAGCTAATCGAAACCACTTAACCGCCTCAGCATAATTCTCAGGAACACCGTCTCCATTGCCATGCATAATTCCGAGATAGTTCTGAGCACGAGCGAGACCTTGTTTAGCCGCTAATCGATACCACTTAACTGCTTCAGCATCATCTTCAGGAACACCCTCTCCGTTGGCGTACCTAATCCCTAGGTTTAACTGGGCCTCTGCATCTCCTTGTTCAGCCAAGAGTTTGGCCTCGTCAAACTCTGACTGGCCATAAGCTCCTGAAGATAAAATGAGGATAGTTGTGATTAGGAGCCGTTTTATATTCATACCCAGAAGATACTATAGATATAGGCTGGCAGGTATAGCTTGAGAGATACTAAGATCGTTGGTACTCAAGGTGATATTTGTCGACATGCCCAATTCGCTGCATCGGAAACCCGGGTAATATTGGGGACAGACCACGTTTTGAGAAATATTTGGGGAATTTTGGAGCCATGGTCTATCTTCATTAATAAGGTCGTAAGGATTAGACGCAGATGCAAGGGATGCTATTGTGCCAAGAAGAGCTCGCCTGGCCATTGCTGGGATTCCCTGGCACATAATTCAACGCGGCAATAATCGCGGCGCTTGTTTTTTCCACGAAGAAGACTATCGGTTCTATCTTGAACAGCTAGGCACGCAAGCGCGAAAATTTGGTTGCCTAGTCCATGCGTATTGTTTGATGACTAACCACGTTCACTTGTTGGTTACACCCCGTGAGAAAGATTCAGCCTCCTTATTGATGAAACATCTAGGGCAGCGCTATGTACAATTCATTAACAGAATGTACCAGCGCACCGGCACGCTGTGGGACGGCCGATTCAAGTCATGCTTAACCCAGGAAGAGCAATACGTTCTCGCCTGCTATCGTTATATTGAACTCAATCCAGTTCGGGCCGGCATGGTGCCCCACCCTCGTGACTATCCGTGGTCCAGCTATGGTTGCAATGGAGCTGGCGATCCGAACATGTTAATTACGCCTCACCTCCAGTATTTAGGTCTGTCATCGAACAGTGAAGAACGACTAAATAATTATAGAGGGCTGATAGAAGAGAAGTTCGACGAGCAAGAGTTGAGTGATATTCGTGGAGCAACAAACGGAAACTACGTATTAGGCAATACCCGGTTTCAGAAGGAGATCGAGATTGCTCTAGGTCGAAGAACACGACCTGGACGACCTGGGAGACCTATCCAGATGTAATCGAAAACGTGGTCTGTCCCCGATTTACCCCCGATTTACCGTGTCCCCGATTTATGCCACCGATTTATGCCGATTTACCCCCTACCTAGATTTACCCCTGACCCCTTTTACCTTTAGAAGTGAGCTAGCCCACAACAACTATCAACACGCTATTGATGTAATCCTCAAACTTAGGAACATATCTTAAGCGTCTTGATATTCCCTCTACATGCCTATCCCAATATAATTTTGCATATGTACTTCGGGCAAGGTGATCTCTTAATGGACCTGTTGTTCTAATGAGTAACTCTTCATCGATGATTCCATTCTCAAATTGTAAATAGGCTAACTCTGATTGCCTTTGAAGCATTCTATAGAACGCCTTGTATTGCTCTTCATCTGTTTCCGACAAACTCTCATTGTTAAGCGCTGCGTTGCGAATCAAATTTATTTCTGGGTGAGTGAGTAAAATAGCGTTATACGATGCAATTTGCTCAGCCAATGCTTGATACGCAGTGACCTTGGCTACTTGCTGATTTTGGCGTAGTTCCATGCCCACGAAAATTAACGAAGCGACAAGACTGAGCACCCCAACTAGCTGAATCCAAACATCGAAGCTCACTTTAATTCTTTGCATCAACTAACTTCCCTTTTTTCAAATTCACCTTTAGTAAGTGCGCTAGCCTACTATAACTATTGACCAAAGAACCAGACCCTCACGCCCCGTCAAAATCAGGGCCACCTGTTATATACCAACTGGGTTTCAAATAGTTCTGAAAAGATGGATCCCTGCTGGGATGGTTTTAGGTTTTAGTAACATTTTTAAAAACATCAGATAGTAGAGGAGGCATAAATCTTAATAACTAACAATTAGTTAAAAGAAAGGTTCACTTCATTCGGCTCCACCAACCACCAATTCAAAGACATCTAACACCGTCTTGAAAGCAACGAAATCAATAGGAAAGTCTTATTTATAGCGCAACATCACAAAAAATGTTCTTGAAACAGCAAGTATCACTATAGTAAATATGATTTCGTCCAAAGGGTATGCCCTAAATTCATTGTTTACGATCTTATAACCGGTGTCATAGAACTGAATTTCTGACATGAGAAAATCTCCATGGCCCTTCGGTTGATTAAATACGTCTAATACAGGCACGAATAAATAACTAACCGTTCGTCCACAATAGAAAGTAAAGGGGATCAATGGAACCATTCTGACTATCGGTGTGTACCCCCTAGGGTGGGATGGCGTGGGGTGCTGGCTATGCGGTTAGTAGGAAACAGGTATTAGCAGAGCTATATAAGGCTGAAGAGCCAGTGGATACGCTTTGGGCTTCTACGGTTGTGGGGGCTGATTAAGGCTTGAATAAACAAAGTAGAGCTATTGTTGTTAGTAGTTTGTTTATTTTAATCGCCGTTTTTTGTATGGGCGTCGCTACGAGCGAAATCAGCATTTGACCTAATCGCTTGAACCGGAAAGTATTGTTAAGTCACTAAAGAATAGTGCCTTGCCATGTAATAAGTTTGTACTATATTCTACCAACAAATTTATTAACTTTTTGGGAGATATTATGAAGAACTTATTTGCTGCAATTATAATTTTGTTGCCCTCTATCGCGTTTGGACAGAATTTACCAGAACCTGAAAACATGTACGTTTTGACCAATTGTTTTTTAAATGACGGTTATACGTTGAGGGATGCTGTGGAAGAAGGAAATAATGGGTTTGAAGGACCCATCAACGTTGCGTTTCGTCAGCCAATCGCGACTCCAAATGCTGCAGAGAATCAATTTATGCGAGTTGTTGTTTGGGATAATATGGAAGCTTGGGTCGACGCTGATGCTGCTAGTACGGACATAAATGTTTCAGTTTCTTATTTCTGCGAGGATTCCCAGCGACGTTTTTTTACTAGCCGTGGATTAGGTGAAAATAGTAGATCGTCTGCTGATGGAGATTCTACTTTGGTAACCATAACAGCATGCACTCTTAAAGATGGAGTCAACTACAGCGAAGCCTACGATTGGATAAATACTAGGACTCTTGCTAGAGAAGCTGCGGGAGATACTCGCGTCTCATCCATGGTGCTTGGAGTTCTTGGCAGATCTGCCGGCGATAATGGCCTTGGAAGGCTTATGGCGGTTCGTGCAATTGGGCGATCATCAGCTGAAATGGCAAGAGCGATGGACAGATTATGGGCGAATGATGGTCAGTCGCCTGACTATGCCATGACCCCAGCCCAGTCTTGCCAAAATCCGGTTCTTTACAGAAGTTATTTTGTTGGCTTAAACTAAAAATTTAACACCAAAAGTATTCGGAATGTTTGTTAACTAAAAGAATCCTTCGCTGTTGCAGAATAAATGTCGAAGGATTCAGCTATTTTCTCTATTATGAGAACCTTAACCCCGTTATAAACAGCGGTTATTGAACGATATAGCAGGAGCTTCTGAAGATAAGCTTATTAACAGCTAGGGAGAGCATTATAAGTTTGTAAAGCATTTTGGTGGTGAGCTAGTATCTACAGCTGAGGGCGGGCATCGTTTTACACAAACCCTTTCTTTGTTGCGGTAAATTTATATTTCTGATATTCAATAACCTTTAATTATTAAGTCAAGAGTAAAAAAATGGAAACTTCATTAAAGTCAGTATTCATAACAGCTGCATTAAGCCTCTTTGTTGGCTGCTCAGATCAATCTCAACAAGATAGCGATCAATCTGATACGCGAGCATTAACTTTAGTTAATAACTTTACAGAGTCCTTTTCTGCCAACTGGGCTTCAAAAAATGCAGAGGCTATGGGAAATTTGTATGCCGAAGATGCGGTTAGGATCGTCTCTATAAGGCAGACGCCTGTGTATGGAAAAGAGGCAATCATCGCGCAATTCGAGGGGGATTTCGATGGAGCCTTCGAAACAACCATAATCGAGTCTGTGCCATCATTAGCGAAATTTTTATCTCCAGACCTTGTGCTCGCAACTGGAACCTTCAGTGTGATTGACGCTGAGGGAAAAACGTTAAATCAGGGCTACTGGGGGAATGCATTTAAGCTTCAGGGAAACTCTCTCACCATGCTGATGGAGTCTGCTGGCGACTCGGCACCAAATGGTATGAGGCGAGCTAGCTTAGAAACTCCAGAGATGCCAAATCAGATGTATGAAGGCCCCGGAGCCAGTTTAGTCAAAGGCAGTGTCGACGCTTACGTGCTAAATACTAATACAGCTAACCCAAACGGAGTAGCAGATCTATTTACTCAAAATGGCATTCAAGCTGTTTCTAATAACGACCGCATATTATTTGGACGCGATAGTATTTTAGAGACTCTCAACCAGAATCCAGCAACGGAAATTAAACTCGATGCTTGGCCATATGGTTATAGAGAGATCGGGAATTCAATAGCAATAGGTTGGGGTGGATACAGACAGACAGACCCCTCCGGCGCTGTCGTTGAGTTCGGTCAGTGGGGTAATATTTGGGAAGTTACTGAAACTGGGCTAAAAATAGTTATAGAACGAGCGAGCGCCTTCTCAGGCGAATAACGGCATCAAGAAAAGTGGGGTTTGGTTGTCCCATTTTTAGCTGGGAGTGCTTAAAGCATATTTTGAAGCTCTCCCGGTTACCTTTGCTTGGCCCCTGAACCCTCAGGGCCAACTCGTTGCAGTGTCGCCTGATGGCAAGAAAGTTAAGAATTCACCCGTTAAATTTGGTTGTTATCTGTTGAGTAAAGATAGGACTGATCGAGGTCTAGCTAAGGATCGTCTTCGTAGCTTTTGGGAAGACTCATAGAAGAGCATGATGACAAAATTAATTGATGGTATTGTCTAACTTTCTAAATTTAATACCTTTATATAGAAGTTGCTTAAGCTAGGTATTTAAATCCCGCCGCCTCCACCAAATACATAAGGTCGTTAGCTTTGCGCATTGACCTTTTTTATGCATGATTTTCAGTACGAGCCATTGATACAGCACAGAGTCACGGGCTCTGCTTAATGAAACATTACGATGTAGTTGCGGCAATAATAATTCACAATGATCGGATACTTTACGTTCAAAAGGCGCAGGCAGATATTCCTACGTCCGAGTGCTCTAAATCCTAAATGGAATACCCTCAATTCAAACAACATTAAGCCTTTTCTTTACTCTAGTTTACGGCTGCGTTTGTCAGGGCATCATTCAAAGCAAATTTAAATGAATCTTGCCAGATTGGACTTAGAGAGGTCCAAGCTTCAAGTCGTTCGGGGTTGTTATTCAGATTATTTGCCCATCTATCAACATTGAGGTTGGAATCAAGAATTCCTCTCTGACGCTCCATGAACTCAAACTCCCAATTCCTGATCATTTGAACGTTGTATCGTCGCAATATGAAACTTTCTAATTCTGAGAGAGATTTTTGGTTTCTTCCTTTTAATAGAATGCTCGCCAAGTCTGCGTTCTCATAGACTACGCGATTCGTGTCATAAGATTGTATTTCAAACTGGGCATAACGAGACTGAGCCTCAAGTTGCTGACTATTCTGGTGTAACTCTAGCGCAAAAAATAATATGCTACCCACAGCTCCGATTTTTGTTATGGCCGATGTCCATTTATCTAAATTTTCAAATTTCATGGATTTAATTCCTTAGAAATAACTATGGTTAAGCCTCGTCGTGATTATAAGCCGAGAGATTAATTGCATTATGTTTCACTTTGCATAATCGCGTTCAGACAGTTCCTGAAATTTTCTGAAAAATCACCACGAATGGTCGTCCATATTATTGCGTTAATCGGTACTGCAATATTGGTTCTCCATGTATTAACTCTTGAATCAAATTCTTTTTGGTCAAACAATCCTTTCTGATATTGATACCATTCATTTTCCTACATTCGTAATTGTGACATAACAAAGAAATGATATCGCAGTCGCTCAGGTGTCCCGTTCGCATAGAAATTGGCATCTTTTCTTAATTCGGTCATGATTATCGCTAGCTGAGGATTGTCCGTAATGTTTTCATAGAAAGAGAGCTGGTTCTCAACGATCGCATTTCGAGTTTGTGACCGCATCATGTCTGTATTTTGCTGCATCTCAATGCCGAGAAAGATAATTTAAGCGATGACTCCGACACTTGCGATTAAAGAAAGTATTTCTTGCAATTTTGCCATGTTCATCCGCAATCCTTGTAGTCAGACTCAAAACACTTGGTAGCTATTTTGTGAGCCTGGGGTCAGGTCCAGAAATGATGCGTTTCTCTTGTCTAAGGGCTTTACGTATGGACTGAGTTAAGTCTTCAGGAAATCCTCGTTCTTGCTGAAACTTTTCGAACCAGGCCCGGCCACCATTGCTACTAAGGTGCCAACTTACATGTCGATCAAATAGCGTAATCATGCCCTCTTTCCCTCGAGTTATACTATTCGCCATAACGAGCGCCCCTTCATTTGCGATACAAATATTCTCTAAGAAATGCCCAAATGCAAGTTGCTCACTCTCACTCAAAGCATCAAAATCTTTGTGACCTCTTACAATTACATCAGCAAAATTAAGATCGCTTGTTTGACTGTATACCGACATATACCTTTCAGATAGAACTCCCCAATTGGTTAGCTTTGCTTGTTTGGTATTGTCGTGTATCTGTTTTGCCACCGTCAGCATTGAAAGTATCACGCCAACTACTGCTATAAATTGGGCTAAATCTACTGTCGACATTTAAGTTAACCTCTTTTGATCTTGGTATAATAGAGCGCCGGTTCACGAAAGGTACTATAGATATAGGCCGGCAAGAAAGCAGTAATACTTAATAAGGCTGAGTATCTTCTAGTTAAAGGCGGCTCTTTTCAACGTTGGATGGCTTTGGTTCTTCAATAGGAAGGGCTTCCTGCTGTTCCTCTGCCGGCATTGGCGCTTGCGGCCATTTCCAGTCGCGGCGAAAGTCAGCAACTATCTGATCAATCCTCCGTTGTAGGCGACTGTGTCTAGCAGCTTTCAATTCACCTTCCATTGTCTTTCTCCTTTTAGCTCTAACGTGGCAAGTAGGTTTAAATCACGAGTTCAGGTACCTATGCTATTTCATGTACCGAATAATATGGCCTACGAAACATGGCTTGGCTATTCCCAAGCATTACGCCCAAACCCAGCGCGCAATTTCTCGACATTGATTGTTTAAAAGCCTTTCCTCTTTGTACAAGTGCGCGTCGTATAGATTCCTACAATCACCTAGCTTTTTGTCCTTCTTTTTCTTATGCGCCCAATGTCGCCATAACATCTTTAAAGCAAGATTATTTTTCCCACTGCTAGAGAGCCGTCCTCTATAAGCCCACAAATATATACCCCACATTTCCTCTGGCTCAGCATACGCTTGTATGTCTTCATCGTAATGAGCTTCAAGTAAGACATAGCCTGTGAACACTTTTCTGCCAAACAACATGGCGTTTTGACTAACATCGACATAGCCGAAATAGTAGCGAGTCTGATCCAGTTGCCTTCGGTGCTTAATGCGCCAACTTACGTCAATTAACATCCACTTTTCACGCTCGGCTTGGGATCCAACCCCTATACGAAGCACGTCTTGCGAATATGGTTTCATTACAGGTTCGTCTATCAGCGACATCTCTGGTATTTCTGGAACAATGTATGGAGGGAGTATCGATCTAATGTAAGTCACAGTTTTTTCTCTCCATTGGCCCGCAACGCCGCCTAAGTTTCAGCGCTAGACAAAGAACTATCGAAATCCAGAACTTCGCTTGTGAAGCCCAATCCATAGTCACGCCAATCCTGATCATCCATATAAAACCCAACATCCTCAAAATACTGTCGTAATTGATCCGGTGTGAAGGTCCCTGAGTACTCACGGCGAGATAAAGCTGGCTCGAGAGACGCGTATAATTCCCAATATTCCCCTTTACCGATACGCTTGATCCAGTAGTTAGTGCTCCAACAAAGCCCCGGTGCACCAGAGTAACTGTGCTCACCAAGGTCAAAGACACGTTTACGCGTACGCAAGGCAGGACCACTTAAAAAGTCCCGATACGATTTAATCGATGTGATATTTGCAGACATAAAAAAACCTCCAGTTGGTTATCCAATGGAGGCTGACGCTGTCGTTGCCTTAAAGGCCACATTCCCTTTCGGGGTACCACCTTGCACAGCTGCAGGTTGGCGGGGCGTCGGCCCCCTCTTAATGTTGAGTCTAAGCTTAGTCTGTTTGTTGATGTTGTCAATAGCCGCGAAGCTGCGCCGAATATACTTCTTTTGTCATCTCATCTGAAACACACATCATAGTCGATTCAAATTCACTCTTACTTAACTCAACTAAAGCGATCTTAGCCGCGACATCCAAAGGCCAGCGGTAAACCCCAGTGCCTAGTGACAAAAAGGCGATGCTAGATGCATCTGGCGCGTCGTGTTTGAGGGATAGCGCCGACCTATACGCCAAAGCTAAGAGCTTTTCTTCTTCAGGTGTACCGTAGATTTAGCGTGGGCATACGGTGTGAATAATGTGCTTAGCGGGCAGATTGAATGCTGGAGTAATGACCGACTGACCCGGTGCGATTGTTCCAAGCGATTTAGCGAACGCTTCAAGTTCAGGTCCAGCTGCCTTATGGACTATACCCGAGACACCGCTGCCGGCTAGAAGACTTGGATGAGCAGAGAAGACGATGATATCTGCGCCGCTTTGAAGTATATCTCTAACTTGAATATCGATTTTAGGCTTCAAGATTAATCAATTTACTCGACCGACATACACATAAGGTCTTCAGCTACCGTGAGCGGTCCAGAGTAGACTGCTTTTAATGCATCCAAATTAGATTCGAAATTCTGATTAATAGAGAGGTGACTTAATATCAAGCGACCGACTTTCGCTTCGTTTGCAATCTCTCCCCAGACGCTTGGTTTGGCATGCAAATCAGCTCTTCCCGATCCATCTTCGTTGCCTGCAAAATGCACCACCAACAAATCCACACCCTTAACGAATTCTACGAAGCGAGGATCGGTTCCATTTTGATCGCTACTAAACGCTATGCTTCGGCCGCCGACTTCTACCCGAAAACCCAGAGTAGGAACATCACCATGAGGAACCCCCAACGACTTAACAACAACAGACCTTTCATTTAGGATTTCTGAGGCTTCGCTATTAATGTCCACTTCGATTGTTCGGAACTGAAATCTTTCATTCAAAACTCGAAATACGCCGTCAATACCGAAAAGCCCATCAAGGAACTCCGCGACGGAGGGGAACGCCCTATCGCCTGAGGGGCCAACAAGCGTCAACGAGCCATTCTGAGGCCATAGTAACGCGGGTAGTTCTGCGGAGTGATCTGGATGAAAATGACTAATAGCTAACAATTGAAGATCAGTAACATTTGCCCCAACTTCATGGAAATGAGCAAAGGTACCACCACCAGCATCGATCATGATTCTGCTTTGACCGTCTATCCACAACAAATAGCCTGCGGATGCTCGCCCCTTTCCGAAGGGACCTCCCGAGCCAAGTATTTGTAAGGCGAAGTCGTTTTCACCACAGTTATTTATTGCTTCTTCCTGAGCAAAGGCAGGTGACACAATCAAAGCGACTAAAAATAATATGTTTTTCATTGTTATTCTCTGGAGGCAAATCTTTCATCCAGAATAGTATGTACTAGCAGATTAGGGAACCTTTCTGTGCAAGCGGGGGTGCCGCGGGGTAGGGTCTGAATCTGGCCATTTTGAGGTTTTAGGGGGTGGGTCTGAGTCCGCTTGACACGCAGGGTTATAATATACGCTTTAGCGCCACACAGAGGCCCTAAACATGCAAATAAAGTATTGGACGATAAAGAGGTGATAGCTGGCAACAAGGTGTTTGCCGCTCGGGGTGCTCCTGAAATAGAACTCAGGCAAGCCTCTTATTTTCATTGCTAATCGAAATTAGTCAAGGCAACGGAAGAAGTCTACCCTCGTGGATCGTGCCCCAGATCTCTATGTCCTCAATCGTCTCCGGGGACACCGTCAAAGGGTTTTCGACCAGAACCGTGAAATTAGCGAGCTTGCCAGGGATGATGGAGCCGACCTCGCCTTCCATTCTTAGTGAGTAAGCGGCATCAATAGTCACTGCGCGCAATGCGCGCTCGGCACTAATTCGCTGTGCCGGGCCAGCCAAATTTCCGCCGACAGTAATTCTATTCACCGCATTGGACATGAGCCTCAACGGTTGGCCAGAGGCCATTGGTGTATCTGAATGCAGAGACAGAGATACGTCAGCTCGCACCAAATCCCCCAGCCTTACCATTTCTTGTGCTCGCTCAGGTCCGATACCTTCTTCACTATAGCGATCAGCCAGTACTATCGGGTAGAAAGGATTAGCACTTACTATTGCGCCCAACACTGCCAGACGTTCAACTTGATCTGGCCGTGAGAAGCCAAAGTGGACAATTACCGTGCGGTGATCTGCACGAGGATTACGATCGATATTGGCCTCCAAATTATCAAGAACCATATCGAGTCCCGCATCACCGTTCTGATGAACATGAATCTGGTATCCAGCATCCCAATAGATGCGAAAGGCACGGGCAAAAACTTCTGGCTCCATTAGCCACTCTCCATGATGACCATCCAGATAACCTTCACTCATCTGCATTAACTGACTAAACATCGCACCATCGGAAAACAACTTTACCTGCCCTGGGATAAATTCAGTCATCCCCTGCGCAGACGCATACAACTTTTCAATTTCAGTGATCACTTCATCTTCTGGATAAGTACGAGCAAACGACCTTCCATCTGCTATGTAAAACATTCGAAACGGTGTTTTCGCATCGCCGAACACTTGATTCTGCAATGCAATCAGAGCTGGTGAAACGATTCCGCCTGGTTCCGCTATCAGCGTGCTTCCGGCCGCATGCCAATAGGCTTCTAACTTTTCTAGGGCCGGCAGGTAACGAGCGGAACGAAAGAGATCAGCAAACACCGCAGGCACGACTAGGCTCTGCCCCTGCTCCCAGAAATGTCCCTCGACAAGATTGATCTGTGCGCGCACTGATTCTGGAGCACCGTCGATCATGGCTTGGTCTATGTCAAAATACTCTAGCGCGGCGGTATTGTGAATTTGTTCGTGCAGAGACCTCTGCATCACTACGATAGGAATAGTGCTGCTGATTTCGTCCAAGTCAGCGCGCGTCAGCTCACCATGAAAAAGTTGGTGAAAACCCCAAGTGTAAAGGACCTCTGCTGAATCAGAATGCTCGCTCACAATACTTTCAAGACGCTGTCGATAATCAGCCGAATCTATTGCACGCCGGACTGTCTTCTCGGGTAGAACCCAGTCTTCAATAGACAGAATTTCAGTCATGAACAAGAGACTGGCTAGCCATGCATGTTCGTGTTGATTGATAAGCCCAGGAATAAGCACCAGATCTGCAAAGCGGGAATCGACTGTCAGGGCCTTATCAGAGAGAGATCTTTGTATCTCCTCGAGTGAGCCCGTTGCGATTATTCGATTCTCTTCAACCGCGACAGCCTGCACTACTGGATGACCTGGATCGAGAGTAATTATTTCACGGGCTGTGTATACAACGATTGAAGAAGCATCCTGCGCAAAAGAAGTCGTTGAAAATAAAACACACAGAGCCACGGTTTGTACTTGGATATTGAATTTCATCATTAACTCCAATTTACTCAGCAATGCAAAATTTTTTAATCCAGATCAAGATCAATAAACCGGACACATAAAAATTCATTAGGCGGTATGGCCAAAAATGTGGAGATGAATAGTTTCATAGCCTTGTTCTCAGAAATACCTAACCGTTCATCCAGAATAGTATGTATAGGCGTTAGATGGAACCATTCTGACTTATCGGTGTGTAACCCGGAGTGAAGTGCTGGCTGGGCGGATGCTAGGGTAAAGGAGTGGGTCTATTTCTTGGACCAAATTTAAACCACTGCGCAACAACATCACTGCCAATAAGCAGAGCATGAACAATCAATCAACCCAGGCCAGTGTGCGTTAGCTATCTGGGTCATTCTCAGTGTTATTGTTCTAATCGAAATGCGCCAGATTTACGGATATTGTCAAGAAACTCTTCACTAAAGAGTAGCGGCACTTCTTGTTCAAACTATTTGCTGCCGACTTTAGCCGCTAACAGTCTGTTTACATGCGGATAGTCATAGAGGCCCTCAACCGTCTAATCACCAGCCATTACCATGTCTTGTTTAGCTCCAGTGACGGCAGCTTCTAATAAGGCCAAAAAGCGATTTATAAATTGAGAAATTTGAATGGCCTCTATTTCATTCAGCGAATCCCTTCGGATAGATTAAGGCAAATTCTTTGTCACACATTACTGCGTTAAAATTATTGATGTAGCAATTATTAACATCAATTGCTAATTGCGCTCGCGCATGTTGATTAGACTTATCTTGTTCTTTATTCTGTATTTTTATCTGTAAGGTCAAATAATACAGCGTCGCCAGAACTGCCAAAGCCCCGATCTACTCACCTATTGCCCCCGAAGCATCCCAGTTCATAATGACTCTTCTCTCCTCTATTCTTATATTAATTAACCCACTCGCTCAGAATAGTATGTGTGGGGGTGAGGTGGAACCAAGAGTCCGTCTGAAGGGTTTAAGGGTTTAAGGGTTTAAGGGTTTAAGGGTTTAAGGGTTTAAGGGTTTAAGGG
>Ga0302130_1000493_pt1 | contig 25431 bp, 22 predicted proteins | sample CB9_surface_MG_FD_203117 | JGI IMG/M metagenome (GOLD analysis project Ga0302130, IMG submission 203117) | Marine microbial communities from Western Arctic Ocean, Canada - CB9_surface | ecosystem: Environmental > Aquatic > Marine > Oceanic | place: Canada: Western Arctic Ocean | collected... | reverse complement strand
ACCTCAAACGCCTCGTCGGGCCAATCCCAAGCCCTCATAAGCCGCACACGTGTCTCAACTGCCTGCGCCAACGCAAGCGGAGAACCACGGGTTCCAATCTTAAGCGGCCAAGAGGGAAGTGCGTATCTCATGGTGCAACTTTACTGCGGCAAGACGCAGCTTTCAATAGAAGCCCGCTTGACATATCGTCACTGACTTGGGATCGAGTGCTGATGAAACAGTCCAAACCAATACTGCGCGCCCTTTCTGGTGAGATCCTGTCAACGCCACCTATATGGATGATGCGCCAAGCGGGCCGCTACCTGCCTGAATATCGCGCCACCCGGGCGGAAGCTGGAGACTTCTTGTCACTTTGCTACAACTCGGATTTGGCAACAGAGGTCACTCTGCAGCCCATACGCCGGTATGGTTTTGATGCAAGCATCTTATTTGCTGATATTTTGCTTTTGCCACAGGCTCTTGGCGCTGATCTTTGGTTTGTCACAGGCGAAGGCCCACGGCTTTCCACCGTAACCAATGCAGCAGACTTTGCTAAACTCAAAGGCAAAGATGATATCCATGAACACCTGGCACCAATTTACCAAACAGTAAGTAATCTGGTGCAATCTTTGCCCGAACAGACCACCTTAATAGGGTTTGCTGGCGCGCCATGGACCGTTGCTACCTATATGATAGCAGGTAAGGGCACGCCTGATCAGGCTCCAGCCCATCTTTTGAAGTCTACTGGCCTACCCGTTTTTGACGCTTTAATTGGTCTTATCACGGAAGCAACAATCGAATATCTTTCCCAGCAAATTTTAGCAGGTGCAGAGGTGGTCAAACTTTTTGATAGCTGGGCTGGCTCTTTGCACAATGAAGATTTTAAAAAATATGCGTTGGCCCCAACGAAACGTATCATCACAGCCCTAAAAAAGCGCCACCCTCACACACCAATCATCGCCTTCCCACGTGAAGCTGGTGATAACTATATCGGTTTTGCCAAAGCCACGGGCGCCGATTGTGTAGCTATGGACAATTCAGTATCTGCCAATTGGATTGCTCAATATATGCAGGTAGACGGCTGTGTTCAAGGCAACCTCGCTTCGCGCCATATGGTTACAGGCGGGCAAAATTTGATTGACGATACAACAGCCATTGTAAAAGCTTTAGGCAAGGGGCCACATATTTTCAATTTGGGCCACGGCATTACGCCGGATGCAGATCCTGAAAACGTACAATTGATGATCGACACTGTACGCAGTATCGCTTAAGTCCACTTCGCTAGAGGCGGCAGGCTCATCAACACCGCGTCAGGGTCATGGCCTGTTTCCAAGCCAAACCGCGTGCCGCGATCATAGAGCAGATTATATTCTGCATAAAGCCCACGGTGGGTCAACTGAATTTCACGATCCGCTGCATCCCAGCTCTGCTGTAATCGCGCCTCAATCAAAGGCGCATAGGCCGGCAAGAATGCACGGCCCACATCTTGGGTCAATGCAAAGTCCTTCTGCCAGTCATCAGTGCAATGGTCATCATAAAAAATACCACCAACACCACGGGTACGCTTGCGATGCGGCATATAGAAATACTGGTCCGCCCAAGCTTTATAACGCGGATACAAATCTGCGCCATGCGGGGCGCAGTAGGCCTCTAAAACACTATGAAAATGTGCGGTATCTTTCGGATACTCTATGCAGGGGTTAAGGTCTGATCCACCGCCAAACCACCAAGCCTCTGGCGTCCAAAACATGCGCGTATTCATGTGGACAGCCGGACAATGTGGATTTTTCATATGCGCCACCACCGATATGCCAGACGCCCAAAATCTGGGATCTTTATGCATCCTTACCAAGCCCTTACGAGCTACCATCGCCTCCTGAGCCCGGCGGCCTAGCGTTCCAAACACTGTAGAGATATTCACCCCTACCTTTTCAAACACCCTACCATCACGCATCACGCTCATCAGCCCACCACCCGCATCCGAACCGTCATCAGAAGTGCGGTTAGTTTTTTTAACCACAAACTGGCCAGGAGAGGTATTACTTACATGCTGCCTTTCAATGGATTCAAAACGTGCAACAATGTCACCACGCAAGCTATTAAACCAAGCACTTGCATCATTTTTTTCAGATTGAAACGTATCAGTCATGTAAGTCCTATAATAATCAATGAAGCGACGTAGTCACAGCATCGATCAAGCTTCGGCCACCATCGACGGTCAAAATTTCGCCAGTTACAAAAGCCGAACTTTCAGAGGTCAAAAACTGTACTGCCTCAGCGACCTCTTTGGGGCTAGCAATACGGCCCTGCGGTGTGGCAGCTATGATAGCATCACGATGATCCGGGTTTTCGCGCAGGGCATCTTGTAAGGAGGCAGACATAACCGATCCGAACGCCACCGCATTCACCCGCACTCGTTCTGGAGCAAGGCTCACCGCAAGTGAACGGGTCATTTGGTCCAATGCAGCACAGCTAACCGAAAATGCCATCAAATCAGATTGTGTACGTTGAGCTGCTATAGAGGAAAGATTGACGATGGTGCCAATGCAGGGTTTGTCAGAATCCTTACCTTGCTTTATCATCCGTCGTGCTACTAATTGTGAAAGCTTGAAACTGGATAGTAAGTTTTGATCAAGCATTATAGACATGGTTTCATCATTAGGATCAAGCGGGGACGTCCTGACTACTTGCCGAGCACCATTTACCAAAATATCAACTTGATCAAACGCATCCAGCGTGGCCGAAAGTAAGTTGGCAACAGTCAAATTTTCACGCAGGTCACCTGCAAAATAGCGAATATTATTCTTATCATCACCAATATCACCCAATTCAGCACGCAGGCGCGTTTCATCTTTGTCGGCAAACATAACATTTGCACCAGCATCTGCCAGATGCCGTGCAATGGCCAATCCAACACCATTAGCAGCACCAGTGACTATGGCCGTTTTGCCAGCTACAGAAAAAGACATTTGGTACTCCTTTGATTGCGAATCTTAGACATTATAGCGATCATTTTCGTTTGGGACGAGATGCATGAAATAGCTTAAACTGGCCACTTCCAGGAAGTTCAACAACTTTAGAAAAACACTGATCCAATGCAGTCTCATAGGGAAGATGACGGTTAGCCACCAACCACAAAGAGCCTTTGGCCTTTAGACAACGCTTGCCCGCCGCAATGAAGGAACGACCCAACTCAGGATCTCCGTCCCGACCGATATGAAACGGGGGGTTCATTACCACAGCGTCATAAGAGCCATTCCAGGTCGCCACATCTGTCCAGTAAAATTTGGCTCGTGGATCTTTTACGTTCTGCTTGGCACATTCGAGAGCAAAAAAATTAGCCTCAACCACATCCAACTTGGTAACACCATCACGACTTAGAATGCGCGAGGATAAATATCCCCAGCCCGCCCCAAGGTCTACTACAGCTCCGGCCAAGTGATCCGGTAGCGCGTCAGCCAGAAATAAGGATGCTTGGTCCACCCCCCCAGCTGAGAAGACACCAGCCTTTGTTATAAAACCTTCAAAATTCCGATCCACAGCGCGCAACCCGCATAAATCCGTTCCGGCAAACCAGAACAGCCTACCATGTGCTTTTGTAATGGTGCCTTGAACTGGAACTAGTTTACGCAAAGCTTTATAGTGGCTATCAACACCATCTGTTTTTTGCCCATCCACCACAACAATATCCGCATGCGCCGAGGCCTGGGCAATCAAATCAGCAGTTTCTTGTTTGGATCTTGTGCAACAGACAATAGCAAGCGAGAATCGGCGCGTTGGCAATTCAACATCACAGGCAAACCCTTGGTTTTTCCAAGCGATGTTTACAGGGAAAAAAGGTTGCACAATAAGGGCGTCAGTCAGTCCCATCATATCAAAACCAACATCAGGGTGTAATGCGGCCACAGGGCCATCTGGATGGGGCAAGCCCGCTTCAAACGCAATGGAAAGGCGTGGCATAGCCCTATTCTTTTTCCATAGTGCACTGCAACGGGTGCTCATTGCGCTGCGCCATATCTGATACTTGCGTTACTTTAGTTTCTGCTATTTCGCGGCTATATATGCCCACAACCGCTAAACCTTTTTTATGCACTGTAAGCATAAGTTCAAAACTTTCTTGATGGGTGAGCCCGAAGAAGCGTTCAAGAACCATTATCACAAATTCCATCGGCGTATAGTCATCATTAAGGATCATAACCTTATATAGTGGCGGGCGCTTTGTTTTTGGACGGGTGTCCAAGGCCACGCCAAAATCATTCTCGTCATCAGGAGTATCCGCTGTCATAATCCAAAGTGCATTCACATTAGAATCCTTATGTTGTCCGATTTACCTTATGGACTTTCATATTACTATATAAAACTCAGCCGCGAAATGGAAAGACCAGTCATGCCAAGCAGCATCAAAATTTTGGGTATAGACGCCGATGACACGCTTTGGCAAAACGAAGAGTTCTTTCGTCTGGCTCAGGGTCGATTTGCGGATATGCTAGCTTGCTACATGCCCCCAAATCTGTGGCATGAACATCTTTTGACCGCTGAGCGGCGCAAGCTTGGACGCTATGGATATGGGATAAGGGCTTTGTACTATCCGTGGTGGAGACCGCGATCAACGTATCTGAGGCCCAGGTTCCAGCAAGTGTGATCCACGACATTCTGAGAATGGGCCATGAGATGTTAAACTATCCAGTTAACCTTTTGCCAGGCGTCGCCGAAAGTCTACCCCAACTAGCCGAAACTTATAAACTAGTTTTGATTACCAAGGGCGACCTTTTACACCAAGAACAAAACTGGCTCAATCAGGTTTGAAAGATTTTTTTAAAACGTGCATATTGTGAGTGAAAAGCAGACAGCGACCTACAGCACGATTTTCGGTGCTGATGTGCAAATCTCAGCCATGGTCGGCAATTCAATTAAATCCGATATTGTGCCGGCACTCAATGCAGGTGCTGCAGCAATCTACGTGCCAGCCCGCTACGAATGGGACATGGGAAAAGCCACCGAACCGGTATCAAACCCACGATTTTTTAAGGCCTTAGGGTTTGAAAATATTCAGGAGTAACTCAACAAAATATGACTAAAAAGGGGCAAGATATATATAAAAAACAAAATATAGTGTCTGCAAGTAAATAAGTTACTAATTAAGCTAATTCAATGACACATAATAGCCTTATTTTAGCTATTTTTTCACTGATTCGAATGTGCTAGAATCACTTAGAACACAACACGGGGAAAACCCTGGTAAAATTTTAAGTGAGGCCGCCCACGTGAAAAACCGTATTTTTATTTATGTGGTATCTGCCATATTCGCAGCAACAGTTGGCCCTTGGTCTGCAGTTAATTCAGCGCCCTATGCGGCTGTGGTTATGGATGCGCGGACTGGTAAAATTTATCACTCCAGAAATGCAGACACGCGTTTACACCCTGCCTCTCTAACCAAGATGATGACACTTTATGTTGCCTTTCAGGCTATTGAACAAAATGAGATATCTCTAGATAGTTACGTAACTGTATCTGCCAACGCCACTTCTGAACCGCCATCAAAGCTAGGGCTCAAAAGAGGCCAGAAAATTCAACTGCGCTACCTAATTAGGGCTGCATCGGTCAAATCTGCTAATGATGCAGCCACGGCCATTGGCGAAGCTATCTCTGGATCCGAGGCTGCATTTACCAAACGCATGACACGCACAGCACGTGCCATGGGAATGGATAGAACCACATTCAAAAATGCTCATGGACTAACACAGTCAGGTCACCTGTCCACTGCTCGCGATATGACAATCTTGGGCCGCCATATGATTTATGACTATCCACAGTATTATAATTTATTCTCGCGCCATAGCACCGATGCAAAAATACGTAAGGTTAACAATACAAATCGTCGTTTTCTTAAGGCCTACCGGGGTGCTGACGGGATCAAAACAGGATACACACGTGCCGCTGGCTTTAACCTTGTCGCCTCAGCCGAACGAGGTAGCGAACGCATCATAGCAACAATGTTTGGAGGTTCCTCTACTGCAGCCCGCAATGCACGGGTCGCCAAACTGCTAAATATGGGTTTCGAACGCGCGCCTTCTACTGCAAAGCTTCAAAGGCCCATCCTCCCGCCCTATGATAAAAGTCGAAACAAGTATAAAGGCAAATCCACCCGCTTAGTGACCGCCGTGAAACGATCCGCCCGTCCAAAAATGCGGCAGTCTGGATCCTCAACATCATCAACCAAATTACTGTTGGCCTCCAACCCTAAAACCCAAACTCAACCTGATGATATTCTTGCGGCACTCAAAACAGTCACATCTGAGGCAATAGTTCCGCAGGCATCTGAGACCCCGTACGAACCAAACATCGCAAACCTATCTCCACGCGCACGTCCATCTCGCCTATCCTTTGTAGCAGCCCCAGTCGTAGAGCAGCCAACCGAAACCGTGTCACGCGGATCAACATCTGGCAATCGAAATTGGTCTATCAACGTTGGAAAATTCAATTCACGCTATCAAGCTGAGCGCGCACTGCTACGCATGGCCTTGGCAGAGATGAGCACACTAGATGGAGCGGAACGCAAAGTTAAAGCCCGTGCTACAGGATATGATGCCCTGTTTACAGGCCTTTCCCAAGATAGTGCAGATCTAGCATGCCGTCGGTTATACGCCCAACAACTGTCGTGCTTTTTGGTTGCACCGAGTTAATAGACTTGCTTGCGCTTTTTTCCGATGTGCTACAATGATTTTGCATGAAAAACCTCGCATTCCACATCCCCACAGCTAGCCTCGTAATTTCAAGCAGCACTCTACGTTTTCCAGTCCGGCGTATATTTTGCGTGGGCCGAAACTACAGTGAGCACGCTAAGGAATTTGGCAATGATGAGCGTGACCCACCTTTCTTTTTCACCAAGCCTGCAGATGCCATAGTGCAAAGTGGCACTACCATACCCTATCCACCAAAAACTGAGGACGTGCATCATGAGGCTGAACTGGTGGTTGCCATTGGCATAGGGGGCAGAAATATTACAACTCAGCGCGCCATGACTCATATTTTTGGCTTTGCTGCAGGCAACGATCTGACCCGTCGCGACCTGCAAGCTACTGCCAAGTCGCTACGACGCCCTTGGGATATGTCTAAAGGATTTGACAACAGCGCCATAATTGGGCCAATTTTGCAGCAAAACCATATACCAGATGAGGCTATAATCCGCTGCCTGGTGGATGGAGAGGTACGCCAAACTGGCCAATTGGCACAAATGACCTGGTCGACTTCTGATATCATCGCCACGCTTTCAAGTTATCTAACTTTGGCCCCCGGTGATCTGATCATGACTGGGACACCCGCCGGCGTTGGACCTGTGGCCCCCGGGGAGACCTGCACCGTCGAGATTGATGGTTTAAGCCCGGCGGCATTCACCTACCGCGGCTTAACCTAGGGCCGCGGCCAGCAGGGTTTGAGTGTACGGGTGTTGCGGCGCATCAAACACCTGTGCGGCGGAGCCATGTTCCACGATGTCACCGTCTTTCATCACCACAACCTTATGGGACAGCGCGCGCACCACTTTAAGGTCGTGACTGATGAACAGATACCCAAGCTGGTATTTAGCCTGTAAATCGCGCAGAAGATCTACAATCTGGACCTGAACCGTACGGTCCAAGGCTGAGGTGGGCTCGTCCAACACCACAAATTTCGGCCTTAAAATCATTGCGCGGGCAATGGCGACCCTTTGACGCTGACCACCGGAAAACTCATGTGGATAACGATCCATCGTGTTCGGATCCAACCCTACTTCCCGAAGCATCACGGCCACCTCTGCACGGTGGTTTTTACGGTTCGATCTACTGTGGATTTCGAGGCCCTCCGAGATAATCTCCATCACCGACATACGTGGGCTGAGGCTACCGAAGGGGTCTTGGAAAACAATCTGCATATCACTGCGCAGTGGGCGCATCTGGCGGCGGTTCAGGCCTTCAATATCACGCCCGATAAAAGAGATCCCATTTTCAGAGGCAATCAATCGCATCACGGCCAAGGCAAGAGATGTTTTGCCAGAACCTGACTCCCCAACGACACCCAGAGTTTCCCCCTCCCGCACCGATAGGCTGGCGTCATTCACCGCTTTGATATGGCCCACAGTACGCCGCAAAAGCCCGCGTTGAATTGGGAACCAAACTTTAAGATGGTCGGTGCATAACAGCTCCACAGCATCCAGGGCCACCGGGGAAGGCACGCCAATGGTTTCAGCGTCCAAGAGCATTTTGGTGTAGGGATGCGCCGGCTTCTCAAAAATCTGTTTGGTGGCCCCAGTCTCCACCACGGAGCCATGCTGCATAACCACAACACGATCAGCAATTTTACGTACCACTCCCAAGTCATGGGTAATGAACAGAAGGCTCAAGCCTTCAGTGCGTTGTAAGTCCGCCAAAAGCTCTAGGATTTGAGCTTCAATCGTCACATCCAGCGCAGTGGTGGGTTCATCGGCAATTAAAAGATCTGGCTCGTTAGCTAAGGCCATCGCGATCATCACCCGCTGCCTTTGACCGCCTGACAATTGATGTGGGTAAGATTTGAACCGCATGGTAGGATCCGGGATGCCAACCTTGCTCAGCAGCTCCACGATACGGTCTTGCAAGGGAACGCCCCGCAGTCCTTGATGCACAGACAGGGTTTCACCAAGCTGTTTTTCAATGGTATGCAACGGATTCAACGAGGTCATCGGCTCTTGGAAAATAAAGCTGATGTCATTGCCGCGAATGCGTTGCAAAGTGGCCTCAGGCGCACCTATCAGCTCTTCACCTTGATATGTCACGGACCCACGCGCCGTCGCACTTTCGGGTAGAAGGTCCACCGTTGCCAAAGCTGTCACAGATTTACCAGAACCAGATTCGCCCACCACGGCCACGGTCTCCCCCGCGCCAATGCTAAACGACACGTCGTGAACGGCTGTTGTGGCATGGCCATCTTGATTGAATTCAATCGACAGGTTGCGGATCTCGAGCACATTCATGAGAACACCTTCCGCGGATCAAAGGCATCCCGCACGCCCTCAAAAATGAATACCAAGAGCGAGAGCATAATCGTGAAGACGAAAAAGGCGGTGAACCCCAAATGCGGCGATTGCAAGTTTAGTTTTGCCTGCTGTGTGAGCTCGCCCAAAGACGGTGAGGACGAAGGTAAACCGAAACCCAGAAAATCAAGCCCAGCCAGTGTAGAAATGGCACCTGTCACGATGAAAGGTAGAAATGTCAGCGTCGCCACCATCGCGTTGGGCAGAATATGGCGCATCATGATGATCCAATTGCTGACGCCGAGTGCCTGTGCTGCGCGCACATATTCAAAGTTGCGTGCCCGAAAGAACTCCGCCCGGATCAATCCCGTGAGCGCTGGCCAGCCAAATATGATCGACAGCGTCGCTAAGAGCCAAAAACTGCGCCCCAAGACTGCAGTGAGAATAATAATCACATAAAGCGATGGCAACGCTGAAAAAACCTCAAGAAAACGCTGAAATAACAAATCTAACCAGCCGCCAAAATAGCCCTGTATCGCGCCTGCAATCACCCCAATTATCGACGCACAGATGGTGACCACAAGTGCGAATAGGATCGAGATCCTAAAGCCGTAGATCACCCGCGCGAGAACGTCTCGGGTGGTGTCGTCCGTGCCCAGCCAGTGCTGCGCATCAGGCGGAGAAGGCGCTGAACGTCCCAAATCATTGGGCGTATCGTAGCTATAAGGGACAGGTGGCCAGATCATCCAACCTTTGCTAAATCCCGCGACCTCAACTCCCAACTGACCGCTGGAAATCGCATCCATAGTGGCCTCTGGATTGTCAAAACAGATCTCCAAACCGCCCGAGATGATCAAACATTGCACTTCAGGATCACGGTAGGTAGCCTCAGTTTTAAAATCCCCGCCAAAAGCGGTTTCGGGATAGAACTGGGTGACTGGTATGAAAAGTTCACCTCGGTAGCTCACCAAAATCGGTTTATCATTGGCTAGAAATTCAGCAAACAAACTCAAGCCAAACAGAATAGAGAATATCCATAGAGACCAGACCGCCCGGCGATTTTTCTTGAAATTACTTAAGCGCCGATTATTTAGAGGGGAAAGCGTGATCATCCACGGGCCTCGAAATCAATGCGCGGGTCGATGAACACATACATCATATCCGAAAGGATCCCAACCACGAGCGATAAAAGTCCAAAAGCAAATAAAGTGCCAAACATCACAGGGTAATCACGCGTCAACGCAGCCTCAAACCCAAGCCGTCCAAGCCCATCCAATGAAAAGATGGTTTCTATAAACAGCGAACCACCAAAAAACACCCCAATAAACAGACTCGGAAACCCAGCAATCACGATCAACATCGCATTTCGAAACACATGCCCAAAGAGCACACGGTTTTCAGTTAAGCCCTTAGCTCGGGCTGTCACAACATATTGTTTGCGAATTTCATCCAAAAACGAATTTTTTGTAAGGAGCGTTAAAGTTGCAAAGCCAGAGATTACGGAGGCGAAAATGGGTAGCGCCATGTGCCAGAAGTAGTCACCAACTTTACCGAGAAGGCTGAGCTCCTCCCAGCCATTCGATGTAAGTCCCCGCAAAGGGAATATCTGCCAATATGACCCGCCAGCAAAGAGAACCAAAAGCATAATTGCAAATAGAAACGACGGGATGCCGTAACCCACAATAATCAGCGCACTGGTCACAGTATCAAAGGTGCTACCGTCACGCATTGCTTTACGAACCCCAAGCGGGATGCAAATCAGATAGATCAGTAGGGTTGACCAGAGCCCTAATGAAATTGAAACGGGCATCTTCTCCAATACTAATTCTGTGACCTTAATTGAGCGAAAATAACTCTCCCCAAAATCAAACCGCATGTATTTCCACATCATATTCAGAAAGCGCTCCAGCGGCGGCTTATCCAGTCCAAATTCCCGCTCAAGTTGTTCGATATACTCCGCGGGCAATCCCCGCGCACCGGCATAACGATCACTGGTTGCATTGGCGTCGATCCCTGCATCGCCATCACCCGTAATAGCCGCAAAGACATCTCCTTCACCTTCCAATTGGGCCAAAACTTGCTCAACCGGGCCACCAGGTACAAATTGGATCAGCGCGAAATTAACAATCATCACGCCCAAAAGCGTTGGGATCACCAGCAAAAGCCGGCGCAGAATATAGGCGCCCATATTAGTTCAATGCGCCTGCCGCATCTAAAACTCCTGCTTTTTCAGCATTAAACCACCAAAAGTCTAACTCGCCGAGCGCATAGGGCGGCAGCGGATCAGGATGCTCATATTGATCATAGTAGGCAACGGTGTGCACTGCCTTGAACCACTGCGGGATCCAGAAAATTTTAGAGCGCAACACACGGTCCAATGCCCTGATACGAGTATTTAGATCCCCTTTACTTTCGGAACGCACGACCAGTTCAATCAATGCATCGGCTGCCGGATCAGAGAAGCCCATGAGATTGCGGCTGCTGCCCTCCATCGCCTTGGTGCCAAAATACTGTTCCAAACCGGAGGATGGCTCAAATGACATGCGCATCGAATGGTTCATAACGTCGAAGTCATAGGCCCGCGACCGCTCCGTCACTTGGGCCCAATCCACACGGTTCAAGCTAGCATCAACACCCAGGGATTTCATGTTCGCAATCATCGGATTGGTAATTCGGTCAAACGCTGGTGAGCCGGCAAGAACTTCTAGCGTAAATACTTGGCCGTTTTTCTCACGCATGCCGTCAGAATTGACCAGCCAGCCCGCTTGGTCCATCAGAAAGGAAGCGCGGCGCAGACTTTTTCGATCCAACTGCCGGCTACCCGAAACCGGGGCCATAACCGCCGGTGCTGTTAGAATATCATCGTGGATCAAGCCTTGATCGACGAGGCTTTGGAGTACAGCAAGTTCGTCGCCTACCGGGACCCCGACCGCCTCAAGCTCAGAATTGCCCCAGAACGAATTGACCCGATCATAAAGCCCATAAAACAACTGTTCATTGGACCATTCGAAGTTAAACATCAGGCCAAAGGCCTCACGTACCAATGGATCTTGGAATTTCTCTCTCCGCAAATTGAAAACATAAGCCTGTGCCAGCGCCAGACCACCATCCCGAAGCTCGGTTTTGACCACATGGCCCGCTTCAATTGCGCCAAAGTCGTAAGAGGTAGCCCACTGCTTTGAGCTATTTTCCGAGCGGAAGGTATAAACCCCTGCCTTGAACCCCTCGAAAGCGGCTGCTGAGTCTGCGAAATACTCAACACGAATGCGGTCAAAGTTGTTGCGGCCAATGTTCGCGGGGATATTTTCGCCCCAGTAACCCGCGCGACGCTCATAGATCACCCGCTCGTTGATTTCAAAAGACTCCAACGCGTAAGGACCGGTGCCGATAAAGGGAGTGAGCGATGAATCGTCCAACCGCGCGCCTGTGCTTTCAAACCAAGATTTGGAAAACACCGGGATTCCACCCGCCAACTCAATCACATCGCGGCGTGGGGCTTCTTCGGCAAAAACAAATTTGATCCTTAGAGGATCCAACACTTCAATCGAGGCCACCATCCCCGACACCGCCGCCCTGTAGGATGGCAACCCTTGCTCCATGAACAGGTCAAAAGTGAATTTCACATCTTCCGCCGCCATGGCGGATCCATCTGAGAATGTCACGTCGTCGCGCAAGTTGAAAATCGCCCAGTCTAAGCTTTCAGGATATTCGATTGTGGTGCAGAGAAAACAATAAGTCGCCGTGGCGTCATCGGCAAAGCCAGTCAAAATCGCTTCGTAGGGAACGGATGAAAGCGACGCTGTATTGCCTTTGCGGGCATAAGCATTGAAGCTGTCGAACGTGCCGAAGCCCCATTGTGAAATCTCACCACCTTTTGGGGCATCCGGGTTCACATAGTCCAAATGTGGAAAATCAGCAGGGTATTTCAAATCACCAAAAAACGAATAGCCGTGACTTACAGTTACGGGGTCGTGGCTCTCCGCCAGCACCTGCCCAGTGCCTGCCAAACCAAAGACTATTAAAAATAACACACGTTTAAAGAAAGCCAAAGTCATTGCTACATCCCTTATTGCTTGCAGATTGCCCTCTGCTCTTATTGGTAACTTAGACCAATTATAGCAATTGCGAAGGGGCTAGTTTATAATTTTAAAGTGCTTTTTAACAAAGATACGTATTTTTGTCATAACATAAAATAAAAGTAGGCGAAGGGTACCCTTATTAGATGTATCACTTAAGTCGATTCTGAGACAAAACGTCTCAAAATCATCAATACTTAATTCCCGATAGTCTCGAGGTAAGCTATCAAGTTCGCACGATCTTCTGGCTTGGACAGGCCATTAAAGCTCATTTTGGTCCCTGGTGCATATTTGGACGGCTTAGTTAGGAAGCCATTAAGGTTGTCTTGGCTCCAAACTTGCGCCACGGCCACCAGGCTGCCAGAGTAATTAAACCCAGCTGCAGACCCCACCGCGCGATTTACAACGCCATATAAATGGGGCCCAACACCATTTTTTCCATCTTCTAATTTGTGACAGGCAGTGCATTTTTTAAAAGTCTTTGCGCCCTTTTCAAGATCTGCCGAAGCCAAAAGATCCGCCAGAACTGGGCCCTCTTCCACCGCAACGTCATCAGCATTACCACTATCAGTTTCAATCCAGGCAACACCATGGTCCTCTCCATGGCTTGCAGGGCTGTAGACCTTGTCAGCAATCCAGCCGCCAAGAACCAGTACTAACAATGCCGAACAAAAGGCGGCGGCAATTTTAGTTAAAGTCATCGTGTCAAACATGTCGCGATCCGTCGTTACAATTTGTTTGTTCTCCTCTATTCCCTTCCCCCCCTGTCGCGCAAGGTGTAGTTAGCGCGACTAAACGACCTTTTTCGCAGAAAATGCTCAGGAGACGTCAAATGACCAATAAAATTGCCTTTCAAGGTGAGTTAGGTGCGTATTCTCACGAAGCTTGCCTCGCTGCGCGACCGCAGCATGACCCGTTACCCTGCGCCACGTTTGAAGATGTTATCGCCGCTGTGCGTTCTGGCGCGGCTGAATTTGCAACGCTCCCAGTGGAAAATACTACCTATGGACGCGTTGCAGATATGCACCGCCTGCTGCCCGAAAGTGGCCTGTTCATCAATGATGAGATTTTTGTGCGCGTGCGCATAAACCTGTTGGCGTTGCCAGGCGTGGGTTTGTTGGATATCAAAGTTGCCCGTGGGCACTTGGTGATTTTGCCGCAATGTAAAACATTCCTAGATGCCCACGGCATCCGAGGGGAAGCTGCGGCCGATAATGCTGGTGCAGCCGCCGATATAGCCGCGTCTCACGAACGCGATGCTGCCGCCTTGGCCTCCGAGCTGGCTGGACAGATTTATGGGCTTAATGTTTTAGAGAAAGATATTGAAAATCAATCTCATAACACCACTCGCTTTCTTGTAATGTCTACTACCGAAACTCGCGAAAGGCGCAGCAAAAAAATGCTGACCAGCTTTGTATTTCAGGTCCGAAACATCCCCGCAGCGCTTTATAAAGCCATGGGCGGTTTTGCCACCAATGGTGTGAATATGATCAAATTAGAAAGTTACATGGTGGGCGGTGCATTTACGGCAACACAGTTTTATGCAGATATTGAAGGCCATCCCGAAGATGAGGACGTGCAGCGAGCTTTTGAAGAATTATCCTTTTTTACTGACGTAATTCGCGTTTTAGGCACCTACCCAGCCAACAGCAGCAGGCCGTTATAACTACCTCTGCTTATCCATTTTCATGGTAAGTAGTTTCGATTCCAGCGGCAAAATCCTGAGGCAATGTCTTTAACTAAAAATCAAGTAACTTTAAAAAAGCCTCAACAATTAGAATAAACACTTTTCGGAAAGATATTTTAACCAGCACGCGTCTTAATTTAAAACCAATCTATCAAAACATACCGGGCCCGCTGTTGCTTGTATTATCTGAACCGGCCTTAGTGTTTTTTTTAGATAGAAAAGTTAAATTTAATTAACAAAAGCTTAGGGATAGATAATAAGGAACAAGTTAACCTAAATTCAGGACTATTTCAAGCAATCAGACAACCAATTTTTCAGCAGGAAATGTGCAATTGCACCTTTCCTTGCTGGTTTTATTTTTGGGTGTACCCCCTCAAAGACATCAAGCATATCCTCTCGACTGACCCAGAGCGCATCTTCAATTTCCTTTGGATCAATTGTTATATCCTTATTCATCGCAGTGCCCAAGCAACCAAACATTAAAGACGCAGGAAATGGCCAGGGTTGGCTGGCAAGATAGCTTACGGCCCCCACGAGAATACCTGATTCTTCTAAGACTTCGCGGCGCACTGCAGCTTCCAGAGTTTCGCCCGGCTCCACAAAACCGGCTAACAACGAATACATCCCTTCTGGCCATGCATGCGAGCGGCCCACCAAAACACTATTCCCATGGGTGATTAACATGATCACTACCGGATCTATGCGCGGAAAATGCGATCGGTCACAGGCAGAGCAATTGCGCTGCCAGCCTGCCATGGCAATGTTAGAAGGCCCTCCACAGGTAGCGCAAAAGCCATGTGTCCGATGCCATTCCAAAATTCCACGGGCCATGGCGGCTAACTCCGCATCTCGGGGAGAGAGCAATGTCATCATGACGCGCAGCTCAGCAAAATATTCACCATTAATTAATGCCGGATGAAATTGTTCGGAGGGGTCAAGAAACGCGTTAAGCGTCTCGGGTAATTCCTCAGGTTCCCAGGATGAAATATCAGCTAAAAAGAGTGGTGCAGCCATATCGTCCAACCCCAGAAAAACCAGTGGCTCGCGCGGCAGCCCTAAGGATGGGTGGTCGAGATCCACCCAAGCCAAGCCCAAATCTCCATCTAGTTGCCTGCACAGTAGTGGTTTTCCCCGCCAAAAAAGAGTAGTTTTTGCAGTATTCTGCGCCTGAAGCGCCAACTGCGCCGAAGAATCCCGTAACTCAGCAGCTCGATTCAGCCCAGATCCTCCAAATGTAACTGTTTCCGCGTGCTGCATGTGGACGATCCTGACTATTTATTCCATTTCCATTCAATTAGCCCCAGCGAAGAATTGCAATGTGATTTTCAAAAGTCTACAAGAGGTTTGAGGGGTTGGCGCGGGTAAGTGCCTCGCCAACCTGGTCAGATCCGGAAGGAAGCAGCCACAACGAGCCCCACTTGGGTCGATGTCCAACCTCTCACCCATCCTTTCCAATTCAGTATCAACCTGTGCAATCAAGCATGGGTTTGCTGGACCAATGCCAGCGCAGTCTATATCATAATTGTAAGATTCGAGGGACTTTCATGACTGAGACACCTGCATACCAAGTTTTGGCGCGCAAATATCGCCCAGAGACCTTTGCGGATCTCGTTGGTCAAGACGCCATGGTGCAAACCCTACGCAATGCTTTTGAGGCCGAGCGTATCGCCCAAGCATTTGTAATGACAGGAATCAGAGGCACTGGTAAAACTACTACTGCTCGCATAATCGCAAAGGGCATGAATTGCATCGGGGCTGATGGCACTAGTGGCCCAACGATTAATCCTTGTGGGGAATGCGAACATTGCACCTCGATCAGCGGGGGCTTTCATGTTGATGTTATGGAGATGGATGCAGCCAGCCGCACAGGTGTGGGTGACATCCGAGAAATTATCGACTCTGTTGCCTATCGGGCCGCCACAGCGCGCTACAAAATCTACATCATTGATGAGGTTCACATGCTTTCGACCAATGCGTTTAACGCATTGCTAAAAACGCTAGAAGAGCCTCCGGCGCATGTGAAATTCATTTTTGCCACAACAGAAATCCGCAAAGTGCCCGTGACGGTTTTGTCGCGCTGCCAAAGATTTGACCTGCGGCGTATCGAACCAGAGGTCATGATTACTCTGCTTCAAAAAATTGCCAAGGCTGAAGGCGCAGAAATTACTGACGAGGCTTTGGCTCTGATAACCCGTGCCGCAGAGGGCTCAGCCCGTGATGCGCAATCTTTGCTCGACCAAGCCATTTCACATGGCGCTGGTGTGACCTCAGCGGAACAGGTGCGCGCAATGTTGGGCCTGGCGGATCGTGGCCGGGTTTTGGATCTGTTCGATCTTATCCTGCGGGGTGATGCCGCGGGCGCTTTGGGCGAACTTTCAGGCCAGTATGCGGCCGGAGCCGACCCAATGGCTGTGCTGCGTGATCTGGCAGAAGTAAGCCACTGGGTAAGCGTGATAAAAATTACTCCAGAAGCAGCAGATGATCCAACGGTCTCACCAGATGAACGCAACCGGGGTCGGATGATGGCAGAAGCTTTGCCAATGCGGGTGCTCAGCCGTATGTGGCAAATGTTGCTGACTTCTCTAGAAGAAGTTGGCCGAGCACCTAATGCGATGATGGCAGCCGAAATGGCCGTGATCCGCCTCACCCATGTGGCAGATTTGCCCACACCGGATGACCTGATCCGCAAACTGCAAAATACCCCAGCTTCTGTGGCCATTGCCCCACCGCAAGGTACGTCCTCCTCTTGCAACGATGTGCAGCCGACCACAACCGAAACGATGGGATTTCAGAAAATCCATAATAATCGCCTGCATGTTCCGCAAATATCCTCTAATTCTGGCGCGGCAGCGGCCCTAGCAACTGAACCCTCACCAGAAGCATTAGCCCGTTTTGCGCGATTTGAAGATGTGTTGGAACTCATTCGTCATCACCGCGATGTAAAACTTTTGGTAGATGTGGAGACTACTCTAAAATTGATCAACTACTCACCCGGGCGCATCGAATTTGAGCCGACCAAAAATGCCCCAAAAGATTTGGCACAGCGCCTTGGCAGCAGGTTGCAAACATGGACAGCAAACCGTTGGGCTTTATCCATCGGCAATAATGGTGCTAAAACGATTGCTGAGCTACGCGATACCGCCCGCAATGCTCTCAAGCAAGAAGCGCAAGAACATCCCTTGGTTCAAGCCGTCCTGATCGCCTTTCCCACAGCCAAAATAACAGAAATACGAACTGACAAAGACATCGCCACAGAAGCACAGATGGAAGCCTTACCAGAAGTCGAGGACGAATGGGATCCCTTTGACGACGAATAACCAGATACTTATAACCGTGGTACATGCTCGCGCATCGATCAACTTTGAATGAGGAAACAACATGCTAAACGGACTTGGTGGTCTTGGCGATATGACCAAAATGATGAAGACAGCCCAAGAAATGCAATGCAAGATGGCTCAAATGCAGGACGATTTGCTTAATATCAGCATCACAGGCGAAAGTGGTGCTGGCTTGGTGACTGCAACTGCAAATGCCAAGGGCGTTTTGACCGGTCTTAATATTGATGCCAGCATTTTCGATCCTAATGAAAAAGAAGTGGTTGAGGATCTGATCCTAGCCGCAATCAAGGATGCACAGTCGAAGGCCGCAGACAGATCGGCTTCAGAAATGCAGCGACTGCAGCAAAGCCTAGGCCTGCCAGCAGATATGAAGCTACCATTCTAAGATGATCATCAATAGAGCCCAACACGCTGCGCCATTTGTGCTGACCGTATTTCTATGAACACTACTTCTAAAGATTTGGACCACTTGATTGAACTAATGGCAAAACTACCAGGTTTGGGACCGCGTTCGGCACGCCGTGCAGTTTTACATATGATCAAGAAACGCGCCCTATTGATGACCCCTTTGGCTGATGTTCTGGCAGAGGTTGCTATCACGGTGCGCGAATGTTTGACCTGCGGCAACATCGGCACCTCTGACAATTGCGACATCTGCAAAAGTCCCAAGCGGGCCACTGGCGAGATCTGCGTGGTAGAAGATGTCTCAGATCTTTGGGCGATGGAGCGCTCGGGTGTGTTCAAGGGCCGCTACCATGTATTGGGTGGTACTCTATCAGCGCTTGATGCCATTGGACCAGACGAGCTGCGCATCCCCAGATTATTGCAGCGCGTAAGTAGTGAAAAAATTACAGAAGTAATATTAGCGCTCAACGCCACAATAGACGGCCAAACAACGGCTCATTATATTGCTGATCAGTTAGGGGATGTAACCGTCTCCACCTTGGCACAGGGTGTGCCTATCGGGGGTGAGCTGGATTATCTAGATGATGGCACAATTACTGCGGCTTTAAGAGCACGGAAAACTCTCTGAGGCTACTCCAAAAACATTGAGGCAGCCGAAGCTGCCCCAAATTTTATAGTCTTCTGAAGGCTCTTATTCGCTATCACCACTTGGCAAATTGAAAAAGCTATCAGCGTCTAAAAGATCACCATGCTGTCTTTCTTCTTCATTTTCCGGGGCATCAGCCAATGTGAAGGTTTCAAGACCAGAGATGGATGCCGGGATACGGGGCTCATCTGACATACTCAAGCTTTGCTCGGTGCCTACCAAACGACGGCGCTCATCATCTGACATCGTGTCACCATCGCGCAGTTTTTTGGAGTTGGCTTTTTGAACTAGGGTGTCTAGCTCAATTTGCTTACACAAACCAAGAGCTACGGGATCAATCGGGTTGATGTTCGTAATATTCCAGTGAGTGCGCTCTCGTATTGCTTGAATGGTAGGTTTGGTTGTACCGACAAGTTTCGATATTTGGCCATCGGAAAGCTCAGGATGAAATTTCACTAACCAAAGAATAGATGCTGGACGGTCTTGGCGTTTTGACAAAGGTGTATAGCGCGGGCCACGACGTTTTTCTTCACCAACAGCTGCCGGATAGAACTTAAGCGATAGCTTGTAGAGCGGATCAGCCTGACCATTGTCAATTTCTTCTTGTGTCAACTGATTGTTGCCGATTGGGTCAAAGCCTTTGACACCTGCCGCGACATCACCATCCGCAATGCCTTGCACTTCAAGCTCATGCATCTCAACAAAATCCGCAATTTGCTTAAAACTCAGAGTAGTATTGTCCACCAGCCACACTGCGGTGGCTTTTGCCATAATTGGTTTTGCCATTTCGGCCTCCATCCTAACCTTTAATCCCACACATAGCTTCCTCAACGCCTTGCAGCGGCCTCGGGTTTTGGCGAGACGAGTTACCATTTTTGGGGAACTTGCTGAGATGTATAATATGTCCTAGCCAAAAGGGAAAGCCCCATGCACCGCTTGCGGGCGCCAGTGTTATTTTTACACCGTCACTTCGAAAATAAGAAAGACTATTTGGATTTATAGCTTTCTGTTTTACCAACGCCCAAGAAACAAACCCCAAGGCTCTGTTGGATCCAACATCTGTCCCTGCAACAAAGGATAACAAGCATGATCAAGCGAATTGGAACAACCGCTCGCGCCAGCAAAATTGTAAAGTACAATGGTGTAGCATATATTTCAGGCCAGGTAGCAGAGGGCGCCACTATTCAACAGCAAACCCTAGACTGCCTAGCAAAAATTGATGCTTTGCTTTTGGAGGCAGGCAGCAGCAGGACCCAGATGCTGCGGGCAACAATTTGGCTTTCAAACATGAGCCATTTCTCAGGATTAAATGAGATATGGAATGAATGGGTTCCAGAGGGTCACGCGCCTGCTCGCGCTTGCGGTGAGGCCAAATTGGCACGCGCTGAACTCATGGTCGAAATCATAGTCGATGCAGCTTATAGTTAAAAATCCTACTAAGATTGGCTCTCTTCTCTTTGGGCAAAGCCAATCTTCGGCGTGAGTACTTAGTAACAATCAAAAGTAGGGCCAAAAAAGTTATTAGATTTTTAGAACTATTTTTCCAATGTGTTGGCTAGATTCCATCCTTTTGTGGGCTTCAGCGGCTTCAGAAAGTGGGAATTCACTGTCCATCACAGGCGCAATTCTATTTGTCGCCAAATGTGGCCAAACTTTTTCTAGTAACGCACTTGCAATCTTAGCCTTCGCAAGATCACTTTGAGGGCGCAGCGTGGAGCCAGTTATTGATAAGCGTCGGGTCATTATTTGCATCAAATTCAGCGCAACTTTAGGCCCTTTCAAAAATGCAATCTGAACCAATCGACCATCATCGGCCAAGGCTTCCAAGTTGCGCTGAATATAATCACCACCAACCATGTCAAGGATCAAATCAACTCCACAGTAGGATTCCAACACATCTTCAAAAACTTCACTGCGATAATTTATAACCCGCTCCGCACCAAGATCTTTGCAGGCCTGACATTTTTCCTCAGACCCTGCCGTTGCAAAAACTCTTGCACCAAAGAGATGTGCCAATTGAATTGCGGTAGTTCCAATCCCCGATGAGCCACCATGGACCAGAAACTTTTCTCCCACCTCTAATTTTCCACGTTGAAATACATTGGAGTAAACTGTGAAAAAGGTTTCCGGTAGGCAGGCCGCCTGCTTTATAGAAAGACCCTGTGGTATGGGCAGGCAATGATTAGCATAGGTTGTCGCATACTGCGCATAACCTCCACCAGGCAGCAATGCACAGACCTCATCCCCCACTGACCACTGCGTAACCCCAAGGCCTATCGCAGAAATTACGCCAGCCCCTTCAAGACCGGGCAAGTCACTTGCGCCCACAGGCGGATTATAGAGGCCAGCTCGCTGCAACGTATCCGGACGATTTACACCAGCATAGGCCAGCTTGATCACCACCTCGCCTTGTCTAGGCGTCGGTACTGGCCGCCGGGTAAGTTGCAAAACATCTGGCCCACCCGGAGCAACAATTTCAACAGCGATCATATTAGGCATTATAGCCCTCCTTTCAATTTACAAAACTGGCTAGCCTTTAGGCCCACAGCCAGGCAGATCATCACGCACAACTGGCCGTTTAATTTTGCCCAGCAGCCACAGTGGACCAGCCAAAACGGCACTCAACTGCTTGTTTGCACGAACCTGGCCCTTAGCTGTTTCGATTTGCATCACATTTTCGATACGCCTGTCCAAAAAACTCCAAGTCTGTTCATATGAGGGGCTATCATCACCCAGCCAAAACAATACTGTCGCAGCATACACTGCACTTAGGGTTGCACGTTTGCTGTACCAGTTCACGTCCTCAGACGTGTCACCGAGCGCCAACCAAATATTATCAGATGTACCCCAAATCAGCTTGGCACCATCAGCCACCAACACGGGCAATGCGAACAGCGCAGATCCACGTCGTACCGCCTCTTTATTTTCAATAACCTCAAGCCGAAGGCGGACTGCCAGTGTTATTTTTTCCCTTATTTTAAAATTTTTCGTTGATGCAGCCTCATAAACAACAAGCATGTCAGCATCACCCTGACGATGATAGGCAATCGCCAAATCAACTGCGCCACGTGGCGCTAGCAAAGAGGCCAAACTCGGGTCCATATTCAAATCAGCCACAGCGCAATCAAAGCTTACTTGTGACCAACCATCAAAGACAACGTGTGGAAGGATCGCTACTAATAGATCAGATAATCGCATTTCTAAAGTCATAAAGCCCCTTACATCAGCACAGCTAGACAAAACAGAAGGTCTGCGCTAATCAATGGCCTCCTGCAATTATGCAATTTAAACTAGAAAGGTGGTGAAAACCACATGCAGGTTAGTGTTCGCGACAATAACGTCGATCAAGCCCTTAGGGCTATGAAGAAAAAGCTACAACGCGAAGGTGTGTTTCGTGAAATGAAGCTCAAGCAACATTTCGAGAAGCCATCTGAGAAAAAAGCACGGCAGAAGGCCGAAGGCATCAGCCGTACTCGTAAGCTGGCGCGTAAGAAAGCTCAAAGCGAGTCGGCTTGATATAACTCATCCCGTCAGATAACGCGCCTATACACAAGGAAAACCCCTACGTAAGCGTAGGGGTTTTTTTGGTTTAATATTAAAGAGGTAATGCTGTAGTTTTAAATACAGTGCGCAGTGCAAAGCTAGATTGCATCTGAGTAACGCCCGGCAATTGAGCAAGAAATTTACGGTGGATTTTGGCAAAGTCTTCAGTATCCTTTGCCACCACTTTCAGCAAAAAATCAGCACTGCCAGCCATTAAATGGCACTCCAACACATCCGGAATAAGCGCAACCGCTTTTTCAAAAGTAGCTAGCACCTCTTCATTTTGGCCAATTAGAGTAATTTCAACAAAAACAGTTGTTTGCCGATCCACCTTGCGCGGATCCAGCAAAGCCACGTAAGCTTGAATGTAGCCATCAGCCTCAAGTCGCCCAACCCTCCGGTGACAGGCCGAGGCTGACATGTTAACCTGTTCCGCCAAATCAGAATTCGAAATACGTCCTTTGGCCTGTAGTACAGACAATAGCCGACGATCTGTAACGTCTAATTTCATAATTACGCCATTTCTTTCAATAATTGGACGTTTAGCTGAATAATTTTCAAATTCTAAAACAGAAAAAGTACCCTAATGACTTTCGAAAAAATGACCAGCCCATTACAAACGTTGCAGCGCATATTACTTCTCTACAGAGCAAAACGAATATCAGCTAATAATTTATTTTCAGGTCAACACGAATCACAACGATTCTGGCTGCTTAGAGCAAGTATGGAAACCCATTACAGGTCAATACTCGACCTGGGCATTAGAAAAAATGAACGGCCTATGAAATAGCCCATGTGAGGAGCGCAATCAAGTAGTCTAGTTTCTCAGGGTACCACCAGTGGCTTTGGCCACTTTTTCAACAATTTTAGTAGCGACCGATTCAATCTCAGCATCCTTCAACGTGGCTTCTTTAGGTTGCATGCGAACAGTGACCGCTAGAGATTTAAGACCTTGGCCAAGCGACCCACCACTAAACTCATCAAAAATCCATGCATCTTCGATTAAAGCCTTATCAGCTCCCTTCGCCGCGTTCACCAAAGTCATAGCCTCAACGGAATTCGTTACTACAAAAGCAAAATCGCGTTCCACTGCCTGCAAATCGGAAATCGACAATGCCGGGCGCGTTGCCAGCTTTGACTTCGGTATTGGAATATTTTTTATATGAATAGCAAAAGCTACGACCGGGGCTTTTACATCTAACGCAGCAAGCACCTTCGGGTGTATCTCACCAAAGCCTGCCAGTGACGTCTTCCCAAGCGTCATGCGCGCCGAACGGCCAGGATGCCACCATTCGGACAGGCCACGCTGATATTGGACTTTTGCAGGTGCTCCAAGTGCGTTTAGTACCGTTTCAGCGTCTGCTTTAGCATCAAAAACATCAACCATACGGCGAGTGTTATGTACGTTTTTCGGAGCCGTATGGCCCACTAGAATACCGCACGCCAATGTCTCTTGATCCTCAGGTTCCCCACCATTCCAAATTGGGCCAACTTCAAACAAAGACATGTCCATGATGCCACGCGCTTGATTGCGCGCAGCAGCTTGCAAAAGGCCAGGCAGCAAGGAAGGGCGCATATGGCTCATTTCAGAGCTGATGGGATTCGACAGCATAGTGGCATCCGTACCACCACCAAAAATTGTAGCGGCTACGTGATCAATAAAGCTATATGTAACACACTCATTATATCCTAAAGACGCTATCATCCGCCGCGAAGTCTGTTCGCGGGTTTGTTCCACGGTGAGCACAGGTTTTGGCACTCCTAAACCCACACGCGCGAATGGTTTGCCAACGAGCTTGGTTAAGGATGCAATACGCGCTATCTCTTCGACCAAATCCGCCTCGCCCAGCACATCAGGCCGCCAGCTTGGAACATGTGCCATATCACCGTCTACGCGAAATCCGAGATTGGTCAGCGTTGATCTTTGGTCACGCTCAGAAATATCCATTCCAACAAGCGAGTGTACTCGCCCCACATCCAACCGATAGGCGCGCGCATGGTCAGGAACCTTTCCAGCTTGGATTAGTTCAGAAGCTTCACCACCGGCATAATCCACTATCATCCTAACCGCACACTCTAGCCCGCCTGGAGTAAATTCTGGGTCTACACCACGCTCAAACCGGTAGCGGGCATCAGAGTTAATCTGCAAGGCACGGCCCGCATATGCGATCTGGATCGGATTCCAATAAGCAGATTCAACAAAGACATTAATCGTCTCGTTACTGCAACCAGTATCAGCCCCTCCCATAATCCCCGCAATGCTCTGAGCGCCGATGTCATCGCTGATCATCATCTGACCAGCTTCAAAGACATAGTTTTTGTCATCTAGAGCTGCGATACTCTCACCACCAAGCGCACGATGCACCCGTAAATTTCCTGCCAGTTTATCTGCATCAAAAACATGTAAAGGCCTGTTACGGTCCATGGTAAAAAAATTTGTCACGTCGACCAATAAGCTGATCGGACGCACGCCAATTGCCCGCAATGCTTGCTGGAGCCACGCTGGGCTTGGGCCATTTTTCACACCCTGAATCACACGGCCACAAAATATGGGGCAGCCATCCAAAGTGTCAGAATCAATTGAAACGGACAAATTTGATTTAAAACTAGCTGGAACCAGCTCAACATCGCAGTCTTTCAGCGTGCCCAAACCCCGAGCTGCCAAATCGCGTGCAATGCCGCGGATACCTAAAGCATCCGGACGGTTCGGAGTTATCGCAATTTCGATCACAGGATCAATGCTAGCCGGGTCATGCTCTGCCAGCCAATCA
>Ga0302130_1000468_pt1 | contig 26442 bp, 21 predicted proteins | sample CB9_surface_MG_FD_203117 | JGI IMG/M metagenome (GOLD analysis project Ga0302130, IMG submission 203117) | Marine microbial communities from Western Arctic Ocean, Canada - CB9_surface | ecosystem: Environmental > Aquatic > Marine > Oceanic | place: Canada: Western Arctic Ocean | collected... | reverse complement strand
TCATATTCCTTAATACCTGGCTTACAATAAGCCATCGCACGGCAATGCCCCTCAACGGATATTTTTGCTGCTTTTTCCATGAGGTTTATTTCTGCCGTGCTTTTTATAAGCCTAAGCTCATGCAATAAATGATCAAGCATTAAAAACTCACCGGGGGAATGGGCACCCATTGATGCTTTGCTGCGAATGACTTTCACCCAGTCCATCACCTGATCATCGAACCGATCATCTTTACCCATAGAGTAGTAAACATGGTCACGGCCTTCGATCAGACCTGGCAAAATGTCATCGATATCAGCAATAGGGTAGGCATCATCCACGCCCAACTCGGAGATCGCGGCCTCAGGCCCCATCAGGATTCCGGTCCAAAGCTCTTTGGTTTTGTCCTTTTCTTGGCAGAACAGGACTACTTCACCTTGCCGGCGGCCGGGAATAAGCGCCAGAAAAGCGTGTTCTTCACTTAAGCCGGTCAGATAGTGAAAATCACTATTTTGACGATAAAGGTATTCCGCATCGCTATTTCTAAAGCGCAGCGGCGCTGCCGACAGCAAAGCAATGCTATTGGGCTCCATCTGACTCATTAGTTCACGTCGACGAGATTTCTTGTCTGCGTACTTTCTACTCATTTTCCCCTCAGATCCTTTAAATCACATCAGTTACCAAGCATATAAGGGTCGTTCGTCGGAACCAACCCCCATTTTTACCTATTCCAATATTGACCCCTGCACAGGTCGGCTCTATAGTTAGCCTATTGTTAATGTAAATCCTAAACTTGTGCTAATAGTCCGTTGCGGCTGTTGATATTTACTAAAAACTTAGAAAATTAAAAATGACTGAAGACAGATTTCACACTCTCAACGAAAAAGTCGATGATTTAATCGGCCTATGCGCGGAAATGAAGCGCGAAAATCAGCTACTTAAAGCCAATGAGACCTCTTGGGGCTCCGAACGAAAAGATTTGATCAATAAGAACAAGGAAGCCAAGTCAAAACTTGAGTCCATCTTAGTCCGGCTAAAAGCCATGGAAAACTCTTAAAACGGCCCTTCCTCGAGGTAAGTCATGAGCGAGCAACAAAGCACGTCTGTCCAAGTAAAAATCCTAGACAAAGATTATCAGGTCAACTGCCCACCTTCAGATCAAGAAGCCTTAATGAAGTCTGCACGCTACCTTGATGAGAATATGCGCAAAATTAAGGGCCGTGGAAACATTCATGGGACTGAGAAGATTGCCGTAATGGCGGCGCTGAACATCACTCACGATATGCTTCGCAAGAACCGTCTCATCAATGAAACGCGTCACGTTACTGCCCAACAGATTAAGGAAATTGAAGACAAGATTGATGTCGCAATAGCTTCTACTCGTCGGCTGGAAATTTAAAACCTACCAGAACTGCCCTAACTCTTAAATGAATTCATTATTGCCCCTATCCTCGGCTCATAGTGCGAGCTATACTCGTCCCAGAGTTCCCTAGACCATTGGCCAATCATAATGTTCTTGAGCCGATATTTTACCCCCGGAGGCTACTCCGCAATGTTGTTGTGCATGTCCGCTTGTCGGAAAGCCTTATTCGTTGCGAGGGCCACCACCTGAACTTTTCGGTTCAGGGCAACTTTGATAGCGGTGTTCCGGGGAGCTTACTTACCAACTACTATAGCTATAAAGCTGTATTCACAGAGATGTGCTAAAGCCGAAATTGAAAGCTACACCTATAAATTTCTATGACTGAAGATACCCGCCAAGCAGTACGTGACTCGCTCCGGCAAACTAGACGCGACCTAAGTCAAGAGCAACAGGCTGTCGCTTCTCAAGGATTATTTGAACTCATCCATAAGCTGGACATCTTCAGCGACGCAAAACGAATAGCGTTTTATCAGCCTATTGATGGCGAAGTCGACCCATCTCTCCTACTGAAATATGCCTTGCGCGAAGGCAAATCCTGCTTTCTTCCTCGTATTTCTGATGAAAATCCAGAATTCGTTTCTTTTGCACCTTATGATGAAAATACCAAGCTGAGAAACAGCGATTGGGGTATAGCCGAACCGCCTGCACCTGAAACCATTCCTTCACCTACCAATTTAGATCTAGTGTTTGTGCCTTTGGTCGCATTTGACAGATATTGCTTTCGGTTGGGTATGGGCAAAGGTTTTTATGACCGTACTTTTAGTTTTAAGATTTTTAATCGTCAAAGCCGGCCGCTGCTAATTGGATTAGCACATGAATGCCAATACACTGAGCCGCTTTCTGTGAAAAGTTGGGATGTGAAACTAGACGCGGTGATTACCGCAAAGAAAATACACCAACCCGATACTGAATAGGTCGAAATGGTTTCTTACCTTAATTATCTTGGTTTAGCTTAGCTTCCTTTTTCATTATTTCTAGTTCTGGCTTGCCAGCTCTGTTGATGGGCATTAGCTACATCAATGCACTCTGGGCCATGCTGCTGGCCAAAATACTCATCACAAAAAGTGTAATAACTACCATCACCATGTCTGGCTTCTTGCTCATTTTAAACCCCAATTCAGTTTTTAACTCACAGAAATTTTAACGGCTCAAAAAATAAATTCTTTAATTTTCTTCTATAAAACAACGAACTACTGGGTTTATATACAGTTCTACATAACAAAGCTCTCTTTAACAGTTGCTTTCCCTATTTTGCTGAATATAATACTGTATATCCATACAGTATAAATAAAGAAATCAGCAAGACGGTGTAAGCACCGTATAGCAAGTATCCATAAAGAGGCAGACAAAATGAATTCTTATATAAGCGCTCCCGACTCCCTACAAGCCAAGGCGGGCAACGCCTCCGGCCATATTGACCAACTTCTAAATAGCAATCCAAATCTATGGCGCGGCTGTGATATGGCCGGTCAAGGTTTTCATGGACACAGCACTGGATTTTCCCAACTAGACAGCATTCTTCCCGGCAAGGGCTGGCCTCAAAAAGGCTTGATGGAAGTTATTAGCCCCCAGTGGGGAATGGGCGAGTTGCAGCTTTTACTGCCTCTTATGCGATCCGTAATTGATAGTGGCAAATGGATCCTTTGGATCTCGCCACCTCATTCTGTTTATGCCCCGGCACTGGTTCAGGCAGGTATCGATACTAACCAGATTCTGGTGGTGAAAATAGACGCCTCTTGCAAAGACGCTTTGTGGAGTATGGAGAAGGCCTTTCAAACAGAAAACTGCGGCCTGGTCCTAGCTTGGCAGAACTGGTTGCCTGGCACAGTGCTGCGCCGACTACAGTTAGCAGCGGATACCGGCAACACCTTGGGAGTGATTTTCAAAAAAAATGAGTGTAAGCACTCACCATCTCCAACACGCCTGCAAATAAAGGAATCCTCACTTCAAAAAGACCATTTTTCGACAGCGCAAGTGACTGTCCTTAAAGCTCGTGGCAACTTTCGTTCATTGAGCACTGACATTGACCTGTACTCTCATCAGCTGGCATAAGAAGTAGGTAAGTGAACCTTGGAGGAAACAAAAACTAGCGGCCAGCTATCCTTAGCCATACCGAGCAAGGATAGCCCTGAGGCTACAAGCAGCCAGATGACTGCAAAAAAGACACCGGAGGCTGGCGCTTCGTTGAGTAGCGCGTCTCTATTAAGTTCTAATTTAGTCCTTACCTGCGTAGATACACAAATAGATCCGAATCAAGCCACTGGGGTTGGGTTGGCCGGCATTGGCAAGTCAGTTGCCACCTCTAAGATCAATGACAATACTAGCTCTGATTCTAATTCTAATTCTAATTCTAAAAAAAGCCGCCCCAGTCTTTGGTATGCCATTTATTTCCCTCAGCTTGGTAAGTTAGACGATTTACAGCAGAAAGATGCGTTAACTGACCTTGCCGCAAAAGCCATAAGTGTTAGCTCTACTGTCTCTTTTCATGAATTGGCGCTGGTTTGCGAGATTCGCAGCAGTCTTGGCTATTTTGGCGGTATCAATTTACTTCATGACAAGCTCAAAGGCGTATTAAGCACTGCACTTATTGCCATGGATCAGCCGGAGCACTTTTTTTATGCCTCCAGCCCAACCGTCAGCGGTAGCTTATTATTGGCTAGAGCTGGCCAAAACAAACTGGTCTATCAAAAGAGCAATTTGCGCTCCGCCTTAGGCACGCTTCCTGTCGACGTCCTTAATTTGAGCAAAGAACAGAATCGGCGCCTCTACAATATGGGCATTCGTCATCTAAAGGACATTTGGCGTCTGCCGGGCGATGGCATTCGTAAACGTTTTGGCAGCGAGTTCATGGATCAGCTCAACAAGGCTTTGGGCAAGGCTCAGGAGCCCACCTTAAACTATTTGCCGCCGCCGACTTTTTCCAGCTCTTATGACCTCCCCTATGAATTAGAAAACCTAGACCGCCTGTTACCCATAGTCGACGAAATCATTGGTCAGCTTTGCGATTTTTTAACACGCAGGGATTTAAGCACTAGTCACTTAATGTTCTCCTTATTTCATGAAAAACGCAGTCCAACCTGTATTGAAATTTCACTGCGGCAGACGAGCCGCTCAAGCACGCATTTCTTATTACTGGTAGAAACTTATTTTCATAACCTCACCATTCCCGCAGCAGTAATAGCAATTAGCTTAGTCGTTAATCAATTTGATGCATTCTTTAGCCACACCGATTCACTTCTGTTGGATGGCAGACCTGACGCTACTTCCCGGGAGAACAACCTAAATCAGTTTATGGAGCAGTTAAAGGCAAGGCTTGGGGATAATTATTTGAAAGGTATTAGCTGCGTAGCCGAACATCGCCCTGAATATGCCAGCGCCTGCGTTGACATTAATACTCATACAAAAAAAAATTCAATTAAAAAATATACACAAGATAAAGTCGCGACCCGCCCTAGGCCAATATGGCTACTTGAAAAGCCAGAGGAGTTAGTTGAAAAAAATAGTCGCCTATACCACCGTAAAGCTATCTCAATTATTAGTGGGCCCGAACGAATAGAAACCGCATGGTGGGCAGATCATGACGTTCGCAGAGACTATTATATCGCTCAGGAAGTCAGCGGCAGCAGGCTTTGGATTTACCGTGAGCGCAGTGGAGAAAGACGCTGGTTTTTACATGGCTATTTTTCATAATCGGCTATTTATTCAAGGTCTATATTTTGTCTTCCTCATTCCCCCTCTTTCATAACATCTGCTTTCCACTTAATTCTCTCCTAGCCTAGCTGAATAATATGCAAAAGGTAGCGATTGTGCATTTTCTAAAATCAATCGCTACTATAGCGACACTATCCGTCGGCTTTGTTCTCACGTCAATTGATCGTGGTTCCATCTCCGCAACTGAAGGCCTGCAAAATATAGGCTTGATGTTTTATGTTATAGTTATAGTTATGATTATGATTATGATTATGATTATGATTATGATTATAAGACTGAAAAGCTCGTCGTATTCTTCTCCAGCAACTCAGCTATAGTTTGGCAAACTGAAATCATCATTTCTCGTCAGATTCGAGCGAAGATTTTCAATCCAATCTCTGGCCACATAATCAGCAATAACATCATCGACACACAAAGCGTTCAGAACGAATATCTTGACGGCATTCCTACAGATATTAACTTTGATAAAATAGAAGTGATCTCTGAGACTCCAAGTAGCAGGCGTCGCCGTTTAGAAGTGATTTCAAGTAGCAGCTCAGAGCTTTTAGACTAGTCTCCGGGCAAAGAAAATAGCCAGCCGAAAGCGGGGGCATCGACTCTTACGACGAGTCTCAACAATGACCAATCCGATAATCGGGTTGACATTCTGCTGCTTGGCGATGGCTGTATTGAATCAGAGATGGAGCAATGAGAAATAGTTGAAGAGGTTGCAGTCACATCCTTTCTCAGCGTAGAGCCCTATAGCTCGTGGGCCCTCTATTTTTATACACATCTTATTAATCTGCCCACACCCTATACTTTAGGTGTTAGTGACCCCGGCCTTTATCAATGCTCAAAGTATTGCAATGAACCATACCGGCCTAAGCCCAATTCTATGATGCGCTCCCTTAGCCGATCTTTCGATACTCTTAACAAAGAAGCCTTAATGCTTTCCATTTATGATTTCGCCTCCTCAGTAGATAGCTTCAGTCAACCAACATCTTCAGTTACAGTTAGCGCCAGTCACAGCACGGCATTTGCGGTTACCACATTACGGCCCAAGTCCCATGAACTGCAAAAAAATAGTATGTGAACGATCAGGAAGTCAAGTCAGGCGCCTCGTTCAATAGCACTTATTGAACGACGGCAAACAAGATGATTCGGGCCTTTTCAATACCGAACTAACGATAACTTCTACGTCGCCTTATCTGTTCACACTGCAACCTAAAGAGAGCGAAATTTAGATCTCCAACCAATTAATAGCTTCTCTTTTAATGGCAATATTCTCACACTAAATAACCTAATGTCGACGAGGTTAGCTATACAATCAATCTTCAGTTACAAACCACGACACCAGCAATCCTTCCGAATTACTGAGCGCTACTGCAAACTAAACAAATTATAGTGATAGACTATAGTTGGCTTTACTTTTAATAAACGTGGCCATGGGGGCTATCCCGCAGGGATAGATGGAAGTTACTGCTACTCTGCCCTAAGGCGGCATTGGGTTTTTTAGGATCAAGCCGCCGAATTTTTGACTCCCCTCATTGATCTGAGTTAACTTGCTATAGACTACTTTTAATTTGACTTAAAAAAGTAGCATCGATATCTCTAATAACGGCTAATGCGCCTTCTTGCATTGGCCAATATCACTAGCCGATATTGATTATTTTCGTCTGCTCATGCAAACCGACATTAACAAGGGCAATATGCATAGGATCATCGTTTCAGATATTTTTGGAAGGACATCAGCACTAGAGAAAATTGCTGAGGTACTCCCCGGATACGTGGATATTTTTGATCCCTATGATTCGAAATACATGGGTTTTAGTAACGAAGCCGAGGCCTATGCCTGCTTCTCCTCTGAGGTAGGACTGGACACCTACGCTGAAAAGTTATCAGGAATAATTGCAGCACAACCCAAAGAAATTGATTTGCTAGGGTTTAGTGTAGGCGCATCCGCAATTTGGAAAATATCCAATCAAGAAGAATCCAAAAATATTTCAAGCGCACTGTGCTTTTACGGCTCACAAATTCGAGATTACATAGACATTACCCCAAAATTTCCAGTACGACTTATTTTTCCATCGTCTGAATCACATTTCTTAGTTTCTGAACTTATTCACTCCCTTGAAGGAAAGGAAAATGTTGAAATTCACAGAGCTGAATTTCTGCACGGCTTCATGGACTCCCACTCCGAAAATTTTGACCAGCGTGGCTACGACCAATTTTTGGAAATGCTTAAATCTAAGTGGTAAGGAAAAAGTCAACTTGGGTCTACGTTATTTTCCTCCTCGTTTAGGTTTAGGTTTAGGTTTAGGTTTAGGTTTAGGTTTAGGTTTAGGTGGCTATGGATATAGGCGCGAGTATTTATGTAAAGTTTCGCGATGAAACTTCTAAGTTTCCAAGCCAGTGGCTAAGGTCAACCAGGTCTTTTGCAATGAGATGAATAACACCTTCGCTTTTTTGCACATGGCCAACCACACCGAGCAGCATTGCCTGTCTTACTATTGGCCGCAGCTTTTCTCCTAAGTCTGGCCACACCACCACGTTTACAAACCCGCTTTCATCTTCCAGAGTTAAAAAAGTGACTCCCGCTGCGGTCATAGGTCGTTGCCGTGAGGTAACTAAGCCAGTCACTTTGACATTAGCTTCGTTGTTTATCGAATTTAAGTCACTGGCTGTAGAAACATGATGTGCATCTAGATGACTGCGAAACAGGGCGATAGGGTGGCGTCTTAAGGTGAAGCCTGATGCGGCATAGTCATTTAAAATGTTTTGACTCTCACTTGCGACAGGTAACAACACATCGAGGCCAAAATCATTATCTGCAAAATCCTGATCTGAAAAAAAACTCAAAGTCTGATTCTTTTTACGCTCCCCTTCTTTGTCACTTCCGGCGGCTTGCCAGAAAGCACGATGGCGATCGCCGCTTAATGCTCTGAGCGCGTCGGCAGCTGCTAATGATTCCAAATCCTTTTTGTTAATCCCGCTTCTGTACACTAAGTCTTGAATTGATTTGTATGCGTTTTCTTTTGCTTTCCCTCTGGCTTCTTTTTTGAACCCTTCGCTGGCTTCTACTCTTGGCCCTTCTCTTGGTCGTTCTCTTGGCTCTGTTCTAGCTTCTGTTCTAGCTTCTACAATAGCTTCAGCACCTTCTTTAGAGAGTCCCTTTACCATACGAAAACCAATCCGCAATTTAGGTTCAAGCGTTACTTGGTCGGGCTGATTAAGCTTTTCAAAATTCTTATCTACTTCTAAACTGCAATCATAAACACTGTCATTGATATTAACAGCGAGCACTACAACCCCGTGGGCACGCGCGTCTTTGATTAGCTGAGCTGGGGCATAAAATCCCATGGGCTGGCTGTTAAGAAGAGCGCAGCAGAAAGCAACCGGATGATAAAGTTTCATCCAAGAAGACACATAAGTAATTAACGCAAAACTTGCGGAATGAGATTCAGGAAAACCATAGTCTCCAAACCCTTTTATCTGGCTAAATAGCTTTTCGGCGAAGTCCAATTCATAGCCGCGCGCTAACATGCCGTTAACTAGCTTTTTGTGATAGGGCTCCAAACCGCCTTTACGTTTCCAAGCGGACATTGCACGCCGTAACTGATCTGCCTCCCCACCGCTAAAGCCTGCAGCGACCATTGACAACTGCATCACTTGTTCCTGGAAAATAGGAACACCTAGTGTCCGCCTTAGGGTTTCTTTCACTGCCTCACTAGGGTAAGTCACTATTTCCTTGCCACTGCGCCGGTTTAGGTAAGGATGAACCATATCTCCTTGAATAGGGCCAGGCCTAACTATAGCGATCTGTATAACCAAGTCGTAATAACACTTTGGTTTTAATCTCGGCAGCATGCTCATTTGAGCGCGAGATTCTATTTGAAAAACACCCACGGTGTCTGCTCTGCACATCATGTCATAAACTGCTGGATCTTCTTTGGGAATAGTTTGGATGGTCAATTCGCAATGACTGTAGTCACTAATAAGATCCAGGCTCTTTCTAATAGCTGTGAGCATGCCTAGCGCCAGCACATCTATTTTCAAAAGACCTAAGGACTCGAGATCGCCTTTCTCCCATTGGATAACAGTGCGCCCCGGCATAGATGCATTTTCGATAGGCACTAAATGAGATAGTGGCCCTTCACTGATAATGAAGCCGCCGACATGTTGAGATAGATGCCGAGGAAAACCCATAAGTAGTTTTGACAACCCGATAAGCTTTTTGATTTGCGGATCACTGTAGTCAACATTAGAATCACTAAGTTGCTCTTCTAGGTTATCGCCCCACCAGTAGATGGATTTGGCCAGGCGGTTTATCAATTCATCATTCAAGCCTAATGTTTTACCTACATCGCGAATTGCACTGCGTGACTGGTAGGTAATAACAGTGGCCGCTATAGCCGCGCGATGACGACCATATTTTCTGTAGATATATTGAATAACTTCTTCGCGTCTAGTGTTTTCAAAATCCACATCGATATCTGGAGGCTCATTGCGTTCTTTAGAAATAAACCGCTCAAACAACACCTCTACTCTTGCCGGGTCGACTTCGGTAATACCTAGGCAATAGCACACGGCTGAGTTGGCAGCCGAACCCCGACCCTGACAAAGTATGTGCTGACTGCGAGCATAGTCCACTAGGTCGTGAACGGTTAAAAAATAATGCTCATAACCCAGCTCTTTAATCAGTGTTAATTCATGCTCAATGATATTACGCACTTTAGGTTCAGCGCCGCTCGGCCAGCGCCGCCGGATACCTTCCTCGGTTAATTCTCGTAGCCAGCCATGAGCCGTGTATTCGCTAGGCACTAACTCCCTAGGGTATTCATAGCGCAATTCATCCAAAACAAAATTGCAGCGCTGACTTATATACAACGTTTGCGCCATGAGCTTAGGTGGATAAAGTTTACTTAAGTTCTCATAGCTTCTTAAATGCCTTTGGCCATTACTCTGAGCCTCGAAGCCTAATTCATCAAACTGCTTGCCTAAGCGAATAGCGGTAACCGTATCTTGTAATATGCGGCGCATGGGGTGATGCATATAGACACCGCCAACGGCACAAAGAGGGATAGAAAACTGTTCACCAAGGGCCGCCAACTGAGCAAGTTTTAGGCGATCATCGCCTCGTAATAGTAATTGAACTCCTATCCAAAGTTGGCTAGCAAAAACCCTCTGTAACCAAACTGCCTGACAGGCTAACTGCTCTGGCTGCTGCAACAAATTGGGAATCCAGATCACAATACAATCAGCAGTGAGATTCTGCTCCACCATTTCACGATCAATTTTGTATTCACCTTTTACAGTTTCTCGACGGGCACAGCTAATTAGGTGGCTTAGCTCACCATAGCCTTTACGATTACATGCTAGAACGACCAAATGACAACTTCTATCTGGTTCTGCCTTAGCTCCTTTTTGCTGCTTTTTTGTTTCGCTGCCATTTCCATTTGTTTGATCTCCCTGCTTGCTCCTTCCTGTGTTACTGCCTGTGTTCTGCTGCTTACCCAGAATAAACTCACTGCCAATAATGAGCTTAATAGCTTTATCTTTCGCTGCCACATGCGCACGCACTATCCCAGATAGGGAGCATTCATCGGTTATAGCGATTGCTTCATACCCCAGCTTGTAGGCTCTATTAACTAGTTCTTCAGGAAAAGAAGCTCCTCTTAGAAAGGTGAAATTAGAAATACAGTGCAGTTCTGCATAGGGATTTTTTGCCGGCTCATTAGGGGGCACTGACTCTACTTGAGAAGAATCAGGAACCTTCAATAACGAGCTTTCGGTCTCGGCTACTGTCTTGCTTGCTGTTTTAAATGGGGGATTCGGAGCCATGGTGGATAGCCAAATATACTGTATATATATACAGTAGTTTTAACCTTCAAAAATGTCAACAATATCTGCACGCCTAAACAAATGGCTGGAAAGAACAGGGCCATTTCGGGTACTTTATTTTGAATTGACCAGCCTATTAACTAGCCTTTGGCGGCCCCTTTATGTCTTATTCGCGAGCGCTACTGTCCGTTCTCATTGTTTTCTTAATCACTTCTTGTGGCAGCCCAGAAGAAACATCAACTTAAGCCTACGACCCCATCATTCGGAACGGCCAAATCTACGATGGTAATGGCGGGGCGCGTTATATTGCTGACATTGCTATAGTCGACGACCGCATAGCGGCCATAGGCGAGCTCGGAAAAAACAGAAGCCTCCAAATTATCAACGCAGAAGGTCTAGCAGTGGCGCCAGAGTTTATCAATATGCTTAGCTGGGCGACCTCATCGCTAATTAAAGATGGCCCCAGCCAAAACGATATTCGTCAAGGGGCTTACCTTGGACGTATTTGGTGAAGGCAGCTCAGAAGGTCCACTTAATGATGTGAAAAGCCCAAGCAACCGCAAATAAAGGATACGGCGACACTGCTATTACGTGGACCACGCTAGATGAGCATTTAGAGTTTCTCACCGCAAAAGGTATCTCACCCAATGTGGCTTCTTTTATCGGAGCCACCACAGTTCGCATCCACGAACTTGGCTATGAGGATCGAGCGCCTAATTCCGAGGAACTAGAAAGAATGGAAAACTTGGTAAGGCAGGCAATGGAGGACAGTGCACTTGGACTAGGGTCATCGTTAATCTATGCGCCTGCTTTCTACGCTGAGACTGCCGAGCTGATCGCGCTTGCTAAGGTGGTTGGAGAATATGACGGTGTGTATATTTTTCACATGCGCAGCGAGGGTAATAGGCTGCTCGAAGCCGTTGATGAACTCATCACCATCGCGAGAGAAGGTGGCGTAGCTGGAGAAATCTATCACCTTAAAATGGCCGGCCAAAGTAACTGGGATAAGTTTTATCGCGTGGTAGAGAAAGTCGAATCCGCTCAGGCAGAAGGCTTGGCGATAACCGCAGATATTTAACCCTACACCGCCGGTTCTACGGGTTTAGATGCAGGCATGCCACCCTGGGTTCAAGAGGGCGGCTATGATGCCTGGGCGCAACGATTGCAAAATCCCGCAATTCGAGCGCAAATATTAATAGAGATGACGACTCCCAGCAATGACTGGGAAAACCTCGCATTAGCTGCGGGCCCGGACGGGACTTTGTTAGTTGGTTTTCGCAACCCGGCACTTCGCCGATACATCGGCATGACCTAGGCGGAAGTAGCCGCGCAGCGAGAAAAATCTGCCGCTGACACTGCCATTGATCTGGTTATTGAAGATGGCAGCCGTGTTCAGGGTGTTTACTTTTTAATGTCCGAAAAAAATGTAGCCAAAGGAATTGTCCTACCTTGGGTAAGCTTTGCATCTGACGCACAGTCTCTTGCTAGTGAAGGTAAGTTTCTTGAACAAAGCACGCACCTCGTGCCTATAGCAATTTTGCCAGAGTACTCGGTAAATATGTCCGCGATGAAAAAGTCATTACCTTAGCCGAGGCTATTCGAAAACTGACTAAGTTGCCGGCTACAAATCAAAAAATTCGAGATAGGGGGGAGCTTAAACAGGGACACTACGCCGATATAGTTATATCTGACCCTTCTAAAATTCAAGATCATGCAACCTTCCAAGACCCTCATCAGTATTCCACCGGCATGCAATATGGATTAGTTAACGGGATATTCGTTCTTATAGACGGCGAACACCCAGGGGCGTTACCAGAAAAAGTAGTACGCGGCCCCAGCTGGAAAGGCTGGAGTGACTAAGCCGAACAAATAACTGAATTATCCAAAGCTAAAAGCTAGCGGGTATAGCTAAAATACACAGCTAAAAAGCTGCTTTATTTTAAATTCTGGAAACCATCAATCCAAAAAAAGCCGGGTAATGTCCCGGCTTTTTACACTTATAGAGATGTCGAAATAATAATTCCTACACCAAATAGCTGTCGGATCTAGCTATCTCGCTCCTGCCTCAGTTGCTCTGCTTTCTTCTGCTCGCTTACCCCGCAGAATATTCACCATACCATAGTTACCTTCATGGCAAGCATACTCATAAAGCTGGCCCGCAACTCTAGTCATAGGAACAATGGCAGTGAACTTATCAGTGAATGTAGATGGATCGTCAAGAGTCCATTCATAGTTAACTGTAACTGGGTCAACCCGAGTGAAGCGCTCGGTGAGAATCTTGTCTTCAGAGGTGCCGAAGGCGCTGAAACTTTGAGTCATGCCGTTAAAGTTTTTAGTCACAACAACTAAGGTGTCACTATCCCAATATCCCTTAGAGTCGCCAGACCATAAACCAATATCTTCGCTAATATGATCTTGATCGTTTGATACAATTGGCACGATACGCGCGTCGTGAATCATCTCCACCACAATCACCGCATGATCCTTGTTTTGCACGATCTGCACGTTATTGTTGTAGAGGCTAGGCATAAAAGGAGGTCCTGCATTAAAACCGACAATGCAACGCTCAGACAAACCTCGGTCCTCTGGACCATCTTTAGAAATGCCGCCCACTGTGTAACGCACAGGACGAATGCCAGGCACATCGTCACCAAGACCGCCAAACTGAACCATCGCCCCTTCAACTCGGCCAGGCATTCTTCCGTTTTTCGGATAAATTATATGAGAAGTACGAATCTGATCGGTGATGCCTGCGCTTTCAACCCAAAAGTCGTTGTAACCACCTGGACTCCCCTCTGTTGACGCTACCGCCTGATCCGACGATGCATCAGCTGCGGCAAGTCGCGCCTGCATAGAGACAATTTCATCACTAGTCATGAACTCCCGCTCACCAAACTGTTCTGGACGCTGCATAGGCACGTTGGATGAGAAGTTCCAAACACCGTTAAGGTCTGGATCGCCCCATTCTGTACGAGGTGCAATGTAAGTCTCCTGGGCGAATGTGGATGTTGCAAAACTCGCTGTTATAGCAAGTGCCAGCAATGTCAGTGTATTTTTCATGGAGCCTCCTTGAAATTAAACCTTACTCTACCCCCAAGGTAGTGATTTTCGCTCACCCACGCAAGCAATCTCATAGCAATAGTGAGTAATTCCAGCGCATATATCAGGACATGAGCATCATTGGACATATAGCGCTAAGCCTCTTATGCTGGTACGTCAAAATATCGATCCTCTAACCGCATTGCTGCGTCACTGATTTAATGGTGGCCACTGGAGTTTGTGATGAAGAAAAAGCGATTGTTTCGTGAAGAAGTGAAAGACCGCCATACCAGCCACTGGGATTTGGATATGATGAGCCGAGAAGAGCTAGAAGCCATGATGGCCGGCTCAGAGAAAAAAGACGCTAGTGGTACCAAAAGCCAAATCTCGTCGACTAAAACGGACTCTGATACCTGATATTTGAGCCATGCCAGTAAATTCGTGGGGCAAGCACATTAAATCTGTGATTGCCTGCACTGATCTCTGAAGCACCTTTGTAATCGCCCTTGATAAAGCGACTAAAATTACGCCCTAGAACTCTCACTTTTGTTTATTATGCTGAACTCTCACAAATTCCAAACGCCTTGAGGACCCCCTAAGCCCTTCAACAAAACCCACATTATACATCACTCAATCTGTCCAATTCACTGTCAGCCAATATCCGAGCAAAGCGCTCCAGCTTAATAACATTTCACATTGAGATTTTTCATACGCTGATAAGTCTTTATCTAACTTTATACATTCATTGGGAAGCTTAGCTGATAAAGCATCTAACCAAGCAGCTTTTTCTGACTCAGTAAGTTGACTATCGAAACTTATAATAGGATTACTCAAAACGAGTCTCTTTTTATTATTCTTTCAAAACCATATCAATATACATAATGGCAGCAAGAATTAATATTCTCACAGGATTGTTTTCAGGAACATTCTGAAATATTTCTAAAACATCATTGTCAGCAATAGTAAGTAATTCTTTACCTATTCCACCCCATTCTTTAGAAATATGAGCAAGTTCATCATTGCTATCCATAAAGCGAAATTTCCAACCAAACCAATTTCCTTTTAACTGGCAAAAGTCTGCCTTGATTATCATAAATATCAGATTTCCTGCCTGTAGAAAAAAATTTCTGTTGGAAATAACCTACAGTACTGCCATCACTGTCAGAAATAGTCACTTTGGAAATAAGAAGAGATATACCCCGCTGAATGCTCTCAATGCGCTGTTCACCAGGTGTGTGTATTTGAACATCGAAAGGCGTCATAGTTTTAAAATCACTAAAACGAGGCATTTTAGTAAAAAAACCTAAATTTTGCTCTCGTCATTCCATAATGACATTGCTCGTTTCGAGATCATAAACATCATAATTATTGACTGCTTTGAATATCCAGATATGTTCTTTAGTTAAAAATAAATTCTTATTCAGTATGTTTTTCATTTTTAGAAATTTTTTCTATTTTGCTATTGAGACGTTACTTAAATTTGTCGAGAACAATGTTAAACGTAAAAATAGCCAAAGATGCTTTTACGTTTAGTCATATCACCGGTAATTTTTAGACTATAATTGAACTCTTTAAGGGTGACTTATAAAAATATAATATTTAGCAGCAAGCTATCAAATGAACCTAGCGATACTGCGATAACAGAAGCCTTATTTGACTTTTCAACGGCCATCTTTAACAATTTTCCAGTGACCTTACCGTTGAGAGAGACGGCGGTAACAGAGAAGTTTTTGGCAGCAATGCAGCATAGCCTATGCAATATGCAAATATGCAAATATGCAAATATTTGTTGTAGGCCAAGATGCCACCCGGTATAGAAATATCTTCTGCATGGCTCGCCACAACTATGGGTTCTATGCTATCAATGGTAACGATGGATATGCAGCCTGGAAGGCGAACCTAGCCTACCACCAATAGTGCGCCCTGGTGCCCTGTCAGACCTAGGGGGAGGAATTTGCAGTGCGGGCCGACTGGAGATCGGCGGCGGACTCACAGCCTTTGAGTGCTATGATATGCCCATGGAGTGGCCCGGTTCAGCGCACCCTACAGTAATCCCGCAGTAATCCCGCAGAATCCTATTGTTAAACACTGGGGTATTCCTTATGCCCAGAGCAAGCTATTATCTTTCTTATTAAGATTCAAAAATATTCATGACACGAATAATGACAAGCAAACACGAAGAACAGTGTTAACGTGCTTGAATTGATACATCCATTAGAGTTACAAAACTTAAAAATATTTTGGAGATAGCCTATGCAAACCTTTTCCCTATTTAGAAAGGGTTTAACCACCCTTCTAGCGACAAGCATCAGCTTGGTTGCACTTAATGCACAAGCGGATTCTTGGCCAATTAAAGAAGCTGGCGCTAAAGCAGCCGGCTTTTCTGAGGAAGGTATTCAACGCTTGGATGCAGCCATGAATAAAGTTGTCGCCGACCAAGATGTCGCCGGTATGGTTTGGATTCTAGCTAAAGATGGTGAAGTGGCAACTTTTGAAACAGCAGGCCTATCTCGCGTTGATGACCAAGCACCCATGGAAATGGATTCACTGTTTAGAATCTACTCAATGACAAAACCAGTTACCGGTGTTGCGTTGATGATGCTTCACGAGAAAGGCCTTTGGGATTTTGACGATCCTGTCAGCAAATACGTTCCAGAATTTGCCAATCTAAAAGTGATGACCAGCTATGATGACGACGGAAAAATGGTGCTGGAAACTCCAACGAAGCCACCTACAATGCGTCAGCTTTTAAACCACTCTGCAGGATTTGGCTATGGCCTTGGCGGCAGCGACCCGGTAAACGAAGCTTTTAGAAACACTCAAGTACTAGCGTCCGATGACTTGGACATGCTGATTGAAAGGGTTGCAGATATCCCCTTAATGTTTGAACCAGGCGAAGCTTGGTATTACTCTGTTGCAGTTGATATTCAGGGCTACATTGTTCAAAAAATTACTGGCATGACATATGGCGAATACTTAGAGAAGAATATTTTCCTTCCTCTGGACATGACCGACACTCGCTTCTTTGTTAAACCTGAAGACAAACCTCGATTTGCTGAAGTCCACAACTGGGATGAAGAACGCCAGCATTTAGTTCAGCGTCCTCACCGGACCGATCGACCTAGTTATCTTAACCCAGACCGTTTGGAGTCTGGCGGAGGCGGTTTAGTTTCTTCAACGCACGATTACGCGCGCTTCCTTCAAATGTTAGTTAACGAAGGTGAGCTGGACGGCGCTCGAATCATTTCTCCTGAATCTGTTCGCCTTATGAGAACTAACAGTCTACGCGACGAGTTAAATCTCCGCGGTAGCCCAACAAGCGAAGGTCAGCCTGGCCAAGGCTTTGGTGTTGATTTCGCAGTAATTGTTGATCCAAAAAAAGCAGACACCCCACAAGGTGCCGGTACTTATTATTGGGGCGGAGCTGCCGGGACTTGGTTCTGGGTAGACCCTACTGAAGACTTATTCTTTATCGGCATGATTCAAGCCCAAGGCGCAAAAAGACCGGACGCTCCTGAGCTACGAACTCTATCTCGGGACATTGTTTATGCCAGTTTTCCAGAGTAAACCTCGACTCGCATAGGTGTAGGCAGATGTTGCAGAACTTACTCCAGCACCCCCAGTTTATAAGCTAGTCTAAACACCTCGCTTAATAAGTGGAAAAGGGGCCTTAAGCCCCTTTTTATTGTTGTAATTTAATATCCGTTTAAGTCGTTAGCTTGGCCGGGGAAGCTCCAAATCCTTGGGCACCGCATAGCCTCGCTGCACCGCAGGCCTATCAGCTATTCGCAGGTACCAATCTTTTAAGCTTGGGAAGTCATTCAGCTCCATCTCTTGCCATTCGTATCTTGAAATCCAAGGCCATGTAGCAATATCCGCTATAGAATAGTTGCCCGCTAGATAAGCGCTAGACTTCAAGCGCTCATTAAGAACGCCGTATAAGCGAGCAGTTTCTGCACTATAACGCTCTTCAGCATAGCTTGATTTCCCTGCATTAAATTTCAAAAAATGGTGAGTCTGTCCCAATATTGGCCCTACACCTCCCATCTGCAACATCAACCACTCCATTTCCTGCCAGTACTTTGCCCCCATAGGGCTAATCAGCTTACCGCTCTTATGTGCGAGGTACATCAATATCGCACCTGACTCCATCAAATGAATCCCTGCGTCATGATCTACAATGGCAGGTATTTTATTATTTGGGCTAATCGCCAAAAACTCCGGCTTATGCTGGTCCCCTTTTGTTATATCGATTGGAACAACTTGATAGGACATTCCAATCTCCTCCAACATGATCGAGACCTTGCGTCCATTCGGTGTACTCCAAGTATACAAATCGATGTTTTTGGCGGTCATTCAACAGTCCTCTGTTAACTAGGGCTTTACCAGCAATGTCGCAAGCAGACCCGCAGGTGGATAGTAAGTATAACAACTGGCTGGCCTACTTAACTAATATCTAACAACTTTGTAGGAGACCTTTTTTAGTTGCAAGCGCTTTGCTTGAAATTGGGTAGCTCCATTGCTGAATTAAAATTTTGGCGCTGTCCTGAATATTGATTTTAATCTTGGCTTACCTTTTTAAATGAATGCACTTATTGGGCATTATTTATCGTAGTGTGTTCTTCGCGCTTAGCTTCGCAAGGTCTGGCTATCGAAGATTTGGAATTTAATTGGCGGCACAACTACCAACGGGGCGCGGTAGGAAATTTATTAAGCACAGGCAAGTTTGTGCTTGAAGAAAGGCAGTACGCGGCAGCGGGGAAAAAATTTTTTGACACGCTGCTGAATATCAAAGTAAGTAACGGCATGAATTCTTCACTGCAGGCCCCTATGTTCGAATTATCAATTAGAGCCCTTTTACCAACGCAAAATAGGGCTATTACCAATCAGTACTTATCCTATTTCGAGTCGCTAAATAGCAACGCTATGCTAAAAAAAATTCAATAGCTATCTGAAGGGCGAATAGTCTGCCGCGAAGAAATACCTTTCTCTACATACATTCCACGCCAAATCTGTCGCGTAGTGACAGACATGCAATAAAATTTCGAGTTCGCTTGATCAGAATTGATTCGCGCCATTTGCTAAGTTTGATGATGGTTAATAGTTAGCTATAAAATCGTAATCTATCGGCTCAGATAAATCGATTCGCTCATGAAATGACTCCATTGGATACTTCAGTCCAGTGGCACAATTAAAAAGTAATACTTGTTCGTCCTTCCTAATTCTTCCCGAGACAAGCTCTTGTTTTAAGGCGGCCAATGTCGCAGCGCCTTCTGGGCAAAGAAGAACACCCTCTACCTTGGCACACTCTTTATGAGCCTCGTTGATAGCCTCATCGCTCACCGCCACCGCAAAACCATCACTCTCGCGCACCGCATCCAAGATTAAAAAATCACCTACAGCAACTGGAACTCTAATACCTGACGCTATTGTATGTGCGTCTTGCCAAGGCTCCGCATGCCGAGTCCCCTCATCATAAGCCTTTACGATAGGCGCGCAGCCGGTTGCTTGCACTGCTACCATTCTAGGTCTTTTAGAGCCAATCCAGCCGATAGCTTCCAATTCGGCAAAAGCCTTCCACATGCCGATTAAACCAGTGCCTCCGCCAGTAGGGTATAAAATGACATCTGGTACCCGCCAATTCAGCTGTTCCGCCAATTCCAGCCCCATGGTTTTCTTGCCCTCGATTCTATAAGGCTCTTTTAGAGTTGAGGTATCGAACCAATTCATTTTCTCTTTGCCCTCCCCAACAATACGGCCGCAGTCATTAATATAACCGTTAGCTAGGAAAGTCTTGGCGCCTTGAAAAGCAATCTCTTCGATATTTATTTTAGGCGTGTCTTCGGGGCAGAATACAAACGATTCTATATCTGCGCGGGAGCAATAAGCGGCCAAAGCAGCACCAGCATTACCGTTTGTAGGCATTGCCATACGTGTCACACCGAGTTCTTTAGCCATTGCCACAGCCAGTGCAATACCTCTAGCCTTGAAAGAGCCGGTGGGTAAACGACCCTCGTCTTTTATTAGAATTTCACCACAGCCTAGCTTGGCTTGTATTTTTTTTGCTGGCAAAATTGGAGTCATCAGCTCGCCAAGGCGCACCACATTTTCTGATTTCCTCACTGGCAGAAATTCTCTATAGCGCCAAAACTCGGGCAACCTTTCCTTTAAGTCATCCTTGCTAATCGCTTTTCCTAAAGCCTCTAGATCGTAACGCACTAAAAGTGGCTTTCCAGCCTCTGACAAACCGTGCAATTGGTCGGCAGGGTATGTTTTGCCCGTATAGCTGCATTCTAAATGTGTAACGAAAGTTGGATATTCTTTCATAATTCGACCTTTTAAATTTTAACTTCTAAACTAACTTTTATTAGGTGACCCAAGCATTGAATCCACCACCCCGTCGTTCTTAAATGAATGGTGCAAGGCTGCGCCGATATGAACAGCGATCAGAAAAATCAGTAACCAACAGGACCAAAGGTGCAGGTCAGAAAATATTGCATTAAGATCATCGCTCTCTCGGGCCCATATGGGCAGATCGAAAAGCCACCAAAACTGTGTCCCCCAGCCACTAAAAGACGAAGACAGATATCCGCTCAAACAACAGAAAAGCAGCATGAGATAGATTAAGCCGTGGCCAATTTTTGCTTTTATCTGCGACTTAGATTCCTTCCGATCATTTGCTTTTATCCAGCGCAGAATAAAACTGCTCGTCATAGCGAGAAGCAATAGAAATAGGGTAAGCCCCACATTTTTGTGAAGTTGAAATGGCAGTACACGAAAGGTCGAATTCTCAGAAGGTAGAGGCAACGAAAGCATCCACCAGCTAGAAATAATTAAGTAAAATACAGCTAATGTAGTAAGCCAATGGCAAAACCGAGTAGCACTGGACAAGGCTAAGCGTTCCCTTGAAAAAACTGATTTGCTGTTCTCTGTCAAAATTCGCTAACCTAGTTGATAAGTTTGTCTTTAGTATTTTCAGAAATAAAGTGACCACCTAGTACTAAACACAGATGAATAAAAAACCATAGAATAAGTGGCCACAAGTACTGAGCTCTGAGCAAAGGGCCGGTTTGTAATGCCACTACAAACATCCCACTATCCAAAACAACTAGCCCGCTCAACACCAAGACCAGTGCTCTGATTGAAAAGCCGCGTCTTGAGTCTAAGCTAAGAGCCAAACCTATTGATGCCAAGGCTGCTGCGATGCCTATTAAACTGAAGATTTTCTGAACCGACCGGAACCAGCTTGGGCTAGATACTAGAAAAATTTCAACTTGCACTAGCATCAGTTCGCACTCACGAAGGCTCAGGCCTTCCTCTGCAAGTTCATCGGCACGGCAATCTGCATCCTGTTGCAAAGCAGCGAAATCCGAGCTCAGCACTGCCTGTTTAAGCAGCTCATTGCTACTACTAGCAAAAAAAAGCACGCCGAACAAAATAGTCAACACGGCAAGAAGCTTGCCTGCCGTCGCGAAATCCTTTTCTTTGTAATTCCCCGACATATCTGTTTTCATTTATTCCTGTTACCGCGAAAATCTACCTTTTTCCCATCGGTCTTATTCGAGGCATTTGCACCAAGGAAGGTCGCTTTAACATAGCTTTTGGATTCTCTTTCGAACTCCGCCATTCCATAACCTGAATTGGCGTCTAAAAATTCCGGCAGATGAAGTCTCCGTCCAAGTTGGCTTCAAAATAGCTATTGGGGCTGAAGAGAAGGCGTTCATTTCAACTATCTCCCCATTCTAAGCGGCAATACACCGTCCTAAAGAAACTCACTGTTAGGCTGATAAGTAATCGCATTGGTAAATACACAGGCGTTGATAAGGTCGTCGGCAATATCGCTTAGGATTGCATTATCTTGCGCTAATATTTGGAACCCGATTACCAGAGCACATGCTACTGTGATGGTGAATCGCATTGTCACAATACTGAGTTTAGACAGACTTAGTTCTCCTGTGTTGGCTCACAATATTTACCTACGTCTTTGCTCACAACGGTATTCACACCTCTACGTAAATGCTTGCAACCTTAGCGCCATGCTCATAACTGAATGTTGCGGTTAAATAATACAGCATCAAAAAACCAGTCTACACAGCTCTGCTATCAAAGTGGAATCCAAAATTCGAATTTTATTGATCTTAGCTGTTATGGGGCCTGTTAAGGGTAGCGGCGGTTTCTGGATGACTCGAACTTCGCCCATTCGTTCAGTATAGGTATACTTAGAGTTCATGAAGATGCAACTGCACCTTGATGCCCTCTAGAAAACACCTGACACTGATCTATATTTCGGAGAAATTTATGTCGATTCCCCTTAAGTTTTCATGGCTTTTAGCTTCTCTGACTCTCGCTGCATGCGGCTCAGATATCATTCAAGCCCCAAACCCAAGTATGGATGAGACTGCAGGTCCCGCAGCAGTGGCTCCTGAAGCCGAAGTCGCAGCTAAACCAATTCTAGGCAATTTTGGCATCGACCTTAGTTCACGGGATATAAGTATTCGCCCGGGTGATGATTTCTTCCGGCATACGAATGGGTTGTGGCTAGACACTTTTGAGCTACCAGCAGATCGTAGCGGCTATGGCGCTGTTAACGTAGTAGTTGATCGGTCCGACGAAAGAGTTAAAGCCATTATTGACGAATTAGCTGCCGTAGAGCCAACCGCTGGCTCTTTGGAGAGAAAAATAAGTGATTATTATTTAAGTTACATGGACACCGACACACTCAACCGGTTGGGTATTGAGCCATTGCAGCCAGGACTTAATAAACTTGCGGAAATTCACACGCTTGAAGCGCTTACAGCCGCCTTTGGCAGGGCTCAAATTGATAACACTGCAACACCTTTCAATTTCAGCATAGGGGCAAACCGCAGTAACCCCGATCGATATCAACTAGGGCTTAGTGTTGGCGGATTCGGGCTGCCTGATAGAGACTACTACCTTGAAGATACAGAAAAATATATCGAAATAAGAATCGAATATGTGGCGCATATTGCTAGAGTTCTGGAATTAGCAGGCATTGAAGACGCACAAGGTAAAGCACAAGCGATACTGCAACTGGAAACTCAAATAGCAGAGCACACTTGGCCTAGGGCCCAGCGCCGCAATCGTGACCTGACTTACAACCCAATGGATTTTGAAGAATTTGTCTCCGAATATACCGGTTTTGATTGGAACGCTTTTTTTACGGCTGCTGGAATCACTGATCTAGAAGACTTAAACGTTTCCTTCCCAAGCGCCATGGCACCCGTTATCGCTCTAGTAAGCGAATTGCCGATGGATGATTGGGTCAGTTTCATGACCTATCGCTTAATTGTTGACAGCGCAGGAGTGCTTTCAGAAGAAATTGATAAAGAGTCGTTCAGCTTTTATTCCACCTCCCTCAACGGCGTCCCAGAGCAAAGGCAGCGCTGGGAGCGCGGTGTTGCCAGAGTTGGCAGCCGGGCAGGTCTTGGTGATGCTATCGGTGAGGTATACATTGCAAGGCACTTTCCAGAAGCTGCCAAACAGCAAATGGATGAGCTGGTTATAAATCTTCGGTCTGCGTTAGCAACAAGCATTTCTGAAATAAATTGGATGGGCGAAGCAACCAAAATAGAGGCGAGATTGAAACTGGAATCCTTACTTCCTAAAATTGCCTATCCCAATCAATGGAAGGATTTCTCGGCAATAAAAATTACACGTGATGATTTATTTGCCAATGCAAATACCCTACGTGAGCATAACTATCGAGAGCAAATCGGCCACTTAGGAGAAACAACGGACCGAGAAGAATGGTTTATGACGCCTCAGACAGTCAACGCCTATTATAATCCTGCTTTTAACGAAATGGTTTTTCCCGCCGGCATATTGCAACCACCCATGTTTGACCCTGCCGCCGACCCAGCCGTTAACTATGGCAGCATAGGAGGCATAATAGGTCACGAAATGGGCCACGGCTTTGATGATCAAGGATCAAAATCAGACTACCAAGGCATTCAAAGAAATTGGTGGACCGAACAAGACCGTGCTAATTTCGATCAACTGACCGCCGAGTTAGCTGCACAGTATGATGAGTTTGAACCGTTGCCTGGGTATTTTATAGACGGCAATTTTACTCTAGGTGAGAACATCGGCGATCTGGGGGGTATGTCTCTGGCTTACAAAGCTTATAAAGTGTCTCTGGGGAACAATGAAGCACCTATAATCGACGGCTTCACCGGCGATCAACGTTTTTTTCTAGCTTTTGCGCGCGTGTGGCAGAGTATGATCCGTGATGACGCATTAATTCAGCGACTGACTTCCGACCCTCATTCTCCAGCAGAATTTAGAGTCAACGGGGTCGTGAGAAACATTGATGAATGGTACGAAGCTTTTGACGTTACACCGGAAGATGACCTTTACCTGCCACCAGAGGATCGAGTTCGAATCTGGTAAATAAAATTCAAAGGAGCAACCCATGCTAGCAAGATTAAGAAAGTCTTTTTTAAACCTATCATTAGTTGCTCTGTCTTCAGTAATTGTGTTTTCTATTTCTGCAAGTATTGCTCAGGACAGTTCTGCCCAAGTCGGCTCTACCAAAGACAGCTTCGACATCATTATTAAAAGCGGCAGAGTCATCGATGGCTCTGGCAATCCTTGGTATATAGCTGATATTGGAATCATTGGCGAGCGCATTATACGCATTGGTAATTTGGATGGCGCCAGTGCTAATCAAACCATTGATGCGACCGGCCTGACTGTCAGCCCAGGATTTATCGATCCTCATACCCACGCACTGCAAGGTATTTTTGACGTCCCCAACGCAGAGAGCGCTTTGCTACAAGGGGTAACTACCTTGACCGAAGGCAATGATGGTAGTTCGCCTTTTCCCATCGACAAACACTATGAAAAAATCGCGAACAAACAGATCAGCCCCAATTGGGCTGTATTTGTTGGCCAAGGCACTATTCGTGAATTAGTTATCGGAGAGGAAGACCGAGAAGCTACAGCTGTCGAGATGGCGCAGATGAAGCAAATGGTCCATCAGGCTATGGAGCAGGGTGCTCTGGGCATTTCAACCGGCTTGTTCTACGTGCCAGGTAGCTTTACTTCCACAGAAGAAATTATTGAGCTTTCAAAAGTGGCAGCAAAATTTGGCGGAATTTATATTTCACATATGCGAGAAGAAGCAGGCCAACTCATAGATTCGGTTAATGAAACAATACGTATTGGCGAGGAAGCCAATATCCCCGTGCAAGTGACCCACCATAAAGTTATCGGTGCGAAAAACTGGGGAGCATCCAAAGAAAGCTTAAAGCTGGTGGACGAAGCCCGCTCTAGGGGGGTTGATATTACTATTGACCAGTATCCTTACACCGCTTCGCAAACCGGCATTAACGCCCTGATTCCTCAGTGGGCTCAGGAGGGAGGTCGTGAAAAACTTCTTGAAAGGATTAATAACCCTGAAACTCAAGGCGTCGTAAAAGCAGCTGTTATCAATAAAATCCTATTTGATCGTGGCGGGGGACATCCGAAAAACGTTTTCATATCCCGAAACAGTTGGGACCACTCAATGGAAGGCAAAAACCTTGCCGACCTCACTATTGAGAGAGGCTTGCCGGTGACGCCGGCTAACGCAGCTGACGTGGTTTTTGACATTATCAGAGGCGGAGGCGCTACTGCGGTCTACCATGCAATTGGGCCCGAGGATGTTGACCGAATCATGCGACATCCTGCTAGCGCCATTGGGTCTGATGGACCGGTAGGTGTATTCGGTGAGGGAGCCCCTCACCCTCGTCAATATGGAACCTTTGCCAGAGTTTTAGGATATTACGTCCGAGAAAGAGGAATTATAAGTCTAGAAGAAGCCGTACGTAAGATGAGTAGCGCATCCGCAAGAAGACTAGGGATACATGATCGTGGCCTTCTCACCAACGGCTACTATGCCGACATTGCGGTTTTCGATGCCGATGAAGTTATTGATAAAGCAACATTCGAAAACCCTCATCAATACGCGGTAGGGATCGAATATGTCTTGGTCAATGGTGAAATTGTTGTAGAGCAGGGCGTTCACACAAACCGCCGGCCGGGTAAAATTTTGTACGGTCCAGGTTATTCCGAGCAATAGTCAGGTTAAATGCGGTTGGTACCTGCATCATGTCGCTATACCCGGCGTTATCTCGTTATAAGTAATTAAGTGACTTCAATGCGAGCGGTAAAACCCCCACTCGCCGCAACCCCACCAGCGCTTTGACCAGCCTTCCTGAGCAGCTACCAGCCTGCCACGGGGTTTCAATCGTAGTTCCATATAGGTTCCATATAGGTTCCATATAGGTTCCATATAAACTACAGATAAACTATAGATAAACTACATATAAACTACAGATAAACTACAGATAAGTTCCAATCTGTATATAGCTTCCAGCATACCCACAAGTCTTGCTGCTTCGGCGCCAACCGAACCTTCGTTCCGATCTAGGACCCGCGGCTCAATAAAAGCGAACCCTAGATAAGTA
>Ga0302130_1000457_pt1 | contig 26993 bp, 25 predicted proteins | sample CB9_surface_MG_FD_203117 | JGI IMG/M metagenome (GOLD analysis project Ga0302130, IMG submission 203117) | Marine microbial communities from Western Arctic Ocean, Canada - CB9_surface | ecosystem: Environmental > Aquatic > Marine > Oceanic | place: Canada: Western Arctic Ocean | collected... | reverse complement strand
GATGAAAGCTACTTTGGTGGCAGACGGAAAGGAAAACTTGGGCGCGGTGCTGCGGGTAAAATCCCTGTATTTGGCTTATTAAAAGGGGTGGAAAGGTTTACACCAAGATTATCCCAAATGCTTCAGGAGCCACTCTGATCCCGATCATCAAGCGCAAGGTTGTGCCGGATAGCATCGTATATTCAGACTGCTGGAGAGGCTACAACGTGCTGGATGTGTCGGATTTCCACCACTTCCGCATCAACCATTCTAAGCTATTTGCCGACTGCCACAACCATATCAATGGCATCGAGAATTTCTGGAACCAAGCCAAGCGGCATATGAGCAAATTCAATGGTGTTCCTAAGGCTCAATTTGGTCTATATTTAAGGAATGTGAGTGGCGCTTTAACAACAGTGACCCTTCAAGACAGTTATTACTGCTAAGGCAATGGGTTAAGAGTCACTTGAAGTAGTTATCTGGGTCAGCCCCTAATATTTTTTAAGTAAAATTAAATAATATTATTACTTATCAGAATATTAAAGCCATTAATAATATCAGGCTAGATTGTTAAAGCAAGTATCGCGATCTGGTAAAATAGGGATGTGCCTCACATATCCGAACAAATTGCCTGTAAGCCGAGCCAAGCGCCATCGGCCAGAACGGGGTAGGGGGATCCGGTGGGGAAGGGGTCTTGGGCGGTCAAGTCTTGGGCCTCTGCGCCAGAAAGTGTCCGGGCGAAGGGGCTGACGCTGATCTCCGCTTTTGCGAATAGGTTCAACAGAGCGGTGCGTGGTGCTGGTATTGCGGGCTGTGACAGGGCAATTTTCGCCAATTGATCAATTTGCGCTTCGCTCAAATCATTGGAGGCAATCAGGCCTAGGGAAATCAAAGGTCCAGCCTGTTCAAGATAGAGGCGCACCGGATCGTTGTTTTGACTGGCGGCGAGTGCAAATAACACGTGTCCCGCGGTGACGGCCGGATCATCATAGGCGGTCACCATGTTTTCAAACAACACCACTTTACCGCCGGGCAAGGCGATGGGGCGGCTGCGCTGGCCAGGGAGGACCGATAGGCTGAGGCGGGCGGGAGTGTTCAAGCGCGCGACCAATTTTTCCGCAGTGCGGCTGCCTTCCGGGCTGGAGCAATAGGGTCCGGCCAATTGTCCGATACGTAGGGCCAAGGCATCTCCGAGCTGTATCCGTTTGACCTCGGGGAGGACTTTGCTGGCATAGCTGATAACCGCTTGCGGCCCCCAGAGCACAGATACCACGCTCGTAATCATCACTGATGAGACAGCTAAAATCAATCGCAATCTGCCGGGGTGCGGGCGGCTTCGGTCGATGGCTTTTTGAACTTTGAGCAAGGCCTCGAGCATCGCGCGATCTGCAATCTCTAAGCTTTCCTCAGAGTCTGCGCCGGGGCGCAATGTGGCTTTATCGCCAGCATGTTTTTGCACATCGACAGCGGCAAGGGACCAATGGGCCAGTGCTCTATTTTGCATGTCGGTCAATACTATGGTGGCTTCGCCGAAGGATATAACCACCTCACGCCTCTGGGCCGCAGGTCCGCTGCGCCACAGGCCGGTACATTCCAGCCGATCATATCCTTTAAGTGCTGTCATTTGGGCCCGCTCTGCCTCTTTTGCGCCACGATAGGACGAACCCTATCGTGGGGCAATGGCTTCCGGTCTGACGCCAATTTAAAGCATCTTTGCGCCTAGGCGGTTTTGGCGATCACCCGGAGTTCAAATTTCTGAATTTTGCCTGTTGAGGTTTTTGGCAATTCTTGAAACACCACACGCTTGGGGGTTTTGAAACTTGCTAATTTGCTGCGCACAAAGGCGATCACTTCGTCCTCGGTGGCGAATTTCCCGGGCAATAGCTCCACAAAGGCACAGGGCACTTCGCCCCATTTGTCATCTGCTTTTGCCACAACCGCACAGAGGCTTACGGCGGGATGGGCCATAATCGCGCCTTCGACCTCAATGCTTGAAATATTCTCGCCACCGGAGATGATGATATCTTTCATCCGATCTGCGATTTGCATCATACCATCAGCATGCTGCACAGCTATATCTTCGGAGTGGAAAAAGCCACCCAAGAAAGATTTTGCGGTGGCTTCAGGGTTTTTGTAATAGCCCTTCATTACCGAATTCCCGCGCATCACGATCTCGCCCTGCGTGGTACCATCCATTGGGGTTTGCATGCCGGCGCTGTCGACAACCGTTGTGAGATCCATCATCGGCATGGCGACGCCTTGGCGAGCTTTGAGGGCAGATTGTTCGTCCTCGGGCAGGCAGTCCCAAGCGCTATCCCAAAGGCATTCGACCACATGGCCATAGGTTTCGGTCAGCCCATAAACCTGAGTGACGTTGAAGCCCAGTTTTCCTATGCCCGCCAAAGTGGCCGGTGCGGGTGGGGCGCCTGCGGTGAACAGTTCAACTGTGTGATCAAAATCTCTGCGGTCCTCTGCAGCGGCGTTAACGATCATATTGAGCACAATCGGAGCGCCTCCGAAATGAGACACGCCTTCATCTGCGATTCCGTCATAGATTGCCTTGGCTGAGATATCTCGACAGCCCACAACAGTCCCGCCCAAGAGCGGCATCATCCAAGTGTGGTTCCAGCCGTTACAATGGAACAATGGCACAATGGCCATGAACACAGGGTTTAGGGTCATCCGCCAGCTGACCGGTGTGCCCATGGTCATCAGGTAGGCGCCTCGGTGATGGTAGACCACACCTTTGGGCCGGCCCGTGGTGCCAGATGTATAGTTGAGCGCAAGACTTTCCCACTCATCACTGGGCATGATCCAAGTGTAACCCGCATCCCCCTTGGCAATAAATTGTTCATACTCAAGGTGGCGGCCACTGGCGGTATAACCTGCCTCAGCATCGGCTACTTCGATGATCTGGGGGGTGGGGCCTTCCAGCGCTGCAATTGCTGCTTCGACGGGCACTAGGAATTGGCTGTCGACCATAACAACCTTGGCCTCGCCGTGCTTGAAAATATAGGTCAGCGTGCCCACATCTAGGCGCGTGTTTATCGTGTTGAGCACGGCGCCGCAAGCGGGTACTCCGAAGCTGGCTTCAATCTGCGCGGTGATATTGGGGAGCAGGGTTGCGACCACATCGCCAGGCAGCACGCCAATGCTCGCAAGGGCGCTGGCCAATTGGCTGACCCGCGCATGGTATTGATGGTAGGTCGAACGATGCGATCGATAGACCACAGCGGTATGGTCGGCAAAGACAGTGGCTGCCCGCTGTAAATGTGATAACGGCGTCAAAGGTACGTAATTGGCTTGGCATTTATCCAAACCTGTTTCGTCAGCCATCCATCCCATGTCGCAATCCTCCCTTTTATTGGGCACTATCGCGCTTGATGGAATGATTTCAAGAGGTCATGCATAACTAATGGAGCAAAAATCAAATACTGTTGCGTCAATTTTTTTCATGGTGACCGGTATGGCCATCGTGGGGATCATCGACAATTTTGTAAAATTCATCTCGGTTGAAATTAGCCTTTGGCAATTTCACTTTTTGCGCAGCTTGATTGCGGTGCCTGTAGTTGTGATTTTTGGTTTGTTGGCGGGATGGAATTTGAAACCGAGGCGGCTCTGGCCGGTGTTGGGTCGCAATATGTTTTTGACGGGTGCGATGTTCGTTTATTTTGGTTGTTTGGGCTTTTTCCCAATCGCAGCTGTGGCTGCTGGATTGTTTACAGCGCCGGTGTTGGTGATTTTCATTGATGCCGTCTGGTCGCGCTGCGCAATCGGCCCGATTCGACTTGCGACCGCATTCATTGGTTTTATCGGTACGATCTTGGTGTTGAAGCCCGATGTTGGAGGATTGAGCTGGGCCAATCTGATCCCGGTGTCAGCAGGATTGATGTATGCCTTTGGTAATGTTGCCACCCGCAAATGGTGTGAGGGGGAAAGCGCTGTCGCTTTGCTATGGTCTTACATGTTCTTAATGCTGATCTTTGGCGGCTTGGGGGCGGTCTATCTCTATTTCAATCCCGGTGACCCAACCAGTTTTCTCTCCCGTGGATGGGTTTGGCCATCTGCTGGCGTTTGGGGGTGGATCTGGGCGCAAGCGGTGTTCTCGCTGGTGGGGATTGGTTTTATCATGAAGGCCTATCTGATTGGCGAAGTGACCTATGTGTCGATCTTTGAATATTCCATGCTAATTTTTGCCAGCATCACGGCTTGGGTGCTATTTGGTGATAAAGTGCGGCTTTTGGGATTTTTAGGTATTGGGCTGATCATCATCACCGGAATTGTTATCTCACTCCGCTCTAAAGCAGATGAGTGATGCACCACCGTTTGGGCCGCGCATCATTTGAGTTTTCAGGCGACGAAGCGGTCGTAAAAAGCATCGCCTTCTTCTGCCATTTCGCGCAGCAAGTCGGGTGCTGCAAACCTTGGGCCATAGGCTGATTCCAATTCATCACAGCGTGCTGCGGCATATCCCGCGCCCAACATGTCAAACCAAGACAATGGCCCACCAGACCAAGGTGCAAAACCCCAGCCCAAAATAGCGCCCACATCTCCCTCGCGCACATCCATTAGCACACCCTCTTGCAAGGCGCGCACAGCCTCAAGGGTTTGAGCGAACATAAGTCTGTGCTGAACGTCGAGCAGGTCGAGATCTGCACCCTCTTTGGTATATTGGTCCCGCAGGCCTTGCCAGATGCCAACCCGCTTGCCCCACGCATCATATTCATAAAAACCTGCTGCAGATTTACGACCCAAACGGCCTTGATCAAACAGCCAAAACAAAACCTCATCGGCTTGATCATTGTCGTATTCTGCACCCATGGCCGCTTTGGTTGCCTTGGCTATTTTCACGCCAAGATCAATTGAGGTCTCATCGTTCAGCTGAAGGGGGCCCAAAGGCATGCCCATTAATTTGGCTGCATTTTCGATCAATGCGGGCTCAATGCCCTCTTTCACCATGCGGATGCCCTCGTTGATATACGGGATGATGCAGCGGTTGGCGAAAAAGAAACGGGCATCATTCACAACAATGGGAGTTTTGCGGATTTGGCGCACGTAGTCCAAAGCCTTGGCCACCGCTCTGTCACCGGTGTCCTTGCCTTTGATGATCTCCACCAAAAGCATTTTCTCAACTGGACTAAAAAAGTGAATGCCGATAAATTGTTCTGGGCGTGAGCTGGCCTCAGCCAAGGCTGAGATCGGAAGCGTAGATGTGTTGGTGGCAAAGATACAATCTTCGCGGATCACCGCCTCAACGTTGCGGGTGACCTCGGCCTTAACGCTTGGATCTTCGAACACAGCCTCGATGATCAGATCACAATCAGCCAAAGCTTGATAATCTGTTGTGGAATTGATCTGAGCCAGCAGCAGCTCTTTTTGTTCTGCCGTGCTCTTTTTGCGGGCAATCCCTTTGTCACAATAGGCGGCCACATAGGCTTTGCCCTTATCGGCGCTTTCTTGAGCTTGATCTATCAGCACAACATTAATTCCAGCTTGAGCGGAAACTAAGGCAATGCCTGCCCCCATCATCCCGGCTCCCATAATCCCCAGTTTTAGTACCGATTGATTAGGCACGTCCGCAGGCCGAACAGCGCCCTTTTCAAGGGCACCTTTGTTGATGAACAGGCTGCGGATCATGTTGGAAGAGGACGGATTTAGCAAAACTGAAGTAAAGTGCCGAGCCTCAATTTTAAGCGCCGTATCAAAAGGCACCAAGGTGCCTTCATAGATCGCGCTCAACAGGGCTTTGGCGGCAGGGTAGACCCCCATGGTTTGACCGTTGACCATGGCGGATGCGCTGACAAAAGTCATGAAACCTGCTGGATGATAGGGTGCGCCACCGGGCATTTTGTAGCCCTTCGCATCCCAAGGCTTGACCAAATCGGCGTCCTTAGCCGTCATGATCCAGTCTTTGGCGTCCTGCAGGGCCGTGTCGCTGACCGCGTCGATGATGCCTGTGGACAAAGCTTGAGACGGTGTGCTCAGTTTGCCCTGAAGCAAAAACGGGCTCGCTGCCATGGCACCCATTTTACGCACCAAGCGTGTGGTTCCTCCTGCGCCGGGGAAAATGCCAACCTTGATCTCTGGCAGGCCAATTTTGGCCTTTGGATTATCTGTGGCGATGATGTGGTGACAGGCTAAAGGAATTTCCAAACCAATCCCCAGCGCTGTGCCTGGCAGCACCGCAACAAAGGGCTTGCCGCCTTTTTTGGTTTTGAAATCCATGCCTGCCAATTCGATTTTGCGCAGGATGTGATGAACTTGCATGACCATATCGAAGCAGCCCTGAGCCGGATTATCCGGCTTTATCTCTTTGGCTTTGGCAATCACAGCCAAATCCATGCCCGCGGCAAAATCGGTCTTAGCTGATGTGATTATCACGCCTATGATGGCCGCATCTGCAATACAGTTATCGACCATGGCATTTAGATCTACGAAGCCCTGTTCGCTCATCACATTCATTGGTCGGTCTGCACAATCCCATGAGAGAGTGGCCACGCCGTCTGCATCTAGCGTTTTGGTGAAATCGGACATGTGGTTCCCTTTAAACTAGATCTCGCCAGGCCCCGCCCAATCGCGGTGGCTCAAGGCGTTCATTATGGAGTTGATCTGCCTGTGCGGGCCGTCATGGACCAACATGGCAGGAGAGGTGTAAGGCCCACCATGCGGCGTCCTTTGGTATGCATTAGAGTTTGATAAGTGCCGATCAGGGTGTCTTCTTCATTAGCTTCAATCACAATCGCTTTTCGGATGATTTGGGCGATTTTCAAAACATCCGGAGTTTGACAGTAGAGATCCCAATCCTCACGCAGGCTGACAAGACCCTTGTTGTTCAGATGGCCAGTGAGGGTAATCGTGCTGAAAGGAAGCGAGACATGATCAGCCCAAGTCTCAAAGTTTCGGTCGGTCCAATAATCTGATATCCGGTCTAGAAAAGCTTGAAATTTGGTCTCGCTCACAGGATCTTCCTTAAACTCGATTTCTTAAATACGTTCAATAATAGTGGCTGCGCCCATGCCTGAGGCGACGCAAAGCGTGGCCAGTCCTGTGCCTTTGCCGCTGCGCTCCAACTCGTCGAGCAAGGTGCCGATGATGATGGCACCTGTGGCCCCCAAAGGGTGGCCCATAGCGATGGATCCGCCGTTCACATTGACTCGGCTGTCATCAACATTGAAGGCCTGCATGAAGCGTAGAACAACCGCAGCAAAAGCCTCATTCACCTCAAACAAGTCGATGTCAAAAATGGACATACCACTGTCCGCCAAGATTTTTTCGGTCACAGGTACAGGGCCGGTAAGCATGATGGTGGGGTCGGTGCCAATTTTGGCGGTGGCACGGATGAGGGCGCGGGGTTTCAAGCCATGGGCTTCGCCGTAGGCTTTTGACCCAATCAAAATGCCCGCAGCACCATCTACGATGCCGGAAGAGTTGCCCGCATGGTGGATATGGTTGATACGTTCCAGATGTGGGTATTTCATCAAGGCAATCTTATCAAAGCCGGGCATGGACTCGCCCATGTCTTTGAAGGCTGGCTGCAGCCCGCCCAAAGATTGCATATCGGTTCCGGGGCGCAGATATTCGTCCCGTGCTAAAATAGGCAAACCATTAAGATCATTCACTGCAATCACGGAGCCATCAAAGCGATGGTCAACCCACGCGGCAGCGGCGCGCTTTTGGCTTTCGACAGCCAAGAGATCTGCATCTTCGCGCGAGAACCCATATTGGGTCGCAATAATATCGGCAGAGATGCCTTGCGGCACAAAATAATGTTCCATGGCAATTGAAGGGTCAACGGCAATGGCGGCCCCATCGCTGCCCATTGGCACGCGGCTCATCATCTCAACCCCGCCGGCAATATAGGCCTCGCCGGCACCCCCTTGAATTTGGTTGGCGGCGAGATTAACAGCCTCCATGCCGCTTGCGCAAAACCGATTGATCGACAGACCGGGGATGCTTTCATCGAGACCAGAGGCAAGCACCGCAGTACGGGCGAGGCATCCACCTTGCTCCATCACTTGAGTGGTATTGCCCCAAATAACATCTTCCACTGCATGCCCATCCAACCCGTTGCGCTGCTGCAAGGCATTGAGCACGCCGGCAGACAAGCGGACCGCTGTTACCTCATGCAGGCTGCCTTCGGGACGGCCTTTTCCGCGGGGGGTTCTTACGGAATCGTAAATATATGCATCGGTCATGGTTGGTTCCTTTATGCTCGGTCTGAGGGGTTGCCGGGCATTAAATCATAGGGATGTTTCCAGCCGGGCGTGGCTTCAATTCGACCCAGCCAAGCATCAATATTTGGCCAATCTGCGCGGACAAAGCCATAAGGCTCAGGATAAAACAGATAGCCGCAATTGGCGATGTCAGCGATGGTCATTGTATCGCCTACAATCCAAGTACGCCCCGCAAAATGTGTTTCCAGCGTCTTAAGCGCGCCCATCACCCGGCCTTGCATGAATTTGATCGCCTCCTGTGGGCGTTTATTCACAGGTAGAAAGTTCATCAAAAAGCGGGTTACGCCTGCTTGGGACGACATTTTGTGATTGTCGAACAGAAGCCAGCGCAGCACTTCATATTTGTCCTCAGCTGCGCCCCCCAGCTGTCCGGTTTGGTCAACGACCCATTGCTGAATGGCTCCAGATTGCGACAGGGTGAAATCACCGTCCACCAGCACGGGCGCTTCGGCCATGACGTTTAAGTCACGATATTCATCACTGCGTGAGGCCCCGCCAAAAAAATCCACATAAACCGGTTCCCAATCCATGCCCGCCAGCTCAAGAGTCAGCGCCGCCTTATAGGCATTCCCGCTTTCTCCAAAGCAATGTAGTTTCACAGTCATATTCATCTCCGATTTGGTTTTCTGCTCTGCGTGTTTGTCGAAAGTGTCAGATAGAAAAGGCCGCAGCGTCAAGTGATATTACCGTTTACGCACCCGATGTTATCCGCGACTGATGCAGGGCTGTGGCTGGCAATTGGCGGGCTATATAGTAGTGACCCATTGCGAGTTTGGCTTGATAAATGGGGTGTCCGTCGTGCCGCTGTTCATCGCGTCTAGCGCGGCTTTTGCCAGCTAGCACCCTTCCTGGTCGCCCACAATATTCAACGGTGCCATGACCTCGCCGGTCAGTTTGCCTGGTTCACCAAGAATAGCTGCGGTGAAATCAGGATCCAGATCTGAATGCCCCGGTATATCACACTCTTGTAGCCGCAATACATCATGCAAGATAAACTGTTGGTCTTTTATGGGCGCGCTATAGCTCGGCATTCTCTGGTCCTTACATTTGTGTCCTCACAGTCTCTTGAACCCTCTTTTCCAATAGGCTTTGTCCCCAAACCAGTTGTCCTTTCAATTCGTCAATGGCTTCGTCAAGTTCTACGCGCTTGCGCTCCATATCTGCCAGCCGCGCTTGCGCTATGCGGTAGGTTTCTTGGATTTGGGTGGCCTGTGCGTCTCCGATGTCATACATATTAAGGAGCTGGCGAATCTCCTCGAGGCTGAACCCAAAACGTTTGCCCCGCAAAATCAATTTCAACCGCGCACAATCTCTGCGTGTGAATGAGCGCCGGGTGCCGTTTCGCAATGGAAACAATAGCTCTTTGGATTCGTAAAAGCGCAAAGTGCGGGGTGTTACGCCAAATAGCTCACACATTTCGCGAATTGATTTTATGTCTTCAGCCATCTCTTTGATCCTCTGAGCTGGACCTTGAACACTATCTGAGGCCCTTTTACACGTCGCCTTACGTTGACGTAAGTATAACCTCACGTAAAGTAATTCGGCAAAATATGCAAAATAATAGCAGATTTTGCTAAAATTATTGATGAACTTAAAGTGGGTGATAGGACTTGGGCTGGTAACCTTGCGGGTGTAGCCAGATTTGGGGCTACGGCAGTTCGGACGAAACCAATTCGATCATATCTGACAACTCTCTAACGGTTTTCGCGAGTTCTGTTTGTTGCTGCAGCAATAACTCGAGCTTGCTCTGTGCAATCGGAATCCATGCCTTCATTTGCGCTGTGCTGCCGTCTTTGTCATAAATATGGAGCCACTGGCGCAATTCTTCGAGACTAAATCCAAACCGCCGGCCGCGCATGATCAAAGTCATGCGGGCGATTTCGCGCGCGCCGTAGAACCGCGCGCGTCCGGCTCTTTCAGGTTTTAACAGCTCAATATACTCGTAATATCGCAATGTTCTGGGCGTTACATCGAATTGAGTGCACATCTCTTTGAATGATAGATTGTTTTTTGTCATATATTCCCCCGCACAAACTTTATTCTACTGCACTGTCGGGTCAAGTGTTCAGTTCATGAATCCGGGGGCTAGGATATAAAAGCCGTATCCCACCACCAGGGCTGGGATTGCGGAATAGATGGTGGCCACAATGGCGGCGCGCGGGTTAAGAGCAATGGCTGGAAATAACGCATCCCCATCATTAGAGATTGCATTGCCAATTAAAGCGGCGAAGGGAACAACGCCGTTTACGTAGAGAGTTGCGACCAAAACCTGTGGACCACAGCCGGGGATAAAACCTACCAACACACCAATTAGCGGCAACAATGGACCGACCGACCCAAAGGCAGTTTTCAGGTCTAAACCAATGAACGCTTCGGCGTAAGCATAGGCCAAATAGGCTCCAATAACCCAAACGGAGATGAAAGAGGTTTCCTCCGCCATGCGTATCAGCGGATGGTCGGCAATATTGGTCATCGCTTTGAGAGGGGAGGTTGACCAAATATAGAGACCAAGAAAGCTTCCAGCCAAAGCCACTGCAAAAATCAAATTTGTGCTATAAATAGCAAATATATCGGTCCCTGTGATTTGAGTGATCCCAATGGCCAGTCCAGGCGCCGCGATGAACACATAGGCATAGTCCTGCCAGCGGGTTGGGCCAATCACCGGCGCAATTTCACAATGTCTGGATGTGTCAGGCGTAAGATCAATGCGGTTGAAGCGATCGACTAGCCAGCCTGCAATAACACCAACGGTTAAAGAGAGCGGCACAACCACAAGCGCCGCATCAGGCCGGGTTGCGATTAACAAGAAGGCGGCGTCGCCCATGGTGGCGGTCAATGTTGCCACCACTGCGCCAAATCTAACATTGCCCGACGAATAAGCGGCCACAACAACCACCGCGCCACCACAGCCAGGCGTTGCGCCCAATAAAGCGGCCAACGGCACTTGAAGGCCACGGGTATTTTTCAAGGCGGAGCCAATGTCGAAACGAAAGACCCGTTCAGCGCCATAAAAGAGCAAAAGCGTGGCGGCCACAAAGGCGGAGACCTGCACATAGGCATCGACCATCAGGCCTCGGGTCAAGCTTCCCAAATGTCCGGGAGCCAACGCCAGAACCAATATTACACAAACAACCACCAAACGCCGGCTCCGAAATGGGCCTAGCATATCTGCAGCAATAAAGGTTTGCGGTTTTGGTTCCGTAATCATTCTTCGTGAGATACTGCAATTGAGAATAATTCGCAAGTGCAAACAAACTGCTTGGCAATCTTTTGTGTAGGCTTAATAACCAAGACCATGACACAATCAGAGATCAATGCCGCGCGTCAGTTTATTGATGCCATTCCCCATTCCCGCAGGTTGGGAATGAAGGTTGAACAGTTGGGCGAGGGCCGCGCTATTATTTCAATGCCCTATGACACTTTGCTTATTGGGGATCCTGTGACCAAGGTGATTCATGGTGGCGCTGTTTCGGCCTTGATGGATACGGCTGGTGGGGCGGCGGTTGTGGCGCATCCGCTAGCGGGGCTGGGCACCGCAACTTTGGATCTTCGGATTGATTATATGCGGCCTGCGACGCCTGGCCAAACCATTACAGCCACCGCTGAATGTTACCATGTCACCCGCACCGTGGCCTTTGTACGTGCCACCGCCTGTGATGCGGATACAGACCGCCCGGTCGCCACAGCAACCGGTGCATTTACCGTGGCAAAGGGGCGCGCATGAAACGACCTGAACCTGTTATCCAAGTGAAACGCCGGCGCGATCTCGCACTGTCGGTGATTGTTAATCAAGTGCCCTATATCGAATTTTTGGGCGTGAGCTTTGATCGCCATGGCGATCAATTGACCGCAACCATGGCATTTCACGATGACCTAATCGGTAATCCGGCCTTACCAGCCTTGCACGGTGGGGCCACGGCAGCATTCTTGGAAGTTACCGCAATTATCGGCTTGGCTTGGACATCGCTTTGGGGCGAGATTGAAGGCGAAAGCTTGGACATAGAAGCGGTGCAAACCGGTGTTTTGGCTTTGCCGAAAACCATTGACTTTACCGTTGACTACCTGCGGCCCGGCTTGCCGCGCGATGCCTACGCCCGTGCGCGGGTCAACCGGTCGGGGCGACGCTATGCATCGGTGCATGTGGAGGCATGGCAGGACAACCGAGACCGCCTGTTTGCCGAAGCGTCAGGCCACTTCCTGATGCCACAACGCGATGGCTGATCATACCTTTGGAATAACGCACCGACGGGTGCTGACCATTGCCATTCCCATTGTCATTTCCAATGCGACCGTGCCAATTTTAGGAGCCGTTGACACCGGTGTTATCGGCCAGTTGGGCGCGGCTGCTCCGATTGGTGCGGTGGGGATTGGTGCGATTATTCTCGGTGCATTGTACTGGATCTTTGGCTTTCTGCGCATGGGCACCGTGGGCTTGACCAGCCAAGCCCTTGGAGCTGGAGATAAGCCCGAAGTCACCGCATTGTTTTTTAGGGCAACAGGCATTGGCGTGTTGGCCGGGCTTGGTTTTATCCTGTTTCAAGCCCCCATGTTTGCGGGTGCATTTTGGGTGTCGCCCGCCTCGGCTGAGGTTGAGGCTTTGGCGCGGGATTACATGTCGATCCGAGTATGGTCGGCTCCTGCCGCCATTGCAATTTATGGCCTGAGCGGATGGCTGATAGCGCAGGAACGCACCGGGGCTGTGTTGATGATCCAATTGTTGATGAACCTGTCCAACATACTGCTTGATCTGTGGTTTGTCTTGGGGCTGGGCCTCGGGGTGGAAGGCGTGGCTGTTGCTACTTTGATTGCAGAATGGAGTGGGTTGGTGTTGGGGCTCTATCTATGTCGCTCAGTCTTAAACGGGCTGGCGTGGCCTATGTGGCAGCAAATTTTTGACCGATTGCGACTAATCCGCATGGCGCAGGTCAATCTCGATATTCTGATCCGTTCGGTTTTGCTGCAAGCGGGGTTTGTCAGCTTTCTGTTCTTTGGTGCGGATTTGGGCGACGTGACACTCGCGGCCAATCAGGTTTTACTGCAATTTGTCTATATGGCCTCCTATGCGATGGATGGGTTTGTTTTTGCGGCAGAGTCCTTAGTGGGTCAAGCGATGGGCGCGCGGGCCGTGGCGCAGTTGCGGCGTGGGGCCTCTGTGACTGCAATTTGGGCCTTTGGCTCAGCGGTCTTCATGGCGGCAATGTTTTGGGCTTTTGGCCCGGTTGTGATCGATGTGATGGCCAAGGATGCCAGCGTGCAAGAGGCCGCGCGCATGTATTTGCCGCATATGGCCTTAGCGCCTCTTCTGGGCGCACTTGCTTGGATGCTGGATGGGGTGTTCATCGGCGCCACCCGCACCCGCGACATGCGCAATATGATGATTGTGTCATTCTTGGGCTATTGCGTTCTGGTGGCTTTATTGTTGCCCGGCCTTGGGAATCACGGGCTTTGGCTTGCGATGAATGGATTTTTCATTCTGCGGGGCATGAGCTTGGCCCTCAGATACCCCGCCTTGGAGCGCGCAGCCGCATGCCCCTAAGTGACCCTATAGCCAGTTTTCGGTTGATACGCCGATGGCCTGTGTCAGTTGTTCAACCCCATCAGTAGCCAAAAGTTGATCCATGCCACGAGCTATTTTTGGCACCAATGACAGGCCTTGATAAACCATGGCAGAATAGAGCTGCACCGCGCAGGCACCGGCTTGAATTTTTGCATAGGCATCTTCAGCCGAACCGATCCCGCCCACACCTACAAGATCAATTTTGCCAGCTGTTGCCGCGCGCATTTTGGCCAAAACCCGCGTTGATTTTTTAAACAAGGGCCGGCCTGAGAGCCCGCCTTTTTGGTCATGGTCAGAAGAGTTCAGCCCGTCGCGGTCCAATGTGGTGTTGGTGCAGATGATCGCAGACAGTCCTGCAGCCAGGGCCAAATCGGCAATGTCTTGTATTTCAGCATCAGTGAGATCGGGCGCGATTTTGAGGAAAATTGGAATAGGTCGTGCCAGCAGCGCATTGGCCATGTTCACGCGTCCCAGAAGATCTTCCAAAGCGGCCCGGCCCTGTAGATCCCGGAGCTTTTCAGTATTGGGTGAGGAAATGTTTACGGTTGCGAAATCAATATATGGAGCCGCGAGGCTGAGGACATGGCCAAAATCATCGGCGCGATCTGCACTGTCTTTATTGGCGCCCAGATTTAATCCGCGCGGAATGGTGGTCGCCGTTTGGGCAAGGCGGCGAGCAATCGAGTCGATGCCTTGGTTGTTGAACCCAAAGCGATTGATCACCGCATGATCTTGGGTGAGCCGAAACAATCGCGGCTTGGGATTGCCCACTTGAGGCCGTGGCGTGGCGGCGCCCACTTCCAAAAAGCCGAAACCGGCTTTGGACAAAGGCTCCAAGGTCTGAGCATTTTTATCGTAGCCAGCTGCTAGCCCAACGGGATTGGCCAAGGCGATGCCGCCCATGGATGTGGTGAGGCGCGGGCTGGTTACAGGGCCACCGTGCAGTGGCGCTAGGCCCCACTTGAGGGCTTGGATAGACAGGCCATGAGCGCGCTCTGGATCAAAACGATGCAGAAATTTAAGGCCAATATCTTCTAGTGCACTCATGTCATTTGATCCGGAAACTTATGCCGACCGTCTATCAGCGGCAGGGGCAGGCACCAAACCACGTCGTCAAGCTGTAGGCGCCGATAGAGATGTGGAAACTCCGCCCCGCCTCGAGATACTTCCCATTTGATATCGCCGCCCAAAGCCGCGCCGTCCACTGCGGCAAGGTAGAGGCCTTCCACTTGTGCAAAGTGTTTGTCAGCTGTTTCCTGGGCCTGTGTGGCGGTGGAGAAATGAATGTAATCATCTGCTAAATCAATTGGGGCACCGGCCGTGTCACCCTGTGCTTGAAGGTCCTGCCATTCGTTGGAGCGGAATATTTTATAAATCATCATGTCCCACCTGTGCCGTGTGGCGGTAAATTCGTCAACTGCCGTTTGATCCCTTCGAGAGGCTGCCGCACCGGAATTGACTCGACTCAATATATGTGGATCGTGGAGGCATCTAATCATTTTGGGGAAAAATTATGTTCAGAACTTTCTTTACTACCGCGGCCGTGCTGGCAATCAGTGCCGGAGCTGCCGCGGCTGATTATTCGCTCACTATCCTACACACCAATGATTTTCATGCCCGCTTTGAGCCAGTATCAAAATATGATAGCGGCTGCGGCGCGGAAGACAACGCGGACGGTAAGTGCTTTGGTGGCTCTGCCCGTTTGGTCACAGCGATCAATGAGGCGCGTGCCAGGTCTGATAACTCGATCTTGGTTGATGGCGGCGATCAATTTCAGGGCACTTTATTTTACACCTATTACAAGGGTAAATTGGCCGCTGAGATGATGAATAAGATGGGCTATACCGCCATGACCGTGGGTAACCATGAGTTTGACGATGGTCCAGAGGTGCTGCGCGGCTTTGCGGATGCTCTAGACTTCCCAATTTTGATGTCAAATGCCGATATAAGTGGTGAGGCATTGCTGCGCGATGTTATTCAGAAATCTGTCGTCATCGAGCAGGGCGGTGAAAAGATTGGCCTGATTGGCCTCACGCCGCAAGACACCGATGAGCTGGCCAGCCCAGGGCCGAATGTGGTGTTCTCTGATCCTTCTTCCGCGGTTCAAGGCGAGGTTAATAAGCTCACTGCTATGGGCGTGAATAAAATCATCGTTTTGTCGCATTCTGGCTATATGGTCGACCAAGCGGTTGCGGCCAATACCACGGGTGTTGATGTGATCGTTGGTGGGCATTCCAATACTTTGCTCTCCAACACCAATGAACGCGCAGAAGGCGCATATCCAACCATGGTTGGCGATACGGCGATTGTACAAGCATACGCTTATGGCAAGTTTTTGGGTGAGCTAAATGTCACTTTTGATAATACGGGCAAGATTGTGCAGGCGGTGGGTGAGCCTTTGAACTTAGATGGCACAGTGTCTGAAGACAGCGCTACAAAGGATCGGATCGCGCAGGCGGCTATACCGCTGGAAGAAATTCGTACTCAAGTTGTGGCCAAATCTTCGGCCGTTATTCAGGGCGATAGCAAGGTCTGCCGCGTAGCGGAATGTGAGATGGGCAATCTGGTGGCCGATGCCATGCTCGATCGTGTGGCTGATCAAGGCGCGCAAATAGCCATTGCAAACTCAGGTGGTCTTCGTGCCAGTATTGATGCGGGCGATGTCACCATGGGCGAAGTTTTGACTGTTTTGCCGTTTCAAAACACTTTGGCAACATTTCAAATCTCTGGCCAGGGGGTCATTGACGCGCTTGAAAATGGTGTGAGTCAAGTTGAGGAAGTCAAAGGTCGGTTTCCGCAGGTTGCCGGTTTGAAATTCACTTGGGATCCGAGCGTGGCCCCAAATGAGGGCCGTGTGGTTGAAGTTATGGTGGCAGAGGCTGGGGGCTTTGTTCCGATTGATCGCGCAGCCATCTATATGGTGGTCACCAACAACTATGTCCGCACAGGCGGCGATGGCTATAAGATGTTCCGAGAAGGGCTGAACGCCTATGATTATGGCCCTGGGCTTGAGGTGGTCTTGGCTGAGTATATGGCCGCGCAGGGCTCTTATGCGCCATACCTAGATGGGCGCATCGCGTCTAAGTAGTCGCGCATTGAAGTGGCCTCCTCTGCGGGGGGCCATGGCTCCGGCGGGAGTATTGTCCGCCAGAAGAATTTTGGGTTGTCGCCCGGGGGAATTTATTCCCAGCATTTAACCAAAGCGACCGTGGTCTGCGCCATCGCTGATAGGTCGATTGTGTCCATTATGGCGGATGTCTCTGCGGACTTAACGGCAGTATTTGAGTTCAGCAGCAGCGGCTTGATCAAGCGCCATGTGGCTGCAAAATTCACTGTGCTTGGCAATTGCCGCGTGCCGCCTTCGGACTTGGGCAGCAAGATGCCAATGACAGCGCCGGTTGGGCTGTAGACGGGACCGCCGATGTCGCCGGGCAGGGTTTCGATTTCCAGACGTGCGATATCGCTCTCACCTTCCAGATTTTTTAGATCTTGCAGCAGACCTAGGGTCAGCGTGGGGGTGCCCAATTTGCCACCATAGGAGTAGCCACCGACAGAGATGTGCTGTGGCGCGCGCAGGGGGCTGGTCTGAAACTGTGGCACAGCCATGGGGGCCGCTTGTTGCTCAGGCTTCAATATTGCCAGCTTTGCGTTTTGCGCGAGGACGCGCAATGTGGTGCCGTCCCCCAGTTCAATCACGTCGCAACTTGCAAAATCTTGTGCTGCGGTCAAAACGTTGCCTTCTGCGTTCAAGAACACCCCAGATTGGGTGAAGGTGGGCTTGCGGAGTGCTAAGCCCCCTAGCAGATTTGTTGGCATAAGGCCGGACGCAAAAATAAGTGCATCCGGTAGTGCGCCGGGTAGCACCGTGAAGCTGTTGAACAGCTCATCTTCGACGCGTTGGCGGCGGGCGTCATCGCCCATGGGCCAGACTAGTAGCACGCCTTTGATCTCGCCGTCGCGCAGTCGCGCAAAGCCCGTGGTGTGCAGTTCGGTGTTGGATCCTTCAATCGTAAAGCTGGACTCGTTCAGCGCGCGGGGGCCATCCTTGGGGAGGATGCTCAGGGTTTGCAGCACATCATAGAGCGCCTTTAAACGCGCGCCGTCGCCGGTTTGGCTGATCAGAATAACCTGAGCTATCCGACCCTCGGCGGCTTGGAGCCGCACAAAGGGGGCATCATATTGAGCGGCGCCGAGGAGGGCGCTGGGCAATTGTATGGAAATGCCTGCTTGGGGCTCTGTCACTTTTGTGAAGCCTAAACCGGCCAGAAGGGTTTGGTAGTCTGTGATAAGTTCAGTACGTTGAGCCGCTGTTAGAACGCCGGTATCCTCATAGCCGTTGGAGATTTGCCAAGTGGCCATAGCGCCTCGGGTGCCGCGGCCATAGAGGCCATCAATCGCACTCTCATAAAAGCCTGCCCATGCTAGGGCGCGTTGGAGGTATTTTTTTTCGGCCGGTGTCATGGCTTGCTCGGACTCAAATGCCTGTACCCGTTGTTCGGCGGGGCTGAGGCTTGGGGTGATCGCGTCTTGGACCTCAGGCACATCAGGTGCTTGCACTGTTGGCGAGGGTGTTGCGGGAGATGGCGCGGGTTCGCCCACAGATGGGGCTGGGTCTACCAGTGTTGCAGGGGTTGGGTAGATTTGGCGTCGATAGGAGTTGCCTGTGGTGATAAAGCTGCTGCGGGGGATCACTTCGGACTGGCGCAAGTCTTGCCAGACCCCATCTGCTGTATCCGCCTGATAGGGGCCGAGCGCCACGCCGAACCATCCCGCGCCGATGTCGAAACCGAGCACATTGTCAAAGTCTGCACTGTAGTGTTCCATACTTTGTAAGGCGGCCGCACGCTCGGGCTGGGCCTCGATTTGTATCCATACACTTCCTGATTGCACCAGTTGCGCCACAGTGGCGTGAGTCCAAAATAGGAAAATCGCAACAGCGCAGTGGATCACAGATTTTTTCATCGGGTAGCCTTTAAAAATATTTGTGCAGTTATTTGTGTGATTGGCGGGTAAATCAAGCCAGTGCGAAAAAACTTTCCACGGTTGCGCTGATTTAGCATCGGTGGCTTGATTGACGCTGGCCTATGCACGGCCTATTCAGGCGCCATGTCAGCGGCCGAGGATCACATGAACACTTCAAAATCATTCCAAGAGATTATTTTGCGCCTTCAGACCTATTGGGCCGAACAGGGCTGCGCGATTTTGCAGCCTTATGATATGGAAGTGGGGGCCGGCACATTTCATCCCGCCACCACGCTGCGGGCCTTGGGTTCCAAGCCATGGGCTGCGGCCTATGTGCAGCCGTCACGACGCCCCACTGATGGGCGCTATGGAGAGAATCCCAACCGATTGCAGCATTATTACCAATATCAGGTTCTGATCAAACCGAGCCCGCCCAATCTGCAGGAGCTGTATCTGGGAAGCTTGAAGGCAATTGGCATCGATATGGCTTTCCATGACATCCGCTTTGTTGAAGATGACTGGGAAAGCCCGACGCTTGGGGCATGGGGTTTGGGCTGGGAAGTTTGGTGTGATGGCATGGAAGTGTCGCAGTTCACTTATTTTCAGCAGGTTGGTGGCCATGATTGCCACCCGATTTCCGGCGAGCTGACCTATGGTCTTGAGCGTTTGGCGATGTATGTGCTGGGTGTGGATCACGTGATGGACATGCCATTCAACGATCCATCTGCGCCGATTCCGCTCACGTATGGCGATATCTTTAAACAAACCGAGGAAGAATACGCACGTTGGAACTTCGATGTGGCCAATACGGATGTGTTGCTGCGCCAGTTTGAAGAAGCGGAAGCAGAGTGCCAAAATATTCTTGCCCAGGACCATATAGATCCGAAAACCGGCAAACGCATCATCATGGTGCATCCCGCCTATGATCAATGCATCAAGGCGAGCCATATGTTCAATCTTCTGGATGCACGTGGTGTCATTTCGGTGACAGAGCGGCAGGCCTATATCGGCCGTGTCCGAACGCTGGCAACGAAATGTGCGGATGCATTTCTGCAAACCGCAGCAGCAGGGGTGGTCTGATGTCTGCAAGTGGTAAATTTGTAAGCGGTGGTATTGTGGCAGTGACAGCGGCCTTTGGGATCGGTGTCTATTATGCGCAGGTGTATGGCTATTATGAAACATTCTCGCAGGGGGACGTGTCTTTAACTTCGCTTGAGAGTGGCCAGCCAGAGCGTATCCCGGTGACTACCTTCGAAGCCATCGATGCCGACAGCAGCCCGATCCGCTACCGTGCCTGCTTCACGACCACTTTGAGCACTGCGCTTTTGACTGAGACCTTCACCACTCTTGATAAATCTGAACCACGCAATGCGCCGGATTGGTTTGAGTGTTTTGATGCAAATCAAATTGGCGAAGATTTGAAAGCAAGCTTGGCCACGGCCTATATGGGCCAAGCAAATTATGAATTTGGCATCGACCGCATCGTGGCAATCTACGATGATGGCCGCGGGTTTGTCTGGCATCAAATCAATGACTGTGGCGACAAGCTTTATGATGGCTCGCAGGCCTCTGACAATTGCCCAGAAAGGGATCAATAATGGCTGATCTTCTCATAGAACTGTTTTCGGAAGAAATTCCCGCAGGCCTTCAGGCGCCAGCGGCAGAAAACCTCAAAAAGCTGATGACCAATGGTATGGTTGAGGCGGGTTTGACCTACGCCAGTGCTGCCGCGTTTCATACGCCGCGCCGGTTGACCTTGGCTGTGGAAGGTCTCTTGGACTCCAGCCCAACGGTTCAAGAAGAGCGTAAAGGCCCCAAAGTTGGCGCGCCGGAGAAAGCTATCCAAGGCTTTCTGCGCGGTGCGGGTCTGACCCCGGGTGATCTCGAAACCCGGGACGACAAAAAGGGTCAGGTCTATTTTGCCAAAATCACCAAACCCGGCCGTCCTGCGGCAGAGATTGTGGCTGAGGTTCTTGAGGCGACAATACGAAATTTCCCTTGGCCGAAATCCATGCGCTGGGGCACAGGCAGCCTGCGCTGGGTGCGTCCATTGCAGTCAATCCTATGTCTTTTGTCCAATGAGGCGGAAACTCAGATTGTGCCACTCGAGCTTGATGGCATTGCCGCTGGACATACAACCAAGGGCCATCGCTTTATGGCACCAGATGCATTCACTGTAACTGGGTTTGATGATTACGAAACCAAATTGAAACGCGCCAAGGTGGTCTTGCGCGCCGAAGAGCGTAGTGCTGCGATCTGGCAAGAGGCTACCAATCAAGCTTTTGCCTTGGGTCAGACGGTGGTTGAAGATGCTGGTCTGCTGGTTGAAGTGTCGGGACTTGTGGAATGGCCGGTGGTTCTCTTGGGCCAGATTGATGATGATTTTTTGGATTTGCCGCCAGAGGTGTTGAAAACCTCAATGAAGGAACATCAAAAGTTTTTTTCGGTTTCCAATCCTAAAACTGGGCGTATTGAGCGTTTTGTGACTGTGGCCAATATCGAGACTGCGGATCAGGGAGCTACAATCCTGAAGGGCAATCAAAAGGTACTTGCGGCCCGTTTGGCTGATGCCAAGTTTTTTTGGGAAAATGACCTGCGCGAAGCTAAAGCGGGCATGATCAAATGGCAGGTCTCTTTAGAGAATGTCACCTTCCACAATAAGCTTGGCAGCCAATCCGCTCGGATCAAGCGCATAGCCGCTATGGCGCGCGCGTTGGCGCCTGTGGTGGGCGCAGATGCCGATGTCGCTGAACAAGCGGCATTGGTTGCCAAGGCCGATCTCAGTTCCGAGATGGTTTACGAATTTCCAGAACTTCAAGGCTTGATGGGGCGGTACTACGCCTTGGAAGCAGGCATGGGGGTGGATATTGCCGCCGCTTGTGAAGAGCATTATTCGCCCTTGGGCCCGTCCGATGATGTACCAACGGCTCCGACCTCGGTTGCGGTGGCTTTGGCTGATAAGTTGGACACTCTGACAGGTTTTTGGGCGATCAACGAAAAACCGACAGGATCGAAAGATCCCTTTGCTCTGCGCCGTGCCGCATTGGGTGTGATCCGGTTGATCATGAAAAACCAGCTAACATTGCCGTTGTCTGCATTGCTGACACCTGCAGACGCTGGGGCAGGTTCTGCGGATTTACTTGGATTCTTCCAAGACCGTCTTAAAGGTTTCCTGCGAGATCAAGGCATTCGCCATGACGTGATTGATGCCTGTATTTCCATGCCCGGAAATGACAATTTCGCCCTTTTGGCCAAGCGGGCGCAGGCTTTGCAAGCGACACTGGCCACGGATGATGGTGAAAACCTGATCCAAGGGTTCAAGCGAGCCAATAACATTCTCAGCCAAGCTGAAGAAAAAGATAGCGTGGAATATAGCTACGGTGCCGATGTAAAATTTGCGGAAAGTGATGCGGAAATTGCGCTGTTTGAAGCATTGGATGCTGCTGATGCTCAGATCAAACCGGCCATGGCTGTCGAGGATTTTTTGACAGCCATGGCGGCTATGGCGCAATTGCGCGGCCCGATTGATGTGTTCTTTGATGCGGTAAAAATTAACACTGACAGTGCCATGATTCGGCGAAACCGCCTAAATTTGTTGAGCCGTATTCGCACTACCTGTCTCTCCGTGGTGGATTTGTCCAAATTAGAAGGCTGATAACAGCCTCTTGCACTACACGAACAAGGGCCTATGCTGCAGCAGAACAAAAGGATGCCGCAGTGCAGAATGATCCGATATACGCCCCCGTTGTGTTGGTCACCAAGATCACCCCAATGACCGCTGCCACCTATGGTGGACGGGCGAAATGTGCGCAGCGTTTGATCCGGCTGGACATGCCGGTACCCACCACGGTGGCTCTGTCATTTGGGGCGGTACATCAAATCGCGACCGGCAATGTTATTGATCTGGATCTCGTGTTGCCGCATTTTGAGGCGGCGCCCTTGCTGTCTGTGCGACCCTCATCTGGCAGCTCTGATTGGGGCGGTCCTGGCGCCATTTTGAATATCGGTATGAATGACGCTAAATTTTCTTCCCTTACTGAGACGTTGGGTGAGACACCTGCTGCTATGCTTTATCTGCGGTTCATCAATGCCTATGCCACTCATGTGGCTCGGCTGGACCCCGATGCATTTGACGACCCAGAAACCCCCACCGCGCGGGATGTGAAAACCGCTCTGGCCACATATGCAGAAGAGGCCGATGAGCCTTTTCCGCAAGCTGTGGATGTGCAATTGCGCCATGTGTTGCGCTCTATGGCGCGCGCTTGGGAAGGCACCAGTGCGCGTTTACTGCGTCAAGCTAAGGGCGCGCCTGCAGACGCCGGGCTTGGGCTTGTTGTGCAGGCTATGGCAATTGGGGTTGGCCATGGGGAGTGTGGCTCTGGCGTGATTCAATTTGCCTCCTCTGAGACCGGCCTTCCGGAAATTCATGGTCGTTATCTGCGCCAATCGCAGGGCCGCGAAGCCTTGGATCGGCAAGCGGGTTCGCTTTATTTGACCATGGATCCGCGCGGTCCGTCATTGGAAGAGTCCTGCCCTGAGGTGTTTGCTCAACTTTTGGCTCATTCCGGGTTGGCGCGGCAAAGGCTGCGTGAGGAAATGCAGATTGAGTTCACCCTTGAGAGTGGTGAATTGATTATTTTGGATGCTGTGCGGATTGTGCGTTCATCCAGTGCTGCGGTGCATATTGCGGTTGATTTGGCCAATGATGGGGTGATTCCGCGCGAAGAAGCCTTGATGCGGGTCGATCCTAAGGCCTTGTCTGAGCTGTTGCACCGTCAAGTTGCACCCAATGCGGCCCGTACGGTCTTAGCAAAGGGCATTGCGGCCAGTCCGGGTGCTGCGACCGGAAAAATTGTATTCACCGCATCTGATGCGCAGGCCTGTGCCGCGCGCGGTGAGGCAGCTGTTTTGGTGCGGCGCGAAACGGGTCCAGAGGACATCCGGGGTATGCATTCTTCTGTTGCGGTTCTGACGGAGCGCGGTGGCGTTACTAGCCATGCGGCGGTAATTGGCCGCGGTCTGGGCTTGCCCTGTGTGGTGGGCGCTTCAGATATGAGCATCGATGCGCAAAAGAACATCGTGATTGGCCAAAACCAACAGATTTTGCGCGGTGGTGACGTTATCACTGTGGATGGTACCTTGGGGGAGATCTTGGTGGGGCGTGTCGAGACCGTGGAAGCTGGTTTGGATAGCACAGTGACGACCCTGTTGAGCTGGGCTGATGATTTGCGTGACATTGGTATTCGTGCCAATGCGGATACGCCCCGTGATGCGCAGACAGCCAAAAACTTTCTAGCAGACGGTATTGGCCTTTGTCGGAGTGAGCATATGTTCTTCGAAGCGGATCGCTTAACGGTCATGCGTGAGATGATTTTCGCTGAAAACTTAGAAGACCGTGTAGCTTCGCTTGAACGATTGTTGCCGATGCAGCGCGCCGATTTCACTGAGTTGTTCCAAATCATGGAAGGTCGTCCGGTATGTATTCGACTTTTGGATCCACCTTTGCATGAGTTTTTGCCAGCTGATCGCAGCGGGCTGCGCGATTTGGCAGAGGCACTAAATTTACCGCTATCGCGGGTGACTGAACGGGTGGCGCAGCTGTCCGAGTACAACCCAATGCTGGGCCTGCGCGGTGTGCGGCTTGGTATTACAGTGCCCGAAATTTACGACATGCAAGCGCGTGCTATATTTGAGGCCGCGATTGACAGCGGTGTTGATGCTGCGCCCGAAATCATGATCCCGCTTGTGTCGGCTTGCCGGGAAGTCGAGTTGGTGAAGGCCCGCATCGATGCTGCCGCAGCTGCGGTGCGCGTGGAACGTGGTCAGAGCTTCACATATTCTTTGGGTGTGATGGTGGAAACACCACGAGCCGCGCTGCGCGCTGGCGAAATCGCTGCCTATTCCCAGTTTTTGAGCTTTGGTACAAATGACCTCACCCAAATGACCTATGGTCTGTCGCGGGATGATGCGGGGCGGTTCATGTCGTCTTATGTCCAGCAGGGTGTCTACGAGGAAGATCCTTTCCACCGGCTGGATACCGACGGCGTTGGTGAATTATTGACGCTTGGGGCTGAACGTGGCCGAGCGGTGCGCCCTGACGTGGTTTTATCGATCTGCGGCGAGCATGGTGGTGATCCTGAAGCCATCGCCTTTATCCGAAAGTGTGGGTTCACCTATGTGTCTTGCTCGCCGTTCCGGGTGCCAGTTGCCCGACTCGCGGCCGCGCAATGTGCGATTGCCGACAAGCTTCAGCTTTGACATAAAGGCCACTGCTCACCTCAAAACGCGGTCATTGATCCTAATCGCTGGACGATACCGGCATATTTTCCTATAGGGTTTCAAGTTCTTGGGAGAAGTTGGCTATGGGGTTCGGTCCGGTTCGTACCGTTTTCGTGACTGTATGTTTAGGAATTTGGATGCAATTTTCTGCGGTGCAGTGTGTTGCAGCCGCTGACGTTGCGACCGAATTTTCACCAGAAACGATTAAACGTACTTTGTCCTTTGAAAGCGTAGTAGCGCGCTCTATCCCTTTGGAACGTATCGTTTTAATGACATCTTTACGCCCAAAAAATCGTTCCAAAAGTATAGGTTTGAGATATTCTGTGCGCTGGTTGCGGAGCCTTGATGCCCCCAAACGCGACAAGCAATGGGCCTGTCTGGCGGAAGCCCTATATTTTGAGGCGCGTGGAGAATCAGTCAAAGGTCAATTCGGCGTGGCGGAGGTGATTCTTAACCGTGTGGCCAGTCATAAATTCCCCAACAGCATCTGCAGGGTGGTGAATCAAGGCACGGGCCGCAAGCATGCCTGCCAATTCAGCTATACCTGTGACGGCAAGCTTGAGCATATCGCAAATGGTGCGGCTTATGATCAGGTGGGCCGGGTTGCTCGGGTGATGATGGATGGCGGCACGCGTAGATTGACCGAGGGTGCCACCTATTATCACACAACAGCGGTCAGCCCGTCTTGGGCGCGCCGATTTGAGCATACTGCTACAATCGGCGTGCACAAATTCTACAAACCCGTTAGACGCGTTGCTAAGAAGTAATTTCGCGCCTGCGCTCACTCTGGTGATGGCGGGGCGGGGGGCAGTGATATGATCGATGATCTCAACCATGCTTTCGCGCATCCTTTGACGCGCTCGGAGGCTACAGCAATAGATACATGTGACAGGATATCTGTGCGTGATCATATTATTACGGTTGAAATCGGGGCATTTCAGGCCGAACGTGGCACGACTCAGCGCATTCGCTTTGATGTTGTTGTTGAAGTCCAACCCTTGAGCGGCGAAATTGAAGACGATGTTGATCGGATTTTGTCCTACGATCGCGTCACCGAAGCCATTGAGGCATCTCTGTCCGAGGAACGGCTTAATCTGTTGGAAACCTTGGCGGAACGAGTGGCAGATCGTATTCTTTTAGCTCCACAGGCGCAACGAGTTTTTGTGCGAATTGAAAAAATCGACCGTGGTCCGGGCAATCTGGGCGTGGAGATTGTTAGATCACGGACACGGGCTTTGGATGCTGGGCTGCGCAAATTGGAAGATACACCGCACCCCATCGTGTTGTTTCTGGCCAATTCTGTGGTATCTGGCGATAGTCTTTCGGATTGGATTGCAGCCGCCGAGACCAATGACCGCCCGGTGATCATCTGTGTCGACACGCCGCAAACCGCTCCACCGCAAGTATTTCAACATAAAATGGTGCAACGCCGGATTGATTTGCTGGCGATTGAACAAAATGCTTGGGTGTTGGCCAGCCATGATAACCGTTGTGTGGTTGTTGGCACCAAGACTGAGTTGGATTGGGGCATGCGCCATGACCAAATCAGTGTTTGGGCCCCTTCAAAGATTGTTTTGGATGCGGTTGATGGGCCGCCGACACATATGGTAGATATGCCTGCTCTGGTGGAATGGTTCTCCAAAGAAATGCAGGCGGTGCAGGTCGTATTTGTTGGTGCCGCACCCACGGGTGAATTGGCCACTGCCCGAGAAGCGCAGGTCGATCAGGCTCAACTATGACGCACTACTACCGCCCTTTGATTGAAGAGCGGGGCCAGTTTTTACTGGCCGGTGGTTGGTGCCGCTTTTCTCAGATCGAAATTTTGGAGCGGGGGACAGAGCCTCGTGTTTGCAGTGCTGTCGATATCCCTGAAGAAGCTTTGCTGCGCCTGACAGTCCCCCGGCCAGATTTGGGCACAGATGGGATGTCTCGCCCGCAGGTCATGGGTATTGTCAACGCAACACCGGATAGCTTCTCTGACG
>Ga0302130_1000454_pt1 | contig 27197 bp, 18 predicted proteins | sample CB9_surface_MG_FD_203117 | JGI IMG/M metagenome (GOLD analysis project Ga0302130, IMG submission 203117) | Marine microbial communities from Western Arctic Ocean, Canada - CB9_surface | ecosystem: Environmental > Aquatic > Marine > Oceanic | place: Canada: Western Arctic Ocean | collected... | reverse complement strand
TATTGCATGAGCTTAGGCTTATAAAAAGCACGGCAGAAATAAACCTCATGGAAAAAGCAGCAAAAATATCCGTTGAGGGGCATTGCCGTGCGATGGCTTATTGTAAGCCAGGTATTAAGGAATATGAATTAGAAGCAGAACTGCTTTACACTTTTACACGCAATGGCAGTAGGGCCCCTGCTTACACCTCAATTGTCGCGGCCGGCGATAACACCTGCACTCTTCATTACAACAGCAATGATGCCGATGTAAAAGAGGGTGACATGGTTCTTATAGACGCTGGTTGCGAGTATGCTCATTATGCCTCAGATATTACTCGTACATTCCCCGCTAATGGAAAATTTAGCCCTGAGCAAAAAGCTATCTATCAGATTGTTTTGGATGCACAAACAGCTGCTATTGAGGCAATTGAGCCGGGCGCCGCTTGGGATGCACCTCATAACGCGTCAGTTAAAGTCATCGTTCAAGGGTTAGTGGAAATTGGGTTGCTAAAAGGGCGGGTGCCTAAGCTGGTTAAAAGTGAAGCCTATAAAGAGTTTTATATGCACAAAGTAGGACACTGGATAGGCATGGATGTTCACGATGTTGGCAATTATAAAATAGATGACAAATGGCGCTTATTTGAAGAAGGTATGGTCACCACGATAGAACCAGGCATCTACATTTCTCCTGATAATAAAAATGTAGCGAAAAAATGGCGTGGTATTGGTGTGCGTATCGAGGATGATATTTTGGTCACTAAAAAAGGATATCGCATACTTAGTGAGGGGACTCCTAAGACGGTTGCTGAAATCGAAACTTATATGGCCAGGTCGGTAAACTAAAATGCCTAATCGTTTGTCAAAACTAAGTGGCTCTTCAAAGTTAAGCTACGATATGGTCATCATTGGTGGCGGGATGGTGGGGTCCAGTTTTGCTCTTGCCTTGGCAAAAGCTATTGGTTCTGCGTCCATTCTGATGATTGACACTCATGAGATGAGTAAAAAAAAGCGGCCCAGCTTTGATGACAGATCGACGGCACTGTCTTTCGGCTCTAGTCAGATTTTGTCAAATTTTGGTGTTTGGGAGAAATTAAAAAAAGACGCTAACAAAATAGAAAAAATTCAAGTGTCAGACAAAGGTCATATAGGAATGACTCAGCTGTCCAGTTCCGACTACGACATCGATGCTTTAGGTTATGTAATCGAGAACAGAGTCTTTGGAGCGGTAATCAATGATGCTCTTAAACGCGCATCGTCCATTGACTATTTAGCACCTGCTAGCGTGACTAAGCTTACCCCAAAAGCTGATGGGATGGTGGTTGAACTTGAGAAGGAAAATTATCGACAGACCATTGAAGCGTCCTTAGTGGTTTTGGCCGACGGTGGCAGATCCCCTCTGTGTTCGCAGCTGGGTATTAAGAGAGATGCGGAAGATTACGGCCAGCATGCTTTGATAGCCAATATCCAGTTTCAACTACCACATAAGAATCAGGCTTTTGAGAGATTCACCGATACCGGTCCCTTGGCAGTGCTTCCGCTTGCCGGTCACGATAATAAAAACCGTGCGTCGTTGGTGTGGACTATTTCAAGTACACAAGTAGATGAATACGCAAGTTTTGACCAGTCCCAATTAGTTAGTCGACTACAAGAGCGCTTTGGAGATCGGCTTGGGAAAATTTCCAAAATTGGAAAACTAAGCAGTTATCCGTTAAGTTTGGTTACTGTGAAAGAACAAATTAGGCCAGGCCTCGCGCTGTTAGGAAACGCGGCTCATACACTGCATCCAGTCGCCGGGCAGGGTTTTAACTTAGCTCTCCGAGATGCCAATGCGCTGGTGGCTAGCCTTACCTTGGCTCGAGAACAGGGCAAAAGTTTTGGTGATATGAAAGTTCTGCAACATTACTTAGATGGTCAAATGAAAGATCAGCAACAAGCAATCTTGGCCACGGATACATTAGTACGGTTATTTTCTAACAGCAGCATTTCAAAATCGCTGTTACGAAAATGCGGATTACTCTCTCTAGAGCTAGCCCCGGGTTTTAAGCAGGGCTTTGCCAAGCGGGCAATGGGGCTCGGCTAATCGAGGTTTGGGTTATTTACGGAGTTCGCAGGCTGGGTAATCGTGTTCATCTGCAAGGTAACCGCTGTTTGAGCCAATAGTCGGCCGTTAACTGATGCGCCTGTATTCATAGCCACCATGGTTTTAGCGAGGACGATGCCTTCAAAGTGTGCATAGGTTCCTATAGTCACTGCTCCAGCGACCTGCCAGAATATATTCTTCGTCTGAGCGCCGCCTTTGAGAATCACTTGCGTGGAGCTAGCCTGGGTGAGGGTTCCCGCTATTTGAAAGATCCAAACAGCGTTTGGGTTGCCCTTGGCATCGAGGCTAAGACTCTGGTCAATCAAAACACTGGAGCTCCATTTATAGAGTCCAGGCTCTATAGTTAGCCCACCAATCGTACCAGCAGCTAATTCAGTAGCGTCAGGTGAAACTCGCCCCGCCGCGTTAGTGTATGCATATCCCATGTCGCCAACGGCTGCGGTCAGGAAGGGAGCGTCGAATGTCGTGCAGGGCATAGGGCCGGCGGCATTAACAGAATAGACATTACCCGTAACTTCGCCGCAGCTAAGCAGAAGCGCTGCGCCGGTGATGGGACTAGTTCCAACATCTCCGGTAACGTTGGATGGATAAACGTCGGTGATGCCGCTTTGGCTTAGTATGGCGAAAGTCTCAGCGTAACCCAGCTCTATCGGCATCCGATTACTGACAATATCAGGTTGGCCGAGTTTTTCTGCTGGCGGCAAGGACTTCGACTGGTAGCTTGTGACAAGCCCAGTGTAATCGAAACCTTCTTGCATCTGAGTGCTGTCAATTTCAGCGCTTGAGATGCCAGCTGAAGACGTAGCGATTAATAGAGATAGAATATATTTTCTTGAATTTTTCAAGCATGAGTACATGCGGTTACCTTTAATGTGTTGTTCTGAATATTAGCCTATGGACGTTACTAAGTTCTAAATCATACATAAAACTGCGCTTGACACGTTTAGTCACAACTAAACGCTGGCTTCGAACGCTTCCAATCAGTCCTAAATCCGGTTACTGAATCAACGCGGAAGACGAGTTGAGAAAGGGTTTTGCCGCCAATCTGATGGGGGGGGGTAAAGTTGGCCCTGATAGTCCTGCGCCAGTCGTATAAATTTCCCTAGGTTTCGAGACGCTTCTCATAAGCATGGTTTATATGGATGGTTAGCAATGATAACTATAGACGCTATTTCAAAAATAGCTTGTCGCGTGCACTTTAAGAGAAGTTTTTTTTGAACGACTAGAGCGCAGACTATAAATTTCTCTTAGATAGGGGCGCTGAATAGGCCCGAGCTCGATAGGCTGAACTAAATAAAAGAAGCAAAATAGAGAGAATTAAATAAAGAGAATCAATGTAAAAGCGAATTCGTAGAGATTACAAAATGAAGCATCGGCCGCTGCCCATGTGAGGGCAAGACAATCACGAATTATCTAGCAGACTGAGTGCTGCGCCAATACATATGTGAGCGACAAAACAGGCTAACGCTGAGCTATAGCCAGCTTCAGTGCTAAAAAGCCAAATGAGCATGCAAAATCTGGCCTACACCAAGTTACGATTCTTAGTGAATCTACAAAAAAGTGCGTGCGGCGGGTGCAAAACCGCCGTACATGATAAAAAACGAAGGTTACCACTATGAAAATAAGCGCCAAAACTGTGAGTGAAGCGATTGAACTGCTTTATTTTTTAGGCAGGAATTGAGGCAGTAATGCGAAAAAGAAAAGCGATAGCTTAGGATTTGGCGCATTTAAAAGTTTGCCTTTTAGGGCTGTAGGAGGATGCCTGACTTGGGCTAGCGAATTATCGATTTTGAGCTCATCGTTTTCACGTAAAATCATTCGTGCCATGACAAAAAGGTAAGTCACCCCTAGATATTTGATCGCCAGCAACGCCACTACACTGGTGTTTACAATGGCAGCAAACCCTAAAATGCTTGCCACTGCCACTGCCACTGCCACTGCCACTGCCACAATACCCAATTTCAAGCCAAATGCAGCAGCCATGCTGGCGCTAGAACCCTGACTAAGGTCCTGCTGTGATTGTGAACAGCATGCCGGTTCCTGAGAGTGAGATGATAACAAGTGAAGTTGGTAAATATTATAGAGACACCAGTTTACGGATAATGCTTATTTTGAAGACCTAAAGAAATACGGTGCTTTTTATGCTCGTTTGAGAGTCAGATGGATTTTGACGAAAGTTTCCAGCCATTGAGTTCTCGTCGCCGAGGCGAACAGAAATCAAATGGCTAAAAATCACAGCCTTGCTTTTACAGTGCTGCGCGAATCGCTTCAATACGTTTGCGGTTGGCTCCTAGGTCGCTGTGACCTAATCGTGACGCAGAGCGGACATGAGTAAGTCCTGCAGCTTCATCGTACATAAACTCAACATCGTCTACGTATCCCATCAGACTGCTGGTGAATTCGGCATAAAGGTAATCATCACTGGCGCTGACAATGTTGGCTTCATCAAGACCTCGCAAGACAGTGCTGATCTGGTTCAGATTCCCGGCGAGTGGCGCAATGCTGTGGGTCTCATCGCTTTCAAAGCTGGATACACAGTTAGGAGAATCTGGACAAGGGGTAAGTTTACCTTCTTGAACCCCAATGTTTTGTGGCGGCTCGCCTGCGCAGGCAGCTAAGAAGGGTAGAATTGATAGCAGTATTTTTTTCATGGATTGGCTCATTGTTTTGTACTTTAAATAAATTAGGCCTAGTCGCGGCAGTGCGTGCTTAGCAATTTAAACCAGATGGATCTAACCAATGACTGTCATTCCAAGTGATTCGGCGATTAGAGCTGGCTTTTCTTCGCCTTCAATCTCGATCGTTACTGTGTGCTTTAATAAAAAATGGTTTGGTTTCTTTTCTTCGACGCCGGTAAGTGTAAAGCGACCTCGGATTTTGTTACCGACTTTCACTGGATTAATAAATCGAACTTTATCTAAACCATAGTTAATTCCCATCACCGTATTCTCTAGTTTCAGGCCACCGTTTTCGGCACTAAGCATAGGTATCATAGACAGTGTGAGAAACCCGTGGGCGATAGTCGTGCCAAAAGGCGTTTGAGCCGCACGCTCTGGATCAATATGGATATATTGATGATCACCCGTGGCATCCGCAAATTTATTGATACGATCTTGATCGATTTCAACCCAATCAGTGACCCCAACTTCTTTACCTATATAATCTTTCAGTTGAGCAGTGTTTACGACATTTCCCATGATTGGCGACTCCGGATTACGATGAATTAGCTGATGAGTTTACCAATATTCACCTGTTGGTGCTATTGCTTGAATCGTTCGATCAACGGCTAGCTAAAAGTGGAGAAGAGGGGTTAAGTGAGCGAGTGGATGAAGGAGGTAAGTGAAAGCGTTAGTGTTAGTGATATCCAGTGGCTTTGCCTATAATAGAATTATGAAATCTACCCCTCAAATTGATGTTGATATCGCGATTGTAGGTGCTGGGCTAGTGGGAGCAACTTTTGCTCATCTTTTAGCCCCTTTGCCCCTTAATGTGGCATTGATAGACCAGCGAGAGTTTGGCCCTTTAAAAGCTCCATTCGACTCTAGCGAGCTGGAGTTTGATCCTCGTGTTAGCGCTCTCACCGAGGCGTCAAAGCTTCTTTTTCAAAAGTTAGGCGTCTGGGAGGCAATCACAGATAAGCGCGCGAGCCCCTATCATGAGATGGAAGTATGGGATGCTGATGGAACTGGCGCTATTGATTTTTCAGCCAGAGAAATAGGTAGCAGCGAGTTAGGTCATATTGTTGAGAACTCACTTATTTTGTCTGCGCTACATGATTCACTGGCATCGATAGAGAACCTTGAGCTTGTTGGCGGTGTGGCAATTGAGCAGCTCATCCTCGGCAATGACAATGGCGATAAAGCCCGCATAACCACAGAGTCGGGTACGGTCATATCGGCCTCGCTAGTAGTCGCAGCTGATGGAGGCAACTCTTTTATTCGCAAACTCGCTAATATCGACACTAAAGAATGGGATTACGAGCACACCGCCATCGTAACCACTGTGAAAACTCAATTACCTCATGGGGCGAAGGCTCTGCAGCGCTTTATGAGTAGTGGTCCACTAGCGTTTCTACCCTTATCCCTTGGCCAAAACTCTGCTGATCAGCATTATTGTTCTATTGTTTGGTCTTGCCTGCCCGAGCTTGCTGAATCCCTGATGGCACTTCCGAATGCGGATTTCAATGAATCTCTGGAACAGGCCATAGAGTCGAGGCTTGGCAAAATAGAGTTTAGCGCCAAGAGATTTGCGGTGCCGCTTAGGCAAAGACATGGCAAAAAATACTACCAGAATAACGTGGTTTTAGTAGGAGATGCTGCCCACACTATTCATCCATTAGCGGGACAGGGGGTTAATCTAGGCTTGCTGGATGTCGCAGCTCTGGCAGAAGAATTACGCCAAGGGCTTAAGAATGGCCGCTCGGTCTTCGACCCTGTAGTGCTTGGCCGCTATGAACGAAAGCGTCGTGGCCACAACCTCACTACCATGTGGGCAATGGAAGGGTTTAAGCGCCTATTTGCCGAAGAAACATTGCCGGTTAGGTGGTTGCGTAACGTGGGACTTAAAAGTGTTAACAGTCTGCCGCTGCTGAAAAATCAAATTGTTCGTAAGGCGATGGGGCTGGATAGTTAATTTTCTTAGTCTCAGCAACTTGCTAGATTTGGAAGTTGTAGCGCATTTGTAACTGCACGACATCGTTATTGCGAAACTCGTAGAACACCGAGTTCTGACTGGCACTGTAACCAACAAAAAGAAAGCCCAAGTCCAAATTATCCGACCAATTGTAGTCAATAGATAGTCGGCTCACGCTGCCCCAATTATTGGCCAGTTTGTTCCAAACCCCAGTTATGCGGAGTCTTTGGTTAAGGTCGGTCCAGTTAAATCGGGTGCCAAGGCTAATTTGATCACTTGGCGCTTGCATAAAGCTGTTGTGATTTTTAGTATGAATGCTATCGATTTCTAGGCTTAACAAAAGATTACTGAAGCCGTTGTATTCAACCCCGGCTACGACGAGCGTTTGATCCTTTTGATCCCAGCCGTTTAGCTGATTAAAGAAGGACTCTGCATTGGGCCTGACAGTGACACCATAGTGTGTGCCAAGCTCCCCATAAAAAAGCCATGCACCCTCTACCCAATTCGCGGCGGCTCCTATCATGCGCATACGATTCTGATTGAAATTTAGACTTGGCTGGGCCAAGCCGCGCATGTCAATATCCTCAACACTTAAGTTGTTGTCATTGAATTCACCGGCTACGATTTGAAGGTCACCAGAGCTTAGCTGAGTAGATAGCCGAATGAAGCCCTCGCTTCTATTTTTTGTTTCTTGACGGTTTAAGGCAAAGCCGATGTTACGCAGCTGAGCGAATTGATCAAACTCATCACCTTCCGGTGCGATTTGATTTCTATCGGCGTCATAAGTAACAACGGTATCGATCAGCCAGTCCTTGAGCCGATAGCTCATGAGAGCTGCCGGGGCCGGTAGTCTTAAATCTTCGAGATCTTGTTGGGCTATGGCAAACTGATCTTCTACGTTTATCTGATCTGTAACACGGATGTATTCAGACAAACCCCAGGCGAGGATTTGATTCCCAACTTTAAAGTATAAGCCGTTCTCGGCTTGATAGTCGAAGTAGAAATCTCTGATTTCAAGGCGGTTGCGAAGCTGATTTCTTTCTTCTATTGAATGGGGTGCATCACTTTTAATTTGATAAATTGGGTCATGATAATATTTTCCGCTAACTCTGAACTTCAACTCGTCGCTGAATTTCCCATCTGCCTGGATAAAGAGGCTAGATTGAAGGCCGTTGAGCTCACTGTCGGTACGACTAAATAAATGGCTAGGTTGTTCAAGGCCATAGGAAGCGGATTGTGTGATCCAGCCAATGACCGAGTAATTCGATGATTTAGTCTTTGGGACATCGATATTGATAGTGCTAAAAAATTCGTCCTGAGCAGCGCAATGAGCAGTCGTTAAAAGTAACGTGCTGAGGCAACATTGAATGAGATGGTTTAACGACTTGGTGCGGATTTTTTTAAACACTTAAAACCTGAGTTAATCTAATCCACGTTGCATGTATTCAGTAGTGAAAGAAGAATCATCTACCTCTACGTTGTAATCGATGCTGTTAATTTGGAGAACGCTGGCATGTTCTTGTCGACCATTACGGGTCGTTATGACCTGTAATCGTTTGGTCGTCCAGATATCGTCAATCAGCTCGATCTCAGTTGAATTAAAATATTTAATTTTGTTTCCCTTAAGCTCCCAAACTTGCCCGCGAACCTGCACAAAATTATCCTTTCTTATCCAGCTTCTCATTTTGGAATAGCCTGTCGCATTTTCAGCCTTGTCTTTGAACTCCGCTTTCGGAGTTGCTTCAACTACCCAAACCTCAAAGTCGTCAAGGAACTCCGATTCATTGACGAAAGAATAGTTATACCAGTCTAGTTCATAGCCGTTGATGTCAGCATAGGTGAAATCACTTCCTAAAAAGGAGTCAGCGGTGTCACTTGAAGCGATGCGTTTAACACGCTGTAAAGCTGGCAGGTACAACCAAGAGTCATCGTCTCTGTTTTGGTTCTCCCAGTCAAAGTTCAAATAGGCCGTACCCCTTATGTCGGCTGGTGTTTCGAATAGCGAAAGAGCTTTGTTATCTTCGCCAAAGTCTTTTGAATAAATGCGAAGGTTTCTTACTCGTTGGCGCTCGCGGCGATCTATCAGCACCATGGTATATTGCCCTACAGAGGAGTCACCGTTGTAGCGATTATCATATTTCATCATTACGTCATAAGCGCTTAGCTCTCGTGCGTTTATAGAGGTAGCAAAAACCGCTCCAAAAAGACTAACCCAAAGGCTGAAAAAAATCGCAGGGCGACATCTGAAAATGACGGTGAATCCCATCTTTGTAACTCCCAATAAAACATGTCCTTATTTAAGAATGAACTACAGCGGATTCTAAGGTGCTGTCGTGATTACCGTCTACCAAATACAAAATGGCAGGCAATACCAGCAGGTCCCCAAGCAATGCCAAAGACATAATGATGGCGCCAAACAAACCTACGTAAATCACTGTCGTAAATGAAGCGAAACACAGAACACTGAATCCAGACACTAACACAATAGAGCTAAATACAACGGCTCTTCCTGACTCATTCATAGAACGTTGAATAGCATCATGAGTATTGGCGCCCTGTTCTTTTGCCAATAAGTATCTACTCATCACATGAATAGCATCATCTACTGCAATGCCCATCGTCATAGCGAAGACGATAACAGCGCTCAGGTCCATAAAAATTCCTAAAAAGCTTGCCACACTTGCCGCCAGAATTATCGGTAATATGCTGGGAATAATCGATAAAAATCCATATTTAAATGATCTGAATAGGACGATAAAAAATGCCGTAATCACGGTTAATGCTATTAGAAAACTCTTCACCATACCGTCGGAAACATAGACATCTTGGACTGTAGCGAGCGCCATGGTGCCTGTCACAATTGGGTTCAGCTCACTAAAGTTGGACATCAGGTATTCATTGATGGTGTCCAGTTCAGCTTTCATTGCTGATGCTTCCATATTTATTACGGGCACGACTAAGCGCGCCATCTGGTTGTCAAAATCTTTGAGGTCGGAGAGGTCTTCATTAGCTCCAGAGCTTTCATAAAGAAGAAGAGCTTGCGCTGTCATGGATGCAGAATCCGGGATTCGATAATATTCCGGGTTATCGCTGTGCAGGGATTGATTGATTTCTTTTAAGTAATCTACGAGAGAGTTAATGGGTCCAAGTTCTTTTCGCTGAGACAGCCAGGTCTGTATGGTCTCCATTTTAGCTAGGAAGTCGGGGTATTTCACACCATCATATTCGCCAGAGTCTAAGATTACATCCAGGGTCATCATGCCCCTAAAGGCTTCGTCGAAATACTCTATGTCTTGGCGGGTTTGGCTTGATTCTTTGAAAAGAGTGACATAGTTAGTATCGACTTTGATACTTGGTAAATAAAATATGGAAAAGGTCAGTGCCATCAAACTAATCGCCAAAATTGGATTACGTTGCCTAAGTGTGAAATCGGGAATATTTTGGGTAAGTTTTGAAATAAAACTGGTGTCTAAAATATTTTTAGTTTTGCTGGATACGTGGCCTAAGTAACTCAGCATGGCAGGAAGTACGGTGAGTGAAAAAAGGAAAAGCACCAATGGCCCAATCGCGCCTAGCAAAGCAAATTCCTTAATAGGCATTATCTTGGTAATAGACAGCGCAAAAAACCCAGCCGAGGTGGTTATAGCAGTAAAAAACGCTGGGACCCAAATGTACTCTATTGTTTCTAGTGCCGAGTCTTTACTGTTTTTACCTAAATTTCTTAAGTGAAAGAATTGGATAAGAACGTGCACCGTAATGCCAATGCCGATGATTATTAAAGTGGGTGCTAACGCCGCGCTGTCAATAGTGGTGTGGGGGATCTTCAAGTAATATTGAAGCTCTAAGACAATGAGCAAACTGCTGGCAATAGCAAGCCAAGGAAACAGCGTAGCAGCTAAGGAGCGGAAGCTTATATAGAGAATGGCTATCATCAATGCAATCATTATTGGTATTAAAAAACTAGTATCTTCAGCGGTGACCGTTTCGAAACGTTCGTTTACTAACGGATAGCCTGACAGATGCAAAATATACTGGTCAGATTCGAAATTTTCTGATTCCACAAATTGATAGAGGTCTTGCACTAATTCAATTTTATGTTCTGAGGTTTCCTCTCTATATTCCACTCTTGCGGCTATTCTAACGTGGCGAAAATCTTCTGTTATCAATGATCCTAAGGCAAGTTTTTCAGACCGCAGAACATTTTTTATTTCGTCGATTGCCTCGTCGTTCCCAATTACGTCCCCGATGTTTTCAATTAAGTAGTCGGTTCGCAGGTCATCTCCACTGGCATGAATATATTGGAAGTTAGTTATGGAGCGCAGCTGAGTTATATAGGGATGAAATTCCAAAAATTCTGACATGCGTTGCATGGCATCCAAGGTCTCTGGTTGAAACACATCAGCGGCTGTATCGGTAGTCTCAAAACCAATCAGTAGGTACTCGTTATCACCAAAAAATTCTTCAAGTTTATCGAACTCAATTAGGGTTGGATCACCGGCTACAAAATAGCGCTCGGTATTGTTGTCGAAGGGAATTGGGCCACCAGTAAAAAGCATCGCTGGGATAAGTAATAGGGTAGCTATAATTATAGGCAGGCGCCCTGCAATTACCGCACGGGCCCACGCGTTAATGAACGTGGTCAATAATTCTCTCCGGCAGTGCGCTTTGCGCACTATTTTATTTTTATGAAAATGGGTCTGCAGCCAGCATTACGGTATACGAAGCATGCTGATAGTTGTTGTTCACAAACTTCGGGGGTAGTGTAATACGCGAGATTTTGGTCGTAAAGCGAAGCCAGCTTACACGAAGTTCGTGGTTATAAAAATAGAAAACTTCAACTAATAGAATTTCTTATGAAGATTTCTTAATGTCAGTCGATACTATTCTTGGACGGCAATGTAGCCTAGTCTTTTCAGTAATACGTTCGTAAGGAGCGGCGTTTTCATGTCCAAGGAACTTAAATTTCCCTTTGATCTGGATCTTAGTAGTCTTGATACGGGAAGCATAACCAACATCCTCAATGATATTGAGCATCATTTACCATTAATGGATTCAGACGGCGATCTTAGCCAGCTGCTCGAAGTGAAAGAGTTCTTCGAAGGTGAGTTGATGGAATTCAGGCGTCTGCATTAAAGCTACAGTCTGGAGTATTGCAACCGCTGTTTGGCGATCCCAGGCGCAAGTCACCGAATAAGGTGTACTCCCCCTGCCCCTCGATTGGTTTGCTCTGATACGCCTTGTTTGTCAGCAAGGCCATAATAATCAGTAAAAATCCATGTTACGTCAGTTCCTGATATGTCAGTAGATGAGGTATATCAGTTCTACAAATTTGCCCTGGTGAGCACTAGCAACATTCTAAACAATCTAGCAGATCACCACATTAAGGGGCCATTTGATGAAAACCTTGCGAGGAATACAGGCCGCTTCGCTCTAAAGCCCGTAGAAATGTAGCCGAAGGCTACGGGTTTGATTGATAGAGAGATGGGGGGGTGATGAGTTTGGCTCTCTTTTTTATTGCCTGAAGCAATTGGCTAAACCTGTTCCTTAAAAGCGCCCATCTGGGCCGTCTCACAGGAATGCCTCCTAGAACTAATGCCTAGAGCTATTGCCGCAAGCTAATTGTGTTAAAATCCACAATTGCATAACCCACGTAATCTTAGTTACAAAACTAAAGTTACCTCACCCCTCAAAACCCCGAGTAGACATTGGAAAACCAAGAACCTGTAAATCCGATTCGGAAATTCCTATCGGCTTTTCAATACAGTGGCGTTGCAATTCGTATTGTATGGAACACCAGCGCGTCATTAACGTTAGCAATGGCTGTTACGACCCTCGTGTCTGGCATTTTGCCCGCGGCGATCGCCTCGGTAGGTGGCATGTTCGTAGATGCGGTTTCGGCAGCCTTCCAGGGTAACGGCGCGGCAGCTGAAGAAGCGCGCTCGGACGTTTTAAGGTTTGTGCTAATTGAAGCTGGGCTTGTGGTTTTGATGACTGGGGCGCAAAAAATTAACGGTATCTGTCAATCAATTCTCCGAGTTCTTTTGGGCAATGAAATAAATGTCATGATTTTGGAAAAAGCTCTGACTTTAGAGCTGGCCCATTTTGAGGACGCCGAATACTACGATAAATTGGTAAGAGCGCGGCGTGAAGCATCCAGCAGGCCTCTTAGTTTGGTTGTTAAAACCTTCGACCTCATGCGAGATACGATTGCCTTAATTACTATCGGTGTCTTTCTCTTTCAGTTTTCTCCCTATGCGGTTCTATTGCTTGGACTTGCCGGTATTCCAGCATTTCTTGTGGAGGCCAAGTTTTCAGGCGAAGTCTTTAGGATTCAAAGACGACGTTCGGCCGAGCGCCGCATGCAGATTTATCTTGAGATGGTTCTTACGCGGGAAGACGGCGTAAAAGAGGTCAAGTTGCTAAAATTGGGCAAATTGTTTTTGGACCGCTATGTCGACATATTTCGAAAGATATATAAAGAAGACCGCAACCTCGTCATCAGAAGAGGCGTGTGGGGTTATGTGTTGGGATTGCTTGCCAGTGCGGCTTTCTACTTCGCTTATGGCTGGGTAGGCTTTGCGGCGATCGCAGGTCTCATTTCCATTGGTCAAATGACGATGTATATCGCACAATTTAGATTAGGCCAAAGCGCAGTAACTAACAGTCTCACTTCAATCAATGGCATGTATGAAGACAATTTATATCTCTCGAACTTAACCGAGTATTTAGACCACCAAGTTCCTGAGCAGAATGGGGAAGGAACCGCAGGCCCTGATCTGGAAGATGGAATTAGAATTGAAAATGTTAGTTTTTCTTATCCCGGTAGTGACGTCCCAGCGCTGAAAAATGTTTCTATGCATATCAAACCCGGTGAGAGTTTGGCGATTGTAGGTGAAAATGGCAGTGGTAAAACAACGCTAATTAAATTGCTTACCAGATTATATACGCCCACCGAAGGCAATATCTATCTTGAGGGTCTGGAGCTTGGAGACTGGGATATAGAAATCTTGAGGCAAAAGATAGGTGTGATATTTCAAGACTTCGCGCGTTACCAATTAATAGTTGGTGAAAATATCGGTATAGGGGATGTCGACAATATTGAGGAAAGGGACCAGGTAGTGGATGCGGCCAAGAAAGGCATGGCCGACGTCTTTGTGAAAGACTTACCCTTTGGCTATGACACTCAGCTTGGAACTTGGTTTAAAGACGGCAAGGAACTGTCCGGCGGACAGTGGCAGAAAATAGCGTTGTCCCGCGCTTTTATGCGTAATCAGGCAGATGTACTTATTCTTGATGAACCAACGGCTGCTATCGATGCGAAAGCAGAAGCTGAAATATTTGCGCATTTCAAAGATATTACGGCGAATAAGATTTCGATCATAATCTCTCATCGATTTTCTACCGTTCGTATGGCAGATCACATAATCGTACTGGAAAAATCAGAAATTATGGAAGAAGGTAGCCACGAAGAACTGCTGAAGGCAGATGGCCAGTACGCCACGCTTTTTAATTTGCAGGCACAAGGATACAAGTAGCATGGATAGTCCTTTACTGTACTTCGCAGTGGGTATGGCGGCGTGCATCATTGGCACCATACCCTTTGGGCCTATCAATCTAACTGTTGTGAAAACAACTATAGACTACGACGAGAAGCGAAGCACGAAGGTGGCCCTAGCCGCTTCTTTTGTCGAAGTAGGCATGGCGCTAATTGCCATTTTTTTTGGCTTCGTTATTAGCGCTTTTCTAGAAACCAATGCCATTGTAAAGCTGATTATAGCAATCGTATTTATTGGTCTATCAATTGTTGTTTTTGCTTGCAAAACCGATCCAAAATTACAAAGTCAAAAGAATGATCAGCAGTCATTTTTCAAGAAAGGACTTCTGATTGCCTCGGTTAATCCTCAGGTAGTTCCTTTTTGGATTTTTGCCTTGACTGCTATCGATCAGACGTTCAACTTTAATTATTTTGGACTTTATCAAGTCGCATTTCTGGCGGGTATATTTGTCGGCAAGTTTACAGCTTTGTATGCTTTTGTCATTGCCAGCGGCTATCTAAAAACCCACCTGCAAGAAAGTGGTCGGCTGGTAAACCGCCTTCTAGCTGCGATTCTGTTATTCATTGGGGTGACGCAAGGCTGGACAGCAGTTACAGCACTTGTTTAAATATTGTTTATTTATTAATAAACCAGTGAACCACGGCGATGCATAATAACAAAGAATCTAAAAATAAAAACGATCTGCTAGTTAACCCTTCCCGCCGCAGCGCGGTGAGTATGGTGGCACTAAAAAAAGTGTTACGGTCCCGAACCCGCCTTTTGGTTTGTCTAGCGACGTTCCCGGTTTATGCTATCGGAGTATGGTTGTTATTAAGTAGTGGCAGGAGTATTGAGGGCTTTATGTTTGTATACATGGGGCTTTGGTCTGCGTTTGCTTTTGATATGATTTATCGAAAGTGCCCCGCCTGCAACAAGCAATTTTTTGTACGATCCATTCTTATGACCCTGCGCAGCAAAAAATGCGTTCACTGTGGTTTGGATAAAGATGCCATTATTGCCAGTAAAGAAACGCAATCTCAGACCATTTAATCAGGTCAATTATTTGCTCAATTTGAATAGTCTGAAGAGTTCTATTATTTTGGGCGGCTGACCGGTTCTTAACACGCCATGTTTGAATATCTTACCCGACATCCAGAGTACCAATATAATACTGGCGATCAGCATAATGGTTGTACCTATTACGTCGAAAAGCGGTGGATTCGCGGCAGCTCGGTTCATCATCACGTAAGGCGTGAACAGTGGGAACCAAGACATAATCCTTACTAAGGTATTGTTTGGATCTAAGACGATAAAAAACATCGTGGCAAGCGGAACAACCTGAATCATAATCATTGGTGTCATCATCGCCTGAGCTTCTTTTAAAGTATTACATAAACTGCCAATGGCCAGAAATATGCCAGAATAAAGCGCATATCCGGCAAAATAGTAAAAAACAAACCAAGGGATAAGGTCCGAACTCAGAACAACTTCTAAAATTTGTGAAATAAGCTCAGTATCAGAACTGTCGTACAAAGTGATGAACAAATAGAAAGACAGAAGCCATACCGCAATGGTGGTTAATCCTGCCAGCCCTATTCCTACAAGCTTGCCCATCATCAATTCACCTGCAGTCACGGATGCCAAAAGCACTTCGATAATGCGATTAGATTTTTCCTCAACGGTGTTTGATAACAGATACTGGACATTTTGCATGAGTGAAATGAACATCAAATAGACAAAACCGATCGGCGCAAACTGGCGGAATGTATCCGCCATGCTGACTGCCTCTTCACCTAATGCCGCGGAAGGATCTAGTTGGTTGAGTGGCATTCGGGTTCGTTGAATATTTCGCACCAACTCTATGTTGAGCTCTAGTTTCTCGTACTCCTGTTCACGAATTTCAGCATTGATACTGTTAGCTATAGCATCGGGCAGTCTTGAATCGGTAAGATTACTGGCCCAATACTGTATGCCCGAATTTGGGTTAGGTGCTTGAGGGGTTGCTCTAGGCCGACTAATAAACTCGTCAACATTTTTAGGGATTAGAATGAGCGCAAACAAGGGGCCTGAATTGTCATCAGAGCCGATTGATTTTTGCCCTGTCAAATAGGGACGCAAAGCCTTTACTATATTAGCCGGTGGCGCCGATATGTCGACTTCGTCAGGTAGGTCTGCAAGAAGGAACTGGTTTTCGGGTTGCTTGAACGGAGGCGAGTTCGGTTTGAGGTAGGGGGTCGCCATAACTAGCGCAAAGTCCAATCCGCCATTGCTGAGCCAGTCATCTAACGCGGCGACTTGGTTAGCATCAACACCATCTACAAATTTATCTGCAGCGGTGGATGCATTTGCCGAGGTAAGTTCTAAATCAGCTTCAATGCGGTTATCTAGCAGATACTGAACAAACGTTTGCAGCACCCTTCTTTGGTGATTGCGCTCGATAGCCACATCTACTGCCTGCTCATATTTTCCCGACTGATCGATGAGCAAGTAATAACGCGTGGGGGTGGCATCGCGCAGCACTGATTGTAAAAAATAAATACCGATGAATATCACAGGAAATATTAGTATGGTAATCCAAAAGCCTTTGGTGCGGACATTCTCTAGGTATTCCCTAGACGCTATCAACCATATCATTCTCATCTGAATTGATGCTCCCTTGCGTCGTCGCCAACTAAGTGAACAAAAACATCATGCAGGCTGGGTTCGGTAAATTCAAACCGGCTAAGCCCGAGCTTTTTTTCAGCACAAAAGCGTAATATTTCTTGAGGGTCAAAAGAGTCAGAAATATCAAGTTGCCATTCGTCGGGAAAATCACTATCAGTTTCGCTAATGCTAGCGATTCCTGGCAATTTTCTAAGCTGGGTGATGTCGTTTTTTGTTGCCACAATCACGCGCCTTGAGACGGTTGCCTTCGCTTCTTTAATAGTGCCATCAAAAACCTTTTTACCTTTGGTTATAAGCAAAATATGATCGCATAAACGCTCAGCATGCTGCATAACATGCGTGGAAAAAATAACAGTCTGGCCATTGCTTGCCATGTCGTTAATCAATTCTTCAAGAACCGATTGATTGATGGGGTCCAGTCCGGAAAACGGTTCATCTAAAATGATCAGCTCAGGTTCGTGGGCGACTGCTGACAAAACCTGTACCTTTTGCCCCATTCCCTTAGAGAGCGCCTCGACTTTTGATTCGGCGAAATCCTTCAGCCCATATTTTTCCAATAAGCTAAATGCTTGATCCTTAGCCTGTTTTTTTTGCATACCTTTCAGCATGGCAAAATATTGAATAACGGCCCAGACTTTCATTTTCTTATAGAGGCCTTTCTCTTCGGGGAGATACCCAATGCGGTTGCGGACATCCAATGCGTAAGGGCTGCCGAGAATTGAAACAGTGCCGCTGGTAGGCTTAATAATTCCAAGAATCATGCGAATAGTGGTGGTCTTGCCAGCACCATTAGGGCCTAGGAAACCATAAATAGAGCCCTTGGGTATATTCAAGCTAATACCATCAACAGCAGTAAAATCGCCATAGGTTTTTATTACGTTCTCAAGTCTAAGAACTGAATCTGGCATAAAAGGCTTCGTTGGCTGAATTGATTACAGATAGAGTATGTCAGAAAGCTCACTCGCTTAGGAAGAGTTTGCTAAAGAGAACATTCTGAAGAATATTTAGAGGAAAGATAGTCGTAACGGTCAGGAAAAGGCAACGCAACAGGTAGCGCGTAAGCACATGGCTAGCTTATTTCAGTGCCTAGGTGATCTATTCCGAGGCACTCACTCAGGTAAAGGTGGCATCACAGTAAATAGAAAGTTAACGCAGGGTAAGCACAGTCTTTCAATCTGCGCTGGACCCTGACTGTTCTTACTGAGAGTCCAGATAGTTGTCTATTTCTTCGGCCACTAAGCGGCCCTCGTCGATTGCTCTAACCACTAAGGATTGGCCCCTGCGGCAATCTCCAGCGGCAAATACCTTGGCTTTAGAGGTTTGGAATTTTTTATACTCTGCTTTGTAGTTCGAGCGACCATCCAATTCTAATTCCAAAGCTTCACTGACGTAATGTTCAGGGCCTAGAAAGCCCATTGACAAAAGAATAAGGTCAGCTTCCCAGAACTTAACACTGCCAGGGACTTCTTTAAAGTTTTGATCTACCTCGACAGTATTGATACCAAGAAGTCCACCGTCTTCGTCTCTAACAAACTCTTTGCCTGATATTGAATAAGCGCGGGGATCTTGGCCAAATTTCTTTGCAGCTTCTTCGTGGCCATAGTCGACTCTGTGAATTTTGGGCCATAACGGCCAAGGATTATCGTCTGCGCGATCAACCGGCGGTTTTGGCATGATTTCAAAATTAACTAAAGACTCGCAGCCGTGCCGAAGTGATGTACCGATACAGTCAGTTCCCGTATCACCCCCGCCGATGACGATGACCTTTTTGCCTTTGGCAGAGAGATACTCGCCGTTGTTTAATTGAGAGTCGAGCAGGCTTTTGGTGTTGCGCCAGAGAAAATTCATCGCAAAGTGAACGCCGTCACCCGCGCGGTTGGGTATGTTTAGATCTCGTGGAGTGGTGGCGCCAGTTGCAAGTAACAGAGCGTCGGTTTGCTCCAACAAGTCACTTACCAAAATGCCCTTTTCGCCGGTTCCGCCAATATCGGCATTGACTACAAATTTGACGCCTTCTTCTTTAAGTAAATTAACTCGTCGATCAACGACGTCTTTCTCAAGCTTCATGTTGGGAATGCCGTACATTAACAAACCGCCAATTCGGTCATCTCTTTCATACACGGTGACATCATGGCCAGATAGGTTTAGTTGAGCCGCGGCTGCTAACCCCGCAGGGCCAGATCCCACCACAGCAACTTTTTTACCTGTGCGGTGCTGCGGCGGATTCGCGACCACCCAGCCCTCTTCAAAGCCTTTGTCGACAATCGCACATTCTATGTTTTTAATGGCGACTGGAGATTCATTAATGCCAAGTACACATGATCCCTCGCAGGGGGCCGGGCAGACTCTTCCAGTAAACTCCGGAAAGTTGTTGGTCTTATGTAATCTCTCTAAAGCTTCCTTCCAGCGGTTGTTATAAACCAAATCATTCCACTCTGGAATTAGGTTATAAACCGGGCAGCCCTGTTCTGACTGGCAAAATGGAACTCCACAGTCCATACATCTGGCACCTTGATCGGCTAGGTGTTTTTCATCGCGGTCCGTATAAATCTCTTTAAAGTCTACGAGTCGCTGGGTTGCATCACGATAGGGTGCAGTTTCACGCTCAAATTCCTTAAATCCAGTCGGCTTTCCCATTTCTATCCTTAATTCTTTTTATCAATAAACGAACACTCAACCATCAGGCTGCGGAAACTGCTGCTGCTCGCTCTTCAAGTACGCGTTTATAATCTGTTGGCATCACTTTCACAAACTGACGAAGTGACTGCTCCCAATTTTCCAAAATAGACTTCGCTACTGGGGACTCGGTATAGTTAGCATGATTCTGAATTAATGCTTTAAGTTCTAGAATGTCGCTTGCTGCAGTGACGCTATCCAGATCATAGGTTTCCATATTGCACTGTGGTGGTAATGCATTTTCTGGATCCCATATGTAGGCTATGCCGCCGCTCATCCCTGCACCAAAATTGCGCCCAGTCTTACCAAGGACAACCACACGACCACCCGTCATGTACTCGCAGCCGTGGTCACCAATTCCTTCAATCACTGCTGATGCGCCGCTGTTTCTAACAGCAAATCTTTCCGCGCCGATGCCCCGAAAATAGGCTTCTCCGCTGGTGGCTCCATAAAGATTTACATTGCCGGCGATGACATTTTCTTCAGCCTTAAAGGTACTTTCCTTTGGCGGGTAAATAATAATTTTTCCACCGGAAAGGCCTTTGCCAACAAAATCATTGGCATCGCCCTCAACTGTGAGAGTAATACCCTTGGCTAACCAGGCGCCTAGGCTTTGTCCTGCTGAGCCATTGAGCTTTATATTAATCGTATCATCTGGGAGCATCTCCGCCTTCCAGCGTTTGGCCACTTCATTGGAAAGCATTGTTCCAACGACGCGATTAATGTTGATTATTTCGTGTTCAATATAGACCTTTTCACCTGTCTCTAAAGCTGATTTGGCAAGTTGAATAAGCTCGTTATCCAAGGCTTTTTCTAGACCGTGGTCTTGATCTTGAGTTTTGTAGAATTCAGTCCCTTCAAAGATTACTTTGGCAGGTTCGAGCATAGGGCTTAGGTCTAGGCCTCCAGCTTTCCAATGATTAATGGCATCGTCAGTCTTTAAAAGGTCAACTCGACCAACCATCTCATTGACAGTGCGAACCCCTAGTTCGGCCATGATTCCTCTTAAGTCTTCTGCAACCATCCAAAGATAATTCACGACGTGTTCGGGCTTGCCTTTGAACTTCTTACGCAGTTCAGGGTCTTGTGTGGCGATTCCAACAGGGCAGGTATTCAAATGACACTTACGCATCATGATGCAGCCAAGTGTAACAAGTGGCGCTGTGGCGAAACCAAATTCTTCAGCACCTAGCAAGGCAGCGACAGCGATATCACGTCCTGTTTTTAGCTGGCCATCGGTTTGAAGTACAACCCGTGAACGCAAATTATTCATCACCAGGGTCTGGTGTGTTTCTGCGACTCCCAACTCCCAAGGTAGGCCCGCGTGTTTAATAGAAGTGAGTGGTGATGCACCAGTGCCGCCATCGTGGCCGGCTATAACTAGGTGCTCTGCCTTCGCTTTAGTAACACCTGCTGCGACTGTTCCCACGCCTATTTCTGACACCAGCTTTACGCTAATGCGGGCTTCACGATTTGCATTCTTAAGGTCGTGAATCAGTTGGGCGATATCTTCAATAGAATAAATATCATGATGGGGTGGTGGACTAATCAGTCCTACTCCAGGGGTGGAGTGACGAATACGTGCAATGTTCTCGTCAACCTTGCCGCCGGGCAGTTCGCCGCCTTCTCCTGGCTTAGCGCCCTGAGAAATCTTAATTTGCAGTTCATCGGCATTGGTCAGATACCAAGCGGTTACGCCAAACCGGCCAGACGCTACCTGCTTAATTGCCGAGCGCTTTGAATCACCGTTTTTCATGGTTTCAAATCGTGATGGGTCTTCCCCACCTTCTCCAGTATTGGATTTTCCGCCCATTCTGTTCATAGCAATAGCGAGCGATTCATGGCTTTCCTGAGAGATAGAGCCAAAACTCATTGCGCCGGTAGCAAACCGTTTTACGATTTCGCTTGCCGGTTCAACTTCATCTATATTGATAGCTTCATTGACTGTTTTATCAAATTTCAGCAACCCGCGGAATGTGCAGCGGCGAGTGCTGTCGTCATTTGAATGTTTCGCAAAGGCCGCATAAGCTTCAGGGCTGTTAGTTCTTGCGGCTATTTGCAAGCTGGAAATAGTATTCGGATTCCACATGTGGGAATCGCCACCGGAACGCCAGTGGAAGTCACCGGGGTTAGCCAGCACAGAAACTTTATCGCTGTCTTTTTCAGGGAAACCGATACGGTGTCTGCGCTTTGACTCTTCGATTAAAACGTCAAAGTTAACGCCCTGAACACGGCTTGCTGTGCCCACAAAACAAGCTTTAACAATTTCGTCGGCGAGCCCAACGGCTTCAAATATCTGGGCGCCCTTGTAAGACATTAAAGTTGAGATGCCCATCTTAGCCATCACTTTCAGCATGCCTTTCTTAACACCTTTCTTATAAGCTGCGACAATACTATCTTCGGTCTTATAAGCATCGCCAAGCAGGCCTTCTTGATTAGCTCTCCATAGTGCTTCAAACGCTAGATAGGGGTTTATGGCGTCCGCACCATAGCCTGTTAGCAAACAGTGATGGTGGACTTCTCTGGCTTCACCAGTTTCCAAAATTATGCCAATTTGAGTGCGCTGATGACTGCTAATAAGGTGATGATGAACGGCGCCACAAGCAATCAATGTACTTAGCGGGATGCGCTTGGCGGAGGTCGCTCGGTCAGAAAGGATGACAAAGGAAAAACCGTTTGCAATGGCATCATTGGCCTCGACGCAGATCCTTTTTATCGCCTGCCGATAGCCATCTTCGTCATTGGCATCAAAAGTGGTATCGATTAGTTTAGATTTCATGCCTCTGAAATCCATGTTTTTTATATCAGTAAGTTGCTGATTAGAAAGAATTGGATGCTCTAGGCTTAAGCGTCTCGCTTGCTCTGGAAGCGTTGTGAGCAGATTGCCCTCTGGTCCTATAAAGCATTCCAGAGACATCACTACTTCTTCGCGTATGGAATCGATAGCAGGATTCGTGACTTGAGCAAACAGCTGCTTAAAGTAGTCATAGATCATGCGTGGCTTGTCTGACAAGCAGGCAAGTGCGGAATCGTTGCCCATAGAACCGAGAGGGTCACGTGCCTCAGTAACTAGAGGAATTAGCATGAAATGCATGGTTTCAATTGTGTAGCCGAAAGCTTGCATTCGCTGCAATGTGTTTTCGCTGTCAAGACTGTGATCGGCACTGCCGCTGCTGACGTCAGCCAAGATCACCTTCTGATCTCGAAGCCATTCTCCATAAGGTCGCTTGCCTGCAATGCCAAGCTTAAGTTCTTCGTCTGGGATTAATCGACCTGCTTCAAAATCTAGCAGAAACATTTTCCCTGGCTCAAGTCGGCCTTTGTGCTTCACATTTGTAGGGTCCACATTTATGACACCAACTTCGGAAGCCATGATGACGTGATCATCGTGAGTAAGATAATAGCGGCTAGGGCGCAATCCGTTTCTATCTAAGACGGCACCAATATAATTACCGTCAGAAAAAACGATAGAAGCAGGACCATCCCAAGGCTCCATCAATGCAGAATGGTATTCGTAAAAATCTTTTTTGGATTGCTCCATATTAACGTCTGACTGCCATGCTTCTGGAATCATCATCATTACGGATTCTTGTAATGAACGCCCAGATAGCAGCATAAATTCGAGCACAGCATCAAAGCTTCCGGAGTCTGAGCAATCGCTGTCGATAATGGGGAAGATTGAAGAGAGTTTGTCACCAAATACGTCAGTACTGGCTTTGCCTTCTCTAGCAACCATGGAATTTACGTTGCCACGCAGAGTATTGATCTCGCCATTGTGGCTCATAAACCGGTTTGGCTGGGCACGGTCCCACGACGGGAAAGTGTTGGTGCTGAAGCGAGAATGCACCATGGCCAAATGCGTTTTAAAATTGGTGTCGGTCAGGTCTGTATAAAAAGGAAACAACTGGCCGGGTGTCAACATGCCTTTATAGACAATAACCTTTGTTGAAAGGCTACATGCATAGACTTGCTTCGCTTCGGTCAAAGAAGCATCGTTACGCAGGCGATGAGTGAAACGTTTTCTTATAATGTAAAGAACCCGTTCAAAGGCCTCTTGACCGAGTCCGTTGGCTGCGCCAATAAATAGTTGGTCTATGTGCGGTTGTGCCATGAGGGCTGCTGGGCCTACATCGGCTCCTATCGCATCCATCGGGACCTCGCGCCAACCGATAAGCTGCTGCCCTTCTTCTGCAATAATGTCGTTTATCGTTTGGCGACAAATTTCTCTTTCACTGACGATTTGCGGCAGAAATATATTACCAACAGCGTAGGCGCCCGGCGCCGGCAATGTTGCATCTAGCTGTTCGGCAGCAACTTTTGCAAAGAAGCTGTGAGGCAACGCCATTAAAATGCCTGCCCCGTCGCCAGTATTGGCTTCAAAGCCACAGCCGCCGCGATGGTCCATCCGTGAATTAAGATGGTAGGCGTCCAGCATGATCTGATGGCTCGGTTGCCCTTTAATATGGGCAACGAATCCAACGCCGCACGAGTCTTTCTCGAAAGCGGGGTCGTAAAGTCCTGTCTTCTCAGGGTAGCCAAATCGAAGAGATAGCTTGTTTGCGTCACTCATAGGTTCGTTGTTCTCTTTGTTTGTCGCCATTCAGTTCACTTTTTTGCTCCGCTACTCCTCTCCCGATAATGGCTTTTTGCCTCTCGGTGCTAGGTAAGTAAGCTGTAGTGTCTTGATAGGGCTAGACGATAGCTAATAACCCCTTCCAACTAAAGCCTTCATGGATATGTTTATCATTTCAAAAGGGGTCGATAAAAATAACACCACGACAGAATATGTCAAGGTAGTTGCGCCTTTCCGCAGATTCTTCGGTTTGCTAACTAACTGTTTTAACGTCTGTTATCGGTGGATTAGACTTAACAAACTGACAATATATTAACAAAATGTTTTCTAATGGGTTCGTTAGCAAGGCTTCGCCCATAATTTTTTAGGCTAGATGATCTTTATTTGGCTTTTGCTAAATCGAGGAGGATTGTTGTCAAATAGCTCTCGCATGGTAGAAAAACGGCCTTCTAAATCTAAGTGATAATCAATCCCATTTAGATTGGCGTGGCTGAAGTCCAATAACGCGTGAAACGACATAATGACGGGCCATACGGGCATTTGGCCAGCTTGCTAAACGCAGGCAGGTGATTTAATCTTGGGACTCTATTTTGGAGTGCTAAAAGACCAGTTAGCTGTAATCGAAGAACAGTGCCGATCTTATAGTCATGCAAATTTTTTTCTTATTAACGGAGGCGAGTGATCCCGTGAATTCAAAACTTTCCCGTAGACGCTTTATCAAAGGGGTGATTGCCTCTGGCGCAGCGGCCACCTCGACAGGCCTGTGGTATTCCGCCAATGGCCAAACCCGTCCAGCTGGTGCTGTGGAGCGCATGATTCGAATTAATGTCAATGGTCAAATGCGCAACGTAGACGTTGCACCGCAAGAGACTCTGGCCTCGACGCTCCGTTATAAGCTGGGCCTAACAGGCACAAAGCTGGGTTGTAACCGCGGTGAGTGCGGTGCATGCACTGTGTTGGTAGATGACATACCGACTTATGCCTGCTCAGTGCTGACACATTCAATGAAATCCAAGGCAATAGAGACTGTCGAAGGGCTAGAAGCACCGAATGGTGATCTCCATCCGGTGCAGCAAGCATTCGTTGAAGAGCTTTCTCCTCAGTGCGGTTATTGCACGCCGGGGCAGATAATGGCGGCTGTTGGTCTGCTTCGCACAAACTCTAACCCTACTCGAGAAGAAGCGCGTCAAGGCTTGGCAGGTAATCTCTGCCGCTGCGGTTCTTATGACTCTTATCTAGACGGCGTAATGCGCGCTGCACAAATAGGATAAAAATCATGGCATATATGCATATTGGTAAAGATTTTGTTCCACCAGATGTGCCTGGTAAGGTCACTGGAAAAATTAAGTACGCGGAAGACTACACCCGCGAAGGTATGGTCTATGCTCGGCTTCTAACTAGCCCCTTGCCTCATGCTCGCGTTGTAAACATCGACGCCACTGAAGCTTTGGCAATGGAAGGTGTATTCGGTATTTTAACCGCCGATGACGTTTATCCTGATGGCGAGAGCAACAGTACTGGCCTGAAAATTCTGACTAACCAGCCTACTATCGTAGGTGAGCCTATTTTGGCTTTGGCAGCGATAGACGAGAAAACTGCTGAAACAGCTATCGGAAAAATATCAGTAACTTTTGAGCGCCTACCTTTTGTTTTGGATCCGCTAGACAGTTTGGCTGAGGGCGGCTCTGACGCTTACGATGGCGGTAATACTTTTGTATTTCGCGAAGGCTTTAAATCAGAAAAATGGACACAAGACCAGGTGGCCAGTTTCCGCGCAGGCAACGAGCCTACCGCTGAGCCCCAGCAAACGGTTGCCTATGGCGATCTCGAAGCTGCTTTTGGTGAATCTGCCTACATATATGAAAGCACATTTACCACCGCCGGCTACCCCCATCAATCCATGGAGCCTCGCAGCGCTATGGCCTACTGGGAAGATGGCAAACTCTACCTCCACGGCACATCACAAAGTTTGACCGGCCTTGCCAATGATATGGCGGGCATTGTGGGTGTTCCTAAAGAAGATTTTGTTTTTATTAACGTGGCGACCGGCGGTGGTTTTGGCCAGCGCGCCCGCGCCAACAGCATTCCAAGCATGGCAATTCCAGCGAAATTATCCCAAAAGATAAATCGACCGGTGATGATGCGTATTACTCGTGAAGAAGAATTCACAATCGGCGGCGCGCGTCAGGGCTTCCAAGGCTGGGTTAAAGTAGGATTTAAAGCTGACGGAACAATGGCTGGTTGCGATTTATACATCGTTTCCGATAACGGAGGTAAAGGCGGTGGTGCCGATGCTTACTCAGCAGCGGACTGCATCAGTGTTCTCTATCAAACCGACGCAGTAAGATTCCGTGGTACTTCTATTGGCAGTAACACAGGGCACCGTGGCGCTCAGCGTGGGCCCGGACAAAATCAGATCGCTCCGATCATCTCGCCAATTTTAGATAAGGCAGCAGATGAGCTGGGCATAGACCGTTTAGAATTACGTAAATTGAACGCAGCGCAAACCGGTGATGTTGGCGGCCCTCGCCGCATACCATTTACCAGTGCCTATATGCCAGAAGCATTAACAATGGCAGCTGATCGTTTTAACTGGGCAGATCGTCAGTCACGTCGTCGCCAGCGCAATGGCAGCAAAGTGATCGGACTTGGCATTGGCCAGGGCTATCACAATGCCGGCCGAAGCGGCATGGATGGCATCGTAATGATGGGCGTTGACGGTAGACTGAGAATTCACAACGGCGTTGGTAACCTAGGGACATATTCTTATGCATCTACGTCGCGAGCGGCAGCCGAAGCGCTAAAAATGCCTTGGGAAAGCTGTGACGTGATCAATGGCCGCACCGATAACAATCTTCCAATTACTTCACCGCAAGATGGCAGTAACTCGACGTTTACGAATACTCGTACAATGTGGGGTGCCGCTCAAGATATGCTGGCGAAGATGAAAGAAATCGCAGCCACTGATTTAGGTGGAGATGCCGCAGATTATGAAGTGTCCGATGAGCGGGTGCATCAGATTGCAGACGCGACTA
>Ga0302130_1000441_pt1 | contig 27845 bp, 24 predicted proteins | sample CB9_surface_MG_FD_203117 | JGI IMG/M metagenome (GOLD analysis project Ga0302130, IMG submission 203117) | Marine microbial communities from Western Arctic Ocean, Canada - CB9_surface | ecosystem: Environmental > Aquatic > Marine > Oceanic | place: Canada: Western Arctic Ocean | collected... | reverse complement strand
TACAGAAAAAGGTGCGCGTGATGGGCTGGTGAAATGCCTTTCTGACGGAACAGCGAAAAATAAGTTTGGAATGATGGTTGCTGCGCAGGGGGGGCCGGAAAACTTTACCGAGCGTTGGGAAGACTATCTAAACATTGCACCTGCCTATGAGATTTTGGCGCCATCTGATGGCTATGTACAGGCAATGGATGGTACCGCCTTGGGTCGGATTGTGGTGGCTCTTGGCGGTGGTCGCCAACGCGAGGATGACCAAATTGATCACTCTGTTGGCCTATCCGAAATTACTCCATTAGGAGCGAAGCTGCGCCGTGGTCAGCTAATGGTCTTAGTGCATTGTCACGACACAGAGCATGCTGATAATGCCATGCTCTCGGTACAGGCTGCAATTACTGTGGGTACCACCGAACCTGCGCCAAAGCCCTTGATTTTGGAACGGATTATCAGATGAGCCGGGCATTTTTGATTGTTCTTGATTCCCTGGGCTGTGGTGGTGCACCAGATGCAGAGACTTTTGGGGATAGGGGGGCAAATACGCTGGGCCATATTATTGCCGCTCGGCAAGGATCTTTGTACATGCCCAATTTAGCTGCCCTCGGTTTGGGAGCGGCACTGACACATTCCAGTGGCCTCGCTTCGCCCTGGCCCGCCCCAACGGAGGGGTGTTGGGCTGTGGCGCAGGAAATTTCTAACGGCAAAGATACGCCGTCAGGCCATTGGGAGCTTGCCGGTGTGCCGGTGCCTTGGGATTGGCATTATTTTCCAAATAGAACACCAGCCTTCCCACCCAATATCATGGCTGCTGTGGCAAAGTTTTCAGGTGGCAGTTTGGCAAACAGCCATGCTTCTGGCCTGCCGGTGCTTGAGGCCTTTGGCGCGCAACATATGAACACTGGCTTGCCGATCTGCTATACCTCGGTGGATAGTGTGTTTCAGATTGCGGCGCATGAAGAGCGCTTTGGACTGCAACGGCTGTATAATCTATGCCAGAAAATTGCGCCAATTTTACATGAAATGAAAGTAGGGCGCGTTATTGCAAGGCCATTTATTGGCTCTCTAGAGGCAGGTTTTCAGCGGACTTTAAACCGTAGGGATTTTGCGATTGATCCACCCTCCCTGACCCTGTGCGATTGGGTGGAGAAAGCGGGAGGGAGTGTGCATGGCATTGGTAAAATTGGTGACATTTTCTCAATGCAGGGAATTACGCGGTGCCGCAAAGGCAACGACGCAGAGCTAATGCAGCATCTGGCAGATGAGATCCAAAATGCTCCAGATGGTAGCCTGACATTTGCAAATTTTGTTGAATTTGACTCGCTGTATGGTCATGCGCGTGATCCCGAAGGATATGCGCGGGCTCTGGAATGGTTTGACGCTGCGATTGGGCCTATTTTGGCGCAGGCACGTCCAGATGATCTGATGATCTTCACTGCAGATCATGGTAATGATCCGACATGGCGGGGGACGGATCATACCCGCGAGCAGGTTCCAGTTCTTGTCCATTGGCATAACTTGCGTAAAGGGGGTATGGCAGGCCAAACCATTCAGTTCCAGGATGTGGCGGCCACTGTGGCTTCGCATTTGGCTGTACCCGCGTTCGGTGCGGGCAGGAGTTTTTTATGAGCTGGAAATCATTTCCGAAGGTTGAATTGCATTTGCATCTTGAGGGCGCTGCTGACCCAGCTTTTGTGCGAGGATTGGCAGCCGAAAAATCTATCGATATCCGTAGCATATTTGATGGTAATGGAGCCTATAAATATAATGGGTTCAGGGAATTTCTTGCAGTCTATGAAGCGGCTACACTGGCTATAAAAAACCCAGAAGATTTTAAGCGTCTTACTCAATCTGTTTTAGAAAACCTCGCTGAACATAATGTGGTTTATGCTGAAACCTTTGTGTCTCCGGATTTTTGTGGCGGCCGTGACTTGGGCGCGTGGTCCGAGTATTTAGCCGCGATGCAAGAGGCGCATGTGGATGGGGTTACCCTGAAAGGTATCGTTACCTGTATTCGTCACTTTGGCCCCGATAAGGCACGAGAAACAGCTCGTTGTGCTGCCAAAACTGCTGGTGATTGGTTGGTTGGTTTTGGAATGGCTGGTGCGGAAGATGCAGGTACTGCCGGCGATTTTTCTTATGCGTTTGATATGGCTAGGGACGCGGGGCTACGATTGACCAGTCACGCGGGCGAATGGGGGGGGGCGCAGTCGATTTGGGACACGCTTCAGGACCTTAATGTTGAGCGTATTGGCCACGGGGTGCACGCTATTAACGATCCCAAATTGGTAGACTATTTGGCAGAGACTGGTATTGTTCTTGAAGTGAACCCTGGCTCAAATGTGGCGCTGGGTGTTTACCCAAGTTTGGCTGAACATCCGATTGCCAAACTTCGAGACGCTGGGGTTAAGGTAACTGTGAGTACAGATGATCCTCCATTCTTCAATACCACAATGACTAGTGAATTTGAACAATTGGCAAGCGTTTTTGGCTGGGGCGTTGATGATTTTAAACAGTTGAACCAAACCGCATTGGAGGCAGCGTTTTGTGATGCAGCCACCAAAGACCTAATTTCTAAAAGATTGGAAACCGTATGACCCTAACCGTTGTTGATCACCCGCTCGTGCAGCATAAGCTGACGCTGATGCGTAAAAAATCTACGCCTACAAACCAGTTCCGACAATTGCTGCGCGAGATCAGCCATCTAGTTGCATATGAGATAACGCGTAATTTGCCATTGGAAAACCGGGCGATTGAGACACCAATGACTACGATGCAGGCTCCAGTTTTAGCTGGTAAAAAGCTGGCTTTGGTATCGATTCTACGAGCTGGAAACGGACTTTTGGACGGTATTCTGGAGTTGATCCCCTCGGCGCGTGTGGGGTTTGTGGGCCTGTACCGCGATGAAAAAACGCTGAAGCCAGTACAATATTATTTCAAAGTGCCTGACGATTTAGCGCATCGTATCGTGATAGCGGTAGACCCGATGCTGGCCACCGGTAATTCAAGTGTAGCTGCGGTTGATTTGCTGAAGGGTGCGGGAGCCAAAAATATAAAGTTTCTTTGCCTGCTTGCGTCTCCTGAGGGCATTATACGGATGCAAGAGGCGCATCCAGACGTGGACATAGTAACAGCGGCTGTAGACGAAAAGCTGAGCGATATTGGTTATATCTTGCCAGGTCTTGGAGATGCGGGTGACCGGATGTTTGGGACGAAATAATGTATTGGGAATATTCATATTAATTGTGCGCTGATTGTCTCAAAGTAGAAAAGGGAGAAATAGATAGTTAAGCTTCATACTTTATTAAATTTAATCAGGCTTTTAGTGGAGATGAGTTTACATATCTGAGCAAATCGCTTGCAGGCTCAACCAAGCTCCATCAGTCAAAACTGGATAGGGAGATCCTGCGAGAAATGGATCTTGTGCAATTAAGCCTTGGCCCTCGGTACCAGCTTTGACGCGGGCAAAAGGGCTGCTACTTATTTTTGCAGTTGAGAATAAGTTCAAGAGAGCTGTTTGCGGCGACGGTGTTTGGGGCTGTGACAAAGCGATCTTAGCTAACTGGTCAACTTGGGTCTTTGACAGATTGTTTGATGCAACCAGGCTTAGGGAGGTGAATGGCCCAGCCTGCTCGAGATACGCTCGCAATGGGTCCTGATGATCAAAAGCAGCAAGTGCCGATAAAATATAACCTGCAGTCACGGCGGGATCATCTGACGTGGTTAACATATTTTCAAACAAAATAACTTTACCTCCCGGCAGTGTAATAGGGAGCGTCCGTTGGCCTGGTAGGACCAAAAGACGCAAAGTTCTGTCTGTGTTTAAGCGGTCTGCCAATTTCTGAACGGTGTGGTTACCTTCTGGGCTGGAGCAATAGGGCCCGGCCAATTGCCCAATGCGCTGGGCTAACGCATCTCCGAGTTGCACCCGTTTAACCTGGGGCATCACTGTGCTGGCGTAACTGGTTATAGCTTTTGGGCCCCAAATTGCTGAAATCATGCCAATAATTATCACTATGACTAACGCTAATATCAAGCGCAATCGGCCGGGGTGCGGGCGGTTGCGCTCAATAGCTTTATGAACTTTAGCAAGGGCCTCCAACATAACACGGTCAGAAATTTCAAGGCTTTCATCAGAGTCAGATCCAGGGCGCAATATTGACGTATCGCCCGTATGCTTTTGTAGATTTATCGCTGCAAGGGACCAATGTGCCAGCGCGCGATTTTGCATATCTGTTAATACAATGGTGGCGTCGCCGAAGGAGACGGCCACCTCACGCCTTTGCTCAGCAGGCCCACTGCGCCAAAGGCCAGTACATTCCAGCCGATCATATTCTTTAAGTGCTGTCATTTGGGCCTACTCTGCCTTTTTTAAGGCACAATAAGGCGATCCACCAGGCTTCGCAATAAATTCCAAACTTAGGACTATTTAGAGCGTCTTTGTGCTTAAGTTGTTTTTGCAATGACTCGGAGTTCAAATTTTTGTACTTTGCCAGTTGAGGTTTTGGGCAGGTCTTGAAAAACTACCCGCTTTGGTGTTTTGAAGCTTGCCAACTTGCTGCGTACAAAGCTGATAACCTCGGCTTCAGTTGCAGATTTACCTGCTAGTAGTTCTACAAAAGCACATGGTACTTCTCCCCATTTATCGTCTGGTTTAGCCACAACTGCACACAGGCTGACAGCTGGGTGCTCCATTATCGCGCCTTCGACCTCGATGCTTGAGATGTTTTCGCCACCTGAGATAATAATATCTTTCATCCGATCTGCTATTTGCATCATGCCGCCGGGATGCTGCACTGCAATGTCTTCGGAGTGAAAAAAACCACCTGCAAAGGATTTGGCTGTGGCTTCAGGGTTTTTATAATAGCCTTTCATTACAGAATTCCCACGCATTACGATTTCGCCTTGGGTGGTGCCGTCCATTGGAATTTGTGTGCCTAAGCTGTCCACAACTGTGGTGATGTCCATCATCGGCATGGCCACGCCTTGGCGCGCTTTAATGGCGGATTGAATCACCTCTGGCAAACTGTCCCATGCCTTATCCCAAAGAGATTCTACTACATGCCCATAGGTCTCTGTAAGTCCGTAAACTTGAGTTACGTTAAACCCCAATTTACTAACCCCCGCCAACGTAGCGGGGGCAGGTGGAGCGCCTGCAGTGAAGATTTCCACTGGGTGATCAAAGGCCCTGCGGTGTAGCGTTTTGGCATTCACAATCATGTTTAGCACAATGGGTGCACCACCAAAATGTGACACGCCTTCATCACCGATTCCGTTGTATATTACCTTTGCCGAGATGTCTCTACAGCCTACTACAGTGCCGCCCAATAATGGCATCATCCAGGTGTGGTTCCAGCCGTTGCAATGAAACAGTGGTACAATGGCCATGAAGACAGGCCTTAAGGTCATTCGCCAACTGATCGGGGTGCCCATAGTCATCAAATAGGCGCCGCGATGGTGGTAAACTACACCCTTGGGCCGGCCCGTGGTGCCGGATGTGTAATTGAGTGCAAGGCTTTCCCATTCATCACTGGGCATAACCCAAGTGTAGCCTGCATTGCCTTGGTCTAAGAACTCTTCATATTCGGGGTGACGGCCACTGGCGGCATACCCGGCTTCAGGGTCTGCAACTTCGATGATCTGTGGTGCTGGGCCATCCATTGTGGTGAGGGCTGCTTCTACGGATGATAAAAATTGCGTGTCGACCATAACCACTTTGGCTTCACCATGGTCAAAGATATAAGCAATTGTGCCCACGTCCAACCTAGTATTGATGGTGTTAAGGACTGCACCGCATGCAGGTACGCCAAAACTGGCTTCGATTTGTGCTGTGGTGTTTGGGAGCAGGGTGGCCACAACATCACCCGGCATAACGCCGATGCTGGCAAGCCCACTGGCCAATTTAGTAACTCTAGCATGATATTGTTGGTAAGTCGCGCGGTGAGATCCGTAAACTACAGCGGTTTGTTCGGCAAATACAGTGGCAGCTCGCTGCAAATGTGACAGCGGTGTCAGAGGTACGTAATTTGCCGTGCACTTGTCCAAGCCTGTTTCGTCTGCCATCCATCCCATGTCGCAATTCTCCTTTTTAAGGGCCACTATCGCGCTTGCGGGAATGATTTCAAGAGGTCATGCATAACGAATGGACCAAAAAACAAATACAGTTGCGTCAATTTTTTTCATGGTTACTGGAATGGCCATTTTGGGGACCATCGACAATTTTATGAAATTCATCGCAGTGGAAATAAGTCTTTGGCAATTTCACTTTGTGCGCAGCTTGATTTCCGTACCTGTAATTGTGATTTTTGGGCTGCTGGCGGGCTGGGATTTGAAGCCTAAGCGGCTTTGGCCGGTTCTGGGGCGTAATATGTTTTTGACGGGTGCGATGTTTGTTTATTTTGGATGTTTGGGCTTTTTCCCAATAGCTGCTGTGGCCGCAGGGCTGTTCACAGCGCCGGTTTTGGTTATGTTCATTGATGCCATTTGGTCGCGCCGCGCCATTGGCCCCATTCGGCTAGCGACCGCTTTCGTTGGTTTTATCGGTACAATCTTGGTGTTGAAGCCGGATGTTGGCGGATTGAGCTGGGCCAACCTGATCCCTGTCTCTGCTGGGTTGATGTATGCCTTTGGTAATGTCGCCACCCGAAAATGGTGTGAGGGCGAAAGCGCAGTCTCGTTGCTGTGGTCTTATATGTTTTTAATGCTGATCTTTGGAGGCTTGGGGGTGGTCTATCTGTATTTCAATCCTGGCGACCCAAGCAACTATCTCACCCGTGGTTGGGTTTGGCCATCTGTTGGCGTTTGGGTGTGGATTTGGTTGCAAGCGGTGTTCTCACTCGTGGGGATTGGCTTTATTATGAAGGCCTATCTGATTGGCGAAGTGACCTATGTGTCGATCTTTGAATATTCTATGCTCATTTTTGCTAGTATAGCGGCTTGGGTGTTGTTTGGCGATCTGTTGGAGCCATTGGGCTTTATAGGCATTGGATTGATCATAATTACTGGAATTTTGATCTCCATCCGCTCTAAAAATACCATCTGATGCGCCGCAAGTTTGGCTGGGCATCAGATGAGTGATTAGGCTGCGAACTTGTCGTAAAACGTATCGCTTTCTTCGGCCATCTCGCGCAACAAATCGGGTGCTGCGAAACGTGGGCCATAGGTAGCTTCCAATTCATCACAGCGGGCAACCGCATATCTCGTTCCCAGCATATCGAACCAAGACAATGGTCCACCAGACCAGGGCGCAAAGCCCCAGCCTAAAATAGCCCCCACATCGCCCTCGCGTACATCCATCAGAACACCCTCTTGCAAGGCGCGCACCGCTTCTAGAGTTTGAGCAAACATAAGTCTGTGCTGCACTTCGATCAGGTCGAGATCTGCGCCCTCTTTGGTGTATTGATCCCGCAGGCCTTGCCATATGCCCACTCGCTTGCCGCGTACATCGTATTCATAAAAACCCGCCGAGGATTTACGTCCCAACCGGCCTTGATCAAACAGCCAAAACAAAACCTCATCAGCTTGGTCATTTTCGTAATCCGCACCCATGGCCGCTTTGGTGGCCTCGGCGATTTTCACGCCTAAATCAATCGAGGTTTCATCGTTCAGCTGAAGGGGCCCCAGTGGCATACCCATTAATTTGGCGGCATTTTCAATCAACGCGGGTTCTACGCCTTCTTTCACCATGCGTATGCCTTCGTTAATGTAGGGAATGATGCAGCGATTCGCGTAAAAAAACCTTGCATCGTTGACAACGATGGGTGTTTTGCGGATTTGGCGCACATAATCCAAAGCCTTAGCCACCGCCCGATCTCCGGTGTCTTGGCCTTTGATGATCTCTACCAGAAGCATTTTCTCGACTGGGCTGAAGAAGTGAATTCCGATAAATTGCTCCGGCCTTGTGCTGGCCTTGGCTAAATCTGAGATCGGAAGGGTAGAGGTATTGGTTGCAAAAATACAATCTTTACCGATCACCATCTCCACATTCTGGGTAACCTCAGCTTTGACGGCCGGGTCTTCAAATACCGCTTCAATGATTAGGTCACAATCGACCAAGGCTTTATAATCAGTCGTGGCATTGATCCGAGCGAGCAATACCTTCTTTTGCTCTGGCGTGCTCCTTTTGCGTATAATCCCTTTGTCACAATGTGCTTCTACATAGGCTTTGCCTTTGTTGGCAGCTTCTTGGTTTTGATCTATCAATACGACATCAATGCCTGCCTGAGCGGAGACTAAGGCGATACCTGCACCCATCATGCCAGCTCCGATAATACCGGCTTTTCGTACGGATTGGTCCGTCACATCGACAGGCCGCACGGCGCCCTTTTCCAACGCGCCCTTATTGATAAATAAACTGTGGATCATGTTGGTTGACGAAGGGTCCAACAATACTGAAGTGAAGTGCCGGGCTTCGATTTTCAAAGCTGTGTCAAAGGATACCAACGCTCCCTCATATACTGCACTTAGCATGGCTTTGGCTGCTGGATAAACGCCCATTGTTTGACCGTTAACCATAGCAGAGGCTCCAATAAAAGTTATGAACCCAACTGGATGATAGGGGGCGCCACCTGGCATTTTATAGCCAGGGGCATCCCAGGGCTTGACTAAATCTGCATCCCGAGACTGCATGATCCATGCTTTGGCAGTTTGTAAAGCTTCGTTGCTGATGGCATCGATAATGCCAGCAGCCAAAGCTTTGGCTGGCGTGCTCAATTTACCTTCCAGCAGAAATGGGCTAGCGGCTAAGGCGCCCATTTTACGCACCAAGCGCGTAGTCCCGCCCGCACCTGGGAAGATCCCAACCTTAATTTCTGGCAGGCCAATTTTGGCCTTTGGATTGTCTGTGGCAATGATGTGATGGCATGCTAATGGGATTTCCAGGCCAATGCCCAGCGCTGTACCGGGAAGTACTGCAACAAAGGGTTTGCCACCTTTTTTGGTTTTGAAATCCATGCCTGCAAGTTCGATTTTACGCAAAATTTGATGAATTTGCATGACCATGTCGAAACAGCCCTGCGCTGGATTTGCAGGGTTTTTGTTCTTAATTTTAGAAATTACTGCGAGATCCATGCCAGCCGCAAAGTCAGCTTTGGCAGAGGTGATGATCACGCCTTTTACAGTCTCATCTGTGATACAGCTATCGACTATGGCGTTTAGGTCAACGAACCCCTGTTCAGTCATCACATTCATCGGTCGACTAACACAATCCCAGGTGACTGTGGTGACGCCGTCAGCGTCTTGAGTTGTGGTAAAATCAGACATAGAAATCCTTGTTAAATTGGATCTTATTGGGGAAACCTGTCGCAGTGGCCCAAGGCGTTTATCATCGAATTGATTATCTACATTTATTACATAAATATCAATATTTTAGTGTGTTCACAGGCATTATTTGTTGGGCATCACGCTGGAAAATATTTGGGTTGGATTGGTGCCTATAATTGTTTCTTTCTCCGTACTGCCATCGCAATCACCTTGTGTATGTTTTAGGTGATTTATGAAATTACAAAGGGTTAGCGGCAGTCTGTCAAATTAATCTATGAGATCCTCATAATTTTAATACATTAAATACGTTCAATGATGGTGGCGGCACCCATCCCTGACGCGACGCAAAGAGTTGCCAGCCCGATGCCTTTGCCAGCGCGCTCCAATTCATCGAGCAAAGTGCCGATGATGATAGCGCCCGTGGCCCCCAAGGGGTGACCCATGGCTATAGAACCACCGTTCACATTAACCTTGCTATCATCGACATTGAAGGCCTGCATGAAACGTAGAACAACTGCAGCAAAAGCTTCATTTACCTCAAACAGGTCAATATCCGAAATGGACATGCCATTATCTGCCAGAACTTTTTCGGTGACTGGCACGGGCCCTGTGAGCATGATTGTGGGGTCGGTGCCAATTTTAGCGGTGCCGCGGATCACAGCGCGGGGTTTCAAGCCATGGGCTTTGCCATAGTCTTTAGAGCCAATTAAAAGACCAGCCGCACCATCGACGATTCCGGAGGAATTTCCGGCGTGGTGAATATGGTTTATCCTCTCCAGGTGAGGGTATTTCATCAAGGCAACCCTATCAAAGCCTGGCATAGTTTCGCCTATGTCTTTGAAGGATGGTTTCAGCCCACCAAGTGATTGCAAGTTTGTGCCAGGGCGGAGATATTCATCACGCTCCAAAATGGAAAGGCCATTGAGATCATGTACAGCAATCACAGAACTATCAAAGCGGTGGCCCGCCCAAGCTGCTGCAGCGCGTCTTTGGCTTTTGACTGCTAACATGTCGGCATCTTCGCGCGAAAATCCGTATTCTGTGGCAACGATATCAGCGGAGATACCCTGCGGCACAAAATGGTGTGCCATCGCAATTGATGGATCGACGGCAATCGCAGCCCCATCGCTGCCCATCGGCACGCGGCTCATCATCTCAACACCACCAGCGATATAGGCTTCCACTACGCCGCCTCTGATTTGATTTGCGGCCAGATTAACCGCCTCCATACCGCTGGCGCAAAAGCGATTGATAGACAGGCCGGGGATGCTTTGATCAAGATCTGATGCCAGTACTGCTGTGCGTGCTAAACATCCACCTTGCTCCATCACCTGGGTAGCATTGCCCCAGATCACATCTTCCACCGCATGGCCGTCTAAGCCATTGCGCTGCTGCAACGCATTAAGTATTAAGGCTGACAGACGTGCTGCCGTCACCTCATTCAGGCTACCATTGTTGCGCCCTTTGCCACGTGGGGTGCGAACTGAATCATAAATGTATGCATCGGTCATTGTAAGTTCCCTTATGCGCGGTCTGATGGATTGCCCGGCATTAAATCATATGGGTGCTTCCACCCTGGCGTAGCTTCGATCTGGCCTAACCATGCATCAATATTTGGCCAACTTTTGCGGACAAACCCGTAAGGCTCAGGGTAAAAAAGGTAGCCGCAATTGGCGATATCAGCGATAGTCATTGTCTTGCCGACAACCCACGTGCGGCCTTCCAGATGGGTATCAAGAGTTTTCAGTGCACCCATTACGCGGCCCTGTAAGAATTTGATTGCTGCAATGGGTTGTTTGTCTTCTGGTAGAAAGTTCATCAAAAATCGGGTCACGCCGGCTTGGGAAGACATTTTATGGTTATCAAATAATACCCAGCGCAGCACTTCATATTTATCTTCTGGCGCACCGCCTAACTTTCCGGTTTGATCGACCACCCATTGTTGAATGGCACCAGATTGCGACAGAGTGAAATTACCATGAACTAATACTGGTGCTTCCGCCATTACGTTCAGGTCATGATATTCAGCGCTGCGAGCTGCGCCTGCAAAAAAATCAACAAAAATAGGTTTCCAGTTCATACCTGCAAGTTCAAGGGTCAAAGCCGCTTTATACGCATTTCCACTTTCCCCGAAGCAATGTAGTTTAACAGTCATATTAACTCCTAATTTCGTTTCAGTTGGCAATGGTTGGGCGATTTGAATATCTTCATATAGGTACGCCTATTTTGCATGAAATGCATTACACGGGTCTACAAATATTTTACTATTTTGCTATTTAGGCAGTTCCGAGGAAACCGATTGTATCATGTCTGATAGTTCTGTGACGGCATCAGAAATGTCTTTTTGCTGCTGCTTCAAAGCTTCAAGTTTGCCCCGCGCTATGGGCACCCAAGCCTGCATCTGAGCAGTGCTGCCTTCGTTATCATAAATTTGGAGCCATTGACGTAATTCTTCAAGGCTAAACCCGAAGCGTCTACCGCGCATTATTAAGGTCATCCGGGCAACTTCCCGCGCGTTGTAGAAACGAGAACGGCTCACACGTTCTGGTTGCAACAGTTCAATGTATTCGTAATACCGCAACGTTCTGGGCGTCACATCAAATTCAGCACACATCTGTTTGAACGATAAATTATCTTTTTGCATAGTTCCCCCACTATAAACTTATTCTTCTGCGCTGGAGGGTCAAGTAGTCAGTTCATGAAACTAGGTGCAAAAAAATAAAACCCGTAACCCACCGCGAGGGCAGGGACTGCTGAATAGCCAGTGGCCACTATGCCTGCCCGCGGGTTGAGTGCTATTGCTGGAAATAAGGCGTCGCCATCGTTAGATATCGCGTTGCCGATCAAGGCAGCAAAGGGAACGACGCCGTTTATGTATAGTGTTGCGATTAGTACTTGAGGCCCGCAGCCAAGAATAAAGCCGACTAACATACCCAGTAAAGGTAATAAAATACCAACAGATCCAAATGCGGCCTCCAAATCCAGACCTGCAAATGCATCGGCATAGTCATAAGCCAAGTAAGCGCCAATAACCCATATTGAAATAAAAGATGTTTCTTCTGCCATGCGTGTTAGGGGATGATCTGCAAGATTAGTCATCGCTTTTAATGGGGATGTAGCCCATATAAACATCCCAAGAAAAGTACCTATGAGTGCAACTATAAATACTAAATATGAATTATATATAGCAAAAATGTCTGCTCCACTTAACTGAGTAACGCCAATGGCTAGACCAGGTATTGCTAGTAGCACATAGCCGTAATCTTGCCAGCGAACCTTTCCAATAACAGGTGCAATTTTACAGTGCTTGGAGGGGTCGGGAGTTAAATCAATCTTGTTAAAGCGATCTACGAGCCAACCTGCTACTATACCTACCGTAAAGGATAAGGGAAGAACGACCAGTGCAGCCTCTGGTCGGATCGCTATGAGTAGAAATGCTGCATCCCCCATTGTCGCGGTCAAAGTTGCTACTACTGCTCCAAACCCAACGTTACCTGAAGAATAAGCAGCTACAACCACATCGGCGCCTCCGCAACCTGGTGTTGCGCCCAAAAGTGCTGCTAGTGGAACTTGGAATCCACGAGATTTTTTTAGAGCGGATCCAATGTCAAAATTAAACAATCGTTCTGCACCATAAAAAAGTAATAGTGTTGCCGCAATAAAAGACGATACTTGGACATAGGCGTCGACAATCAGTGCGCGCGTCAGCGAGCCGAGGTAGCCAGGTGCTAAAGCCAAAATTAAGATGATGCAAAAGACCACCAATCGTTTGATCCGAAATAGTCCCACCATATCAGCGGCTATGAATGTCTGTGTATTTGGTTATGGTTTCATTCTTGATTTTCTATTGCAAATGAGAATAGTTCGCAAATATAAATTGAGAATAATTCGCAAGTACAAATAAACTGCTTGGCAATCCATGATTGAAGCCCAATAACCGCGGCTATGATACAAAAAGAGATCGATGCTGCGCACCAATTCATCAATGCTATTCCACATTCCCAAAGGTTGGGAATGAAGATTGAAGAACTTGGTGAAGGTCGAGCTGTTATCTCGATGCCCTATGATAAAGCTTTGATCGGGGATCCTGTCACGAAGGTGATCCATGGTGGTGCAGTTTCTGCATTGATGGACACTGCCGGAGGCGCTGCTGTTGTGGCCCATCCTCTAGCAGGGCTTGGCACCGCAACTTTGGATCTTAGAATTGATTACATGCGCTCTGCGACACCTGGCCAAACGATCACTGCTACGGCCGAATGCTATCATGTCACCCGCACTGTAGCCTTTGTGCGAGCCACAGCCTGTGATGCAGACACAGCGCGCCCGGTTGCAACAGCAACTGGAGCTTTCACAGTTGCAAAGGGGCAGGCATGAAACGAACAGAGCCCGTCATTCAGGTGAAACGACGCCGCGATCTTGCGCTATCAGTAATTGTAAACCAAGTGCCCTACATCGAATTTTTGGGTGTTAGTTTTGACCGGCATGGGGATCAATTGACTGCAACTATGGCTTTTCATGATGATTTGATTGGGAACCCTATGTTGCCCGCGCTGCACGGTGGGGCGACAGCTGCATTCTTGGAAGTTACCGCTATTATTGGGCTGGCCTGGACCTCTCTTTGGGACGAGATCGAAGGGGAAGTCTTAGATATTGAAGCGGTACAAAGTGGTGTTTTAGGCTTGCCTAAAACTATCGATTTTACCGTGGATTACCTGCGAGCGGGGCTGCCCCGTGATGCCTATGCGCGCGCGCGAGTTAACAGATCTGGCCGGCGCTATGCTTCTGTGCATGTAGAGGCTTGGCAGGATAACCGCGAACGGCTTTTCGCCCAGGCTTCGGGTCATTTTTTGATGCCGCAGCGTGATGTCTGATCACACGTTTGGTATTACGCACCGAAGAGTGCTGACCATTGCCATCCCTATCGTTATTTCTAACGCCACAGTGCCAATTCTTGGGGTGGTCGACACAGGTGTTATTGGTCAAATGGGTGCGGCAGCCCCCATAGGTGCGGTTGGCATTGGTGCAATTATTCTGGGCGCCCTGTATTGGATCTTCGGGTTTCTGCGCATGGGTACGGTCGGATTGACCAGCCAAGCCCTTGGCGCTGGAGATCATCGCGAAGTCAACGCCCTGTTTTTTAGGGCGACCGGCATTGGTCTAATTGCGGGACTTGCGTTCGTTCTATTTCAAATGCCATTGTTTTTAGGCGCATTTTGGGTGTCTCCGGCCTCGGCTGAAGTGGAGGATTTGGCACGGCAGTATATGTCGATCAGGATTTGGTCTGCGCCAGCGGCCATTGCGATCTACGGACTAAGCGGCTGGCTAATAGCGCAAGAGCGCACTGGCGCTGTCCTTATGATCCAATTGCTGATGAACGTGTCCAATATCATTCTGGATCTGTGGTTTGTTTTGGGGCTGGACCTTGGAGTGGAGGGCGTTGCAATTGCAACTCTGGTAGCAGAATGGGGTGGGTTGGCCCTTGGACTGTATCTATGTCGCTCTTATCTTTCAGGATTTTCTGGGTCTATGTGGCCACAGATTTTTGACCGTGTGCGGTTGATCCGTATGGCGCAGGTAAATGTAGATATTCTGATTCGCTCGGTTTTGTTACAGGCTGGATTTGTGAGCTTCCTATTCTTTGGTGCAGATTTGGGGGACGTCACCTTGGCGGCTAATCAAGTTTTACTGCAATTTGTGTATATGGCTGCCCATGCGATGGATGGATTTGTCTTTGCTTCTGAAACTTTGGTTGGCCAAGCAGTGGGCGCACGGGCCGTGGCGCAGCTGCGGCGTGCAGCTTCGCTCACGGCGATTTGGACCTTTAGTTTGGGGGTTTTGATGGCAGCCATGTTTTGGGCTGTGGGGCCATGGGCGATCGATTTGATGGCAAAAGATGTTGCCGTGCAGGCGGCGGCCTGTCTTTATTTGCCCCATGTCGCCTTGGCGCCACTTCTTGGGGCTCTTGCGTGGATGCTAGACGGCGTATTTATTGGCGCCACTCGTACTCGTGATATGCGCAATATGATGACCTTGTCATTTTTGGGCTATTGTGCGCTGGTTGCCCTGCTTTTGCCGGGCTTTGGAAACCATGGCCTTTGGCTGGCCATGAATGGATTTTTAATCCTCCGTGGTGTTACCTTGGCCCTGAGATATCCAGCCTTAGAACGCGCCGCCGCTGGACTTTGAGTTCTATTAGAGCCAGCTTTCCGTGGTCAGACCAATTGCTTGCCCCAACTGGTCAAATCCGTCTTTAGTCAGCAGTTGATCTATGCCAATTGCTATCTTTGGTACCAAAGACAGGCCCTGATAAACCATTGCTGAATAGAGTTGCACTGCACAGGCTCCAGCTTGGATTTTTGCATATGCGTCTGCGGCGGAGCCGATACCACCCACACCAACCAGATCGATTCTGCCATGAGTTGCGATACGCATTTTTGCTAAGACCCGCGTCGATTTTTCAAACAAAGGCTGTCCTGAGAGGCCCCCTTTTTGTATGCAATTTGAAGAGGTGAGCCCGTCACGGTCTAGTGTGGTGTTGGTACAGACTATTGCGGCCAGGCCAGCTGCTAAGGCTAAATCAGCGATGTTTTGTATTTCCGTATCGGTCAAGTCTGGCGCGATTTTGAGAAAAATAGGAATAGGCTCTGCCAGTTTTGAATTGGCCTCACTCACCAGGCTGAGCAGATCTGCTAAAGCTGCTTTGCCCTGAAGGTCACGGAGTTTTTCAGTGTTGGGTGAAGAGATGTTTACCGTTGCAAAATCAATGTGTGGAGCGGCTTTGATAAGGACATGGATAAAATCATCAGCGCGGTCTGGACTGTCTTTATTGGCGCCCAAATTTAGTCCGCGCGGAATTGGTGTGGGCGTCCTTGCGAGGCGCCGCACAATTTCATCAATGCCTATATTGTTGAAGCCAAACTGGTTGATCACGGCATAATCTTCCCTAAGCCTAAACAGTCTGGGCTTTGGATTACCTAGTTGTGGGTGTGGTGTGGCTGCACCTACTTCCAAAAAGCCAAATCCAGCTTTGGACATGGGGCCCAAGACTTGGGCATTTTTATCGTATCCTGCTGCTAGTCCAACAGGGTTAGCCAAGGCGATGCCGCCCATGGATGTGTTGAGACGTGAGCGGGATACAGCGCCACCGTGCAGGGGGGCAAGGCCAAGCTTCAGGGCTTGGATCGACAGACTGTGCGCGCGTTCTGGGTCGAAACGGTGCAGCAGGTTGAGGCCAATTTTCTCCAGTGTGCTCATACCATTTGATCTGGAAACTGGTGGCGCCCTTCGGCAAGTGGCAGTGGCAGGCACCAAACAACATCGCTGAGCTGCAAGCGGGCATAGAGATGTGGAAATTTAGCCCCACCGCGCGATACCTCCCACACAACATCGTTACCTAGAGCCTCAATGTTCACGGCTGCAAGGTATAGGCCTTCCATACTGACAAAGTGCTTTTCTGCAGTTTCTTGGGCTTGTGACGCGGTGGAAAAATGAATGTAACCATCGACTAGATCAATCGGCGCACCGGCTGTGTCTCCTTGAGCTTGAAGAGCCAGCCATTCATCGGACCGGAATATTTTATAAATAATCATACTTCACCTCTGCCGTGTTGCAGTAAAATCGTCAACAGTAGTTTGGTTGATTGCCGTTGCAGTAAGACTGGATTCGACTCGACTCAGCAGATGAGGTTCGATGACATATATATATTCATTTTTGGGAAAACCATGTTCAGAAGTCTCTTTACCAGCGTGGCTGTGCTGGGAATCAGTGCGAGTGCTGCTGCTGCTGATTATTCACTCACCATCTTACACACCAATGATTTTCATGCGCAATTTGAGCCTGTATCAAAATGTGACAGTGGTTGTAGCGCTGAAAATAATGCTGAAGGCAAGTGCTTTGGGGGCTCTGCTCGTTTGGTCACTGCTATTAATGCTGCGCGAGTTAGGTCGAGAAATTCGATCTTGTTTGATGGCGGCGATCAATTTCAAGGTACTTTGTTTTACACCTGTTACAAAGGTAAATTGGCCGCAGAGATGATGAATAAGATGGGCTATCCCGCCATGACCGTGGGCAACCATGAGTTTGACGATGGCCCAAAGGTGCTGCGCGGATTTGCGGAAGCTCTAGAATTCCCAAACTTGATGTCAAATGCAGATATCAGCGGTGAGGCCTTGCTGCGCGATGTCATCCAGAAATCTGTCGTCATCGAGCAGGGTGGTGAAAAGATTGGCCTGATAGGCCTCACGATGCAAGACACCGATGAGTTGGCCAGTCCAGGGCCGAATGTGGTGTTCTCAGATCCGTCTTCTGCGGTTCAAGCTGAGTTGATAAGCTCACAGCCATGGGTGTAAATAAAATCATCGTTCTGTCACATTCTGGCTATGTGGTCGACCATGCGGTCGCGTCTAATACCATGACTATTGATGTGATTGTGGATGGCCATTCCAACACATTGTTCTCCAACACCAATGAGGGGGCAGAAGGTGCCTATCCGACCATGATTGGCGATACGGCGATTGTGCAAGCCTATGCTATGGTAATTTTGGGCGAGCTCAATGTCACCTTTGATGATGCCAGCAAGATTGTGCAGGCGGTAGGTGAGCCTCTGGTTATGGATGGAACTGTTTCTGAGGATACTGCTACCAAACACAGAATTGCGCAGGCAGCAGTGCCGTTGGAAGAAATTCGCAATCAAGTTGTGGCCAAACCTTCGGCGGTTATCCAAGGCGATAGCAAGGTCTGCCGTGTGGCAGAATGTGAGATGGGCAATCTAGTGGCCGATGCCATGCTCGACCGTGTAGCTGATCAAGGCGCGCAAATCGCCCTCGCAAACTCAGGGGGTCTTCGTGCCAGTATTGATGCGGGCGATGTCACGATGGGCGAAGTCTTGACCGTTTTGCCATTTCAAAACACTTTGGTGACCTTCCAAATTTCTGGTCAAGGGGTGATTGATGCACTTGAGAATGGTGTGAGCCAAGTCGAGGAAGTAAAAGGCCGGTTCCCGCAAGTTGCGGGATTGAAGTTTATTTGGGATCCAAGCGTGAACCCCAACGAGGGCCGTGTGGTAGAGGTTATGGTGGCAAGTGGCGCAGGTTTTATTCCGATTGATCCACTGGTCAAATATATGGTTGTGACTAATAATTATGTCCTTAATGGCGGAGATGAGTATAAAATGTTCCGCGCTGGCTCGAATGCTTATGACTACGGCCCGGGACTTGAAGTAGTCTTGGCAGATTACATGGCTGCGCAAGGCGTATATGCTCCCTATCTTGATGGGCGTATCTCTCTAAAATAAAATGGGGCCCAATCTGCAGGGTTGCTCCGTGTGGTCTACTATTTTGGCCTTGCCTGACTGGGGAGGCCATGCCGATTGGGCAAGTAATTTAAGCCAAAATAATGGTGGACGTTATGTTTAGTCTACATGTTTTAACCTTGCTGAAATCTTTAGTTTGGCGGCCAAGTGGCCGTGAATGATGGCGACCTTAACGCGCAATGCTTAGCTTAAAGCTAGATGGCTTCGCAGCAGTTTAGATTATATTTTTCAGTTCCAACACTTTATCAGTGCTATGGTATTTTTCGCAATATCGGACAGATCAATTGCATCCATTAAAACGTTTGAAACCGCAGGGGCTACTGGCACATTTGCTTGCTGTAGAAGAGGGGAGATAATGCCCCACGTAGCTGCGAATTTCACGTTGCTTGGTAATTGCCGGTCCACAGTCTTGGGGTTTGGCAACAAGACCCCAATTACGGCACCGTTTTGGTCATACATTGGGCCACCGATATCACCGGGCAGTGTGCTGATCTCAAGTCGAGCGATGTCCCGCTCACCTTCAAGGTTTTTGACATCCTGCAAAATTCCCAGTGTCAGGGTCGGCATACTCAATTGTCCACCGTAGGAATACCCACCAACGGAGATGTGCCTCGGAGCACGCAGGGGGAGTGACTGAAATTCAGGCACAATTTCTGGGGCAATATCTTGAAGCGTTTCCAAAACAGCCAGATGGGTATTCTTGACCACAACTTGGGCAGTTATTCCATCTTCCAGCTCGATCAGGTCGCAGCTGCCAAAGTCCCGTTCGGCTGTTAAAACCATGCCAGTGGCGTTCAAGAAGACGCCTGATTGAACGAATTTTGGTTGACGGATACCTAGGCCAGAAAGTAAATCTTTTGGCATAAACCCATTCTCAAAAATGGTAGCTTCTGCCAAAGTACCAGGCAGAGTACTGAAGCTATTAAAAATCTCATCTGCCACGCGTTCTCTGCGGGCGTTATCGCCCACGGGCCAGACCAATAATGCACCCTTTATATGGCCGTCGCGTAACTGCGCAAATCCAGTGGTGTGTAGCTCGCCGTTGAAGGCCTCGATAGTGAAGTTTGATTTGTTTAGCTTCCGCGCCCCATCTTTTGGAATAATACTAAGGGTTTGAATGACTTGATATAATGCTTTAAGTCGAGCTTCGTCACCGGTTTGGCTTATTAAAATCACTTTTATAACGCTGCCGTCGTTAGCTTCAAAACGGACAAAAGGCTCATTATATTTTGGGGTACCAAGAATGGCGTTGGGGACCCGGATTGAGATGCCTGCTTTGGTTTCAATGGTTTGTGTAAAGCCTAGCCCTGCCAAAAGCCTTGTGTAATTTTTAATCAATTCACCACGTTGTAAAGTTGTTAAAACACCAGTCTCATCATAGCCATTGGAGATTTGCCAGTCCGACATAGCGCTTCTGGTGCCGCGGCCATAAAGGCCGTCAATAGCGCTTTCATAAAAACCAACCCAAGTTAGCGCCCGTTGCAGGTACTTTTTTTCTGAAAGGCTCATCGCCTGTTCTGTTTCTAATGCGTTTTCGCGTTGCTTGGCTCTGCTTAATTCGGAGGTAGCGATTGTTCCAGGAGGAACCATCGCTACAGCAAGCACTTCACGACCTGTTGGCTGGGATAGTTTGGCGGGGGTGGTATTTGGCTTGGTGATAGCTTCTATGGATGATGTGGCAATAGGAAGTAATGCAGGACTGGTTGGCCGAGCTGGTTCGTCCGGTGCTACAATTGGAAGAGGGATCTGACTTCGGTAAGAGGTGCCGGTGGTGATGAAGCTGGTACGTGGTATCAACCCTAAGTTATGAAAATCCTGCCAAACCGCCTCCACAGCATCTTTTTCATAAGGGCCAAGCGCAACGCCAAACCATCCTGCCCCAATATCAAACCCAACCACATTGCCAAAATATCGCATATAACGCTTGATGCTATGCAGGGCAGATGGGCGATCTGGTTGTGCCTCAAGCTGGATCCAAACACTGCCATTTGACGCAAATTGTGCAGCAGCGGCATGGCTCCAAAAAAGGAAAATTGCAACAGCGCATTGGATCATGGATTTTTTCATCTTTTGGCCTTTAAAATCTTTGAGCTCTTATTTGTGTGATTATACCGCAAATCAAGACAACAAGAAAAACTTTTTGGGTTTGCGATGATTTAGCATCGGTGGCTTGATTGACGCTGGCCAACGCACAGCCTATTTAGGCGCCATGCAAGCGGCCGAGGACTTCATGAATACTCCAAAATCATTTCAAGAAATTATTTTGCGCCTTCAAAACTATTGGGCGGGACATGGGTGTGCGATTTTGCAGCCTTATGATATGGAGGTGGGGGCGGGAACATTTCATCCTGCCACAACATTACGCGCCCTGGGCTCTAAGCCTTGGGCTGCGGCCTATGTCCAGCCATCGCGGCGCCCCACTGATGGGCGATACGGTGAAAACCCTAATCGGCTCCAGCATTATTACCAATATCAAGTCGTAATCAAGCCCAGTCCACCCAATCTTCAAGAGCTGTATTTGGGGAGCCTAAAGACTATTGGCATCGACATGGCTGTGCATGATATCCGCTTTGTTGAGGATGATTGGGAAAGCCCTACTCTTGGAGCTTGGGGGCTTGGTTGGGAGGTTTGGTGCGATGGCATGGAGGTGTCACAGTTTACCTACTTTCAACAGGTTGGCGGCCATGACTGTAATCCCGTGTCTGGTGAGCTGACTTTTGGCTTGGAGCGTTTGGCGATGTATGTGCTGGGTGTGGATCATGTGATGGATATGCCGTTCAACGATCCTTTGGCGCCAATTCCACTGAGCTATGGTGATATCTTCAAGCAGACTGAAGAAGAATACGCCCGTTGGAATTTCGATGTTGCCAATACGGATGTGCTGTTACGCCAATTTAAAGAGGCAGAAACAGAATGCGAAAATATTTTAGCGCAGGACCATTTAGATCCAAAAACGGGTAAACGCATTATAATGGTGCATCCCGCTTATGATCAATGTATCAAAGCAAGTCACATGTTTAACCTTTTAGACGCGCGGGGCGTGATCTCGGTTACAGAACGGCAGGCGTATATCGGCCGTGTCAGATCTTTGGCTACAAAATGTGCGGATGCTTTTGTTCAAACTGCAGCGGCAGGGGTGATCTGATGGCTATGAGTGGAAAATTGGTAAGTGGCGGTATTTTAGCGATCACAGTAGCCTTTGGAATAGGTGTCTATTACGCTCAAGTTTATGGCTATTATGAAACTTTGAGTCAGGGTGATGTGGCGTTAACCTCTGTAAAGAGTGGGGACTCTGAGCGCATTCCTGTGTCAACTTTTGAAGGCATCGACGCGAATAGCAGCCCAATCCGCTATCGTGCTTGCTTCAGGACACCGCTGAGTACTGAGCTTTTGGCGGAAACCTTCACCAGAGTTGCAAACCCGGAACCGCGCAATGCGCCGGATTGGTTTGGCTGTTTTGATGCAAACCAAATTGGCAAAGATTTAGAAGCGGGTATGGCGATAGCCTATATGGGTGAAGCTAATTTCGAATTTGGCATAGACCGGATTGTAGCGATCTATGACGATGGCCGAGGATTTGTATGGCACCAAATCAATGACTGTGGCGATAAGCTTTATGATGGCTCTCAGGCATCTGACAATTGCCCGGAAAGGGATCAATAATGACTGATCTTCTAATTGAACTTTTTTCTGAAGAAATTCCGGCAGGCTTACAGGCACAAGCGGCTGAAAACCTAAAGAAGCTGATGACCAACGGCATAGTTGATGCTGGGCTCACCTATGCCAGCGCTGCATCATTTCATACCCCGCGCCGTTTAACCTTGGCTGTTGAAAGCCTACTTGAAGCCAGTCCCACCGTTCAAGAAGAGCGTAAGGGGCCCAAAGTTGGTGCACCTGATCAGGCTATACGGGGTTTTTTACGTGGCGCAGGTCTAACAGCGGATGATCTTGAAGTTAGAGACGACAAAAAAGGCCAAGTCTATTTTGCCAAAATTACCAAGCCCGGCCGTCCTGCGGCGGAGATTGTGGCCGAGGTGCTCGAGGCCACAATACGCAATTTTCCATGGCCAAAATCAATGCGCTGGGGCAGTGGTAGTCTGCGTTGGGTGCGACCGTTGCAGTCAATCCTGTGTCTGCTGTCAAATGAAGCTGAAACCCAAATTGTGCCACTTGAAATGGACGGCATATCCGCGGGTAATACCACACGGGGCCACCGGTTTATGGCAGATGATGTTTTCACAGTGAATGACTTTGATGATTATGAGGCTAAATTAAAACGTTCTAAGGTGATATTACGTTGCGATGAGCGCAGCGCTGCAATCTGGCAGGAGGCGACCAACCAAGCCTTTGCCCTGGGTCAGGACGTGGTCGAAGATTTGGGTCTTTTGGCTGAAGTATCAGGTCTGGTTGAATGGCCTGTAGTGTTAATGGGTCAGATTGACGATGATTTTCTTGGCTTACCGCCAGAAGTATTAAAAACTTCTATGAAGGAGCACCAAAAGTTTTTTTCTGTGTCTAATCCAAAAACTGGTCGCATTGAGCGCTTTGTGACTGTGGCTAATATCGAGACGGCAGATCAAGGCACTACAATCCTTAAGGGTAACCAAAAGGTGCTTGCTGCGCGTTTGGCTGATGCGAAGTTCTTTTGGGAAAATGATCTGCGCGAAGCCAAAACCGGCATGCTGAAATGGCAAAGTGATTTGGAGAATGTCACATTCCACAATTTGTTGGGCAGCCAATCCGACCGGATTAAGCGCATTGCCACTTTGGCACGGGAGTTAGCTCCCATTGTTGAATGTGATGCAGATATTGTGGAAAAAGCAGCTCTGGTCGCTAAGGCTGATCTGAGCTCTGAAATGGTTTATGAATTCCCTGAACTGCAAGGCTTGATGGGGCGTTATTATGCCTTGGAAGCAGGTATGGGGAAGGATATAGCCGCGGCCTGTGAAGACCATTACTCGCCACTGGGCCCCTCGGATGATGTGCCGACGGCCCCCGTCTCAGTAGCAGTAGCCTTGGCGGATAAGCTGGACATGTTGACCGGGTTTTGGGCGATTGACGAAAAGCCAACGGGCTCCAAAGACCCCTTTGCTCTGCGCCGTGCGGCTTTAGGTGTGATCCGGTTGATTATGGAGAACCAGCTGACATTGCCGCTGGCTGCAATGCTCAAACCTGCAGATGTTGGGGCAGGTGCGGTTGATCTGCTTGGATTTATTCAAGACCGTCTGAAGGTTTTTTTACGTGATCAAGGCATCCGCCATGACGTAATTGATGCTTGCATCGCGATGTCTGGCAGTGATGATCTGGCATTGTTGGCCAAACGTGCACAAGCTTTGCAGCAGACATTAGCTACAGATGATGGTGAGAACCTCATCCAAGGGTTCAAGCGTGCCAATAACATTCTTAGCCAAGCCGAAGAGAAAGATGGAGTGGAATACAGCTATGGTGCAGATGTAAAGTTTGCGGAAAGTGATACTGAAAAGGCGCTGTTTGCGGCGTTGGATGTGGCGGATGCGCAGATTAAACCGGCCATGGACGCACAGGATTTTTCAACTGCTATGGCGGCTATGTCTATACTGCGTGGCCCGATTGATATGTTTTTTGATGCGGTGAAGATCAATGCGGACAGCGCAATGATACGACGTAACCGTTTAAATTTGCTTAGCCGTATCAGAACCACCTGCCTCTCCGTGGCAGATCTGTCCAAACTGGAAGGTTGACCACAGCCCTCTTGCGCTACTCTGACAAGGGCCTATGCTGAAGTCTAAGAAAAGGATGCCGCAGTGCAGAATGATCTAGTATACGCACCCATCGTGTTGGTAAAAAATACCACTCCGATGACAGCAGCGGCTTACGGTGGGCGGGCCAAATGTGCGCAACGTTTGATCCGGCTGGATATGCCTGTGCCGACCACTGTTGCCCTGTCTTTTGCTGCTGTGCATAAAATGGCTACTGGTAATGCAATCGATCTTAATCTCGTGCTGCCGCATTTCGACAAGACACCATTGCTTTCAGTTCGGCCGTCTTCTGGCAGCCCAGATTGGGGTGGCCCTGGCGCTATTTTGAACATAGGCATGAACGACACGAAATTCGCTTCTTTGTCCAGGACCTTGGGCGAGACTTCTGCGGCAGTGCTCTATCTGCGGTTTATCAATGCCTATGCGACGCATGTAGCCCGACTTGATCCTGATGCTTTTGAAGATCCAGAAACACCTACTGCGAAGGATGTAACAACCGCATTGTCCACCTATGCTGAGGAGGCTGACGAGCCGTTTCCGCAAGCAGTAGATATACAATTGGCTCATGTGTTGCGTTCTATGGCCCGCGCTTGGGAGGGAACCAGTGCGCGCCTGTTGCGCCAAGCTAAAGGCGCACCAGTTGATGCTGGACTTGGGCTTGTGGTCCAGGCGATGGCGATTGGGGTTGGACGTGGGGAATGTGGATCTGGTGTAATACAATTCGCTTCATCTGAGACTGGCCTGCCGGAAATCCATGGCCGATATCTGCGTCAGTCTCAGGGCCGCGAAGCTTTAGCTCGACAAGCGGGATCTCTATATTTAACCAAAGACCCTCGTGGCCCGTCTTTTGAGGAGACCTGTCCTGAAGTGTTTGCAAAGCTCTTAGCGCATTCCGTTTTGGCAAGGCAACGTTTGCGCGAAGAGATGCAAATAGAGTTTACGCTTGAGAATGGTGAATTGGTGATATTGGATGCAGTGCGGATTATTCGATCCTCCAGTGCCGCCGTGCATATAGCAGTTGATCTGGCCAACGATGGCGTTATTCCGCGTGAAGAAGCGCTTATGCGTGTAGACCCCAAGGCTTTATCGGAGTTGCTACACCGTCAAGTGGCGCCCAATGCTGCCCGTACGGTTTTGGCAAAAGGCATCGCGGCCAGTCCAGGCGCTGCCACAGGTAAGATTGTGTTTACCGCCTCAGATGCACAAGCCTGTGCCGCGCGTGGGGAGGCTGCCGTTCTGGTCCGGCGTGAAACTGGGCCGGAGGACATTCGTGGCATGCATTCGGCGGTTGCGGTGTTGACCGAGCGTGGTGGCGTGACAAGCCATGCAGCGGTGATCGGCCGTGGTCTAGGCTTGCCTTGCGTAGTGGGTGCATCTGATATGAGCATTGATGCACAGAAGAATATTGTGGTTGGTCGAAATCAACAGATTTTGCGTGAAGGTGATGTGATCACCGTTGATGGAACCCTGGGACAGATCCTTGTAGGGCATGTCGAGACGGTTGAAGCCGGCCTTGACAGTACTGTGATCACATTGCTGAGTTGGGCTGACGATCTGCGCGATATTGGCATTCGTGCTAATGCGGATACGCCCCGCGATGCGCAGACTGCCAAAAACTTCCTGGCTGATGGGATTGGTTTGTGTCGCAGCGAGCATATGTTTTTTGAGGCGGATCGCTTGACAGTGATGCGTGAGATGATTTTTGCTGAAAATGAAGACGATCGTGCCGCATCTCTTGAGCGCCTGTTACCAATGCAGCGGGCGGATTTCACTGAGTTGTTCCAAATCATGGAAGGCAGACCTGTTTGCATACGACTTTTGGATCCGCCGCTGCATGAGTTTTTGCCTGCAGATCGCAGCGGTTTACGCGACTTGGCTGAGGCGTTGAATTTACCGCTGTCTAGAGTTATAGAGCGGGTGGCGCAGTTGTCTGAGTATAATCCCATGCTAGGTCTGCGCGGCGTACGTCTTGGGATCACTGTGCCTGAGATTTATGATATGCAAGCCCGCGCAATATTTGAGGCTGCAATTGACAGTGGCGTTGATGCCGCCCCTGAAATCATGATCCCTTTAGTCTCCGCCTGCCGAGAAGTGGAATTAGTAAAGGCGCGGATTGATACTGCGGCGGCGGCAGTGCGTACAGAGCGTGGGAACAGTTTCACCTATTCGTTGGGTGTCATGGTTGAAACCCCGCGTGCAGCTCTGCGCGCGGGTGAAATCGCGGCCCATTCCCAGTTCTTGAGTTTTGGTACAAATGATCTCACGCAGATGACTTATGGGTTGTCTCGAGATGATGCTGGCCGGTTTATGTCTTCTTATGTTCAACAAGGTGTCTATGAGGAAGATCCGTTTCATAGCCTTGATACAGATGGTGTTGGCGAGCTTTTAGTATTGGGCGCTGAGCGTGGTCGGGCGGCGCGCCCTGAAGTAGTTCTGTCGATTTGTGGTGAGCATGGTGGTGATCCCAAGGCTATTGCCTTTATCCGAAAATGTGGTTTTACCTACGTATCTTGCTCACCGTTTCGGGTACCTGTGGCTCGTCTTGCGGCAGCACAATGCGCAATTTCAGACCAACTGAAACATTGATGTGAAGGTCACATTTCAATCAAAATCCTTTACCCTCGAAACAGTCACTAGACGTAACCTGTATATTTTCTTATAGCCGAACGGACTGCTGGGGACTTTTAATTATGGGGGTTGGTTCGGTGCGCTCCGTTTTTGCAACTTTATTCTATGGATTTTTTGTTCAACTTTTTGCCCTGCAGCCTATGGCAGCCGCAGAATTTAACGTGCCTTTTTATCTGAAAGAGTTTGTGAAAACACTTACGGCTAAATCGTTAATTGTCACATCCATTCCATTGCAAAATAACAATTTATTAATTTCAATGCGTCCCAAAGAACGTAGTATTTTGCTGACATCAATGCGTCCTCAAAACCGGCCAAACCTCCAATGGAAATGTTTGGCAGAAGCTCTGTATTTTGAGGCGCGTGGTGAACCTGTTCAAGGCCAGTTTGCGGTGGCTGAAGTGATTCTAAATCGTGTGGATAGCTCGAAATTTCCCAATAGTATTTGTAGGGTTGTAAACCAAGGCACTGGGCGAAAGCATGCCTGCCAGTTTAGCTATACCTGCGATGGTAAGCTTGAACGTGTCGCTAATAGAGAAGTTTATGACCAGATAGTTGGCATTGCTGGGGTTATGATCGACGGTGGCATACGGGATTTGAGTGGTGGAGCTACTTACTACCACACCACATCGGTCCAACCTTCGTGGGCGCGACGTTTTGAGCATACGGCTACAATTGGGATACACAAATTTTATAAACCTGTTAAAAACAGTGCTAATAATTAAATTCTGCTGCTGCGCCGATTATGGTAATGTCAGGGCCGGAGAGCATTTAAATGACAGATGATCTTGAACATGCCTTTGCGCATCCTTTAGCTCGCTCAGAGGCCATCGCTCTAGGTACTTGTGACCGAATATCTGTTAGAGATCATATTATCACGGTTGAAATAGGTGCGTTTCAGGCAGAACGAGGCACGACTCAGC
>Ga0302130_1000440_pt1 | contig 27855 bp, 44 predicted proteins | sample CB9_surface_MG_FD_203117 | JGI IMG/M metagenome (GOLD analysis project Ga0302130, IMG submission 203117) | Marine microbial communities from Western Arctic Ocean, Canada - CB9_surface | ecosystem: Environmental > Aquatic > Marine > Oceanic | place: Canada: Western Arctic Ocean | collected... | reverse complement strand
ACCATCCGTGTTGTCAGCACAGCTCCGATCTGTTTTAGCGCCGACTCCGTGGAGCGTGTCATTGCTTTAATGATTGGGGCCATGACAGCGGCCAAGCTGGGCAGTGTGTCACCGCCCACAATGTGGTCGATGATTGCGCGGTCCAGTTTCAGCAGCTCGGCCGCAACCGTGTTTGCGGCACGCTCCGAATCAGGGTGCAGCGGCATCAGTCAAACGGTGTCCCGTTGTCGTCCAGCGTCGGCGGGATGCCTCTATCGCCAGACTTTGATGCACGCAGCGCAGCCTGTTCGCTGAACGACGACCAACGCCCAACGATACGCAACAGTTTGTTTGGTGTGCCTGCCAAAAAGTTCATGGTCTGTGCCGACTTCAGCGTCACCGATTCGTTGTAGCTGTAATCTTTTTCGGTCTCGCCAGTGACAGACCGGCCGGAATCGTTTGATGTTTCCTCGGCTACACGCGACGCGACAACAGCCCAAGCCCTGCGGACGTTCCCAATGTAGATCGCGCGGGTGTCAACATGCTCCGCGATCGTGAACCCGGTGTCTGCGTGGATGACTTCGGCAGCGTCGGAAATGTCAAGCGTTGAACAGGTCAAACCGTAATCTGTTAGCGCTTCGGCGGCCGTCAGTGTTGGGGCGGGCATCAGGCCCCGTCTTTCGGATTGGCACGGCGGCGCTGGGTGGGCGGCGCGGCGGCCGGTTTAGCAGGCGCAGCGATAGCTCCAGCAGCGGCCAGACCTGCGACCAGTGCGGCGGGCACATCTACCGGCTCGCCTACACGAACCCGCAGGCCCGTTGTCGTGTCGGTGTAGTTCCTTAGTCCAATATGTTCAGCCATACGGACAGGCTACACCGTAGACGCAGAACGACCCGCCACACCGGGGGGGCCGGTGGCGGGTCGCTCTATGGTTTCCGTGCGCCTGCCGGAAACTCTTTACCCCTTCGCGCCTGTATCGACAATCGGGCGGGGTGTATTACCGGCAACAGTACAGGACCGTTACCGTCAAGTCAAATCAGATCACGGGGCAAGGGTCAGAACAACCCAGCCAGCCCCGTCAATCGTCAAATCTTCGTTGGTGGCCTGAGCGTTGCCCCAGCCCATCGCCATCTGGCCGCGGTAGTTGATGTAACCGTTGCGCGGTCCCTTGCCGTCGATGGTGGCTTCTGCCATACGTACCATCGACATGCCCGAGGCGATGCTGATCGCGGACTGTCCGTGCGGGCCGATCAAACCGAGGATGCTGTTTGCGCCCTTGTTTGCCAGCACTGCGCCGGTCGTTGCCGTGGTGACACCGGTTGCCTGAGTCAAGTCGTTGCGCAGGTTTTGCCCATCGACGTTGTAGCCCAGCTCGTTGACGCCCTTGCGGGTGAGTGCGAAACCGTCAGCGGCGAAGCTGGTCGTGGTGAACTCGGCCAGGACGGACTTGAGCGAGGTGACACCAGCGGCGGGGTTGAACACAACTTCGGTGACGCTGCCGCCAGCGATAATGAGGTCCATGTAGTACTTGTCGAAGCCGATGGGGAAACGCGGTGCCATAGCGCCGACAGTCTCCGCGGCAAGGTCGGCCGGGTCTTTGTTCTCTTCGTACTGCTCAGTGACAGAACGGAACAGCGGCCACAACTTGACGTTGTACTTTGGGGTGGTGACGGTTGCGTCGCTGATGGTCTTGTTCGCGCCTTCGTCCACTGGCACAACGTCGGTGGTGTCAGCGATCACGGGGAGCGTCTGCGTGCGGAAATCTGCGCCGGTGTCAACGATGCCGCCTGCGGCAGTCGTGAGCGTGGCGAGTGCGGAGTCGGCGCGGTAAACGTCAACAACGGTGTTTTGGTTGCGGCCAGCAATGTTGACCGAAGAAATCAAAGGCATGTCGGGTTCGTCCTTTCATAAAGACGTTTGGGGAATGTAGGACGTTGCCCAACCGGGCGGTGCAATACGTTAATGGTACCCCACAATCGGGGCTGTTTGTTTCTAGATGTTGCGGCCCTGAGCGATGGACCGCGCGAACTCGGCTAGGCCAGGGTCTGATACAGGCGCGCCGGTGGAGTCCGTCAAGTCGATTTCGGTGGACCGTGCGACCCAATGCGTTTTTGATTTTGCGAGCGACGCAACCAGTTCAGCTGGGTTGCCGTCTTTGTTCATCAGCTCGGTTACTGCGTCGGTCGGGTCGATGAACCGGGCGGCGCGTGCAGCGTCCATGATGTCACGGCGGCGTAGTTCGTCGCGTGTCTCACGGGCGATCTTGTCTGCGCTGTCTGCTACGTCTCGGCCTTCGCGTCGCCCTGCTGCCCCGTCAGACTGCAACGCCATCGCAGCAGACAGGCGTGTCTGTAGCTGGTCGCGGGTTGACTGCGGGCGCGACTCGCTGCGCTGCTCCAGTTTCTCCAGACGGGCCAGCAGTGTTTCGGCCTGCTCCATCGTGATACCAGAATCGGCCGCACCGTCATCGGTCGGGCCTCGGTCTTCTGTCAGCGTCTGGTCGGTCGTGTCTGCTGTGTCAGTCATTGTTGTGCTGCTTTCTGCGTGGCCTGCTGGCCGGTGGATACTTAAGCCTAGAACGAATCGGCACCAGTTGGCAGCATGTTGTCCACACGGATGCGGCCCACCTCGTCAGCCACTTTGTCGTCGTCCCAATCCGGCCGAATCTGGCGGACACCCATTTCGATAGATTGGACATCCGCGCCGCGTTGCACAGCGACCAGCCCGGCGCGTTCCTCAGCCGAGTTTTTTAGTCCTTCAGTGACTGACACAGGGCCAGACGCTGCGGGCGTGTTCTGTAGCCGCGCAAGTTCTTCCCCAAGCGCGGTCATGGTCTGCGCCCACCGTCGCGCCGGTCCCGCGATGGTCGTCAAAGTGAGTTGCGAGTCTGCGCGTTTCGCTGCACCCGAATCGGATCGGCCCGTCACGTCACGCCCGAACGTGCTCGCCGAAATGCCACACGCTTCGTACAACACGTTTTCTTTGCGTTCGATCCGGTCGCGTTGCATCAGGTCGTCGTCCATGCGTAAGTGTTTGATAAACGCGTCGGTGCCGTGCTGCGATAGCTGATCGGATGGCACCTGCAACATGTTGCGGCCCTTACGTAAACCGCGCAGCCTGCCCCATGCAGACGCCCCGGCCTGGTCGTTGCCGTCACCGAAATCGGCTGTCATGGATTCTTGCGACACGGCCACAATGTTGCGGGGTAGCTGGTTGTCTTCAAACTCCACAGCGTGCAAGTCAGCGAGTTGGGTTACCAAATGTTCGTTGGTGAAATGGATCGGCACGGGGTGGCCGTCTTCAAAATCCCATGCCCACGCGAATAGCTTGCGGGTTTGGCCGCGTAGCTGCCTGATCGCTAACTGTAGATCGCTGTCTGTTTCGTCGGCTTCGTCAGCCACCATGATTTCGCTGCCGAGCTTCCATGCGCCGGTGTGCATCTGGTTGCTGGTCACGTTCCACAGTCGAACGTCTACGGCCTGCACGCCGTTCGCGTCGGTCGTGTACTGCTCGGTAATCATTTTGTAATCGGATTTGCTGACAGTGTGAACAGACCAGACGACAGCCGATTGCAGGCGGCCGTGCGCCCATACCGGCTCGACCTGTGAACGCGACAGCAGCGACGGGACGAACACGCCATCTACTTCGGTGGGCCGGATGAACACAACCGATTCGGCTGCGCCACGCTTCACGCCACGGTCACACAGATCGGCCAGAACGCCGTCGTCCATGACAGGCGCGGCGGTGTCGGCGTCCAACGTCATCGTGATCGGTGACTGTTGGAACAGACCAGCAACAAGGCGGCCGATGGTGCGCGGATAGTTCGGTGCGCCCGATTCTTTGTTCGCGTACTGCGCCCGCCAAACATCGTAAAGCGGGTCGGGTGTCGGGATTGTGTCGCCGGTGCTAGGCATACCGCACAGTGTAGGCGGTGCGGTATGCCTGCCCGTTGTTTGTTAGCCGTCGATCCAATTCTCAACTACGGTCGTGGCTGAAGCCATCAGGTCGTTGGTGCCGCGCCGGATGATTCTCGCAAGCGCGTTCTCTAGTGCGGTCTGCGTGTGGTACGGCAGTTTGTGGAATTGGTAGCAGCCGCCGCGTGCGTCTTTGAAAGCGAACGTTAGGGCTGCGGCAGCGACGGACAGTTGCGCCATTTGGGTTTCGGTTGTGGTACTGATTTGGCTGGTCATCGCAGCCCCTGGGCTTGTGCGACCATTTGCCATTCTGGGCGTGACTGGAGATCGCGCAACACTTGGCCGTGGTCTTCCCCAGCGGCGACGCGTCGCTTGGCTTCTGCCAGCAGTGCGGTTCGTTCTGATTGGCCGTGCGCTTTTTTTGTGGCTGTTTGGTTCATGTGACCATCTAAGCACACATCGCGACACGGTGTCAAGTAGAAAGTTTTGGCGGGTTGATTGCCCATCCACGCGTCAACGGCGCAGCAGCCCACGCCGTCGCGTCACTGCAATCATCGTGACCCGTCACCGTCTGCCCGTCATGCTGGAAACTGTGGAACTCGACATCCCACGGGCCGCCCTGCAACCTTGGGTCGGCAGACAGCGCACCGGCACGATGCCACAGTGTCAGCGGCAGCAGGCGCTCCAGCTTTGAGATGGTCGGCGTCTCACTAGACACCGGTATCGGCGCGATCTTCTGGGCAACTTCGCGGCGCATGAACACAGCAAACCCGACGCTCTCAAACGCAAGCCCGCGAATCTTCCATCCTTCGGCTTGCAGCTTGCGGGCAAACCCGGCGATGGCGTCGGGTGCATCTTCGCTTCGTCCCGTGTGGTGTAGGCAGTCAACGACATGCAAGCCGCGCGGCGTTGCGCACATCGCAACGACGGCGGTTGCGTCTTGGCCGTCGCCTGCCGGGTCACATGCCAACACCAGCGGGAACCTGGCAGATGCCGGTAGCGCGTCCCAGCGGGTGCCGGGCCGATGGAATAGCAGCGTGCCAGGTGGCAGCGGGTCGAGCATGAACTCGGTTGCCCGTGTCACGTCTGGAATCAGTGCCGCCCAGTCAGCGTTAAAGTTGGCGGGCCAAGCCGGTACGCCTTCGCCGTCCACGATAGGGACGATCAGCGGGGTGTCCCAAGTATCAAACGGCGCGGTGCCTCGCATCGCTTGCGATATAAGACAGGTCGGTGTGATCGGTGTGCCCAACATAATGGTTCGCATCGGGCTGCCTTGCCCGCCTGCCTGCATGACATCGGAGAACAGCCACTCACGAATGTTTTTTGTTTGCATCGCTGACCGTGCTGATTGCCGTGTCTCTAAGTCGTCAATGATTGCAAGGTCAGGCCGCACTACTTCGCCGGTCTTAGGGTTCACCCAGTTGATGCCACGGACAGCGCCGCCAGGTGTGCGCGTCCAAACCGGCGTCCCGTTAATCACGACCATCTTCTTTTTGGCTTGTTCGTATGCCGTCAGCCCTGCCGCTGCCGCGCCAATCAGTAACGCTTCGCGGTCTGCGTCTGAGTCCGAATCGACAGCACGAATCAACAGGATGCCTTTAACGGGTACGTGCGGGTTTGCGCAGGTGTGCAAGATCAGGCCACGCGTCGCGGTCGTTTTAGCTGCGCCACGGAACACGGTACGCATCTGAGCGTGGCCCGGTTCGGGTAGTTCGACTAGCTTGCTGTGATAGTCGGCGTAGTCGGCTGGCACCGATTCGGGTGCCCATCGTTTCATGAACCAAAGCGGCGACAGGACAGCCCGAGCGGTGAGACGTTGCAGGCCGGGTTCCATCAGAACAGCGGAACAGTTGCGGGCGGTGCCGTGCAGTTGCCGCACACGTTCCGTTTAATGTCTGCCGCTAGTAGTAGACGGCCGCAGCCCGTGCAACGCTTGTGTGCCCGGTCACCCGTCGCGGGCAGCATCACGACGCTTGCCCTGGCCCAAAGTCGAGCACGCCTTGAGCCATCCGTTTCGCGGCAATCTCGCAATACTTCTCGTCTAGTTCGATGCCGATGGCTTTGCGGCCGAGTCCTTTGGCGGCGCGGAGCGTCGTGCCTGAACCCATGAACGGATCAAGAATCACGCCGTCGGCTGCCCAGTCTGAAAGCAATCTGAACATCAGCGTCACGGGCTTTTGTGTTGGGTGTACTCGTTTGACGTTCGCGCCGTCGGCGTTGACCAAGCCGCCGTGCATGATCCGGTACATTTTGCCGGGGCGGTCGTTACCCGATGCCCATATCAGCTCAAACGGCGAGCCAAACATTCGGTCGGCTGATTCGTTGGTTCGCTTATCCCAGCACGACCACGCCCCGACAGTCGGCAGTAGGTGGGCGAAATGGTTCGCGCCGGTCAGCACGGCCGGGGTGCCAGTTGTCGCGGCAATCATCGCAGCAACGGCCTCTGTGTCGTGGTCGCCTGCGACCTTGCCGTGGTTGTATCCCGCATAGTCGATGCCATATGGCGGGTCGGTGACGATCACGTCAAAGTCAAGGTCGGGCATGATCTCGCGACAGTCGCCGTGATAGATGGTGACGCTCTCGTCTTGGTAATACGGGGCGGTCATGTGTTTGTTTCTAACGCTGGCAGGATACGAGACACCAAATATTCGGCGGGTGTCATGCCACGGGCCTCGGCCAGAGCGCGCAGTCTGGCGTCGGCAGCGATCGGGAAACGAAGACTGATCGGGTTGCCTTTGGTTTTGGGTCTAGACATACCCTGAGTGTATACCGTAACCGGCTCTATCGGGAGACGTATACGGCAAGGTCATGCGTCGTCGCCCAAAATTGCGAGCGCTTCGGCCTCAGTCATCGTGACCGCTGCGGCCATCTCGATTCGCTTCGGTGCGTCGAACCCAGCGACGGTAGACAGATCACGCAAAGCCGATCGTTCAGCTTGCATGAACCGGGCCTCGGCAGTCCACCGGGCGGCAGGCTCGGCAGTCAGATCAGCCCGCACCTGCATCGTTTGGCGGCGTGCGTCGTCAGCCAACGAAACCAGACGGGTGATTACGCGGGACTGCTCGCGGTCCAGTCGTTCGCGACGCTCTACCGAAGCGCCATCTAGCCAGCGGTTAAACCATTTCGTCACGGTGTCTTTGTTGCAGCCGACATCGGCGGCAACCTGACGGACAGGCACAGCGTTCAAACGCAGCCGCACGATTTCGTCTATCTGGTCTTCGGTCAAGTCTCTGGGCGGTTTCGGTGGCATCGCGGTTTCCCTTTCCCGTCTGGGTGTGCGTCCTACACTATCCGAACGGGGTGATACGTCGGCGGGCGTTACCGGTTGCGGAAACGTTCGACGTGTTCAGCGGCGATTTGCTCTAGTGCGGCCAGGCTTTTATATGCTTCGGTTGCTTCGTCCCATGCTTTATCGTTGCCGATGTTGCGGCGCGCGAACCGGTCGATGTCTTCCCGCATGTCTTCGATTCGTTGGATTACTAGCTGGTGGGCTGCCTCAACTTTTTCGTCGTGTGTCATGTCTGTTTCCTTTGGCGGTAGGCGGCGGCGTTGGTTGCTTTTTCGCTTGCTTTGCAGGCGGCGCAGACGGGTTCGTTGTTGCGTCGGTGTCTTACTGCTCCGGCTCGGCCGATACCGCACGGGGTTGCGGTGCGTGGCGGGCCGCAGCGTTGCCTGTCCCGGTAGCGGCGTGATCGTTCTGCCCCGCTCATTGGTCTCCCATTGCGACAGGTTTATCTGCGTCCATGATGGCGCTCGTGTTGTCGTTGTGAATAACGAACGTCAAATGGTCAGGGTTAACGCACAGGCGGACGTGGCAAATGTGTCGGGTCTGAAACTCGGATGGCGAATGGATAAGGCCAGCCGCGTAGCGGGCCGCTTTGATTGTTTTGCCGTGGTAACGAAACTGGCCCTGCCCTTTTCCGTTGCGTGGACCGACCCAAATCATGCAGCCGTTTTCGTTAGGCGGCAAAACCTTGCTAGCAAAATACTCTTTGGCCTTATTTCTTTGGCCCATTAGAAGATCCAGGCCATAAGCGGGAACAGCCAGAACGGTAGGAACATTGCGGCGATGCCTGCGAAGTGGATCGGGCCGAGCTGGTCGGCGGGTGCGGTTGGTTTGCTCATTGGTTTTTGCTTTCTGATTGGGTTGCGGTTGTCTTCGTTGGTCCAGTCAAGCGCACCGACCGGGTGGGCGGTGCGTTCTCGGAATCACATCCAGGCGTAGCTTTCGCTCCATGCCATCCATGAGGTCGTGGTGGAGATTCCGCGGTCTTCGTCAAACCAAATGTCTGCGATGGCGACCGTGCCGCCCTTCAACCAATCGGACGACATTACGTCGCCGTCGTTGTTGATGAAGCCGGACGGGATGTTTGCGGAGCTTTTCGTCATTGGTTTCTGCTTTCTGGTAGGTGTTCGTTGGTCCAGTTGAGCGCACCAACCGTGTGGCCGGTGCGCTCTCAGGATCAACAATCAGGCGGTAAGGCCCTCAGCTTCAAGGGCTTCAAGAAGGCCGAGAAGAAGCCAGCCAGCCCCGGCGCTCCATTCGTGGGCTTCGGCCAGGGCTGCACGTTCTCCGATTTTGATGGAGCGGCGGGCGAACTCTTTGAGAAGGTCGCCGGTTAGCCGGGTGAACTCGGCTTCGGTTGTGCGAAGGGCTGCTGATTCAAGGGCGAGGGATGCGGTGCGGTTGCTCATGTCTTCATTATAAGCACACACCGCGACACGGTGTCAAGCGTTAATCTAAGAAACTTCTGCGGATGATGTCGGCGGCTTCTGCCTCGGCCCTGATCTGCGAATGCGCGCGGGTGTGGTGCAGCTCGCAGATGGTCACAATGTTGCCGGTTGTGTCTCGGCCGCCCTGCGATCGTAAACGCTTGTGGTGCAGGTGTAGACGGCCAGCGCATTCTGTGGCCGTGTCGAAGCCGTGAGCGTGCGCCTGGCAGCTCTCAGCGTCACGGGCCAAGACTGCCGCGGCTATCTGTTCGGGCATCGGTCCGCGACGCGGCCGTTTCGGTTTGATCTGCGAACGCTTCACGTTTTGTTTACCCGTTGCACGATTGCCGCCCACACTTCTGGTTCGTGCATCTTCACCCATGCCAAAGCCAACCGGTTCTTTTCTCGATATCGGCGGTCGTGTGCCTGACGATGCGCTGCACATTCGTCGCCTGTTCCGCTCCGGCCGTTCACCGTGCGCCCTTCGTGATACCTATAGCGCGTTCCCAATAATTCCACGACGGCTCAACCCCACGTTTCTTGCAGTCGCTGGCATACGCGAACGCTGCGACCTTGCGGCCTTCCTCAAACGACAGATAGCGGGCGTTCGGGATTTCGCGCGGCGTGTAGGACTGCTCACGTTCCTGAGCTGCTAGCCGTTCGCGCATCTTGCCGCGAATGCCTGCGATAGTCGGCGGCCATTCTTCGGTCTCGATCCATAGACGCAGCGCGCCGGTCACGGTGTGCGCTGGCGATGTTGAGAATGCCTCGGCCCATAACAAAACCATTTCGTCGGTGACGGTCAGGTTCGGGTATGCGCCTGACAGGACTGCCATGCACGCGGTTGTATCTGCGCTGTTCATTGTGTGATTGCTTTCGGGTCGGTGTTGCGGGCGTCGATGGCGGCCAGCTTTGCGGCTAGTGCCGGGTTGGTGAGTGTTCGCACGTTACGCGAAGCGGCTGGCTGTGTCAAAACTGGGATGTCGTTGAACCTGTCTTGATTCAACCATGTCGCTGGGTGCGGGATAAAGAACGTTTGTGTGCGTTCGGCTGTCCAGTGCTCCACCCATCGGTCTAGACCGTCTGTGATCGTGTCAGCGGTTGCACGTTTCAACGCTGCTTTGAACGACTCGGCGGCTGCGGGTTTGCCCGCTCGCCGTGGATACTTGGCCCAGAACAGATCGAACGGCGAACAGCGAGAAACGGGGACAGTTTCAAGGACTAGTTGTAGGACAGGTTCATGTATTAGTTCGGGTGACATGGGTGTCACCCCGTCAGTGCCCTGCATGTCACCCCGTGGCGCGCTGGGTGTCACCCCGTCAGTGCCCTGCATGTCACCCCGTTCGGCCTGTTCGCGCTGCATGTCACCCCGTGCGATTGTCAGTTCGTACCGGTTGGGCCGCCGGTCGTCGCGCGTCTTCGCCGTGCCGCCACCGTTCAACGTGACCGACACATAACCGGCTGTCTCTAACTGCGCGACCAGCCGTTTCGTTTGCCGTGCTGACACACCGGCATATGTCGCCAGTGTCGCTATCGACGGCCACGACCCGCCGTCACCATCGTGCGACGCAATGCCAATCAACACCAGCTTTTCGGCGGGTTTCAGCCCTTGCACTTTCAGCGCTGCGGCTGCGGATTCAAAACTCATGATGCCAACTTTCGGATTTTGTTTCTCCGATGGGCTATCATGCACATCGGAGTTGCGGAACTTCCAGAGTATCACGTCGCCGGTCTCGACCACCGGCGACGTGTTACGTTTTCGGGTGATTCGTTTTTTAGCAGCTGCCGTCCGATGCAAACCACGGCCGCCAGCCGTTGCCGTAATAGCCGACAGCCATGTCGAACAGGGCGCGACCGTGCAGCAGGTTTGTGTACCCGTCAAACAGCCTTGTAAAATCGCCACCGACTAGCGGCCCGACCCATCCGCGGTGTGCCCGCATGTTCAACTGGATCAGCCCGTAGCTGTCATCGGGGTAACGCGGGTTGTGTGCGTCAGGCTGTCCGCGTGACTCGCGATGAATAATGCAAGACAGGCGCTCCCAATCTTCAGCAGGCCAACCGGCGCGAACCGCGTCGCGATACCATCGGTCTACGTTGCTGTCAGGGTGCTTGTAGCGGTCTTCGGGTGGCGGTATGGCTTGGCGTTGCTGGCCGCGCACTGCGGGGGCTAGACGCCCCGTGTAGATCGTGCGGTGGATCGGTCGTGGTTCAGCCATAGCCGCCGAACCAAACGACACGACACACACCGTCGCGATTGCCGCTACCCGTTTCATCACACCCACGTCCATTTGTTCGACTGTTGCTTCATCCATTTGCGCCCCGTTTTGTCGATCACTACCTGTTCGCCGGTGTGCTCGACTTGCAGCGTCTTCCAGTTGCTTTCCCGTGTTGGCTGCGACCGTAGGCAACGCTGCCAGATCCCGTCTACTTGCCTGAACTTGTGCATCACTGCAACGTTGCCGTGAACCGGTGCATTCTTTTTCATCAGTAACCCTTGCGCTCGAAATGTAGGGCCGTGAACCAGGTGGCACCAACCAGCGCCGCAGCGGACGAAACCAGATGCAGCAGGGCGGCAGGCGACCCGGTTGGTGTTGTCACGATCAGGAACACGCCGACAGCGTAGAACGCGGCAGCCCACCGATGCGGGTATTCGATACGGTCGGAGTGGTCTTGTGTCATCGTTTGTTCTTTCTGGTTGGTTGCGGGTGGTGGTCTTCCCATTCGGGCAAAGCGATCCGCGTGTTGGTTTGCCAGCGGGCTGATGCTTCTGTCAGCAGCGACAGGGCAAGCTGTAGCGCTGCGCCGAACGCTGCGATGTCTAACAGGTTTTGTTCTTCCAGATCAGGCCCGGCCGGTATTTCTTCGATGGCGTTGAACAGGTCGGCCATGATGTCGTCGTGTTCGGGCATCAGTCGCCCTGCCCTGGTACCGCCCGCAGGTTTGCCAGCTCTCGCAAACGGATAACGCCGGTCATCCAGTCGGCCAACAGGCCAAGTTCTGCAACGCTTAACGCAGCCCAAGACACCGGGCCAGACGCGCCGGTTTGTGTCGGCAACATCATGGCAAGTTCTCGGCGTTCCATGTTGCCCAGTCCGAGTTCGTTGGCTACTACAAACGCCCGACGGTTTTGGTGTGCCCGTCCTTTGTTGTCTGTGCTACTCACGCCGCGCCCACGTTTCTGCTAATGCTCTGACTTGGCCGCTCGGCATGATCTCGGCATCGAACGTGTCATCGTGGTCTAGTGACTCAAAGAAATCACCGAACGTCGCAAGCGCTTTGGTTCGGGCCATGCTGCGCGCGTACGCTTTGTCACGCTTGCTGGTCATCGCTGGCCCTGCCAGTCTGACGCCATGTCGCACATTGCTTCGTATGCCCAGAGTGTGGCTGTGTCCCAGTAGCCGCGCTCGGCCTGGAACTCTTCCTGCAAACATTCCATCAGATGGTCAATCAGCATGTCATATGATTCGGGAACCCTTGCCAGATCGTTGTGCAGCCACTCACAGAAATCGTCGGGCGTACACGCCAGCGCTTCGGGTGGGACTAGTCCGAACGCTGCGGCTTGTGCTGCTGCGAGTAGCACGGGGTCAGTCCCCGAGTGTGGCGAAAGCCATTCGCAGAAGTTAAATCGGCAGTCGCTGCTGTCGTAGAAGTCTTCGGGCTGAAATCTTGCGGTTGATGTCATAGGTGCAGACCTTAACACCACAAAAACGTTTGCGTCAAGTCTTGACGCTGACGTTTGTTGTGTAGTAAGATCGCATCATGCAACCAACCCGAATGTCTCAAACCGACGAATACATGGCAGCCCTGATCTGCCAACAAATGCTGGAGCGACGCTGCACCGTGTTCGCTCTCACCGACACCGGCGCAGTAATGCCCGACATCGTGCCACTGTTCCTCGCTGACACATGCTCACTCACCGCCGACGTATATCAAATGGTTCAGCAGCTCCTGATCGCAGACGTAGCCCACGACGTTGCCGCGTTCGTCTACTTCTGGCGACACGACGACGAAGGCGTTTCAGTCTCAGTCGTCGGGCGTGACGGTGCCGCGAGTGTCCAAAATTACCGGCACCACCCAGTAGACGCTTTGGTGTTTGACGGGCCGCTAGTTGAGCGCGAACACTCCGGTTATCTTGGCAGGCCAACCACGCGACTGCGCCCGATGCTGCAAATGGAAACAGCAGCACGCGCCACGTCTACCGCGTTCCTGTTCGCCGCTGAAACTTTGGTAAGCGAATGAGCGGTCAGCCAATCACCAGCCCAGACGGTGGCCCTGTGCTCGTCAAGTTTGCTCAAGCCCTCGGGCAGATCGGCGCAGTTGTTAAAGCGCACACCGCCGACGCTGGCACCTACACCTACGCATACGCCAACCTGTCGGACACAATCGCAGAAGTAAAACGGGTGTGTTTCGATCAGGGTCTGACCGTCTCACAAAACGTGTCTGTCAAATCGACCGACGCGGGCGACTGGGTAACCGTAGCCACAACCCTGTATGACACCGAAACAGGCGGCTGGGTGACGTGGGAACCGTTGCACGTCAAGCCAGGCGCAGACCCGCAGAAGATGGGCAGCGCAATCACGTATGCGAAACGATACGCGATCACCGCCCTGTTCTGTATCCCGACCGCTGACGACGACGGCGCACAAGCCCGCGACAGCATCGTGTCCGACAACGAAGAACTTCGGGCAGCGCAAGCCCGCCAGCCACGCGCAGCGAAAGCAAAACAGTTGTTGCAGAAGTTGAGCGACGACGACAAACAAACATTGCGTGACGCTGTGCAAGCCGAGTTTGGTCGCCCGCTTGTGCTGGCAGAACTTGACACAGACGAAACGCTACTGGTCTACGTGGAACTGTGCATGTCATGATAAACGGACAGCTAGATATGTTCGGCCAGCCGATCACGCAAGCGGCCACAACAGCATCGTGTCCGACTTGCAACGGTGCGGGTTCGTTGTCTGCTGACGCATTGGAAGCGATGATGGCCCGCCAGCCACACACCCGGTCTAGGGCCGCATCGACTGCGACATCTGCCGACGCTGCCAGAATGCTCGACCCTGACACGTGCCGCGCAAATCACCGGCTAATTCTTGGGGCGCTCACTGCCAACGGGGACGGTCTGACCGACGAACAGATTTCGTTTGTCGTTAACAGTCGCGTCACGCAGAACGTTTCCGCATCGACGCTACGCGCCCGCCGATCTGAACTGATGCACGCGGGCATGGTCACGGACTCTGGCCGCCGTCGCGCCAAGACCGACACGGGGAGACCGTCGGCAGTCTGGGCAATCACGCAGCTCGGCAGGCTAGCTGTCGTCTCAAACGAAACGAACGCAGCATGATGATCGAAGACGAACTGCTACAGCGTCGGGCAACCGGCGAACTGGTAACCACCCGACAAGCAGCCAACAATTTCGGTATGACCGTTTCAGCTTTCCGCCACCAATGCGCACTGCACCGGATCTACCCGGCGGCAAAATATCCTGGCCGCACAGGCGGGCACGTCTGGGCAACCGCAGACCTTGCCCAAATCGTGACAGCGTGAAGCTATCCGAGGCACAATTCCAAAGCCAGATTTGGGATGTTGCCCAAACGTTCGGATGGCGGGCCGCGCATTTCCCACCGTCACGCAACCCGCGCGGCGGACACATGACCGCGTTCGCCTACAACGGCAAAGGCTGGCCCGACCTGATCCTGTGCCACCCTGACCGCGGCCTGTTCGTCATTGCTGAACTCAAAGTGAAACCGAACAAACCGACACCCGATCAGCAGCGATGGATAGCTGCGCTGGTTGCTGCCGGGGTAGACGCTCAGGTCTGGTACCCAGAAGACTGGCCGCACATCGTGAACCTGCTATCTAACGGGGCAGTCAAAGCCAGCTAGTCGCCCTGTTGGATAACCGACCACATCTGACATCCGGCCCAGCAGATAGCGGCACCGATACCAATAGTCACACCCGCCCCGAACGCCGCCAGATTCTTCATGCCGTGTCGAATGTCTTGCCACGGTACAAGGCGCGGCCGCGATGAATCGGAATGATCTCAGCCGCCCAATCGCCATCATCCCATTCGGTGATAACCGCCATGCCCTGCTGCCAGTTTTCCCAACGGGTCAGCGGGCTTTTGCGGGTCTTCGCTGACTTCGTTGATGGCACCGCCCCGTCGATACGGCACAGACAGCCAGGCGTCAACGCAGTCACCATCGCAGGCCGCCCGTCAATCTCAAACGTTTCCGTGTAAGACGCGCGCCGGTGAATGTGTCCCTGAATGTATGACTGCCGCGATTGCTTGGCAAGCTTCATCATGTCCAACGCTTCGCCGTGTACCGCGTAGAGGGGTGTCTGTTCGTCTGTGCCGGTCGCAATCTTCGTCCGGTTCGCTGGGTACCCGTCGTGATATACGATGCCTAATTCGTCCAAACGCAACAGGTTCGGCATAGACAGCACCGGCCAGTCTTCGGGTGTCGTCCCACCCTTACGTAACCGCAACGCCGACCGTGCGTTGGCTGTTACCGCGATCGCCAACCGGTCATCGTGGTTGCCTTCCAAAATGTCGATGGTGTCACAAATCTCGCGTTGCTGTGTCAGGTCGCGATACGCCTCGTCTAGCGCGGGCTGTGTCGTCTCGACCAGCTCAGGCGTGACCGTGAACTTCAGCGACCATTCGGGCAGGTCCACGAGGTCACCGAGATTGGTGATCCGGTCGGGCTTGATCGCTTTCGCTACAGCCAACGACACAGCAATGGCGTCGCGGTCATGGCACGGGATTAGTTCGCCATCGACACGCCGGAACCCGTACTGCTGGTCAGGAAAGATGACAGTCTGTTTTGCGCCGTTGACACTCCGCGACTTGGCCGGTGTGTACTTGATCGGCTGCGCCGCCTGCACTACGGGCCACTCAGGTTCTGTGTACCATTCAGCCGACAGTTTGATTCCACGCAAATCGTGCAGGTGCGCTTCGCCGTCAGCGTCTTTTGTCAGGTTCTGCCACTCAGACGAATTGACTCGCAACCTGGCAAGCCTGCCCAGTTCTTCAGCTTCGACACCCCGAGCGACTAGCGCTTCGGCCATATCCAAAATGAGTTTGTTGCCGACACGCTTGTCGTCGCCAGATTTGAACGAGTCAGCTAGCGACATTGCGTTTTCTCCACAACCTGATCGGGTTGCCCGTGATCGGTGTGCCGTTAGTTTCCAACGCGTCAGCGATCCGGCCTGCGCTGATCGACGTATCGACCAGCCAGTCGCGCAAAACTTCGGCGTCGTTGTCATCCAGTTCGGCTAGCAAGGCATCGACCGCTAAAGGTCGCGCCGACTTCTCGGGCATTGCGTTAGCAAGTGACATGCTTCTCCCTTTTGGTTAATGGTAGCTTGCGCCTTTGCCGCCGCGGTTCATGTAGTACGCTCTAAAACTTGCAATAGACGCAAGCAACGCAGCACCAATAGCAGCTCGCAACGTAGCAACAGCGCCAAGCATGTCAATGTCAGCGCCAGACAACCAAGCAACTACAGAAGAAACAAAAGCTAAAAATGCAACAACTGCAACCGCTTGCAAGTTTTGATATGCAGTACGGATCGCGGCTTTTTGTCCGCTGTCCATCAACGCCCAAAAGACACGGCACTCACTGCGCACCCTTTCGACAATACTCACCGCTTGCCCCCGTCGTGGTCCGATGCTGGCTTGATTCCCAAGTCGTGCAGCTGCTGTTCCAAAATGGCGACGCGTGCCCGTAGCCGCGTATTCTCGCCAGTCAAATGTCTGTTGTCTCGTTCAACAACCGCGACGCGCGCACGCAACATTGCAAGGTCCGTGTGAACCTGTAGCAGCTCGGCCCGTAACGGCCCGACAATCACCGACGCAGCATCAGCGAACATCTTCGCCGTCTCGCCCGCAGTCCGTTTACGCGTCCACACTTCACGGATACCCAGACCGGTCGCGATACCAGCCAACGCAATCAACAGTTGAAAGCTCACAACGTGTACCCAACAACGTCAAGAATGAGATGAACCGGCGACACGTTGAACATCTGGAACTGTCCACCGATGACACGCGTCAACGTGGTGTTTGCGATAGCGCCAGGGCCAGCCGAATAGTTGAGACTCGAAATAGGCGGCATTGCCCCAGCACCCCACAACGTGACGAACCCAGCCATAGCGGCTTGTGTTGCCGTGACAGTCACGAAGACCGCAGACGCATCAGCAGGCACACCAGACGGCAATGTCTGCTGCCAGGTGCCAGACGGCAACGGTGCGTCCATCTGGTCGCGAGTGTCCAGCATTCGGATCGGCATATCCAACGTGTGCATTTTGTCATCTCCACTGCTCGGGGCGATAGGTGATTGGCCTGCCGGGTCTAGCCTTCCAGCGTTAACCCAAGTCTGCCAGCCCCTAATCTCTATCGGTTGGATATGCCACGGCTCGCCGCTGATAAAAGTATGCAACCCGAACTGCGGCGCGTCGTCAGTGTCAGACCAGGCCGGAGACTTGTGAACGTTTGCCCCGTTACCGGTCACTAGATCAACTGCACAATATCCGACTATCCCCGAAGCGAACGTCTGCGATTGGTGAAACGATTTGCCTTCAGGAGCGAACCCTGATTTGTCTGGCTGCGTACCTGTAGCACGCCAGCCGCCACCGACACCAAGCAGACCTTGCTTTGATTCGATGTAGGCGAAGAACCGGCGCGCGAACTCGGGGTGCATCTTCGCTGCGTGCTTGTCTTTCATTTCGTCAAGCGTGACGCGGCTAGTGCCGTATCCGTTTGGGTAGGTGGTCATCAGTCTTCGGTCGGCTGAGTAACCCAGCGAACGGTCCCGTCAGCCATGAACAACATCAGCAGCGGTGGTCGTGCGCCGTCGTCGGTCGCTGGAACTTCCATCGTTCCAGCAACAGCCAGAGAAAGCGTTGGCTGCTGGTCAGGCTCCACGGCGGTCTCGTCGTTGTCCATGCTTGTCGCTGCGATCAAAGCCTCGTCAACAATCTCGACTGTCGGCGGGGGAAGCTGTTCTGTTGACATGTCGCCCATCGTAGCAACTTCGGTCATTCGGTTGTGTCTGACGATTTAGAACACGACGCCGATCACGTCGAAGATGGTGTAGTTGCCAGAAGATGCCCCGTACATATATCTGATGCGTCTTGAAGTGTCCATCGGTATGGTCGCCTGAACGTTGCCGAACACGTTTGGTACCAAGTTGACCAGCGCAATTCCCGGCAATGTTTCACCGTACTTCCAAGCAACAAAATATGAGTTGCCCGCCGAGCGCACTGCCAGGTTCACGATTATCGCTTTTGCCCCGCTCAGCGAAACGCCACCGATAGTGGACGCAAACGTGAACGAATACTGGCCGTTGACGTTTCGATTGCCGCTGTAGTTGAACGCTCGGGTCGGCGGGCTGCAAAACTTGGTTTGGTCGGCCACCGAAGTACGGAAGTTTGCCAACGTCATGTATCGGACAAACGAATCCGTGCCGCCGTTGTTCGTGTAGATCCTCGAAGGCGTATTCGTGTTGCTGCCTGACACGGTGTTGAGCCAGCCGAGGTACGTGTAGCCGTTGGACCGTGACTTCACCAGCTTCGACGCTCCAGGTACCGCATTTGACGCCTGGACCATCGTGCCGGTGATCTCGCCAGTACTGGCGATCGTCAAGCGAGTCGTGTTGTTGTAGCCTCGAAGGTTCAGCGACTGGGCAGAAGCGTCATAGAATATTGACGCCTGATACGTGTCGTCCACGTTGCCGAACAGCAGCGCCGAGTCACCCACCGATGTAGTCGAACGAATGCTCAGTTCGGTAGTGCCCGAGTCAACTACGTCCAGTGCTTTGTTCGGCGACGTTGTGCCGATACCGACATTGCCACCGTTAGCAATCGTCAGATTAGAGCCATGACTCGCACCGAGAATTAGCGGTCCAGAACCTTTAGTACGAAGATACGCAGCATCGTTAGCGTTCCCCGTTCCCATCAGCGCATAGAACGAAGATGTTTCTATAGCGGCAAGGTTGGAACCGCCCGAATACTCGCCCAGCGAAATGGTGTCAGAGCCAGTGTTGGAGAACACGTTTAAGTGGCCCGTCACAACGTCCACGTCGGCCGAACCTACGCTTAACAGCTCTACGCCACCAGCAGTAAACCCGATCTCGTTTGTCCCAGCCCTGTAGATCCCGGTGTCAGGATCGGATGCAAACGAATATGTCGGGGCGGCGGCAGAGCCGTCAGACAACAGCAACGGGTCAGGCACAGCACCGCCACCGCCAGCGCCGCCTCTTGGTTGCAACCGCTCAGACTCAGACCAACGCGCAACCGCCACAGACTCAACAACATCCGCGTCGCCGTTACCGACACCAACAACGACGCTGCCGCCCGTGCCCGGCACGAACCAGTCAGACAAATCTATAGTGTCGCCTTGGCCTGGCGCTGGCACAAAGTAAACGCCGTCACCTTCAGACGGTGACCAATCAACTTGCTGGATGCGCAGAAGACGCGGGAACGTCGTGCCGCCAATGTCAACCAGGTTGGTGATATCGCGAATGCCAGCCGTCGGGAAATATGCATAACACAATTCGCCAGGATTGACGAACAGCCGCCACCGGTCGCCGTTGACTCTCACCCCGAAATCTGCTTCGGGGGAACCGAACCGGCCTTGCACTTCTGCCGCTATCGCCGCGCCTGTTGTCGCTGTTCCGTCAAGGTGGTCAATGTGGCGGTGCAGTTCCGCGACGTTGCCGTCAATGTCATACGCGACCGTGGCCGCTGCTGTGTCAACCGTTGTTGGTGGCTCAAGTGTCAACACGGCACGCGTGACCGAGGCACGCTGACCGGCTTGGATCTTTGGCGCTCTAGCATCCGAATCAACCAGCCTGATTCCGCCATCAACCGAAGCAAGCTGTTTGGTCATATCAGTAAACATGACGGCAGGCGTCACCGGGTACAGGTCCGCAGCATCAGCGACGTTTAACTGGCCCGCCGCGTTCACATGCCATTCGTGGCCGAGCTGCCGTGCCATAGCCGACAGTCGCTCAGAATAGGTGACCATCCCGAACTCTGATTCTTGCACTGTCGGGCCGCCTGCCGGTGTAATCGTCCCGGCCGTAATCCCGTTTGCTAATGAGATTGAAACAATGGCCTGTGCGTTTCGCGCTGCGGCTGTGCGCGTTTTGACACGCGGCCCAGTTTGACCGTTGACGCCAAGCCAGCCAGCTAGACCGACACCCGAGAAACTGTTTCGGCCTTCCTGCGCCACAAGACGCCCCGTGTATATGCCGCCCGGTGCTGTCACTAACCCGACAGGGATGCGCGCGACTGTCACGACAAAATGACCGTGGGTCGGTGAGCTGGTCCCGTCAGCGTCTTGACCGACAGCGGCTCGGATAACGCTGCGTACCGACTCAGGCGTTTCAGGTTTGAAGTCAATCGTAAACGAACCGGCCCGCATCATGCGTTCCGTAATGCGGGTCACAGCGAAACCGTCCGCTGTGTGTACCCGGCAGCAAGCCACCATTGCGAAGCCAAATAGGTATAGTCAGCGTCGTCGGTCACGGTCGAACTGTACGGGCCTACTGCCCAAGATTGAACCGGCGAATCGTTTTGGTCCTGCAACACTGCCGCCGTCGAACTCGCAAAAGATGCAATCGGGTCAGTAGACAGCAACGCCCACCCGTAGCCATTCGTCAATGCGTCTGAACGTACCCCGCCTGTAAAAGCTGTGTTTGCATCGGTTGAATTAAACATATAGATGACAGTGGTGTTAGTGCCAGGCAAATGGCTCGGGATTGACCAAGACGCAAACGAATCGCCCCGGTTAATAGTTATAGTGATATAACTGTAATTAACGCCGTTAGTTGAAGTTGCGTATCGCATAACAACGGACTCAGGTGTATTTCTCACAATCGTCGGCGGAGCAACAGGGACAGCAAACCCCCTAGTCTTGATTTCTTTTATTGCGTATTGTGCCCATGAATAGACACCGCCTGATTCGATGACGTGCTCTAACAAAACCTGCTTCGGTGTACCTGGGCCAATCAATGGTTGAGGCGTGCCGTCAACGTTTGTCCACGTCACCCGGTTGAGCCCGTTAGTCATCCGTACATCGTAAAACGGCACGTTTGGAATCTGTGTGCCTTGGACCGGAACCCACGGCGTAGCAGCGCCGCCGTACCTGATCTCAACCCCACACGCTGCTTGATAAAAGTTTTGCGCGACAACGCCGAACGTCGTGGAACCGACGCCAGCAGACGCACCCAGATTAGGCGCAAGAATACCAATCACGCCCGCACCGTCAATAGTGTTGCGCGTCAACGGTGCAACCGACCATTGGGGTTCATAGTCCCAATGCGTTTTTGATCCAGGGAACCAGACATATCCCTGAGCGGTGACAGCGTGAGTGGCAGTGATACGTTTTGCCGTCTGATATTGGATTTCATGGACAGCCGAAGACGACGCGGGCAGCACCCGTTTCAACACTGCCGAATATGCAACAGTCCCAGCGTTGACAGTCAGCGCCCTGACCCAATCAACCGAAGACGACTCGACCATATACATGCCGGTCAACTGTGGTTGCTTCGTGGAAACGACAGGCACCGCGTCCGGCTCTCCACTCAGCCCCACCCATTGCTGCTGGAACGCAAGCCGCCGAGCGTCACGCAACACCGCCGATTCGCCCGCCAAAATCTCGGGGTGATAGACGCCCGAAATGTTGATGCGGCCGCCAGCCAACTCACGAATCTCACCGGGGAACGGCGTACCGGTGGCCCCGTTCATCAACGTCGCACGGCCAACCGTGAACACTTCGTCTTGTGGCAATGTCATCTGACTAGCTCCATCTGTCGTTCGTGGCTCACAACTACATCTTGGATCATGTCACGCAACTCGGTCTGTCCGATCTGCACAGACACGTTCACATCGCCCGCTGTAACGCTCCCTGTGCTCCTGTTTGACATGCTGCTAGGTGCAGGCCCAGACACACCGATCCCGGCCGCCCCTGCGCCACGCGCCAACATCGCAGACGTTTGGGCAGCATCATGCACGAACGAGTCTCGACCGAACGTCACCAGCTCCGGTCCTTCCTCACCGACCAGATATGTGCCGCCAGCTTTAGCCGGGCCACCATCTGCCAACATCCCAGTGAATCCGCCCGTGTCGAAGCTGGCTGTAATCCGAACATTTCGCGGCCGGGTCACCCCGTCAAGCATTTCCTCAATCAGCAGCAGGTGCGCTTCGGTTTCGCCAGCGCTGAAACTGACAGTCGTTGCAACGTTGTCGGGAATCTCGCCGTAATCTTCGATCAGACCGTCAACACCGGAACGCAGCTCACTACCTGGGGCCAGCATTGAAGCGACCTTCCCCAAAGACTCTATGTGAATGTTGTTCATTTCTGCTGCTGAGAAAGTCTCGCCGTTTGCTTGACGCTGTGCAATCTCTAAATCTGATGCAGACCGCGCTGCCCTATCCTGCGCCTCGATCGCGGCAAACATCGCCTCGGTCCTGTCACGTTCAGTTGATTCCGAATCTTCCATAACTTCGTTTAGATTGTCGGCTGCGTCGTTCGCTCTCCACATCGACCGGGTTACAGCCATTTGACCGCCGACCAAATCTATGTTGGCGTCATACAGGTCCACGATTTGTTCGTGCAAATCTTCGGCCCGCTGCTCTTGCCGCTCCATTGCTTCGGCTGCGTCGTCTGCCGCTTTCTCCAAATCTTCGTCGGACTTCGCGAGGTCATCTGTTGATTCTGACAGATTATCTACCGCAGGGGCGGCCGTCAGCATTTCTTTCATAAGGTCGTTGGTCCTTGTCACAAACCCAATAACGGCTTCGTCAGCGTCGTCAACTGATCCACCTACCAAGTCGGCAGCTTCAGAGAACACATCCAGACCAAACTTCAAAGGGTTGAGTGCGCCTTTAGCCGCGTCGAACGCTGTACCAAGTAACCCTACTTCTTCGGTTGCCTCACCTACATCGTTGATGATGTCGGGCCACGGCCCAAGCAGAGTCTCAAAATCGTTGACAATGCTCTCAACTTCTGTTGCTGCACTCTCTGCCATCTCACCAAACGCGGTCATGGCTGCACGCTTTAACCGTTCAAACGACGGCTGCGCTTCAGTCATCGCAACGTTCATTTCGTCAATCTTGCCGGTGAACCCGTCCACGCCGTCACCCATCGCAGCAAACGAATCAAGCGCCTTGACACCCAAATCCTCTATCGGTGTGCCCATCAACTCAACAGCAATGCGACCGCGTTCAATCGGATCTTCAACACTTCGGATGGCGTCGATGATTTCACCAAACGCTTTCTTTGCTGACGGTCCACCCGCAAGAATCTTCAGACGGTACGCGTCTGCGTTTAACCCTAGATCAAAATAGGCATCGCTGATCCCGTCCGTAGAATCAACCGTACGGATACGCATTTCTTTCACAGCATCAGCAAGCTTGTCTGTGTCGCGCTGCCCGTTCTGCATACCGTGAATAAACAGGGCCATCATGTCTTCGGCTCCCAAACCGAAGTCAGCAAAATGTTGGGCGTATTCGTCCACCGACTCAAACAGATCACCGGCCGCGTTGCCGCCCTGTTGCATCGCTGTGCCTAGCAAGTCCATTGCGGTTTGTGCGTCAGGTGCCAGCCCGTTCAGCATCAATTTGCTAGTCGCCTCAATCACTTCGCTCACGTCCATACCGAACACCTCGGCCAGCACGGTTGCCGATTCGCCAATGCGCGCGGTTTCTTCAACACCGACAATGCCCGTTTCAACCAATCTTTGGTTGACCATCGAGAGCGATGTCATTACAGCCGCTGTCCCTTCGCCCCAGCCGCCTGCATAAATATCGGCAGCCTGTTGACCAAGCCGCTCGGCGTCTTCTTTAATCAGCCCAAACTGTTGCGTGATCTGAGCGCGAACCTGGATGCGTTCCATGCCGAGTTGCAACCCGCCGACAATTGCGGCACCCACCGCGCCACCGAGCAGCTTCCCGCCTGCACCTTTCAAGTCGTTGAACGAACTCGCGAGGTTGCCTGACGCTTTTTTGCCGCCAGCCTCGGCAGCATCCGGTATGTCTTTCCGTAGCTGCTTTTCGACTTGATCCAATTCGGCTTTGGCTTTGTTGCGAAGATCAAGCACCGGGCGCGCCTGCTCAGCGTCTAACCCCTGTAACTGGCGTTCAGCCGATTTGATTTTAGATTTGAGACGTGCAGACTCTGCATCCAAAACGACTGTTCGGTCGTCGCCTTCCAAACCGTCCAGTCGCTTATCCAGCGACAAAATGTCAGCGGTTGCTTTGTCATCAACGGAAACAGTGGGCGCTGTTTTCTTGCCGTCTACGTCGTCCAGCTCGTCACCAATCTCGGTGACAGCCTTGCGCGCTTTGTCCGCGTTGCTGACCAGATCCGAAACGTTCAGCCCGATACGGCCGTTCAGCGAGAAGGTAGACATACCTATAGGTTAGCTGTCAGCCTGACGGTGTTCGGTTATCACCTTTTTACGTGCCAGCATTCCCTCGGGTGTGTTGCGTGCAGCGGACGAATCCACCTGTACCCCGAGCTGGTCTATCACCGGGATGAACCCGACCCGCCAGCCTTCTGGATGCTCGGCCGGTATGTCTTTCCGTTTCGTGTCGCGATCAGCGCAAGTCGGGCAGCGCGACAGTTCAGCAGACACAACCCACGCATCATCTTCTGTTAGCCCGCAGCCACCGCAACGGCTCTGTTCGTTGACTAGATCAGTGACAGCCGCAACGAGGTCGGACCATTCCCAGCACTTGACCACCGACACCGGCAGACGGTACGCATTGGCAACACGGCATTCCCACGCGTGCCGAGGATCAGTGGACCGCCTTGCGGCTTCGGCGGTCACCTGGCTTTTGGGTTTGGTGTGCCTCGCTGCGAGAAATTACGAACCGACAGGTACAGGGTTTCTTTCGCCCATGACGGCCAGGCGTCATCCTGCCGGTTGCCTTTCGCATCTAGTGACCCGTTCCAAAGTTCGTCTGCGTCGTCGCCGCCGAACGGTTCCCACACTGGCGGCGTGTCCGTGTCGCCCAGCCCGTCGGCTTCGTCGGATGTGTCAACAAAGAAACCGTCAACACTGGCAGCGATCAAAGCGGCCGCCACGTCGTCAATCAAAACCCCGACGTTGCCGAGCGGCTCTACTTGGCTGTCAGCGTCTACCGGCGCGACACCTTCAGCGATCAGCGCAGCAACCTTTCGGCTGCGTTCATCGACCATCCGTTGCAGGTTGATGTCTCGGCCCGCTTCGTTGATGCGATCCATTTGCGGGCCGGGCACGTAGCGGATACGGACCACCAGACGCAACGACGGGAAATCAAACGGGACCGTTGTGTGTACTTCTGTTTTGGGGCCTGAGACTTTTGGTAGAGACATGAACACAGTGTAGGCGCGCAAAAGCCCGCACACCGGGGAAGAACGATGTGCGGGCTTTTGTCCCGTTCGGGGTCGGCTGTCTCACGGCCGAGGGCGCGGGAACCTTAGGCGACGACAGCCACGTTCGATTCGACGTTCTGGACGCGAAGCTCAAAGCTGAACATTTGCGCAGCGCTTTGACGCGGCCCGATTGCAGCGCGTGCCGAAACTTGCACCGTGTAAACATCAACGACATCGGTTGCGGCAGCAGTCGCAGCAGCGAACCCGCCGCGACAGATCACGAGATGTTGCGTGGTGGCGGGCACGGCGGTGTCGTCCATCAGGATGAAGAAATCGTTGGCGGTCAAGCTGCCGTCTACGAAATGCTGGTATCCCTGGCCGGTGATCGCGCCGTTGGTAATCAGTGCAGCGATCTCGGCAGACTCCATTTCGCAGAGTCCTTCGATGCGTGCGCCTGAACCGGTGCGGGGTGTTTCCACCGAGTCAGCACCAACGATGTCGCATTCAATGCGGGTGAGTGCGTTGACTTCGGCGGCGGTCGGTGCGGTCGGGTCTGCGATGCCAGTGGAACCGAACGCAATGTCTGCGACGGAACCCAAACGGCGTGCTGTTTTTGCGCCCATAATCAGTTCTCCAATTTGTTGTTTGTGGTGGGTTCGGGTTCGCCTTCGGTGTTCTCACCGTTTGCGTCTTTGTTCGGTTCGGTTTTATCTGCACGTTTGCGGTTTGCACGCGGCGGCGTGGGAGCATCAACAACGCTAATGAATCCGCGCTGCTCTGTGTAGATAGCGGCGGCCTGCTGCGAAGTGCATTTGACAACGTTGCCTGTGGCTGTGTCTAAAAGTTCGATTGGTTTCGCCATACCGTGCAGGCTATCAGGTCCGTTGACGCCATATCGGATTCCACACGCCGCCAGACACCAGCAGCCTTTCGATCGAACCGATAGCCCGTGCGCCTACAACCCCGTTTGCTGCGTCTTCTGCCGCGTCGTTGCCTTCGTTCCAAAACCTGTTTGGCGCTGTCCACCGGTTGCCGTAGTTGTGATAACCGGCATACGGGGTGTCCGCCTCAACAACCGCGACGGCGTTTCGGCGTGATCCGGTAACCGATACAAGACGGGTTCGGTTGTTTAGCTGGTTGGTGTCGTGACCCATCACAGCTTTTGCGCGTTCGACCCATACGTCACTCAGTGCCCCAGCCATGTCTTCGGCTATAGGGGCATCCGAAAGCGTCAACAAATGTTTGGCGAACTCTGCGAACTCTGCGCCAGCCGAAGCCATCAGGCACCCATCGACAGGTCGCGCACAGTGATCGGCACAAACCACCATGCGGGCGCGTCGGTCGGGTCGTCTGTGACGCACGGCCCTACGTCGTCCAACGCGAACAGCGCACCCCAGCCGGGCAGCTCAATCACTTTGTTCGCCAACCATTGCGCCTGTGCCATCGACTCACCGAAGCAGTTGATTTGCCAGCGTGCATAGATTTGGCCCCAGTCGTCAGCGGTCAGCGCTTCGCCGGTACGCATCGGGGTGACCGGCCAGTAAGCAACAAACGGGACTGTCTGGCCTGGCTCGCTTCTGCCTGAGATGACATCCCAAAGCGAAGACGGCGACGGTGCCAGGATCGCGGAAAGCGTAGACGGCAGGCTGTTAGATATTGCGGCGTTGCTCATTGGCTGTTGTCCAATCTGACGGTGATACGTCGAACTGCGCGGATCGCGTCGCGGTCAACATCGACAACGGTGCCATAGGTGCCGTTCAGTGTGGTGTCTCGGCACTCCACGATTCGGACACGCATGTTGGTTTCCGGTGCCGCTGATATATCAACCTTAATAATCATGACCCGTTCGCCGTACACCCGACCCGATCCCTGATTTCGTCCTGTGATGTCTTGACGACACAGAGCAGCGCCAGTCCACACGTCGGATTCTGTGACCGTAGGCAGCCCTGTGGCTGCGTCTACGTCGGTCGTGGTGCTTTCGTTCCACAGTCTGATCGTGTCGGCAAGCCATCGGGCTTGCAGCCCTGACATTTTGGTGGACGAAGTGATGGGCATGTTGACAGGCTAACTAGGACAGCAGTGTGATTCGGGCACCGGCTGGCAGCACCCGCGGATATCCGATACGTGTGCAATTCGGATGCTCCACGCGATGCTTACGCAGCCAGGCCGAAGTCGCCCAACGGCTATCGACCCGCTCGCATTCGTGATCGGTCGGGCCGTTGCGTCCGTCGCGGATGAACAGCGCCCACTTCTGATCTATTTCAGGGTCGCCGTTCACTTCGTCCACAATTTTGGATGCGACACCGTTGCGGACAATCGCGGTTTGTGTACGCGCCACCATTTTGCCGTATGCGGAAAGCGGGCGGGGTGGACGTAACCCGACCTGTCGGGCAACCTGGCGCACCAGATCGGTAGTTCGGTCCCGTTTCTTGCGTCGCGATATCAGCAGCAGCAGCGCAGCACCCGCCCCGGCTTTCTTAATCAGCCCGGCGATCGTGCCGTCGTCGTCTTTAGGTTCGGCCGGTGTCGCCCGTGGCATACGGCGGCGCACCCGTTTGGCTTCTGAGAGTGCGGCGGCTACAGATTCCCTTATCGGCGCGACAATCTCGGCCGTCGCGTCGTTCACCATCCGTGTCGTCAGCACAGCCCCGATCTGTTTTAGCGCCGACTCCGTGGATCGTGTCATCGCTTTAATGATTGGGGCCATGACAGCGGCCAAGCTGGGCAGTGTGTCACCGTCCACAATGTGGTCAATGATTGCGCGATCCAGTTTCAGCAGCTCGGCCGCAACCGTGTTTGCGGCACGCTCCGAATCAGGGTGCAGCGGCATCAGTCAAACGGTGTCCCGTTGTCGTCCAGCGTCGGCGGGATGCCTCTATCGCCAGACTTTGA